>Ga0182024_10026657_pt1 | contig 10144 bp, 6 predicted proteins | sample P32metaG_FD_120480 | JGI IMG/M metagenome (GOLD analysis project Ga0182024, IMG submission 120480) | Permafrost microbial communities from Stordalen Mire, Sweden - P3-2 metaG (Illumina Assembly) | ecosystem: Environmental > Terrestrial > Soil > Wetlands > Permafrost | place: Sweden: Stordalen...
GCATCCTCCTGGTCAAGATCGATCGCCAGCACATTTCCGCCGGCTTTGAGCCAATCGGCCAGAGCGGCGGTGCGGCCCGCGAGCGTCGTTCCGGCGCCTGCGCCTAAAACGAGCACTTGATCCGGCGACAAGCTTCCGCCGTCGTAGGAATCGACCGAAAGGCCGAGCGATTCGAGATGGCGCCTGCCGGCGGGTGGCCCGGCATAAAGGGCTTTGCGTCGCGGCGAAGGTTTCCAGGCGCTAACGAATTGGAGGAGATTGCGCGCCAGCCGCTCGGCCGCAGGGTCGGTTTCAGTGCGCCCCGTCACGTCCATCTGGCAGAAAATAACGAGGCCCTGTCCTTCGCGATACTCCAGCAGCGGGCTGAATTGGACACTGAACCCGCCGTCCAGCAGCGGCAGAAAATCGCCGCACGCCGGCTTTTCGATCAGCACGGAGGCCACGTTGCCGCGATTGCCGCAGCGCCATGCGTGCGGAACGGCCAGTCCAGCCCATTGGACGATGGGTCCGTAACGGGGCCGCGTTTCGTAAGTCAGTCGCGGCGGCGTCAACGTCGCCGCGCCGCGCCAATCGCATAGGTTGCTGGCGCCGATGCCGGCCAGGGCGGGATGATCGGGCACCCGCGTGAAGACTCGCCTCAAGCCATACTCTTCGACGCGAAACCCGAACCGTTTTTCCAACACCTCGGAAGTCTGTTCGAAAAGGAGCACCTTCAACCCCTCACGCACGCGGCTGACATCGGGCGCCGGCCCTCCAACGGTCAACGCCGATTTTCCAACGATGAGGAGGTCGAAGCCGGACAAATCCGTTTCCGCTGCCACGGGTTGCGTTGGAATTCCCAATTTGTTCAGCCATGCGGCGGTTTCGCCTTTGGGATCGAAAAGCGCGATTTTTGCGCTGATTTGAGGGACCGCGGGCGACGGCATGATATCGAAGGCAACGCTGTCTTGCTGGGTCTCGCCGTTACTGAATTTCACCGTGGCGTCCAGTTCGTAACTGCGGGATGCCAGGGTGGCCGGCAATTTGAATTGCAGCGGAACGCGCTTCTGCTCGCCGGCCGCGAGGCTGACGCTCTTGCTGCCGGACTGCGTCCGCGGCAACGCCAACGACCACCGGCAATCGCACGTCACGCTGTGGCGGGAATTGTTGACGAGCATGATCTGTTTTTCGACCGTTTCGCCAGGATGGAAATTGTGGTCCTTGCTGGTGAACGCGGCCGGCTTGCCGCCTATCCAAGCGAGCAAAGGTCGGTTGTTGCGCAGAAGCGCCTCGGCGGCGGGCGTAGCGATCCAGTCCGACCGCTCGTAAGCCATCTCCATGCTTTCGTAGCGCTGCCCGAGGTAATCGGGACTGAACCCCGGCCGCTGCAAGTTCTCCCAATCCACCTTCAATTCCCGGCGACTCTTGTCCACGCCCTCGCGCAATTTCCGATAATGCCCGTACTCCCACGGTGAGGTTGCCGACACGCCCCAGGTGCGGAAGGCGCGCCAATTGTCAGTCAAATAAAGGGCGAACACCGGGTAGCGCTCCTCAAAGCGGGACGAGCCGACCTCGTTGGGATAATCCCAGCGATGCCAGACTTTGCCCGCCGCGAATTGTTTCGCCTCCCAGCGCAGATTCTGCTTTTCCGGTTCGCTGATGCGGAAGACGCGGTCGCCGAAGAATTGCGCGTTCCACTCCGCCAGGCAAAACTCCCACGGCACGGCGGCGCTGCCCCATTCGCGTTGTCCTTTGTACCAGCCGCGATACATCGTCCAGTCCCAGGTGAAGGGCGCGCCGTATTCGCAGGTGAAGACCGGTTTGACGCCCTCCGTCGCCCAGTGCTCGAACCAATCGGACAGTTCCTGCGCCGGCACGAAATTGGGGTAGAAATTGATGGCGTGCATCGAGCCTAGGTTCCCCGAAGCATGATGATAAACGATGCGGCTGGGGTCGAGGCGCCGCACGATGGCTTCCGCGCGCAAGGCCAGCGCGCAATTCTTGAGGGCCCAGGTGTCTCGGGCGTCGTGCAGGCCGTCAATCATATCCGGATTCATGTCTTCGTCATAACCCGTGGCGTTATGGCTCATGCTATACATCACCACCGACGGATGGTTCTGGGCCGCGCGCACATAATACTCGGCGTGCCGCGCGTAGCCGTTGGTTTGGTCCGCCTCCGGTCCCAGCCAATCGTAATGGCTGAAGTGGGGTTGGGAAAAAGAGATCAACATGCCCGCGTCGTCGGCCGCCCGCAGGATTTCCTCAAAGCCCAGATGCGATCCCGGCTCGCACCCGTAGTTGTGGGTGTAAACCAAATTGATGCCGAAGCTCTTGAGGCGTTCCAAGCTCTCCCGCGCCGCGCTGTAAGTGGCCGATGCCGCGCTGACCTGGGCATTGTCCAGCGGCACGGCCGAAAGAAAAATTCGCGTGCCATTGAGAAAGAAATCCCGGCCCTCGATCCAGAACTCGCGGAACCCGAATCGCACGGGCCAGTCGCTGTCGAGGACTCGGCCGGCGCCGTCGAGCAGCGACAGTTCGAGGGTGCAATTGTTTTGGGGCGTGTCGATGTCCCAAAGTCGGTCCGGCATCCATTTTTCAGTGAACGCCACTCTCCCTTCTTTGAGATCGCGCTTCTGGAACGGCTGGCTGGTCATCGTCTTGCGGTTGCGGCTATCCTGCGAAACGCGCGCGCGCAGGCGATAAGGCTCGCCTGGGGCCAGGCCATCCAGGGCGGCATCGAAAGTGCATTCCCGCTTGCGCACGGATGTCTCGGTCCTGATGTCCGTCAAGCGCGGCCCGCGCGGGGTGCTGGTCAAGTACACGTCGCCACACAAGCCCCGCCGCTCCACTGTGCCTTTGACCTGTCGCGCCGAGGCGCTGTCGATGTAGGAAAGCATGACCCCCTTGAGCGGCATCGCCACCACCAGCAGCGCGAGTGAATGCGCCACTCCTGGGCGGCAGGCCGGCGTAAGGTCGAGTTCGCCGCCTGGAAAGTGGATTTCGCCCGCGCGCGCGCCGTCCACATACACGGCCGCGTAGGAGTTGAGGTACTCCACGCTCAGGGCAATGCGGCGGTCGGCCCAGTTGTCGGGAACCCGGAACTCGCGCCGATACCACGCCGCCGTGACGCGGCCAAGGTCGCGATTGGTCCAGCTCGGTGCGGAATGCACCGTCTGGCAATCCTTTTGCATGTAATCGGCAATGCCCGGCCAGCAGCCCGGAACTTTGAAATAGCCCCAATCCCCATCCGGCGGCGGTACCGACTGCGCCTCGGACGGTTGCCACTGCCATAACCCGTTGAGGCAAATTCGTTCGCGCGTCGGCGTGGTTTCGTGAAAGGACTTGCCCAAGTCCCAGACAGCCTCCACGCCCGCCGGCAGAACCGCGTTGGGCTGCGGCTCGGCAACGACGAGACTCGCGCTGGCAGCCAGACACAAGCCGAGTGCAAGCAGCCAGCGTCCGCACTTTCCGCCGCAGCGCGGCCGGAATGTGCCCTGGATGCTCATAAGACCGCGCGTGGTGTTCATATTGACTGCCCCTGACCCGCAGCCGTTATCAAGGAATCAGCTTGATGCCTGGATTCGCGCTGGCGCAGGAAGAATCCAACCGCGCCCCATATCGCCACAGCGAGCGCGGCGATCTGATATCCGGAAACCGGCCCGAGGATTTTTGGCGTGTCGCGAACAAATTCGTGCAGAAAGCGGAAGATTCCGTAAGCCATCAAATAAATGTGGAAATGTTGGCCGGGCAAAACTTTCCGCCAGCGCAGCAACAAAACGACGCCGAGCATCAAGGCGTTGAAGATGAGTTCGACCAAAGCCGCCGGCCAGCGCGCGACGCCACCGGCGTCGTTCATGGTGAACCAGGATGGGGTGCATGCCTGGCCAAGACAGCAGCCCTGCAAAATGCAGCCCACGCGACCCAGCATGATTCCCAGCGGAGCGATCACCGCAAACCAATCGCCCGTGGACGCCCTGTAACCAACCATGCGCTTGGCAACTTCAACCGCCGCGTAGCCACCGAGCAGCGCGCCCGTGATCGATTTGCCAGTGGCCAACACAATCCAGCGGTTCGGGTCGTGCCAGTGCAACCAGCCTTCCGCGGCAAAATAAGCGATTTTCGCGCCTATAAACGCACCCGCCAAGGCGGCGACGTAAATCAGAACGAGGCGTTCGTCGCGCCGCGCCAGCCTCCACCAGACCATGATGCTCACGCAAATGCCCGCCAGGGTCAGAAAGCCGTAGGATGGAAATTTGGAATACATCAAAAACCCTTAAAGGAAACCGCGCAGCCGACAAAAAGAACTATCAATGCCTCCACGACGAAAAGGACTATTCCAAGTACTATGCCGTTAATCCAAGGCATCGGGCCTGGTTTGCCACCATAGCCACCGCACATTCCGACGGCGCCATAGATGCAACAAGCAAAAGCCAGAATGCCCACGAATGGGGAAAGGTACAGTGAATAGGAAGCATCTTTAATATTCGCGGCGAACACGATTATCCCAAGAGGTATGGGTCCAAGCGCGATTAAGAGATACGTGTATTTTCCGCCTCGATCGGGCGGCGGATTCGGTTTCGCTAGCAAATCATTGTTCATGGCACAAATCTTTTATTTTGTTTGACAATCCTGAAAACCCGAATAATAGCGGCAAAACGAATCCAGCTTGCCGTCCGGGCGGATGACGCGCGTGCAGCAGCGGTCGATGCGGTCTTCGTCCCATGTCAGCGCGTCCATAAACGGTTTTATGAAAATCCGGAACGTGTGCGTCTCGTCCAGTTCGAACTTTTTGAGCAAGTCGCCCAATGGCTCGGATTCGCAACCGCACTTCATCAAATCCTCCAATCGGTAGCGGATTTTGTCATGCAGAAAACCTTGCACCGAGGTGAAATCAATAAAGTCACTGACCGATCGTACTTGCCCGTTCACTTTGAGCAAGTAACCGATGGTGGCGCAATTTGGGTCGCCGCAAGGCAACGGTGTAAAATCTTCAAAACGGAGTCGGCCTGATGATTGCCCAACGGCTGCCAAAATGATGTCGGCGGTATTCAATCGAGCCGAGTTTTCTGATGGGATTCGGCCACTGGCGAACATCGGTTGAAAACAGATGCCTCTTATGTTCGGAAACTCGAGGCCAAACTCCACGGCTTTCCAAATAGACGGGAGATTCTCTTTGGTCGCCGTCATGGCCAGAGTAACCGGAATCTTCATGGCGCGGCAACGTTCGAGACAGCGCTCGCGCATGGCGCGCAAGTCCGCCCCGCGCAGGAAACGCTGGCCTTCCTCCTGCACGCCATCGAATTGAAGGTAAAGCTGAAACGTGCCGTAGCGAAAGGCCGAGCCAAGTTCTCGCGCGAACGCGTCGTCATTGGCGATGCGAACGCCGTTGGTATTGAGCAAGACATAATCAATCTTCGGATGGTCCTGCAACCAGCGCAGGAGTTCAAAGAATTGCGGGTGCAAGGTCGGCTCGCCGCCGGAAAGCTGGAGGATTTCGATGCCGCCTTTGCGATCCACCACGCCCTGGATGCGCCGTTGCAAATCCGCCACCGGGACGGCATCCACTTTTTGACCCGCGCCCACCGGAGAGTCCGCGTAACACGTGGGGCAGGCAAGATTGCAAGTATTGACAATCTCGATGAGTGCGAGACAAGTCGAAAGTTTTTCCTGCACGCCGAGCGCATCGCCAGGCTCGGCATTGCGTCCGAGCGTGCCGGCGGGCGCATTATCCGAAACGCGACAGGCTTGCCCGCCGCAACACGCGTTCTCGGCTTTTCCCTGGGCGAGCCAATAGAAACGCGCGTCGGATGCAATGCAAACACTGGCTTCCCCATGTTCGGAGCATGTGCGCTTAAGAAAAACTTTGGACGGAATTCCGCCCATGCGCCACACCTCGGCCGGACAAGGAACATGGCAGACTGGGCAACGAGAGGTCGTGCGCTTGAGCAGCTTGTCTCGTATTTCGAGGCTGCCCGGTGCAAAGACGTTCTTAAAGGTGTCGATCATACGTCAAGATTCAAAATTCATAAAATGTTCTGATGGTTGACATGAGACGCAGAGTATCACCGCCTCGTTGACCTGCAACATTGATAAAAATTGCCGGCGTATCATTTTTATCGATGGCCAGGACTCCGAATGAAAAAACATCCGTGAAATTTCTTTTCGCGGGACGGGTTTTACGCGACAAAGGCGGGGTGCATGCGCGCTTTTTGCTCGGTCCGGCCGGGGCGGGGAAGACTTTCCGCTGCCTGACGGAGATTCGCCAGTCGTTGCTGGCGGAACCGGACGGCCCTCCTCTCATTTTGCTGGCGCCCAAACAAACCACCTTCCAATTGGAGCGACAGCTTCTGGCCGATGCGACTTTGCAAGGTTACACCCGCCTGCAGATTCTGTCGTTCGAGCGCCTGGCGAAATTCGTGCTCGCGTCGGCCGGCGAGCCGGAGCCATCGCTCGTGTCCGAGGACGGACGCATCATGGTGTTGCACGCGTTGCTGGCGCGACGGCGCAAGGAGCTGCAAATCTTCCACGCCAGCGCCGGGCTGTCGGGCTTCGCGCGCCAGTTGAGCCTGGAATTGCGTGAGCTGCAGCAAAGGCAGGTCTCCCCCGAAATGCTCCGACAACTCGCCGCTCAGGCGGATTTATCCGAGTCCTTGCGCCGCAAGCTGCACGATCTTTCCGTTTTGCTGGGCGATTATCTGGATTGGCTGCAACAACGCTCTTTGCAGGACGCCGAGTGTTTGCTCGACCTCGCCACCGCCGCGCTCAAGCGCGCTGCATCGCCCGCGCCGCGATTCGCGGCGTTGTGGCTGGACGGCTTCGCGGACATGACGCCGCCGGAAATGGATTTGCTGGCGGCAGTGGCGGCGCGCTGCGACAAAGTCACGCTGGCCTTTTGCCTGCCAGCACCGCCGGCACAAACGCCTGCATCGTGGCTCTCAATTTGGACGGGCATCGGCGAAACGTTTCGTCAATGTCTGGCCCGGTTTTCCGGCCTGCTGGGTGCGCGCGTCACCGTGGAGATTTTGGAACGCGAAACAGCGCGCAGCCGATTTTCCGCGAATCCCGTGCTGCGACATCTCGAGGAAAAATGGATGCGGCCGGCGGATTTTCCCGACGACGCCGGCGTGGCGACAGGCGAATCGCTGCGCCTGGCGGAGTGCCTGAATCCGGCGGCGGAGGCGGTCCTGGCGGCGCGGGAGATTTTGCGGTTTGTGCGCGCGGGCGGACGCTTCCGCGAGACGGCGGTGCTGCTGCGGGAGATGGAAGGCTACCACGACCATTTGCGCCGCGTCTTTTCTCGCTATGAGATTCCGTTTTTCCTCGATCGCCGCCGCCTGGTCGCGCACCACCCGCTGGCCGAGTTGACGCGCAGCGCCTTGCGGGCGGCGGCCTTCGGCTGGCAGCACGACGATTGGTTTGGCGCGCTCAAAACGGGTCTGGTCGCGTCCGAGGAGGAAGACATCGACCGCCTGGAAAACGAAGCGCTGGCGCACGGTTGGAAGGGCGAAGCGTGGTTTGCGCCGCTGCCGCCGGACAGCGGGAATTCGGACTGGGCCGACCGGCTGCGCCGGAAATGGATCGGGCCGTTCGCCGATTTCAGGAATTTGCTGTCCGCGCAACAATTTCGAGTTGACGGTCCTCAATTGATTCAGGCGGCGCGCCAGTTGTGGCGGGACCTCAGCGTAGAAAAGACGCTCCAAGCCTGGAGCGTGGCCGAAGGCCCGGACCACGCCGTCCACGCCACCATCTGGCAGCAGATGAACCAGTGGCTGGACGATTTGGGGCTGGCCTTCGCTGGGGCAGCGATGGCTTTGCGGGACTGGCTGCCCATCCTGGAGGCGGGCTTGGCGCGATTGAGCGTGGGCGTCATTCCGCCGGTGCTGGACCAGGTGCTCATCGGCTCCATTGACCGCTCGCGCAACCCGGAGTTGAAGCTGGCCCTGTTGCTGGGTGTCAACGAAACGGTCTTTCCGGCCACGCCGCCGGCGGGCCATTTGCTGGTCGAGGCGGACCGCGAGGAACTGGAAACGCACGAGGTTCGATTGGGACACGGGCGGCGGGAGTTTCTGAGCCGCGAACGTTTTCTCGGATACATCGCCTGCACGCGCGCGCGTGAGCGGTTGGTGGTCACGTGCGCGCGACAGGACAACGACGGCGGCGCTCTGAATCCATCGCCCTTTTTCGCGCACTTGAACCGACTGTTCTCCAAAGTGCCCGTCGAAAAATTTGCTCTGCCGGATTGGCGGGAGGCCGAACATCTGAGCGAGTTGGCCGGCCAATTGGCGCGCGCCGGCGATCGAGCGCCGGTCTTAAGCGAACTGTTGCGGCGGCCGGCGTTTGCCTCGCTGCGCGAGCAAATGGCGTCGTTCGCATGCGTCACTGAACCGCAGACACTGGAGCCGGAGCAAGCCGCGCGGCTTTACGGGTCGGCCTTGCGCACATCGGTCAGCCGTCTGGAGGAATTCGCGGCCTGTTCCTTCAAGTTCTTCGTGCGCTCGGGCTTGCGGGCGGAGGAACGGGAGCGATTTGAATTGGACGTGCGAGAACGGGGCAGTTTTCAACACGAGGTGCTGGCGCGATTCCATCAAGGTTTGCAACGCGAAAACAAACGGTGGCGCGACATCACTCCCGCTGAGGCCCGGCGTCGCGTCCAGGAAAGTGTCACCGAACTTCTGCCGCAATTTCGCGAAGGACTCCTGCGTGCCAGCGCGCCAGCCCGCTTCGCTGCGCGGACGGTGACGGAGTCGTTGCAGGACTTTGTCGCGGCGACGGTCGAATGGATGTCGCACTATGAATTTGATCCGTGGGCGGTGGAACTGGGCTTCGGCATAGAGGGCGGCCCGATGCCGGCGTGGGAGATCGACTTGGGCCGGGGCCGGCGGCTGGTTTTTCGCGGGATCATCGACCGCGTGGATTTGTGCCGCGCCGGACGCGCGGACGAGGCGCTGGCGGTTGTTGTCGATTATAAATCCAGCGCCCGCAAGCTGGACAAAATCAAGATGGCGCACGGCTTGCAATTGCAATTGCCCGCCTACCTCAGCGTGTTGCGGCATTTGGGCGATGCGCGGAAAATATTCGGCGTCGGACGCCTGGCGCCGGCGGGAGTTTTCTATGTCAATTTGCGCGGCCAATTCGAGCACGGCGCGACGCGGCGGGAGATTTTGCAGGAGCGGGAGCAATTCCGGCAAAGGCGCTATCAGCACTCGGGGAGATTTGATTTGACAGCGTTACCGTATCTGGACGATCGCCAGGCCAGCGAAGGCACGCAGTTCAAGTTCAAGCTCAACGCCAACGGCGAGCCGGACGCGCGCAACACCGACCTGATGCGTCCGGAGGCGTTCGCTGAAATGCTCGATCACGTCGAAGCCGAATTGGTGCGGATGGGTGGCGAAATTTACGGCGGCGCCATCGGTCTGAATCCGTTTCAGAAAGGCAGCGAACGGGCCTGCGACAAGTGCCAATACCAGGGCATCTGCCGGTTTGATCCCTGGGTGAACTCCTTCCGCCCGCTTCGATAAGCCGCTGCTGTTTACCTTGCGGGCAAACTCATTTATCGCGGCGGGCCGCTTTGCGAATCCGATTGAGCGTGGCTTTGCCGTAAGGTAGATGCGGACTGCGCACTCCTTCGAGCAGGGCCGTCTCCAGCGCGGGCGATTCAAAATCATCACGCAGTTCGAGCGCGCGCAGCGCGTCGCGCATCACATCGCTTTCATCCGCATAACGGCCACTGCGAACCTTCTCTCTTACAAACGTTTTCAATTCTTCCGTCAGAGTGACTTTCATGGATTCACTTGATTAGGGAGTCGGATGTTTGGCGGCGGCTTCCTTTTGCCTTTTTTCCCAGTCCTGGATGTCCTTCTTGGTGAGCGCGCAACCGCCCTTGCCTTTGCAGGCGTTTTTGAATTTGCAGGAGTTGTCGTCGGTCTTGCATCCGCCTAATGCCTTGCAGTCATTGTCGCCGGCGCAATCGTGGACCTTCGGCATCTTCTTGGCGGGAGCGGCTTTGCCGGGCGCGGTGTTGGTCTTGGCGGTGATATTCGTTCCGTCGGCGTAACCTTGCCGGACGGCCGCGCCGCTGAGCAGGCCGGCCATGGCGGCCACCAGGACTTTTCGGGACACATTTTTCATAGAGATGGCAATTTCTAGCCGACTCAATTATGGCACA
>Ga0182024_10026658_pt1 | contig 10144 bp, 10 predicted proteins | sample P32metaG_FD_120480 | JGI IMG/M metagenome (GOLD analysis project Ga0182024, IMG submission 120480) | Permafrost microbial communities from Stordalen Mire, Sweden - P3-2 metaG (Illumina Assembly) | ecosystem: Environmental > Terrestrial > Soil > Wetlands > Permafrost | place: Sweden: Stordalen...
GCCTCGCAACTTAGTGCGTTAGTGCGTGTACCTTCCGCAGCCGAGAATCCGTTCCAAGGTTGATTCCGAGTACAAGAATCAATTGTTCCTAGCGTCTGGATCGAATTTTGGCGAGAGACAGGTGCGGGAGAGCGTGCGCGTCTCCCCGCGGCTTCTGATCCTCTATTTCTTTTTCTTGCGTGGCGTTGGGACCGGCTGATCCGAGTCCGATGCTTCTTTCGACTCGGATTCTGGAAGTGCCTGGGATTGCGCCTTCAGTTGGTCGAAAGAACTGGGCGGGTTGCCAGCTTCGAGCATGCCTTGAAACACCTGATAGACGTCGGTCTTGGCGCCGCGCTTGCGCAGAGTCAGTTCATCGTTGATCCAGGCATAGACGATGATTTTGTCTTTGCTCGAGAACCGATAGAAGAGTCGAAAACGCTCGTGAAACTTGGCGCGGAACCACTGCCGGTTGTCCTCTCCCAAGGCGTTGCCCTGGCGAAACGCGGGAGCATTGGGATTGGCGGGAATGATCTCGAGGATGTGGCGCCGGATGGTGTCGAGCAGTTTCGTCTTCGGATGTGCCTTGTAGCCCACCGGATCAGAAGCCGCCAAGCGCTCAACTTCCGCTGTTAATACTTCCAGCTTTTCCTTGAACAGCGGATGCTGAAAGAGATTCCATCCGTTTCGCTGCACTTAAAGCAGTGCCTCGTTTCCCAGAGGTTCGTCGGACCGGGTCGTGACTCCAACTGTCAGCTTCTCAATGCGTGCCATCAAGCTGGCGTCGAGCGGCTGAATGCGGTTCGGATTGCGTTCCATGTCCTGTGCCAGAAAGCTTAGGAACGAAGCGATCACAGGGTCTTCGTGCTTCGAGCCAGGCGCTTTCATCTCGGCCACGACCAGCATGCGGCCGGGGGCAATCACGTAAGCATCTACGTCTCCGGAGAACTCGGGATGGCTCTTGAAAAGAGCGCGATCGAAGCGCAAAGCAAGCGAATTCCCGGTTGCCGTCTTCCGGCCTCGGAAACTTGCGAGGGCGGGCTCGGGTTGTTTGGCGGGAATCCCGCGCTCTTGACTCTTCTTTACCTTCTTTGGCGCTTGAACAAAGTGCTGCATGCAATCCATGGTAGTACAAATGTACTTACATAGTCAAGAGCATCGTCGATCAAGATTTCCAAATGCCGACACGATCTCGATCATCTCCCCAGATGAGCAGCGTGAAGACCTGATTCGGATAGGGACGATCGAGATTGATGAAGGTCGGCATCCCCTTGGTGCCAATTGCCGTGTGCTCGCTCGCAATCGTGCCGCACACAGTTGCGTTTTCTCCGACGTGCTTTGCTGCGTCTGCGTCTGTCGTTGCTTAGCTGCTACGTCGGCCAGCGGTGCACACTGGTCCGCTACCGCAGGCAGGCGTAAGGAGCGGCACTGTTGTTGGACTGCAGCTTGTTCCAGGTTCTCAACGGCGGCCTTCATGCCGGCACCTCCGACAGCCTTGTGCTCAGCAACTGGTCGTAACCACTTATTACTGGCATCGGCCTCTCGTAACGGGCCAGATGTCCTAAATCGATGGCCTCGACTGTCGGGCGATCGAACTGATCAGACAACATCAGATGACGGATCGCAGCCACGTCATGGCAGCCAAGCAATAGAGTCTGGTCCACTGCAGTTCGCAGTCGGCCCCATGCATCGCCGGCTCCGAGCTGAAGTAGTTCGATCATCTATCTTGTGCCTTGTTGCTTGCCATGGCGCACGTTCAACGCATGCCACAACTGGTCGAAGGACTCCGGCCAGCGTCCTGCCTGGCGCCACTGTGCCAGTGCGGTCGAACCGGCAAGTGCCCCGGGCTGACATAGCCTCACCGGGTTCGCCAGGGCAATCGCATTTGAAATTCAGTTGAACCACGGTTGGTACTTACCGTAGCGCTTATCCAGGTTGAGGTTTTTTGCAGGAGGATTTGATGCCTAGCAAAGAAACCCTGGAGCAGTTTGGTTGCTGTTGGGAAGGGCTTGAGGACCCGCGCAGCGGCAATGCCGGCTTACATGACTTTCACGAAATGTTGATGATCGCGCTATGCTGCGTGCTTTGCGGCGGCCAGGGCGCGGTGGATATGGCTGTGTTTGCCGAGGCCAAGGGGGTCGACCTTCTCATTCCATCTACCGGGACAACTGGCTTTTCATCACTCCGGGATGCAATCCGCAGGAGGACCTGGGTACGAGTAGCCGACTATACGGCCAAGTGGATAAGATCCGGGTTGCCGACGATACAGGAACGATCTGCTTGTCACTATTCCAACCCCCTGTTTGCCGACCAAACCTGATGAAGATTCATAATCAGTAAGCCGGAGCTTCGAGTGACGCCAAAATGTCATTGAGAGTCCTGTTCTACTTTGTTTCCTTGCACTTTTCGTGCAATCGCCTGGACAGTCTAATGCTTACTTGCATAAATAAGTGATATTACTTAAGGTGGTTGGGCAGAGGAGGGTTCTTTGCCCAAGACAGCGCCTATACCAGAGTGTTCGCCGGAAGATCGTCAGAGGCTTGAGGACTGGTCGCGCAGTCGGACCATGGAGGCGCGGTTGGTGGAACGGGCGCGAATTGTGCTGGGGTGTCTTGAGGGCAAACCGGTCGGCGCGGTCGCTGCGGATTTGAAGGTGCGACCAAACACCGTGATTGATTGGCGGCGGCGCTTTGCGGCGGAGGGCATTGCCGGGCTTGAGGACCGCGCCCGTCCGGGCAAGCCGCCGCGCTACACGGAAGAGTTTCGCAAGCAAGTGCTTTCGGCGCTGGAACAACCGCCGCCCATGGGGCAAGCTGTTTGGGATGGTCCGGCGCTGGCTCGCCATTTGAGCGCCTCGGTGCATGCGGTCTGGCGGGTGTTGCGCAAAGAGGGCATTTGCCTGGCAAGGCAGCGCAGTTGGTGCGTAAGCACCGATCCGGAATTTGCCGCCAAGGCCGCCGACATCGTGGGTCTGTATTTGAATCCTCCCCAAAATGCATTGGTCCTTTCCGTGGATGAAAAGCCCAGCATCCAAGCCTTGGAGCGAAAGACGGGATATGTGGAAACGGACAACGGCAAGATCGTCCGTGGTTTCAAGAGCACCTATAAGCAGCATGGCACGCTGAATTTGTTTGCGGCCCTGGAGGTGGCCACCGGCGCCGTTCATACGCAAACGACGGCGAAGAAGCGGCGGATCGAGTTTATCGAGTTCATGGATCGCGTGGTGGCCGATCTGCCGGCGGAAAAAGAGATCCATGTGATCTTGGACAATTACTGCATCCACAAGAAGAATGACGCATGGCGGGCGGCTCATCCCAACGTGTCGTTCCACTTCACGCCCACCTCGGCCAGTTGGCTGAATCAAGTCGAGGTATGGTTTGGCATTCTGAGTCGCAAAGCGTTGCGCGGCGCGTCTTTCCACGACATCGAGCAGTTGCAGCGCGCGATTGAAGACTTCGTCGCAGCCTACAGCCCGGCAGCTAAGCCCTTCGTCTGGCGAAAACGCGAGGTCAGGGGATCTCAACTGCGCAACACTATCGTTAACTTACGCAAGTAAGCCCGTAGCGCACGCCGGTTAAATCCTCCGAAACACTCCAAAGACGCGCTGCCGAGGCCTGATCCAGCGCCTGCGGCTTGGCCTTTACTTCCACTGGCGAGCCTTTGAGTTCCATAAACCCATCCGGCCCATAGTAATGCCCGCCGAGCGCCATCGGAGAGGTCGCGGCATACAGCGTCGGAAACGATCCCTGCTCGTCGGTTTGAGCGATCAGTGGCGCAACAAGCGGGAGCAACCTGCTCTTGAGGTCTCTTGCGTTTGCGGGCCCATTGGCAAGGATCGACGTCATCGATACGCCCGGATGGACCGCAATGCTGACCGCCTTGGCCCCGGCGCGCTCGAGACGCCGCTGCAGTTCAAACGCAAAGAGCAGGTTGGCGAGCTTGGATTGGTTATAGACCGCCCAGCCCTCATAGCCCGTGGTGTATTGCAGGTCGTCGAAACGCATCGCTCCCTGCCCGTGGGCGATTGAACTCACGGTGACGACCCGGCCCGCAGGCGCGGCGAGCACCAGCGGAAGCAGCAGACCGGTGAGCGCGAAGTGGCCAAGATGGTTGGTGCCGAATTGTCTTTCAAAGCCGTCGGGGGTCGTCTGGCGAGTCGGAAACGCCATCACTCCGGCATTATCGATGAGCAGGTCGAGCGGCTTACCCGCCTCCAGCAGCGACGCGGCGCAGGAACGAACCGATGCCAGCGACGCAAGATCGAGGACAGCCACGGTCACGTCGGCGGTAGGAAATTCCTGTTTGATCCTCTGCCGCGCCGCCTCGCCCTTCTTCGCATCGCGGCATCCGAGAATTACGGCGCAACCCGCGCCCGCCAAGTGCCGCGCCGCATGAAAGCCGATGCCGCTGTTCGCCCCGGTGATGAAAGCGCACTTGCCCGCCTGCGACGGAATGTCCGCCAGTGTCCACTTGCTCATTCAGTCCCTCTTCCTTTGGGTAAACCCAACACTACTATAACCAAGGGCAACGCAACACTATCGTTAACTTACGCAAGTAAGCACTAGGTAGGGCGCGAAACGCAGGACACGGCCACTGCTGAGTTGCGTGCTCGAATCGAAGCATCTCCGATGCTGCCATTCAAAGGCGTGCATTTCGCAGCGCAGCCACCTGCAAGTGGGTGGGAACCCGCTCGCGGCAGGTCCCGCATGAGACCATCCTTGGATTCCGCGAGCCGAATTGAAGCCGGGGTCGATCGGCGTCTCTTAAGTAACTCTCCTGCGAGAGTCGGCGCTACTAACCATCCATGCATTAAGCCTAGAATTTGTAGAAATGGCGAATTGCGCTAAGTAATTGAGCGTCATGCGTTTGGTGAGATCGAACTCGGCTCGAACAATGTGCAGCCGTTCGATCGCGGGATACGACCGGATCAATCGACGCAAGATTGCAACGCGGAACGGCATACCAGATCGCCGCGCGATTGACATTTGTGACACGTTCTGCCGATAGACAAGAAATTCCATGAACTTGTTGGAACCGAGGTTTGGCAGACCTCAAAAATTGGCGAGATTGGTCGTAATGACGAAGTATTTGAGAGGGATGCGAAGTGTAGGAGTGGGTCCCCTTTCTGTGGGCCGCTTGGCGATCCTCGCATGCGTCGCACTTATCCCACCTGCCGAATCGATCTGCCTGACTGCTGATTCCCCGTCAAAGCAGTTGCCACTTCTCACAACGGCTCGACAGGTCCACGATCTCAACCCCGACCAAGCATCGTTGGGTTATCCCGTTCGATTGCGTGGCGTCGTAACATTCTACGACGCATATCAGGAAGGCCACCGGGCGCTCTTCATCGCGGACAGTACAGGCGAGGTTTTCGTCGCGCCTGGTTTTGCGCCCCTTCTTCCGCTGCACACAGGTTCGCTCGTTGAGGTCACGGGCGAGACCGATCCGGGTGGATTTTCACCCATCGTTTCGCATTCGACCATTCGCATTCTTCCTGGATCGCAACCGCTCCCGACCGCTCCCGAGGTCACAGTGTCGCAGCTCCTCAGCGGAGGAAAAGACTCAGATTGGGTAGCCGTGGAAGGGGTTGTTCACTCTGTGGAATTCGACGGAATGCACGTTGTGCTCACTGTGGCCACACCAGACGGCACGATTTCGGCAACGACGGATAAAGAGGACGGAGCGAATTATTCCGCGATGGTTGATTCTGATATCGTCATCCAGGGCATCAACGCACCATTGGTCAATGCAAGACGCCAATTGACCGGAGTCCGTCTTCTGTTTCCAGGAATGAAGACCATCTCCGTAAGGACACCCGCTCCTGCCGATCCATTTTCACTGCCCACTCTTCCTCTGAGCAGCCTGTTGCAATACTCGCCGCACCGTGCGAGTTCGCACCGGATTCACGTCCGCGGTCGCGTGACACTCTCGTGGCCAGGGCAAACCGTATGCATTGTGGACAAGACTGCCGGGCTCTGTATCCAGACCGCCGATCGCACTGAGCTTAATGAGGGTGACCTGATCGATGTCGCCGGCTTCCTGGAGAGGAAAGACTATCTCCCCAGCATCACCGCTGCGACGTTGAAACGGGTGGAAAGCGGCGGATCAGTGACGCCGATCGAGATCTCCGCAGCGCACGCCTTGGACAGCGGCAACAACCATCCCAGCACGGTTTCGCCAGCCGCGCATACTGATATCTCGGCAGCAAACTCCCTTGCGACAGACCGGAACGGAGAACTGGTCCGCATTGAAGGCAAGCTGGTAGGAAAGAATCGAGGATTGAACGGCTCGACATTGCTCCTCTCCTCCGACGGAATCGTGTTCCCTGCCGAATTGCCCGCAGATGCAGTGAAAGATGCGAAGCAACAAAACGTCTCGTGGATTGACGGAAGCACGGTGGCAGTGACGGGTGTCTTTATCGGGAAAGTGGATGAACGCCGTTCCGTCCGGCAGGAGGGCATCGCCCGCATCGAGTCGTTTCAAATTTTATTGAGGTCGCCTGAGGATGTGCAGGTCGTCAGCTCTCCTTCTTGGTGGAATGGCGAACATGCTCTCGAAGTTCTAGGCCTCGTTGCACTCGCCATGATGGCTATTCTCGGCTGGGTTGGAATCCTTCGTCGGCAGGTCCACCAGCAAACCGAGATCATCCGTCGAAGTGAGGCGCGGTTCCGCCATATGGCCGAGCACGACGACCTCACGGGCCTCCCCGTGAGAAATGTTCTGCTGGAACGGCTTGAACAGGCTCTGGATGAGATCAACCGGCAGGCAAACTCGCTGGCTTTATTGATGGTTGATGTCGATAATTTCAAGCACATCAACGACACCATGGGGCATGCCGTGGGCGATCAGGTGCTCATTACGATTGGGACTCGACTTCAAGAATCGTTGCGATCGACCGACACCGTCGCGCGTATGGGTGGGGATGAGTTCACTGTGCTCCTCACGGGCTTGAACGGTCCAGAAGAGGCTCAAAAGCTCGCTTCAAACCTGGTTTCAAAGATATCTGAACCCATGGTGCTCCAAGGGATTCGAGTTGAAGTGTCGGTGAGCGTCGGCGTCGCAACCTATCCTGAGGGTGGAAGCGACGTGAAAACACTGTTGCGGAATTCTGATGCAGCGCTCTACCAAGCGAAAGCAAGAGGGCGCAACTGCTCCCAGATGCATTCTGCTAATGCATACATTTCGGGTCTAAGACCGGCGTTTCCACAAACTCGGTAGGCGTACCAGTCAAGTTCGCTCTGCCCGGCAGATCCATTGTGCCGCAAGCGTGGGCGCGCAACTGCCTCGGCTCTTTCGCTCTGACTCTATGCGAGGGAACCTGCGGCCTCCTGCGTGACAGGGCAGAGGTCTGCGAAGAACTCCAAGTGGTCGAAAAACTGTCTTTCCTCCAACATCACACACTCATTGACAAGTGGAGGACTTGGCGACTATACGTCTATGACTTGGCGATTATGCATCAATCGAGCGGGACGAACCTTGGCTGGCGAAACTGGCGTCTCTTTCAGAACGAAACTGCCTGCTGCAATGGAAGATCCTGCGATGATTTGCCAACCCAAATGACGTAATTTCCGGGGACGAGTTTCCAGGAATCGGAAGCCTCGTCGTAGATAGTGAGCCGGTCGCGGATCACTGGGACCGAAACTTGCTTCGACTCGCCGGACGCAAGCTCAACCCGGGTCCAACCGATCAGCCGCTTGGGCGGCTCTCCGGCTGCGTCGGGCAGCGAGGCGTAAACCTGCGCGATCTCAGTGCCGGCGCGTTTGCCCGTGTTCTTCACCTTGAACGAGACGATTGTTGGATCACCGGGTGTCACGGAGACGCCGGAATACGCATAGGTGGTATATGAGAGGCCGAAGCCGAATGGGAAGAGTACCGGTTTTTTCTCGGCGTCATACCACTTGTAGCCCACCTTCAAGCCCTCGTCGTAATAGACCTGGAACGGGGGTAGCCCTTTTGCAGCCAGCTTCATGAAATCGGTGAACTCAGTGACTGCCGCAAAGTTGAACTCGGATTCCGGCGGGGGCAAAATCAGTTTGGGATGCGGCAGGTCGGCGTCGCTCCGAGGAAACGTAACCGCGAGTTTCCCGGTCGGATTCACCTCGCCAACGAGGATGTTGGCCAACGCCTCGCTGCCGCGGATTCCCGGATACCACGCTTCGACAACTCCTGACACTTTGTCGATCCATGGCATGGCCGAGGGGCTTCCAGTCTCCAGTACGACGATGGTCTTGGGATTGGCTGCCGCTACGGTTTCGATCAGCTTGTTCTGCTTGGGGGCAAGGTCAAGTGTCGGTAGATCGAAACCCTCCGCCTCCCACTGGTATGCGAAGACGATCGCCACGTCGGCCTGCTTTGCAGCGGCCGCGGCTGCGGCAAGATCGTCTCCCGAGGTAAAGGTCACTTTGGCATTCGGCAACTTCGCTTTCAGAGCGCGAAGAGGGGAACCCGGCATCCAAGCCGGGCGAATAACGGCCGAGAGAACATCCGTCGGCGGTGGCGGGGGAACAACGGAGCCGCCCGGCGGGTCCGCCTGCGCCGAGCCGCCGCCTGTAAGCATGCCAACGTCCGCATGACCGCCAATCAGGGCAACGGCGCGAATGCCGTTCAGCGGCAGGACGCCGCCTAGATTCTTGAGAAGAATGACGCTCTTCTCCGCAATGCTCTGGGCCAGCGCGAGGCCGCGGTCCACATCGGGAACCTGCATCTGCACGGGATGATCGAACAGCCCTACCGCAAAGATGGTGCGCAGGATGCGATGGACATGATCGTTCAACTCGTCCTGCGACACTTCGCCGCTTTCCACTGTCTTTTTCAAATCATCTCCGAAGAAGAATATGCCAGGCTCTTCCTGATCGAGCCCTGCATGGGACGCCTTGGCAGTGGAATGCGTTCCTCCCCAATCCGAGAGAACGAAGCCCTTGAACTTGAAATCTCTCTTAAGAACATCTCTTAGCAGGTACTGGTTCTCGCACGCGTAATCGCCATTCACTCGGTTGTACGAACACATTACAGCGCCAGCGTCAGAGATTCCCAACGCAATCTGATACGCCAGGAGATCCGTTTCGCGCATCGCGCGCTTGTCCACATTTGCGTTCAACGCACTGCGTCCGCTCTCCTGGTCATTCATCGCGTAGTGTTTCAAATCGCCAATGACGTTCTGCGACTGCATTCCTTTCACGAAGTTCCCGGCCAGTGTGCCAGCCAGCAGCGGGTCTTCGCCCTGGTATTCGAATGTGCGCCCGTTGCGCAGCTCGCGCGCAAGGTTCACGCCGCCACCCAGCGACATGCTGTAGCCCTCGTCGCGTAGTTCTCGTCCAATCAATGCCCCGTATTCAAACGCTAACTCTGGATCCCACGCAGAAGCCGCCCCGAGATTGTTGGGTAACGCTGTTGAGTAGCGCCCTCGCAGAGAGCCCAGCGAGACGCCGGACGCCGAGTCCGCCATCTGAATCGACGGAATTCCCAGCCGAGGAATAGGCTTTGTGTACCCAGCGCCGCCGTTTGATTCCGTTGGCCCGACGGTGGAGAATGCGACGCCTTGGCCGTGCAGAAGCAGAATCTTTTCGTCGAGCGTCATCTCTTTCAGGACCATGTCAGCGCGCTCATCCGGAGAGAGGCTCGCATTGGACCAGAGATAACGCTTCGACTGAGACCTTCCCATAAGCTGGGCGTTGGCCCACGCGTGGGTCAAGAGAGCGGTCATGAGTGCGGCCGTCAGTGCAATGCGCCTTCTGGATCCTTGTTTCATCGTCAATCCCATTTGCCTCCCCGGTTCCGTGGCTGTAGATCCTTTGGATTCCTTCTCAGCTCATGAGAAGGACCTTGACGAGCATTGTGATGACGTCTTTCAATTTCGCCTCGCTAAGCACCTCGGGCGAAAACTCCTCTTCAAGAATCAAAGCGGGCACTATTGCCGCCATCGACGCCAGAGCAGCTTGAGCTCCCAGAGCAGAGCGGCTATCCAACCTTTTCTGCCCCAGGCTCGCCCAGATCTCAGGAAGATCCTTCAAATGCTCCTTGAAATAAAGATTCCTATAGATCTTTTGCAGCCGCTTCTTCGCGGGATGGTTCCGGACCGCGAATAATTTGAATTCAAGAAGTAAACGGCACCACGCCTTGTCCTTCTTGACGGCCGAAAAGAAATGATCCGTCAGCGCGCGGCTAA
>Ga0182024_10026659_pt1 | contig 10142 bp, 6 predicted proteins | sample P32metaG_FD_120480 | JGI IMG/M metagenome (GOLD analysis project Ga0182024, IMG submission 120480) | Permafrost microbial communities from Stordalen Mire, Sweden - P3-2 metaG (Illumina Assembly) | ecosystem: Environmental > Terrestrial > Soil > Wetlands > Permafrost | place: Sweden: Stordalen...
TATATTGTCGTTCCAAAGATAGAGATTGTAAGAAATCACCGAGAACCAAATCAATATGGGGCTTTCCAGTATCATGCGTAGACCGCAGGCTCCGCGCTCGATTCCGACGCACATGGTTAGGAGCCCTAGGCCCACGAGTAGGTTCTGGGTACCATTGGCCAGCAATCCGCATCCGGAGCCGGCGCAATGCGTTAAGGTGCTGAGGATGATGTAGAGTGCAAGTGCCCCCGCGTATGCGACCGCCGTCCCGATAGCGGCAGCTCGCGGCGACGGACAGGCTTTGCGGGAGCGATTGCGCACGATGAGATAAGCCGTGAAGCTGCCGCAAGCAAAGATATCCAAGTACGCCGGAAGTTGTCCCCCAATCGGAGGAAGATTAAGTCCCAAGACGTCAAGTGTTACTCTATAGACGGTCGGAAGAGTGATGAGCGCTCCGAACGTTAGCCATGGAGCGCGCATGAAGCACCATGCGATCATGGGGAAGAGAATGTAGAATTGCACTTCTATCGCCAGCGACCAGAACGCTCCGTTGATCGAATAAAATGTGTCTAACCAGAAACTATGGATGAAGAAGAGGTGCCTAAAAAAATGCGCGACCAGCGATTCCGTAGGCATGGGGGGATTTGGGTAAAGGAGCGTCATCGTGGTAAGAGCTACGAAATATGAGGGTAGTATCTTGGAAGCGCGTTTATCGATGTAGCGGCGCAGCGTCTGCAGAGGCCGTGCTTCAAATAGGTGTTGGGCATACGGATAGAATAATGCGAAACCGCTCAAGAAGAAGAAGAGATGAACCCCAAAGTACCCGACATGAATGAACGTGACGGGGAGCGCGAAAAAAAACTGACCTATTTGAAGCGTGTCGGGTAGTATTCCGTGGGTATATGCGTGATAGAGCAGCACCATCAGCGCCGCAATGCCGCGCAAGCCGTCCAAGAAGCGCACATGGCCGGTCGTCGTACTCGCTCGTTCTTCGTCGGCGCATGGGGGATTCATCTAACTTTAAGCTCTCAGTCAGAAGGCGTTGCCTCATGATAGACTACACATACGCGGCAATCAACAGACCTTAAGGTACCCATGGACCCAGGCAAAATGCCCAAGTGCGGGCGGCAAACCGCTCTAGAACGTGAAGCCCAACCGCTCCAACATCGCGAAATCTTCCGCGTCGCCGCGCCCGCCGGTGGTGAGATAGTCTCCCAAAATCAGACCGTTCGCGCCGCTGCGCATGCCGAGATCCTGCAATCCGCGCAACGTGATCTCTCGCCCGCCGGCAAAGCGGATCAAGGCTTTGGGCAGCGCTAATCGCGCCATCGCGACAAAGCGCAATGCTTGCGCGGGCTCCACGAGGGATGCGTCGGCAAGCGGCGTGCCCGGGCGCGGATTTAAGAAGTTGATCGGCACTTCCACGGGTTCCAAGGCTTGCAGTTCGCAGAGGAAATCAATGCGGTCGTCGATGCTTTCGCCCATGCCGATGATGCCGCCGCAGCAGAGATTCATGCCGTGCCGCTTGACTAATTTGCACGTGTCGAGTCGCTCGTCGTAGGTATGTGTCGTGCATACCTTGGGGAAGTGGCGGCGCGAGCTTTCTAGATTGTGGTTCACTTTATCCACGCCGGCTTCGAGCAGTTCAAGGACGTGTTCTTCTCGTAGAATGCCCAGCGACACGGCGACGGTGAGGGGCAACTCTTGTTTAATCGCGATTACCGCTTGTACGACGACGTCGAGCAATGGGCGCGAAGGACCGCGCACGGCAACGACGATGCAGAATTCGGCGGCCCCGCGCGCGTGAGCCGCGCGAGCGGCGACGAGGAAATCTTCGACGGTATGCAGGCGTTCGGGCTCCACGTCGGAAGCGTAGCGGGCGCTTTGCGAGCAGAAATGACAATCTTCCGAGCAACCGCCTTTTTTGGCATTGAAGAGTACTTCCAGCGCGATTTCATCCCCGCAATAGTCCCGGCGAATCTCATCGGCCAGGGCAAGTAATCCGGGAACAAACGCCTCACTCATCGAGGCGAGCTGCGTAAGTGTGCTCTTAGGTAGGGAAGCGCGATGCTTGATAACTATTTCTCGAGCTGCGGCGACGGCTACGTGCTCATTTGGGTGCGAGTCTAACACGCGGTAACGCTTCCGACGGGCCTGGCGTAATCCTCCGGGCTTGGAGGCCGAAGGTCAAATCAACTCGTTTGCGCAATTGTCGCCGGCTCTCCATTGCGAAAAGCTGCTCTCCAAAGCTTTGGAGTGTGAAAGTATCACTCCTATGTCATGCAGTAAGTCGTGCGATGATCGCGGTCGCGGACTCGGCCGTCGCTCCAATGCGCGCCGGGGCGTTTTTGTGAGGAACGAAACGGCTGCTTAAATGGCTCTTAATCAGAGGCGCGAATTCTTTTTTGATCAAGATCACGGTATAGGCTTCGGTGCGCTTGACCACGAGAGCGTCAGCCGGGATTTTTGGGCCGGGAACGATTTCAAAGGGCAAAATGAAAAAATCGTCATCGGCCCGCGTATAGCGATAGAGGAAAAAAAACTCTCCGATAAATGCCGGAACGATTTCATAAGAACCTGGAATACATGTCGTCGAAAAGTGCAGGTTCCGTTTTGACGCATATTCATCGATAATGCGATCGCCTGCGCGTGCGCTACAGACGCGAGCACGGTAAGGAATAGATGAAAATGCGTCCTCAAGAGCCGAACTTGAGAGGATCCTATGCGGTCCAAATGTTTCCGCTTCCCGCTTCATATCCATGGAGCCGTTGGTTAGCACCGAGCCAAGGACGCCGAGCGCCAACAAACCGCCGAGCACTCGGTTTCGGAACGCATCGTAATCGAGATACGCAAATGCTGAAGCAGCAAAAAAAATAGGCGCCGTCACGATCAACAGGCGATAATGTATAAATCCGGGAGGATAGTTGGCCGCACAGCATAAAAACACAAGCCACACACAGGCTAACCCGGCAAATAGCACGGAGTCGCCTCGAAATTTCAAAATGCCGATCACGGCGACCGCGGCAAGAAAGAAAACGCCGCTTTCACGAATCAGCGCATTTGATCCGACGAAATAATCTTGCCCGCTAAGCCACTTATAGCTTCTCCATACGTTATCGAATTTTTCTTGCAGCGAAACCGTCGTTACGGCATGCAACGATGCAATGATCATTTGCGTATTCTGCCAATGATTGTGCAGCTCGCCGTACCAGTATGGAGCAAGACAGCATATGGCGATAGCCGTCGCCATGGCGATGAGTAATGCTGCTTTCATATGCAAGGATGCCCGAATGATGAACGCCGCGGAAACGATAACGAAGACGATAGGCATCACGTACAATGTGACGGCGTGTAAACTAACGAGGAGGGCTAGGAGCACGCCGAGCGTACTCCAAGAAATCACCGCTATCCGATCACAGATCGGCTTGCGAATCTGCTCGGAGGCGATCATGACGAAGGATAAAGCGAAGAAAGGAATAGAGCTTGGATTCCAACTCATCGTCCCAAGAACGATTTCACCGAACATCAAGCTCCACCAAAGGCCGCCGGCTCCAGCCCAAAAAAGACGAAGCGCGGTAGGCAGTCCGGTGAGGAAACGATAGAGCGCAAAAATGAGTAACGGAATCGAAAGAAATGAGAAGATCGCATTGGGGAGTGCTTGTAACCATGGATCGCGGCCGAACAACGTGAACGGAAACACAAGATAATAATAGAGAGGCGGCAAATAAAAGCCAGGCGTCATTCTAGGTCCAACGACCGGCCACGATCCGTTCCACATCTGAGCGTAGGCATCGGCCTCCGACACCTGATCCGGCTCAAAGCTGATATACCAAGAAAGAGCGACGATCCGCGTTATGAAACCAATGAGCAACGAAACGCCGATCATACTCCATGCAGCGATTGCAATAGCGGAAAATGCAGCTCGCTTCTTCATCACATTCTACTTACTCATCTTGTCTTTCCCCGCCCTTTCTTCGCAAACGAGCGCTTTTCCAATGTCAAGCACTGCAGCGGAGAAATTCGGGCACGGAGCAATCGGCGAGCCCGCCGATCGCGGCGGGTCGATTTCATGCGGGACGATTGCGAGAATGCGGCCATGGTCGCGAAGAATGCGCTCGACCGTGCCGGGATATTCCGGATCCTGTGCGGCCAAGCGCTCGTTGAGAACGATGCCGAGGATCGGTATGTCGCGGTTTTTAAGGTATTCAAGGCTGAGCAACGCATGATTGATGCATCCCAAGCGTAAGCCGACGACGAGGATCGTTTCTAGCTTGCAAAGCGCGGCGACGTCGCTGATCGTTTCATCCGCGTTGAGCGGAACGGCGACGCCTCCCGAGCCTTCGACGACGAGCGATCCCGGCAAGCGACGTATCTCTTCGGCGAGATCGGCGGCTCGCAGCGCTCGCGCGCCGGCAGCTCTCGAGGCGGTCCAAGGATCGGCCGGTTTTTCAAAACGGTGCAACTCGATTGAAGGACAATCAACCCAAGCGCCGGCGGTCTGGGCGTCGCCGGGAACGCCTGCGGGTAGGCCGGTTTGCACGATTTTGACGACGCTCGTGGGCTCTCCGCTCGCGCGAAGAGTTTTTGCGGCGGCCGCCGTTACGCGAGTCTTGCCGACCTCCGTATCGGTTCCGGTAATGTACATGCGTCGCATCATGCGATCGTATCGCTCGAATGCAGCGTATGAAACGGTGCATCCTCAAGCGCGCGAAGGAGCGCGGATATCTGCGCTTCCGTGTGATCGGCGCGAATCGTTATGCGCAAGCGCGAACTTCCCGGCGGCACGGTCGGAGGGCGAATCGCCGGAACATAGATGCGCCGTTCAAGGAGATACGCGCTTACTTCAAGCGCCGTTTGCGCGTCGCCGAGAATGAGCGGCACGATGGGAGCGTCGCGCGCCTCCCAAGACGGATCGATGCTTCGTAAGCCTGCCTGGACGCGCTCGATGTTCGCGTCCAGGCGCGCGCGCAACGCGTCTCCTTGCGCGATCGCATGGACGGCCGCGCGCGCGGCTCGTGCGATCGCGGGCGGCAAGGCGGTGTCGAACATGAACGTGCGCGCCGTGTTGATTGTAAGATCGATAAAGTCGCTGCGTCCCGCGATGAAGCCGCCGATGCAACCGCAGGCTTTTGAGAGCGTGCCGATAATGACGATTCGCGCGTCGTCGTACGCGCTAGCGCAACCGGAACCGCGTTCGCCGTATACTCCCAGCGCATGCGCTTCATCAAGGATGAGAATGTCGTCGTCGCCGAGGCGTTCAAGCAGCGCGGGGATATTCGCCTGTTCCCCGCTCATCCCGAAGAGAGACTCTGAAACCACAAGGGAGGGCGCCTTGCGATCTTCTCGGGGCGGTGGGCGCAGATGCGGAAAAACATGTCGAGCAAGGCGCGTGAGCCGTAGCGCGTCGATGATGCTCGCGTGGTTGTCCGCGTCGGAGTAGGCATGTTCGACTAGGCGCGATGCCGCTCCAATCGCGCCGATTCCGGCGAGGTATCCGGAGGAGAAGAGCAACGCCCGTTCGCGCCGTACCAGCCGCGCAATCTCCTCTTCCAAGACGGCATGATCGGGATGCGCGCCGCTGAGTAATCGCGATCCCCCGGCGCCGACGATTTCGGAGCTTCGCAACGCTTGAACGACGCTCGGAGAGCGTGATAACCCCAAATAGTCGTTTGAAGCGAAGTCGATAATCCCGGCGTCGCCGCGGCGCGTCGTCACGGTGCGACGCAAGCCCTGAGCTTCAATGTCCGCCAGCACGGCGCGTGCGCGATGAAGATAGTTCATATAGCGCTATAACGATTCGCTGAGGGCTTCCATGAATGAATCAAGTTCTTGAGGCGACGAGGAGAGAGGAGGAACGAGTTGGATCACGTTGCCGATCGGGCGAGTGAAGTGCCCGCGTTCGTACATCGCGTTCGCGACGCCCCATGCGGGCGTCGGCGCGAGCGCGCGCGCCGTGAGGCGTTCCTCGCGCAGCTCGATTCCGCACATGAGCCCCGCCGCCCGCACCTCGCGCACGCGTTCGTCGGCGCGCAGCTGCGACGCCAGCTCCGCGAGCCGACGCGCGAGACCTCCGACATGCGTCAAGGTATCCTCATGCTCGAAAAGATCGAGCGACGCGCAAGCCGCGGCGCATGCGATGGGATTGGCTGCGTACGAATGTCCGTGGAAGAAGTGGCGCATATCCGTCGGAGACGGGCTCAAAAACGCTTCGAAGACGCGTTCGGTCGCAAGGGTAGCGGACAGCGCGAGCGCGCCGCCGGTGAGGCCCTTTCCCAAACAGACCAAATCCGGACGCAGCCCCAGCTGCTGGAAAGCGAAGAGCGTTCCGGTGCGCCCGAACCCCGTTGCGATTTCATCCGCTATCACCAGCGGCTTAATACGTTCCAGGAGCGGGCGATACGTTTGCGCCGGCAGGACGCGCATGCCCGCGGCGGCTTGCACTAAAGGTTCGAGGATGACCGCGGCGATATCGGGTCGCCGCAGCGCCGTCTCGAGATCGTTTTCAAGCGCGACGGCCTCAAAGCAGAGATCGTCGAAGCGATCGCGAAAGACCGCGATGTCCGAGACGCTCATGGCCCCCGCCGTGTCGCCGTGGTAGGAGGAGCGTAGGTGAAGGAAACGGCGGCGTCGCGGTTTGCCCGCGTTTTGCCAAAACTGCAAAGCGATTTTGAGCGCCGCTTCCACCGCGCTTGCGCCGTCGCTGCTATAAAAGACGCGGGAAAGGCCGGTCGCGGCGCAAAGCCGCTGCGCGAGGCGCTCGGCGACGGGGTTGGAAGCGCCCAGAGCGGTTGCATGGTCCAGTTCGCGAGCCTGGCGGGCGATCGCTTCGGTTATATGGGGCCGGCAATGCCCATGCACGGTAGTCCAAATGGAGGAGATCGCATCAAAAGTAGCTTTGCCTTGAGAATCGAAGAGTTGCGTACCGGCTCCCCGCACGAATGTTCGTTGGTTGGGGTCGAACGAGGACATTTGCGTGAAGGGTAGCCAAACAAAGTTTTCCGGAGAGCGGCGTCGCGTGCGTTCGTTGCTCATCGATAATTACGATTCGTATACATATAATTTGTACCAACTCCTAAGCGTCGTGAACGGCTGCGATGCGATCGTCGTGCCCAACGACATAAGCTGGGACGCCTTAAGCGCGCTGGAGTTTGACAACATCGTGATCTCTCCCGGTCCCGGGCATCCCGGCGAACCTAAAGATTTCGGGATATGTCGCGAAGCGCTGACGCGTTCGAGCGTTCCGGTGCTCGGCGTTTGTCTTGGACATCAGGGGATCGCGCTTGCGTACGGGGGCGCTCTCGCGGCGGGCGATGAAATTCTCCACGGGCAGCGCAGCCGCATCTTGCACGACGGCGGAGCGCTTTTCGCCGAGGTGCCGCAGGGGTTTTGGGCCGTGCGCTATCATTCGCTGCTCGCCGTCCCGCCGATTCCCGCCGGCTTACGCACGATTGCTTGGACGGATGAAGGCGCCGTCATGGGCTTAGCCGCCGTCGACAAGCCGCTCTACGGCGTGCAATTTCACCCGGAGTCGTGCATGACCGAGCACGGCGTGCGCATTCTCGAAAATTTTCGCGATATCACGCTGGGGCGACTCGGGGCTTCGTTCCTTGAAACGGACGATGAGGATGAGCTGACGTACTCGCTTGCCGCGCCGCCGCTAGATCGCGCCCGCGACTCCGTGCGCGTGCATTTCGAACGGATTCCAGGTTCGGTCGACGCCGAAGCATTGTTCGCGGCGTTGCGCGGCAACGGGCATGTCGCTTGGCTGGACAGCGCGCGCCGAGGCGTGGATACGGGGCGTTATTCCTACATCGCATCGGCGGGGGGAGCGTTGGGCGAGGACGTTTGTTACGATCAATCCGCGCGTACCTGCACGGCTACCCATGCCGGAGAAACCAGACAGTTCGCCGATACGAGCATTTTTGAGTACTTGGCCGCGAACCACGCGCGTTATGACGTCGTCATGCCGCAAGCGTATTCCGCGGGATTGCCGTTCGGCTTTTGCGGCGGATACATCGGTTGGATCGGCTATGAGTGCAAGGTCGATTGCGGTTTTCCCGGAGCGCGTACGGTTTCGACGGATGACGCGATGCTCTTGTTCGCGGATCGCGTTATCGTCATGGATCATGATTGCGAGGATGTTTCCTTGGTGACGTTGATCGGCGTCGGAGGGGAAGCGCAGGCGCAAGCATGGTTGGAAACGATGCGGGAACTCATCGCGCGCGTGAAAAAAAGCGAGCCGCGACCGCTCGAACCTTTACGCGTCGACGGGAAAGCGTCGGCGCGGCCGATATGCGCGAAGGAGCAGTATCTGCGCGAAATCGCCTACTGCCGAGAGGTGTTGCGTCGAGGGGACAGCTACCAGATATGCCTTTCGAATCAATTCGCGGTGGAGAGCGAGATCGAGCCGTTCGAAGCGTATCGTCGTTTGCGTCGCGCCAATCCGGCTCCGTATGCCGCGTATCTGGATTTCGGGCAGACGCAGGTCGCTTGCGCTTCGCCTGAGCGATTTCTGCGCGTGGCGCGCAGCGGAATCGTTGAAGCCAGGCCGATTAAAGGGACCTCGCCCCGCCACGACAACCCCGTGCGCGATGCCGAACTTGCGTTGGCGCTCGCGCGCGACGTGAAGGAAGCCGCCGAAAATCTCATGATCGTCGATCTTCTCCGTAACGATCTTGGTCGCGTGTGCACGGTGGGCAGCGTGCACGTTCCCTCGCTCATGGCGGTCGAATCGTTCGAGACGGTGCATCAGCTGGTATCCACCATTCGCGGAGAGTTGCGCGCCGACTTGACGGTCATCGATTGTTTGCGCGCCTGTTTCCCGCCGGGCTCCATGACTGGGGCTCCGAAGTTGCGGGCGACGCAGGTGATCGACGATTTGGAGGTTGCCGGACGGGGTATTTACTCCGGCGTGCTCGGGTACGTAGGGGTGGACGGCGCCGCGGAGTTCAATGTGGTGATTCGGACGCTTGTGCGCCGGCAGGGCCGCATTACCGTCGGCGCGGGCGGCGCCATCACGGTGCTCTCCGACGGCGATCGAGAATGGAACGAGGTTTTATTGAAAGCGAAATCCGTCTTAAACGCCTTGGAAGCGACCGTGACGGAGCCGTAGTGAGAATCGACGTTCTTTCTTATCCTATCATCGTTGAAGACGACGTCGCGCCGTATGCGAGCGCGTTCGTGCGCGAGCGCGCTTTTAAACATGTCGTGTTGCTTGCGGATCAAAACGTTCGTAAACGCGCCGACGTCTTGGCGCGCGCTTTACGCCGCATCCCAAAACTTACGGTTAGCGTGCATACCTTTGCGTTGGGAGAGCGTCGCAAAACATTGCGTACGGTCGGAACGGCGCTGGATACGCTCGCGCAAGCGGGCGCCGATCGCGCGACGCTTGTTATCGGCGTAGGCGGCGGAGTGGCAGGCGACCTCTTTGGTTTTGTCGCCGGGACGTACATGCGCGGCGTGCCGTTCGTCAATGTCGCGACTTCGCTTGTGGCAATGGTCGACGCAGCCGTGGGCGGAAAGACCGGCGTGGATAGCGCCGCGGGAAAAAATATGATCGGCATTTTTCGCGATCCGATCGCCGTGTTCTGCGACATCGGATCCTTGCGAACGTTGCCTGAGAAACAACTTCGCGAAGGGCTGGCGGAGCTGGTGAAACACGGCGTTATCGAGGGCGGGGAGACGTTCGAATCGTTGGAGGTTTTGGCCCCGCATCCTTTGCGCAAATGGCCGTGGGAAAACGTCGTCGTCGATTCGCTTCGCATTAAGACGATGATCGTGAACGACGATCGACTCGAAGCGGGAATGCGCGAGACGTTGAATCTCGGGCATACCTTCGCTCATGCGATCGAGCGCGTGAGCGCGTATCGCGTTTCGCACGGGGATGCCGTCTCAATGGGGCTGCGCGCGGCCGGGTTGTTAGCGCTGCGCACCGGGCGTTTCTCGGAAAGCGAGCATCTGCGCCTGCTTTCTTTATTGACGTTGCTGCGGTTGCCGTTAATCGCGCCGTATCGTGACGAGGAGTCGATCGTCGAGGCGATGGGGGCGGATAAGAAGGCGCGCGGAGGAACGCTGCGATTCGTGCTGCCGCGCGGCATCGGAGATGTGGAGTACGGCGTTCACGTCCCGCCCAGAACGTTGCGCGCGGTACTGCGGCGTATGCA
>Ga0182024_10026660_pt1 | contig 10142 bp, 6 predicted proteins | sample P32metaG_FD_120480 | JGI IMG/M metagenome (GOLD analysis project Ga0182024, IMG submission 120480) | Permafrost microbial communities from Stordalen Mire, Sweden - P3-2 metaG (Illumina Assembly) | ecosystem: Environmental > Terrestrial > Soil > Wetlands > Permafrost | place: Sweden: Stordalen...
CTTTACCCGCTTCAATGGTTGGCTCCATCTCGCTCGCCTCAGAGGTCTCGCTCCTCTTGCTTGTACCAACCTTCCCTGCTAAAACTCAAATCAAATGTGCGAAAGAAATCGTACGTTATCTCAAACAATTCAATTGGAAAGAGTTTATCCGATCCCGAGAGTGCGACCGTAAACCCATCCATGGCTTGAACGTGATCTGGCTCTTTTGACGGATACAGGTACGGCCATGGAAGTTTTGGAATCTTGGCAAAGTACAAGCCCGATCAAGACGTTGTCATGTGGGTCGTTGACACCGTCTGGCCTGGGTCCCTCCGCGTGAATTTCGCGATCCGGACGTGCTTGGCGAGCCTCAGTTTTTCCAGCAGCCAAATGCCGTAATAATTGGGGTCGAACTCATACCACGCAAGACCATGCCGGGCTGAAACCGGATTGGCGTGGTGATTGTTATGCCAACCCTCGCCCCCGGGAAGCAGCGCCACCCACCAGCTGTTACGAGACTCGTCTCGGGTTGCAAAGCGCCGCCCACCGTGGAGATGGGTTGCGGAGTTTACGAGCCATGTGGCATGTAGACCGAGGGTAACGCGCAGGAATGTGCCCCATAAGAATAGGCCTATCCCGGCCCGAATGCCGAAGGTAAGAGTTCCCACCAACAGCAGCCCAATCCCCAGAACGGTCAACGGGACCCAATGGTATTTGCTCAACCACACCTGCACGCGGTCCTTGGCGAGATCGGGAGCGTAATGGGCGAGGGCCTCGGTCTGAGTGTTGAGCGCACGGCCTGTGATGATCCAGCCCATGTGCGCCCACCAGGTACCTTCCTGTGGAGTGTGCGGATCGCCGAGGTGGTCGCTGTGCTGATGATGGATCCGATGCGTCGCCACCCAGGCGATCGGACCTCCTTCCAGGGCCAGAGTGCCGCACCGGTGGCAAAAACTATGCTCAGTGCCTGGAATGGCTTCTGCTTCGTTGTGTGTCTCGCTTCCCCAATCACGTCTTCGGCAACATGGCGACCCTGCTCGATCGTCTTAAGTGCCGTTCGAACACGATCCTCAATTGCATCGGTGACATCGACTTGATCTAGGGCTTGGTGACAGGCTTCGTTTAACGCGGCCTGAAATACTCCGCTTCCCGATGAGCGCACAATCGCTGAGTCACCGATCGAGTTTCGAGATTAGGAACGAAATGTGTGCGTCCAGCGAAGGCTGGCATGAACAGTGGGAGCAAGTCCCACCGGGGTAAGAGTCCAGGCCCGGAGGAATTGTGGTGTTCACGCAATAAACAACGCGCGGTGATGGCTTAACTTGCCGGAGCGTGAACATGGATATCGAACACGCCTGTCTTCCGTGACGACATGCTTCCGGGTGCCAGGTTGCGTGACCTACCGCGCGCTATAATCCTGCATCATAGTCCGCATTCCATGAATGGCGGTTTCCTGACGTGCCAGAAGAAGAATCCTTCGAGCCCGCGGCCAGCCCCACAGAAGGTGAAACTGGTCAAGGGAAAACCTGGACCAAGGGCACACAGGAATCTCGCGGAGTAATCGTCGGCCGCTACCACCTCGTCCAGATGATCGGCGAAGGCGGCATGGGAGAGGTCTGGCTCGCCGAGCAGAAAGAACCCGTACGCCGACGTGTGGCGTTGAAGCTCATCAAAGCGGGAATGAATACCCGCGAAGTAATTGCGCGCTTTGAATCCGAGCGGCAGGCTTTGGCTTTGATGGACCATCCTGCCATCGCCAAGGTGCTTGATGCAGGCGCGACGCCCCAGGGGGCACCGTACTTTGTGATGGAGTACGTCGCCGGCGTGCCGATCACAACCTACTGCGACAATCATCGACTCAACACGCGCGAGCGGCTGGAATTATTCGTAAAGGTCTGCGAAGGCGTCCAGCACGCACATCAGAAAGCGATCATCCATCGCGACCTAAAGCCCTCCAACATACTGGTTACCGAGCTCGACGGTCACGCAACCCCGAAAATCATTGACTTCGGCATTGCCAAGGCACTGAATCAACGACTGACAGCAAAAACTCTGTTCACTCAGATTGGAGTGATGGTAGGAACACCAGAGTATGTCAGCCCGGAACAGGCCCTCTCGTCGGGTGAAGACGTCGACACCCGGACGGATGTGTACTCGCTTGGCATTGTTCTCTACGAGCTGCTGGTCGGTGTCCCACCTCTCGAACTGCGAAAGATTGCGTTCGATGAATTCCTGCGCAGGCTGCGTCAGGACGATCCTCCTAAGCCCAGCACCAAAGTTCGTACGCAGGACGCAACGACGGCCTCGGAGTTGGCCCGCAAACGGCAAACCGAAAGTTCAACGCTGGCCCGCCTGATGCAGGGTGAGATCGACGACATCACACTTAAGGCCATCGAAAAAGACAGGTCCCGTCGTTATGATTCGCCCTCCGAGTTCGCCGCCGACATAGGCAGATACCTTCGAGATGAGCCAGTGTTGGCCGTACCCCCTTCTGCCGCATACCGCATGCGCAAGTTTGCCCGCCGCCACCGGGGAGCTCTTGTTACAACCTGCGCATTCCTCTTAGTGCTGGTGGCAGCAACTATCGTGAGCGTCCGTCAGAGCATCCGGGCCAACCGCGAAGCAGCCGTGGAAGAAGCTGTTAGCGAGTTCCTCCAAAACGATCTGCTGGCGCAAGCCAGCGCCGACAAGCAGTCAGCCTCTCACAACAAACCCGATCCGGACCTCAAAGTCCGGACAGTCTTAGATCGCGCAGCAGCGCAGATCCCGGGCAAGTTCGAGCGCCAACCCGAGGTGGAATCGGCCATTCGGGACACCATCGGGCAAACTTATATGGACCTCGGGGTCTACGGGGAGAGCAAGATTCAACTCGACCGTGCGCTCAGTTTAGAACGCACTCAATTCGGCGTGGATAGTCCGAAAACTCTGCGGACGTTGAGCCGTCTGGGGCGCCTCGCCGATCTGCAGGGCAACGACGCAGAGGCGGAGAGACTGCTTGTTCAGGCTCTGGACGCTCAACGGCGTCTGCTAGGGCCCGAGCATCCGAACACTCTAGTGTCCATGACTTCACTAGGCATCGTGTATTGGCGGCAAGGAAAAGCTGCGCAGGCGGAGGCCACCGACAAGCAGCTTGTGGCCACAGAGCGCCGAGTCCTGGGACTGGAGCACCTGGACACCCTCAGAGCCATGAACAACTTGACACTGGTCTATTGGCGTGAGGGCAAATTGAAGGACGGAGAGGTGCTGGGTCAGGAGGTGGTTGACACTGACCGGCGTGTGTTCGGACCCGAACATCCGGACACTCTCAGAGCCATGAACAATCTGGCGGCTATTTACGGTAACGAGGAAAAGTGGGCGGAGGCCGAAGCGCTTGACAGGCAAATCCTGGAGATCCGTCGCCGTGTGCTGGGTCCCGAGCAGCCCGCAACACTGAGTTCGATGAACAACCTGTCAACAGCCTACGATGGTGAAGGTAAGTACGCGGATGCTGAAGCGATCGCTGACCAGGCTCTTCAGATTCAGCGTCGCGTGCTGGGTCCCGAGCATCCGGATACGGTCCGAACTCTGATGAACGTAGCCTCTTACAGTCGCGCGCTCGGCAACTATGCACTTGCGGAATCGCTCGGCAAACAGGCCCTTCAAAGTGAACGTCGCGTCCTCGGAGCCGATAACCCCGAAACTCTTTTTTCCGCGCAAAAGCTTGCTTATACTTACTTTGCCGAGCACAAGTACGCGCAGGCCGAGGCGCTTGACAGCCAGACTCTCGATATAGAACGCCATGTATTTGGCCCAGAGAACCCTAGCGTGCTTCTCATCCAGGACAATCTTGGCGCTATCTTTCAGGAGCAGGGAAAGTATGCGCAGGCCGAGGCCCTTTACCGCAACTATCTCGCGGGCGATCCGAACAGCCCAGTCCGGATGAACGCCCTCGCTTGGTATCTCGTGTCCGCACGAGATCGCCGTCAGTGGCGGCCTGTCGAGGCGCTCGACTTGGCTCGCCGCGCCCTGCACGCATCGGGGGACAGTGGTTGGGCTTTCAACACACTAGGGTTGGCCGAGTACCGCGCCGGGCGCTGGACCGAGGCGATCGACAGTCTAAACCGTGCTGTCCAGATTGACGGGAACGCAGACCCGACGAACTTCTTCTTTCTCGCTATGGCTCACTGGCGTCGGGGAGACAAGGACGAGGCTCAGAGTTTCTTGGAGCAGGGCACTCAGGTAGCAAGGACCAGATTGGCAAATAATCCGGAATGGCGGATGCCCTGGGCTGAGGCCGCCGAATTGTTGGGGAAGGCGGGTCCGCCGCAGAAACCCGCTTAGACGAGCAGACGCCTGCGGTCTCTAGAATTTAGCCGCCACAACCGCACCAGATTCTCGCGAGATACGTCGTGCCAGAGAAGACGGCCCGCACGTCGCCTGGCTAGGTGTCCAATGCACTCCCGAGAGATTACCTCCCCATAAACGCCCATCCGGCCGGGAATCGGACGCCGGCGAGGGAAGGTGGAGCGCCGGTCGCTGGCCGAATTGGCCGTATTCATCTCGTGTGAATCGTCGGATCAATCATCAATCTCCAACGTTTCGCCTGGTCCAACGATAACCGGCGTCGAGAACTCGAAGGTTGCTTTCTCCCCAGTCGAGTCAGCGCGTGCGGTAAAGGTATGCACGCCAATACGGACTGATCGAGCGGTCTTTCGGAGCTCCAACGTTTTTAATTCAAGCTGCCCGTCGGCACAAAGAACTGATAAGGTTTGGCCCGTGCGGCTGATGGTTCCAAAGCCGGAACCGGTTACCCATGGAACGCGAAAATCGCCGGGCGCAGACGGCATGACCGTCAGTGTCTTGTTCGGCACGTCGGGTTTGAAGCCAGCGGCGGCAAGCATAGTGCCCCAGCTGCTCATGGCGCGCGAATAGTGCCCACCGCATTCCACATGGTTCCACGGCTGGCCTGCGCGCAGATATCGCCTGTGGATTGCATCCACGACTTTGAGTCCATCTGTGTAATGGCCGTGATCCATCAGCAATGAGGCGAAGGCGAACTCAATCCCAGACCAGAGCCCACCGGCCTGCAGATTGTTGAGGGCAAGAAGGTCCGGACCGCGCCTCGGCGCGGTGGCGTTGTGCAGACCGAATTCCGGATTGAAGTTGTGCCTGAAGATACTCTCGATTGCCTTTTGGAGATTCTTATCTGAGACGGTGCCGGGCAGCCCGATAAGGTGAGTGAACCACTCGCCTGAAATCTGATCGGTCATGCAAAGTTCGTCGCGTGTTTTTCCGTCGACCCAAAGGCTGTAGTAATCGCCGTTGAACAGTAAGTCATCAAAGCTCGCCGACGCCAGGGATAGTTTGTCGCTCCACGACGAAGCCTCGTTCGGCTTGCCCATTCTTCGGGCGATTACGATAGCAGCACGTAAGGCGCCGATCCAGAGCGATGCGATGTAGGACGGAGTTCCCCGCATGCGCCACTGATCGTAAGTTTGAAAGCCAGTGCCGCGGTCGGGGAGGCCGTCGCCATTGGTGTCGAGCGACTCAGTGAACGACATCGCTTTGACTACGTGCGGCCACATGGATGCAAGATATTCGTCATCCGCAGTCCACAAATAATCGCGGCAAACCATCATCACAAACTGCGGGTTCATATCGACGCGCGCGAAGCCCGGGACATCAACTTGATCGAAACTGCCGGCGAAGTTGTGCGGCACCTGTCCAAGTTCGTTCTGGCGGGAGATGATGCGCTTCATCTGTGACAGCTTGAGCTCGGGGAAGAGAGCGATGATCGGGAAACTGCCCTGGTAATCTACATCTGTAGTAGACAAACCGCAACATCCCAGTCCTTCCCAAATGGCGTATCCCCCGTCCTTGATCCACCAGGTGTTGAACACCAGGGTCGAAAGCTGGCTTGACCATGCAAAGCTCATTGCATCGCCAAGGGTTGTATCGGCCAAAGTCCTAGCGAATTCCTCGGTGACATCACGATGCTCGCGGTAGTGAGCGCATAGGAAGCGGTTCACGTCGGCAGCATCGCGGTACCAGTTGGAGTACATGTGGCCCATCTCGTGGCCATCTGTCGTCAGATGATGGGGGAAGTACCAACTAAGGGTGAAGCGAATCTCGACCTTCTGCCCCGCAGCCAGATGGACGCTGGATGCTAATGCGCCCGTTCCCCACGTCAGTCGAGGCTTGCCATCTTGTTGGAGAAGATTATTGCGGGCCTCCCTGAGGAGACTTCTGTTGCTCTCAATGTCTCGGTGCGCATCGTCTGAGTCTGCGTCAGAGAAGACGCGCGCGAGCAGAGCATCGGAACTGAGTTCGCTGATTATCTTTCGAACCGCGGCAGGCGAGCAGGCGTCAATCTCAGCAATCGTTGGCAAGCCCATGGTCGGATCGGTTTTTGCTTTGGTATTCGGAAGGCGACCGCTTGCCGAGAACGCCTGCATGGTGTTCAACAACATGTAATTGAGGCGCGGTGTCTCCCACCTGCAGTTGCCGGGCAGCGCATATTCCTTGAACGTACCCGCAATGTAGGAGTGATCGCCTCCAGCGACGGAAAAACACAGATTGCCGATGCCCGACGGGAAATCCGTCTCAGCTGCGGTATTGAAGAACAGAGCAGTGACGCCATCATTCTGGGAGAGTTCATTGCTGAGGCGCCGGTCACGGAGTGCGGATGCGAGCGGATTGTCCATGAAGCCCGCTAGTGTTACCTCGACACCTTCATCGGAACAATTCTCGAGCGTGTAGACAACATGAAATCCCGGCGTTCCTGAGTCGTGGGCGTTTCCGGGGACGAACGGCGAGAAGACTTCAGCGGAGGCTCGAACCGGAATCGTCTGATCGTGGTACCGGAGACCGGTCATGGGAAACCATGCCAGATAATCAATCGATTGCATGTCCTGAACGAACGGGAGCGTGTAGAGGTCGTTCTCGTCGGACCGCAAGTAGAGCCGTCGCACTTGGGCAACCCCGTCGGAGGCTTTTTGGGTACGGAGTACAAATCGCAAGTATTGCGGCCCCGGCCCGGCAGGCGCCGTGGTGGAGCGCGCGTCCTTTGCCCACTGACCCGAGTTGAAGATCTGCCATTCATGGAAACAGCCGTCCGCCCGGATTTCTACAAAACCAGTCCCGATGCCGCCCAGTGGTGCTCCCGAGCCCATGGGCATTGTCGCGGGAATCCTGAAAGACACGGCCTCGGAATCAAGGCCGGAGGCGATGCTCCGCAATCCGGCGCCCGCGAAGCTATCGCGCTGGATGGAAACCTGATGGGGCACAGAGAAGGCACGGGGATCCGCGAGAGCCGCGCCGCCGGCTGAGGCGCATGTGGCTAAGAACCTGCGGCGTGAAATGGTCACTGGTTTCTCCACGGATTTGGATGACGACGATGTGTCGAATCCACATTGTCGCATCTCGATTCATCGAGTCTAAAGGCCCTCATAAACGCCCATCGCACCGGGCAGGTTCAACGAAGGACTCGATCCCTGATATTTCAGTCGCGATGCCGACTTCGCGTAGCTTGTCGCGCAATTTTGCGTTTAATCGCAAGAATGTGATCGACTTTCGAGTAAGCCAATCAGCGCAATGCGCGCACTACAACTTGCGCTTGATACCAGCTATAAACGTAACGCGAAAAGGCCCGCAGAAACGAGATTGTGCTGGAACACCAGGCGAGCAACGTGGGAAGCGTCACATCTGGAGCTCCGCCACCTGCATGCATGTGAAAGGGACAACCGGGCCTCGCGTGCGCCTCCGGTCATTTGCAATAGCGCAGTACCGCCACCAGCCCGCAATCAGAGTTCGGCCTCGTAGGCAGCCCAATGGGCAAAGCTCTTTTTGCTCATTCCGCGAGAGCATCCTGCGGAATGCCCGGCAATGCGGAAAGATCCGTCCTCACAGAAATCAGGGATCGATCAACATGAATGACAGGGGTCATACCCGAGGCTCCAGCTAGGAGTTGCCGAACATCGGAAACCCAGGATCACTGAGCAATTGGCAGGCAAATCTGAATGGACGTTCCGCCACCTGCGCGATTTGATGCTCTGATCTTGCCGTTGTGGAGTTTTACTGCCCTTTCGGCGATCGCGAGGCCCACACCAAACCCTCCAGTCTGCGCGCTACGGGCCATGTCTACCCGATAGAAAGGGCGAAAGACTGACTCGAGTTCCGAATCCGGAATGCCCGGGCCTCGATCACTCACCTCGATCACCGCCATTTGTTGCTCATCATCTTTGCGCAAACGAAGTTCAACGGGCGTTCCGGTTTCGGTGTAGCGCACCGCGTTGCGAAGTACATTTTCAATGGCGCGGTAGAGTAACTCGCGTTTTCCATCAATGACACAGTCGCATTCTGCATGGAGGACGACCGATGCGTCTCTCTGTTGTGCTTCGTATGTTGCATCGGGAGTAATCTCCTCGAGCAGTTGTTTCAGCGACACGCGTTCGAATTTTCCCAGGCTCTCCGCGGCTTCCATTGAAGAGAGGCCCAGGAGCTGACCGATCAGTTGATTGAGACGCTCGGTCTCGCGTTCGATCCGATCGAGATGCGTGCTCATGGTGGGATCGGCATCTTCGCGGGAGAGCTCGAGCGCCACGCTCAGCCTCGCCAATGGAGAGCGAAGCTCATGGGATACGTCGCGAAGCAGGAGTTTTTGCGCATTGACGAGCGACTCGAGCCGCTCCGCCATGTGGTTGAAACTGTGCACAAGAGCGTCGAATTCATCGCCCTTGAAGAATCGGCTTCGCGGCGCGGCTTCTGGGACGCGGGTGCTCAGATTGCCCTGCGCGAGTTGCAGGGCGGCCTTACGCAGGCGAACGACCGGGCGAGTAAAGATGAGCACCAGAACGAAGGTTGTGAGTCCGCCGACTGCAATGGCTACGGGCAATTGCGGAGACGCCAAATGATACAGGTCTTCGTACCAGGTGTGCTGCTCTCGATGAATGGGAACGACGGCGATGAAGAGGTAGTTCTTCCCGCTGGCAGTGACAGCGGGCGCGCTCCACACGGTGACGTTGCCGGCCTGGCGGGCCTGAACTGTGCCGCTCGAACCCGCCGGCGCAGTGACTCCTGCCGGTATTTGACCGCACACGATGATTCCGTTCGTCTCTGCGAGCGCCAGATCCTCATGACGTAGCTGCGCGTATGCGCTGAATTCTGCGCAGCCGCCGGCTTCAAATCTGTTCGCACCTTCAACCGCATTTGCACTCAGGTTGCTGAACGCCGGATCGAGCAGGAAATTGGGTCGAGGAAAACGATGCGCGAGGATGAAGCCGGTGGAGATGACAAAGATGAGGCTCTGCGCAATCCAGAAAATAATGAAGATTTTGAAGAAAAGGCCACGCACTGGGGTCAGCCCTCCTGTTCGCCGAAGTCGCGATCGAGAACGAGCTGGTAGCCGACGCCGCGAATTGTCTTGACTCGATCTTCGTCTTCTCCGTCCGAGCTCAGTTTTCGCCGAAGCCGGCTTACATGCATGTCAAGGCTGCGATCGAATGGATCGAACGCCCGGCCAAGGACAGCCTGCGATAATTCGTCGCGACTGAGCACCGTGCCGGGAACCCGCATCAGGGCTTCCAACAGTCCGAACTCGACGTCGGTAAGATCAAGCTTCTTTCCGGCCTTCAAGGCTTTACGTGCAGCCACGTCCAACTCAAGATCCTGAACGCGTAGTTGAGCTGCGTGCAGAGGGGAAGTGCGATCCTGCCTGCGAAGAACTGCGCGCATCCGTGCCAAAAGCTCGCGCGGATTGAAAGGCTTGGGCAGATAGTCATCCGCCCCTATCTCCAATCCAACGATGCGATCAACATCTTCTCCACGTGCCGTGAGGAGCAAGACACTCACATTCGACTCGGAACGCACCCGCTTGAGAACCTCGAATCCGTCCATGCCGGGCAACATCACGTCGAGAAGAATCAGTGCCCAGGGCCGCTGTTGCGCTGCGACTAGACCGGTGTCTCCCCGGTGCACCGCTCTGACCCGAAATCCATGTTTGGAAAGATACTCCGTGAGCATGGAACACAGTTCAACATCATCGTCGATCAGAAGAACATCTTCCACGCAACTCTCCGAATAGGAACAGGCTACGCCCTGAACGGACTGAAAACACACGAGAAATGTAACAAATGGTCACAAGGCCGTTACAAATCGTTACGTTCCTTTACTCATCGTGACAGCAC
>Ga0182024_10026661_pt1 | contig 10142 bp, 6 predicted proteins | sample P32metaG_FD_120480 | JGI IMG/M metagenome (GOLD analysis project Ga0182024, IMG submission 120480) | Permafrost microbial communities from Stordalen Mire, Sweden - P3-2 metaG (Illumina Assembly) | ecosystem: Environmental > Terrestrial > Soil > Wetlands > Permafrost | place: Sweden: Stordalen...
CAAAGGCCTGTGCCTGGCAATCAAGCGGCGTTTTCATCGTCCTCTTCGGGGTGGCTGCTGCCTTGAGCTCCCTCCGAGTGTCTACAAGCGCCCCGATCCGCTCATTTACGACCAATACTACCTGTTGGCGCAGGGACTGGCGGTTACCTGGGACAACCCCGACATCCAGCTTTATGATCTGAATGGGAACCCCGTTTCCCCGTATGATCTAGATACCGGCACGGATTATCGAGTCCGTGTTCGGGCTTGGAATGGCTCATACGACGCGCCGGCGGTTGGGCTCCCGGTGTATCTTTCCTTTCTTAGCTTTGGGATTGGTACGATAAGCACGCCGATCGGTTGGGCCTCCACCAACCTTGGCGTGAAGGGGTCCGCACACTGTCCGGCTTTCGCGAATTTCGTCTGGACTACGCCGGCTACTCCCGGTCATTATTGTCTCCAAGCCCTCCTTGTGTGGTCGGATGATGCCAACCCATTCAACAACCTGGGCCAGAAAAACACTCAGGTTGGAAAGCTCCAATCGCCGGCGGTGTTTTCCATTGAGGTCCGGAACCAGGCGGCCGTTGAGAGGCATTTTGAGATAGAACCGGACATGTACCAGCTTCCGACTCTGCCGCCGTGCGCAGAACAGCCGGCGCCGCCCCGGACCCAAGGCCGCTATGCTGAGAGCAAGGCCCGCTGGGATGCGGTCCTTCGAACGCAGGGCTACGGCCGGTTCCCCATTACGCCGGCATGGACTGTTTCGATCAGTCCCAATGCATTTGATCTCGGCCCCAATGGGTCGATCAGCGTTTCCATCTCGATCCAGCCCGCCAGCGGGACCTTTAGCGGCACCCAGGGTTTTAATATTCACGGCTTTGCGTCCGTCGCCCGCCGCCCGCGCGCTTTGGTCGGTGGGGTTACGCTGTACGTCCAAGGGACTTGAATCAGGGAGTTTGGCATGCCATTCCGTCAGTACACAAAATGTTACAACCACACGCCCGGCGACAAGCCGTTTAACGAGAGCGACCTCGTTTCATTTGCGTTGGGCGCCAGTGCGCTCGGTATCATCATCGCTTTGGCGGCATTTGCGCTGGGCCTCTATGCGATAGGCTTTGTTGTCATCGGTATCCAATACGCAGTGACGATTACGACCATTGCAAATGAATGGCTGTACCATCGGCTGGTCTGTATCTCAGGGAACCAGTGTGCCGTCGGGACGGTCGACATGCCACCGACACGAGGCAGCCTCCTCGGATCGTTCGATAACGACCAGTATTTCGACATTCGCCTGATGCCGCACCGATACCAGGACGCTTACCGGGCGCCAAACGGGTCCATCCCAGTCGAATTACCATCACCACCCATCGGCTACTTCTTGCCGCCCGCAAACCCGGATGATCCCGTCGGAACGCCGCCGTGGACGACGAATTCGCCGGTCCCTGAAGCCGGGCCGTCGCTCGACGGGCTGACGGAGAATTTCCCCGCGAATGACATTTTTCTCGACAACTTTCAGGGAAGTGCGTTGCTCCAGCCTGGTTCACTGTTCGAAGACCTGCCCTATACGCCGGTGAATTGGATGACGGAAACCGCGCTCAAGAAGCCAGTGGCAGGCGAACTGCCTCGTTCAACAACCGTGACGCGAGCAACGTTGCACTGCGAGGCGGAAGGGAATTTCTGGCAGGAAATGAAGGACACCGCCGGCTGGCAAGGCCTCGCGACAGCCGTCGGCGCAGCCGCGGGGGCGGCGGCAGGGGCAGCAGCGGGGTGCTACATCGGCGGCTTATTTGGTCCCTTGGGGTGTTTGATAGGGGCCATCATCGGCTTCATCGCCGGGCTGCTCGGCGGAGGCGCTGCCGGCGCATACGCCGCGGCCAGCGCCGCGTTCAATTCCGAACCTGGGGACGTAAACGACGCCAACGTCGGCGACTCACCCCTGGGACCGCTCGGCGACGGCGACCAGGTGGTTGTGTTCGGAACCCACGTCTACGACGGTTTTCACGAAGGGTGGCATGAGATCCACCCGTTGATGGCGATTATCCGTTTTCCCGAGATCCAGCTAACCGCGCCGTATCTCGAGTGGGACCCCACTTGGGACAACACGGTAAATGGCCCCCCGCCGTACGGTCTGTCCTTAACGGACATGCAGCAGGGCTTAAACTCTGCTGCCTTTCGAGCGGCCGCGGTCGGGGTTAAGCAAAATTGGTGCGCTTTCTTGAGCGAGGCCTTTGATCCTGTAACGCTTAACGATCAAAGTCTGCGGCAAAACCGCTGGACCGTTCATCCCTTGGTGGATGGATGCGCGCCGGCCGGCGGCGTTGCCCCTGCTCCGCTGCAATGAGACAAAGTCCCATCGCCGCCGCCACGGCAAAATCACCGAGCCATCAGATATGTGAGCCACAGCGCCGTCGGAACCTTCAAGTCGAAGCAGTCCTCAACGAAAGAAGGTCTTATGAAACTCTTCTGTTTCGCGGTTGCTCTGGTGCTTCTGTTGGGATGCGGGCTGGCGACAGCTCAATCGCCGGCCACCAGGCCGGACGCGCAGTCCGACTACGAGCCACGGTCCGGGCCCGGAGCTGGCCAGACATTTCTTGCGCAATTTGCCGGGAATTGGAACGTGGAAAAGACGTTTTTGCCGGCGTCAGCAGCCCCTGTTAAAGTCTCGGGCGAATGCAAACAGAGCATGATCAATGGTGGGCGGTTCCTCAAGTCCGAATTCGTGTTCGGAAGCGGCCAGGACGAGACCACGGGAACCGGCATTATCGGCTTTGACGCTGGGTCCGGAAGATTTACCAGCGTTTGGGTCGACTCTCGCTCCACTCGTATGTCGATCCGTCAAAGTGACGACACGTTTGACGGCAAAGAGATCGTTCTCTACAGCCGTTCACTGAACAACGCCACGACGCAACCGTCTCGCAGGTCTCACACGGTTACCCTCCTGGAAGATAACGGCAACAAGATTGTCCATCGTCAATACGTCCCTTCGCCGGATGGCAGCGAGCGATTAGTGATGGAGTTGATCATGACAAGGCGCTCGCCGGCGACGCAACCGTCGCGATAATGAATGTGTGATCTGAACGGGGTGTCGAAGATGAATGCTCACAAGAGGGCGTTTACGCTCGTAGAGCTGCTGGTGGTCGTCGGCATCATCGCGATCCTGGTCGCGATCTTGCTGCCTTCGTTGAGCAAGGCCAGGGCCCAGGCGACGCTGGTTCAATGTCAGTCGAACCTGCGACAAATCGGGCTGGCTGTCGCCCTGTATTCCGGGGCGAATGGCGGCGTCTTTTGCCCGACACTGGAATGGGGCCACGCCCCCAACAAGCCCGCGAATACGACCACGGCAACCAACGGCTGGTATGACGAAGAATGGGTCTTGATCCTCGTGAGCGGCGGGTATATTCCTGACCCCAATATCAGCCCGAGCGATGACGTGACCTCGGCGCCATCCATCCTGGTATGTCCCGCGGTGCGGAACTCGCTGCTATCCACTAATATAACGACTCTAACTGGGATTGGCTCGAGCACGGATGGCTTCAATCGCCGCGAATCCGATTGGCTCAGCCCCGGGCTCATCGCCGATGAGGGATATGGAATCAATGGCTGCAACTATACCGGCACCCTCACCAACCCCTCCGGAGGAAGCAGCCCGGTGTCCGGCACGTCCGCCAACGATGCCTCGGTCAATTCGGGCCCGGGCGGCCCCTACACCGGCGCGTGCGATGTCCTCGACCTGCCTATGGGGCCCATCTCGGCGGATGCGGTCAATGAGCCTTGTTCTCCATTACACAAAATGACCTCTTTCAACCAATCATCGAGTGTTGTAATGTTCTACGATGGCTCCGGATTGAATGGAATGATCAGCAAGGAATACCGGATCAGCGGCGCCCGGCACGGTATCTTTCTGCCGAACCCCCCAGCAAACCTGCTCCGAAACGGCTTCAACGTGAGCGGAATCACAAATGTACTGTTTCTCGACGGTCATGTGGAAAGCGCTCCGCGAGACATCTTGCCGGCCTTTGACTACGAATGGATTGGCTATCCGGCCGAAATGGCGCCGGGGTCGTCTTACATCTGGAACCTCAAGCAGGAGTGACTCCGCTCATGCCCGCTGCTATCGCCGTAGCCAATGACCGAAAAGACGCGAAAGCAGTCGGTGCAAGCGATGACGGAAGAGCACTCCTGCCAAAACGCTGAGAATCGCGATTATGTAAAGTGCCTCCAGGCTCCCATTGCCTCCGTCGGGCGACACGTGAAACCATCGTTCAATAAAGTCCATGGCGGTGCTCCGATTAGTGACAAGCGCCGATCAGTAGCTCTCAATCGTACGAGGCAATGATCGTCCCGTCAAAACAAGACCATTTTCAGTGCGAACTCGAAATACCTCGCGACATCACGGTCACTGTGTCTTGAGCCGCTGGACGTCACGGGTGGCCCGTGTCGTCGTCTTCCTCGTCCTGGCAACAGTCGTCGGCACATCCCTGGCAACAGGCGTCCGCGTGATTCTTGTTGCAGCAGCCCTTGCGGCAATCCTCGCAGCACTGCTTGCAACCGCACGCGTCCCAGATGGTGTACGCCATTACATCAAGGGCCTTGACCGGCGTGACCGGATCGTCGCTGGTGATGACCAGTTCGCAAGATACCGGACATTTTTCGGTCGCCTTGTATCGGATGACGACGGGTAGACAGGAGCCGGGGTGCAGCGTCGCCGGGAAGGGATTGTTGATCAGCTTCCAGTGACGGTTCTTGCGTTTGAACGCGACGCCGGTCACGTTAAGGCTGCACTCGCCAACGTTGCAGATGGTCAGTGTGCGCTCCGCACGGCAGCACGCCTTGACTCCGCCGAAGCACAGTGAACCGCTGACGGCGAGCTTGCCCGACGGCGAGTCGCCGGAGACCTTGATGTGATGTGGGCTCGCCGGATCGTCGCTGGTTACAGTGATGGTGGCGGAATGGGGCCCAAAACCGGTCGGCGCAAAGCGGATCGAGACCGGCAGAGAGTCCCCGCCCCGGATCGCAAGCGGATACGCGATGACCTCGGGGGCAAGAAAGTCGGGCGCCGACGAACTGATCCCGGTAACACTGAGCCAGCATTTCCCATTGTTGTTTAGGACCAGGCACTCATCGACGAAGGAACCCACGCAGCACTTCCCGAAGCTGCCTCGGTTGGCGATCATCAGGGCCAACTGCGGCGCCGGACACTCGCCGGACACATGGACGACATGCGGGCTGGCCGGATCGTTGCTGAAAATCTCGATCTTGCCGGGCTTGAAACCGAGACCGGCCGGCTTGAAGCGGATAGTCAAATCTATCGAAACGCCGGCGAGAATTTCCAGCGGATAGGAGAGGACGCTCGGCACCTCGAAATCCACCGAGGACGAAGTGATTTTGAATATCCTGAGCGTGCCGGAGCCGTGGTTATTGATGGTCAGCATCTCGTCGACAAACGACCCCAGGCAGACGTGGCCGAAGAAGCCGCTGTTTGCGATCGCCGTTGCAACGGCGGGCGTCTTGACGGTCAGCTTGAAAAAGAAGGGATCGATTGAGATGGCAACAGGCGTGACGCCGTCGTTGCCGAGCAGTGTTTGCGTCGCCCAGTTCACATTGCGCTGGTAAGTGACCCCGGAGGGGAAGTTCGCCGCCACCGGCGAATTGCTGGCGCTGAAGATCCCGAAGAAATCCTTGCCGGTTGCCAGCAATTTGATGTAATCGCCGAGATAGGTCGCCATTACGGAAGCTGGAATTGGGGCATTGGTGGGCGTGCTTGCCAGAATATGCGTCGAAAACCCGGCGACAAAACCGTTATCACTTACCTCGAGAACGGTCACCCAATTGGCGCCGACCACCTGCTGATACGCGAAGCCGACCATTCCGAGGTCGTTGATGGCGATGCTCGGGTTCTTGGCCACGGAGACTGATCTGACATCGGCGGACCAATTCGCGCCGCCGTCCCCCGACCAGCGCAAGTGCAAGATATCGTCGGCGGCTGCGGTACCGGTTACGTATGCGATATAGACGCGCTTTTCATCGTTGGGGTCCACTGCAATTGCGAGGTCGGGGCCGTATCGGTCATTGCCGAAATTCGGGTCGAGAAAGTTCGAGTTATACCATGGGTTGGAAATCGAGGTCGCAACCCGCACCCCGGCTTTATGGTCGTTGGCGTCGATGAGGGCCTGGAACGGCGGCGTCGATACACCCCAGTTCAGGTCCTTGACGACGACGACGTTCCGAGTGCTGGCTGGGCCGGGGCCGTCATAGCTGTAGAATGCACAATAGATAATCCCGCTTCTGTGGATTGCCGTGCGTGTGGGCGGCATGTCGCTCGGGAAGCGGACATCAAGGCTGTTGGATGTGAACGTCGGCGCCGCGGCAGTCGCGTCGAGGAACACGTCTACCGTGGAGTTGGTGCTGTTGGCGTTGTATCCGACGTAGAGCCGGTCCTGGCTGACGCCGCCCCCGACTTGGGTAGTGGTCGCTTCAAGAAAAGGCTGGTCGCCGGTGACGGACCCAATCGTGATTTGCTCGGTGACGGCATTGGGCGCACGGTTGATGAGAATGGTGAAACCGCCGGGCGAGATCAGACCCGAGTAGACCTCGCCGCTGGTGCCGCCGTAACGGCAGGTCACGTCCCAGGTCGGCAATTGATCGCCTGATGCGCTGGGCAGGACGAACTGCAGCGTCCAGGTAACGCCGCCGTCGGCCGAATAGAACAGCGGCGCCCAGTTCCCGGTCATGGCCGGACTAAGGGCCGACGTGCCAGCGGGATTGTCAAAGGTGAAGGCGGTGCCGATGATTTGACTGGGATTCGCGGGATTGACCGAAAGGTTCGGCTCGCAATCCTGGTTCTCTTCGTCACTCCAATCGTTGGGGATCATGTTAACGATCTTAAGCATGGAGGTCGCTCCTATTGTTCGGCACTGAGTGTCTTCAGGACGGTGTCGAGCCGGTCGGGCGGGAGGATATCTGAAGTGTCGGCGATGAACGCCGCTATTCGGCGCTCGTCATCCGGTAGTAAGTCGAGCGCCTCGGTGGGAGGATGGTGCAGGACCAGGATGGCGTGCAGGCCGGCCCGCAGCGCCGGGGCGCGCGGCAAGCGTTTGGATGCGGGGACCGGCCCGACGAGGGTCACGTGGCGCGGCTTGCCCTTCCCCTTCAAAACGCGCTGGATGTCGAACGAAGCTGAGGCCCATGGCACCCGGCCCCGCCTGTCGGCGGGCGGCAAGAGAGGCCTGACGGCTCCCACGGTGCCCAGCGCCACCAGGAATGCCGGCTCCACGTGGCGTGTGATCTGCGCAGCATAGCCGCGCTCCAGCGCCGCCGCCGCCTCCTTGCGCGCATCCGCTGTCGCCTCGAGATGCTTGCGTTCCGTGACGGCGATCCCGCCGCCCACTGCCAAGGGATCGGCAAAGAACAGAAAGCGGCCTTCCGTGAGAGGGTGCAGCAACCGCACGGTCACTTCGCGCCCCGCGAAACCGCGGAGTCCGGGCGGAGCTTTTATCACCTCCTCGACCAATACCACCGCGGTGGACGCATCGACGGGAATTCCTGGCACGGTTGAGGCGCCGGCCCGCGCGATAGGGCCGATGAAGATGAAAGCGGACGCATCCGCAACGGGAACAAGATCACCGAACGACGACATGCGAGGTCTCCTTTCTGGGGATATTCCGATACACTGTGTCAACCCCTGCGGAGAAGCCAGGTCGGCAGCGGCGACCGGCAGACTCGGATAAAACCCTGGACAGAATCAGCCATCTGTGCGGCTCACAGAATGAAGTTTACAGTTGACCCGGGGATTTCCAGTTTTAGCTACCGTTCTCCGGCCAGCGTATCACAAGCCGCCAGTTTTTGATACTTTGAGGCAGCTTTTTTTTCTGGAGCTGATGTTTCGCCTGCGTCGATGCAAATTGAGGCCTTCCAGGGAAGCCTGAAAACCGATGCCCTTACATGGGCACCTCCGCCGAAAGGTCCTGTGTGGCCGAGCGGCCTGCGCGATGAGGCTACTCCAGGTCAACGCCGGGAATGCAGTCGGTGTGTGCCTTCGGTCGCGACGGTGCCGGCTACGGCGGCAACGCCTGCTTGACGAGCAGTTGGCGCACTGGTTCAAATCCCGCCACGTCGACGCAAAGCCATGAGCCCGGGGTGCGCGAATACTGACGATGCGACGGTTCAAGGAGAAAATGGCGCCATGGAACAGGAATCGCACATGCCGCTCGACCAGGCCCTTACAATCATGGGGCTGACCGAGCTCCCCGCATCGATCGAAGAATATAAGAAGCTCCGCAACGACAAACTCATGGCGATCAACAGGGAAACCCATGGCGAACTGATGTCCAACACGCAATTGATGACCGAATTCAATGACGCCTGCCAAAGCGTCAAACACCGCATCAATAATCCCCCAATTCCTTCGCCTGAAGTTCAAGAACAGGAACACGACGAGCCGTTCAACCCCTTCGACCCGCGGACATGGCCGGATACCCAGGAAACGCGGGAATACATAACCTGGAAATGGGTAAACCCCAAAAAGGGGCAAGACGCAAAACCCTACCAGGTCGGCATAGCAAAAGCCAGCAAACTGCGCTGGCCCAACAACACAGATGAATGGCCGGCCAAGCTGAAACTGCTGGACGAAGATACAATATCGATCTACACGATGGCAGAACACAATAAACGTTGCGCCATCTACAAACGAAAAAAGCCGACCCGATCGAGTAAAGGCCCGATCCACATACTCAATGATGCCGGCCCTACGATGTCCCGCCATTGATTTCCCCCGATCCTCAAACCGACGAGGGTCCGCATTTGGCCCTGCACCCGGAGCCGGTATAATCTCGGGCAGATATGGGCAACAGATCCAAGCGAAATCGGCTGGTTTACCTACCTCTCGTCTGTTTGAGCGTGATGGCGGCCGCTGCGCTGGCGCAGCGGGGGCGCGCGAAAGCCGGGGGCGTTGGCGCGGTGGACGATCCGGCGGGTTCGTCTGGCGCAGCGCCGACGACGGTCCCGGTCCAGACGCAGCCGGCCGCATCGCAACCGGCCGACCCGCACGGCGACGACCCTGTGGCCCGCATCCGCGATGAGGGGTTGAACCATTCGCATGTGATGCAGACGCTCAGCTATCTCAGCGACGTGATCGGTCCGCGGCTCACGGGGTCGCCGAACCTGCACCGCGCCAACGAATGGACCCGGCAGACGATGGCGTCGTGGGGCCTGGCCAACGCGCACCTGGAGCCGTGGGGGCCGTTTGGCCGCGGATGGTCGCTCCGGCGTTTTTCGATGCAGGTCGTCGAGCCGCAGACGATCATCCTGAATGCGTATCCGCGGGCATGGTCGCCCGGGTTTGACAAGCCTTTCGATGCCGACGTTGTTTTCCTCGACGTCCGCAACGAGGCCGACCTGCAGAAATACCATGGCAGGCTGAAAGGCGCGGTGGTCCTGGAAGGGCCGGTTCGAGACGTGCAGGCGCGGTTCGAGGCGCCGGCGACACGCGTGTCCGACAGTGACCTCCTTCAGCTTGCCAACGCCCCCGAAGCGAGCATTTCGCCGCCCGGCCAGGCTCGCGCCATGACGCCCGATGAACGGCGTGCGCAGTTCGCGTCGACGCCCGCGGGACGCCGGGTGATGGCCGGCGCAGGCGTGAGCTCGTCGAACGGCGCAGTCGTGAGCTCGTCGAACGGCGCAGTCGTGAGCTCGTCGAACGGCGCAGTCGTGAGCTTGTCGAACGGCAGCACGACCCAGCCTTCGACCCGGCCCTCGGGCAGGATGGGCTTGCTGCCGGAGGGGCGCATCCTCGCTTTCCTGGACCAGGAAGGCGCGGCCCTGGCGGTGAGCCCGAGTCTTGCCGGTGACGGCGGGACCATCTTCGTCGCCGGCGCTTCCATCCCCGGCCAATCCGAGTTCCGCCGCGGACGAAACGCACCCCATCCCTGGTCGCTGGACGCGCCGCACATCCTCCCGCAGGTAGTGATGGCGGTCGAGCAATTCAACCGGCTCGTCCGAATGATCCGGGCCGGCGAACATTTGAGGATGAGCGTCGATCTCCAGGTGGACTTCCACGACGACGACCCAATGGCATACAACACGATCGCTGAGATCCCCGGCACCGATCTAAAGGACGAAATCGTGATGCTGGGCGGGCACATGGATTCCTGGCATTCGGGGACCGG
>Ga0182024_10026662_pt1 | contig 10142 bp, 7 predicted proteins | sample P32metaG_FD_120480 | JGI IMG/M metagenome (GOLD analysis project Ga0182024, IMG submission 120480) | Permafrost microbial communities from Stordalen Mire, Sweden - P3-2 metaG (Illumina Assembly) | ecosystem: Environmental > Terrestrial > Soil > Wetlands > Permafrost | place: Sweden: Stordalen...
GCCCTCGCTCGAGACGCTGCATCTGGGCGCGGTCGACGACCGGGACGCCTACGGGGATCCGCTCGCGCAGTAGTGCCCGCGCGCGTCGCGGGCGCCGCTCACTCGAGAGCGCCGACCGATGCTTCGACTTCGGAAATGAGGGTCCCCGACCCGATCAAAGCGTTCACCGCTTCGATGTCCCGATAGAGCGGCCGGTCAAAGGTCATCGGCTCCACCTTGCCGCGCACGACGGCGAGCGCTCGAGCCACTCCGCGGCTCGGCCGCAGAGGCGCGCGCTGATCAAGCCCTGCCGCCGCCGTCATCACTTCAATCGCGAGAGCATTCTTCGTGTTGGCCACGACTTGCTCCAGCTTTCGCGCGCTGACGCTTCCCATGCTCACGTGGTCTTCCTTGCCCGCAGACGAGGGGATCGAGTCGACGCTGGCCGGGTGGCAGAGGATCTTGTTCTCGCTCACGAGCGACGCGCTCGCGACTTGCGCGATCATGAAGCCGGAATGGAGACCGCTGCCGGCCGCGAGAAACGGCGTCAGCCCGGTCGAGAGGGCCGGGTTCACGAGCTGCTCGACACGGCGTTCGCTCACGTTGGCCAGCTCGGCGACGGCCATCGCCGCAAGATCGAGCGCAAAGGCCACGGGCTGACCGTGGAAGTTGCCGCCGCTCAAAATATCGGCGCCCTCGTCGGTCAAGAAGACGCTCGGGTTGTCGGTCACGCTGTTGATCTCGCGCTCGAGGACTTCACGCGCCCACGCGAGAGCGTCGCGCGACGCGCCGTGGACGGCAGCCATGCATCGCAAGGAGTACGCGTCTTGTACCTTGCCGCAGTCCTTGTGGCTCTCGGCGATCTCGCTGTCGGCGAGCAGGGTCCGCATATTCTTCGCGACGAGCGCTTGTCCCGGGTGAGGGCGGGCCGCTTGCAGGCGCTCGTCGAACGGACGGATCGAGCCTTTGAGCGCCTCGAGGCTCATCGCGCCTGCGATATCCGCGGCCCGAGAGAGGCGCTCGGATTCGCAAAGGCACAGCGTGCCGATCGCGGCCATGTATTGCGTGCCGTTGATGAGCGCCAAGCCCTCTTTCGACGCAAGCTCGATCGGGGCGATCCCCAAGGCGCCGAGGACGTTGGCGCTCTTCCGCGGGCGCGCGCGTACAGACCCACCGTAGGTACCTCCGGGCAAGAGCGGGTCGTGCGATGCCTCCCCTTCCCCAATGAGGGCGAGCGCCAGATGCGCCAGCGGCGCGAGGTCCCCCGAGGCACCGACCGAGCCTTGCGCCGGGATCCTCGGGTGGACTCCGTGGTTGAGCCACTCGAGGAGCCGCTCCACGAGTTCGACGCGCACCCCCGAGTGTCCGAGCGCGAGCACCTGCGCACGAAGCAGCATCATGCCTCGAACCTGCGGAATGGGCAGGTCCGGACCGATGCCCGTCGCATGCGACCTTACGAGATTTCGCTGGAGCGCGCGGATGTCCGAGGCCGAGATGCGCGTTTCGCTCAACGCGCCGAAGCCTGTGTTCACCCCGTAGACTGCAGGCCCCTCGTCTCCTGCGCGTCCCATCGCGTCGATCGGTTCGCGCGCCCTTCGCACGGTCTCGCGAACGTCCGCGTCGAGCTCCACCCTGCGCCCTCGGACCGCGACGTCCTCGAGGTCAGAGAGAGTGAGCGGACGACCCACCGCCAACGCCGTGCTCATGGCGAACTCACCCTCACGGAGGAAGGACGCGCGCGGCGACTTGAAGGGTCTGCTTCAGACGGACGTCTCGCGACGACGCTCCCACGAGAATCTCGAACCGACCGCCCTCGACCGCCCAGTCTTTGCCATGATCGTCCCAAAAAGCGAACGATCGAGGTTCGAGCGACACGGCGACCTCTTTGGTCTCGCCCGGGGCGAGCGACACGCGCGCGAAACCCTTCAGCTCTCGCGGCGGGCGCGGCACGCTTTGCTTCGGCGGAGCGACGTACACTTCGACGATCTCGTCCCCCGCACGCTTGCCCGTATTGGCGACTTTGACTCGGACCGCCGCAGAGCCGTCCGCGCCAGGCGTCGCCTGCAGATCGGAATACGCAAAGCTCGTGTAGCTGAGCCCGTGGCCGAACGGAAACGCAGGCTCGATCCCCTTGGCGTCGAAGCCGCGGTAGCCCGCGAAGACCCCCTCGGCGTAAGGCGTCTTCTTCGCCTGATCCAAGTTGTAGGAGCTCGCGCTCGGATAGTCTGCGTAGCGCTTCGCGAGCGTCATCGGAAGTTTGCCCGACGGATTGACCTCGCCGAGAAGCACGTCGGCGATCGCGCGGCCACCTTCCTGACCGGGGTACCACGCGAAGAGGAGCGCCGGCACGCGGTCGACGAACGTGTGCATATCGACGCCACCCCCCGCGTTGAGGACGACAATCGTGCGCGGGTTGGCTGCGATCGCGAGCCGGAGAGTCTCCAGCTGGGCCGCCGGCAGTTCGAACGGGCGGTCGCTGTCTTCCGACTCGACGAGGCCCGCCTTTCTCGCCCAGGCGGGAGGCCATCGGGGGGCAAACGCCGTGCTCGCGCTGTTGCTGTCCGCGCCTTGGCCGAAGCCAACGCTCACGATGACGACGTCGGCCTTGCGCGCGAGGGCCGAGACCTCCGCGGCCCCTTCGAACCCTCCCGGCTTCGTCACGGCGCCGAAGCCAAACTGCACGACCGCTCCTCCCGTCCCTTGAAAGTACTCGATCACGACCGCGTGGCGGCCGCGCTGAAGCGGGAGGGTCGCCTTGTTGGTCGTCGTCGCATGATCCTTCCAATCGTCGATGACGAGCTTTTGGTCGACGAAGACGCGAACGCCGTCGTCCGTATTGGTGATGAACTCGTAGGGACCCGGCGCTGCGGCAGAGACCTCGCCGCTCCACCGTACCGAATAGTTCTCCGTGAGACCTGGCGCGGGAGGAGTCCCTTCCGAACCGAAGTCGATATGGTCCACCGTACTCGTAGAGGTCGGGCTGCCGGCGAGCTCCCTCCCGGCAAACACTTCCTGGCGGACGGGGCCCGCGAAGCATGCCTTTCCGACGACATGAAACTCGGAAGGCTGGCGTACTCCCGGGTGATAGTCGACGGGGATGCCCACGGCGGCTTGCTTGATTCCGTCGAGCACGCTGACCGCGTGGTTCGTCGTCACGAACGCGCTCCCCGAGCCGCCGACCACCGCTGGCTGCGCGTTCGGCCCGATCACGGCGATGCGCTTGAGTTTCGACCGATCCAAGGGCAACAGACCTGCCGCATTCTTGAGAAGCACGAGACTTCGCCGCGCCTCGTCGAGGGAAACGGCGGCGCTCGCGGGGTCGTCGAGCGAAACGTCGTCTCGCTTCTGCGGGTGGTCGAGAAAACCCGCGGCCGCGATCGTCCGCAGGATTCGGCGAACCTTCTCGTCGATGGCCGAAGGATCCATCGTGTGTTGCGCGAGCAGGGGGGACAGGTTCTCGCGATTCATATACTTCGCGGACGGCATCTCCAGGTCGAGACCGCCGGTCACGGCGCCGACGGCATCGTGAACCGCGCCCCAATCCGACATCACGATCCCCGTGAAGCCCCACTGTTTCTTCAACACGTCGCGAATGAGCCACGAATCGTGCGAGCAGTATGTCCCGTTCAAGAGGTTGTATGCGGTCATCACGGCAGCGACGCCCCCTTCACGCACCGAGCGTTCGAACGCCGGAAAGTAAATCTCGCGCAGCGTGCGCTCGTCGATCTCCGAGCTGATGTGGTTGCGATCCCACTCCTGATTGTTGCCCGCGAAATGCTTGACTGTCGCAAGCACCCCCCCGCTCTGGACGCCTCGAATGTACGACGCGGCTATCTTGCCGGCGAGAAACGGATCCTCGCCGAGGTACTCGAAGTTTCGGCCTCCGAGCGGCGAGCGCTGAATGTTCACCCCCGGGGCAAGCAAAATGTGCACCCCGCGCGCGCGGCAGTCGCGCGCCAAGGCGGAGCCCGTCTTCTCGGCGGCGGCCGTGTCGAACGTCGCGGCCAGGGCCACGGCCGCGGGATACGCGCTACTCGATCCCCAATTCCGACAGCCGGAAGGGCCGTCCGACATCTTGATCTCGGGGATCCCCAGGCGAGGAACCGGGCGAACGTAGAGGGAGCGATCGCCACCGAGGTAGTCAATCTTCTCCTCGAGCGACATTTGACGAAGAAGAGACTCGGCTCTGTCTTCCGGCAAGGCCGGCGCGGACCCGGCGTCGCTCGAGGCACGGCTCGGCACCACGCTCGCCACTGGGGGCGAAGGCGCGGTCTGCGGAGGGGACGATGGACCCCCGCACGCAGCGCACGCCGAGAGCGCGCCGAGCAACACGAGGTCGAGGTACCTCGCGCGAGGAGCGCCGGTCATTTCCGGCGCGACACGTCGTCGAGAAACGCGGCCACCCAAGCCAGCGGCGCATTCCAGTTGATGGCGATCTCGTTCGTCGACCACGACTCGATGTCGTCCACGTAGCACTGCTGCGGCGCGCATCCCGACAGGAGCTGCTTGGCAAACGGATCCTCTACGCCCGAATTCGGCCCGCCGGAGACGACGCCGGGCGGCACGCTGGGAAGCTTCGGATCTTTCTCGTGCGCAAAGAAGCGATGGTGCGGGTTCTGGAGCGGGCGAGAGCCGTACCCGCTGATGTAAGACTGCACCTTTGGGTTTCTGCCGAGCAGGTAGTCCATCCCCTCGGCGACGCCGGCGATGTATTTTGCGTCTTTCGTGAAGTCATATGCCAAGCCCATGACGATGAGATCGTTGAGAATGAAGACGTTCGACCCCCACGGGTAGCGCGTCTGATTGGCCAGGGGAACGTGGTAGGCACCGCGATGGGCGTAGCCGAGGTACGTATCCGCGGCGGCCACGATTTCTCGGCGCTGCTCGTCGATGACGGCCTTCGCGAGGGTGTTCGGCACCACCGCGAGGCTGATTTTGCCCAGCGCGGCGACCTGGTCCCAGCTCATGCTCGAGCTTCCCCCGCCCGCGTTCACAGTGATGGTCGCGTTGTGAGGAGATTCCATGATCTCCTTCTGGTACTCGGGCTTGCCCGTGGTGATGAAGAGCTCCGCGGCGGCCCAGTAGAACTCGTCCGTGAAGGTCGAGTCGCCGTAGGAGCCCCCTCCCTTCACTTCGCCTTCTGCGACGATGTTGGGGTTCTGCTTGGCAGCCGACCACGCCACTTCGGCCGCGTCGAGGCTCCGCTTGGCAAAGGCCGGATCGAGCGTCTTCCAAAGGCGCGACGCTTGCGCGGCAGCGGCCGCGAGGTTGAGCGTCGCCGCCGTACCGACGGGGCGCAGGTAACGCTTGAGCGTGTCCTGATCGGGTCTCATCGGGACGGGCGCCCAGATCTCGTCGTGAATCTTGTGGTGCGCCATACCGGCCATCGGCTTGCCGGCAGGGACCTGCATCTTGAGCATCCACTCCACCTCGAAGCGCGCTTCGTCGAGGAGGTCCGGCGCGCCGTTCTTGCGCTCGGGAATGTTCATCGTGCCGTCGGCGAGCTCGTCGGAGTTCTTGCCGAAGTATTTGGCGCGCTCGTATTCGTTTTGCAGCGTCCATACGGAGATGCCAGCGTTGACGACGTACTTGCCCTGGTCACCGGCGTCGTACCAGCCTCCCGACACATCGAGGGAGTAGCTGCACTTGGCCTCGGGAGCGCACGGAACGCTCTTGTCGCCCAAGTGCCCTGCGGGGCGTGCCCACTGCGCGCCTCCCGCGTACGGCATGGCGATCTCGACGCCGCTTCTCTGGTGATAGAAGAACGCGAGCGCGTCGTATTTGAGCTTCTGGTAGATGCCGCGGCCAATCTCGAAGGGCGAGCTTTCGTCCTTGCCGACGCGGATCTTGTATCCCTTTCCGGGCGTCTTGAAGGAGCTGAAGTCGATGATCTGGGCGAGCTCCCCGGCCGCCACGTCTTCCCCGAAGGGGCGCGTCTTTCCGGAAGCGACGACCGCACCGGAGGCATCGACCAGCTGCCAATCGACCGGCGCTTGGGATGTGGCCTTGAGAACCGCGCTCTTCGGCTCGTCCGGCAGGTAGCCGACTTGGTTCACGCGAATGCCTGGAAGTGGCTCGTGCGTTCGCGACGCGGTGAACTTTGGATCGTTGATCTCGATGTTGTCTAGGCAGACCGAGAGCGGCGCCTTGCCGGCGAGATCTCCGCCAAAGTGAAAGGCGAAGTCGGCGTCTTCGTCGGTGATGCCGGCGTCGAACGTTCCGGTGAACGTCTGCGGGGCGCTCGAGACTTCGACGACCGAAGACCAGTACTCGGTGTAAGGCGGACCCGCTTTCGCGATCCGAGGCCGGATCTTCGTCGGAGCGGTCGCATGCGCCATAAAACGAATTTGGTACGTGTGCCCGGTGGCGATCGGCACGGGCCGCTGCCGCAGGATGACATCGTAGGGGTTGGTACCGCCTGCCACGATGCCTAGACATGCCTGGTCGTCGAAGACCTTGGCGTCCCCCTTTGCCGGGGAACTCACGGTCGCCGTCCACGGCTGGAGCGTGCCTTCGGCGAACGTGCTGTTCCAGAGCATGTCGTTACCCGCCGCTTCGGAAGGACCGACCTTCATCTGGCTCGGAGGAGCCCCCGCGCTCTCCTTCGTGGCGGACTGCGCCGGCCCACCGGGCCCGGAGCCGGCACAACCTGCCGCGACTCCCGCAAGAACGGCCACACGTGCGATGAACCCGAGAGACGGCGTCGAAAGAGTCATGGGGGCACCTTGCTAGCGCTCGTGCTCGCGCCGGGCAATCCTAGAATGGCCGCGAGAAGCGCGCGTGAACACGCAGCTCCAAAGCGCCATGTAGATGAAGCGATGACTCGAAACTGATCACGAAATCGGCGCGGACCGCAGCGGCTGGCCGGCTCGAAGCCGGCGCAGCCTGCCGCGACGACCGTAGGAACGCGCTCGCACCGGGCGATCGAGGGGCAGCCGAGGCTCACCCCCTCACCTGCCCCGAGGCGCGGTTCCGCGGTTCAGCTCACAGCGTCTTTGATCGCCTTCACCGGCCGGGCACGCACGGCCTTGCTTGCGGGCTTGGCTGCGAACCTCTGCTTCTCCTTGGTGAACGGGTTGATGCCGTCACGTGCAGGGCGTGCCGGCTTCTTCACGACGACGAACTTCGCAAAGCCGTGCAGCACGAAGATTCCGACCTTCTTCAGCTCCCGATGACCCACGTCTACGAGCGTTTCGACCACTTGCTTCACATGTTTGCGCGAGACCTCTTCGCCTACCGCATCTGCGATCGCTTGAAGGACCGCGCTCTTCGAGAGCGGCTTGCTCTTCTTCCCCGTCGTTGATTTCGCCATGTTCGAGTCTCCTCCTTAGCCTCCGAAAGCTACGACTGTCGCTACACCGAGCGCAACCGAAAAGTCGTGCGGCACTCGAGGAAGCCGGCGCGGGCGGGCCTCGAAGTCGGCCTCGGAACACACCGTCGATCGACGCGACCACCGCCGTGTAGTAGCCTTTTGTCACCGATGGCAGTGCAGCCGATCGATCCCGTGCGCGACCTCGAGCACAGGCACGAACACCTGACCCAGCTCGTGCTGGAAGCGGGCCATCTCCTTCATTCCGCGCCGAGCGAGCGGACAACGGGGGAAGCGGAGCGCCGTCTACGGGCGTGTCTCGAGTCCCTTCGCGAACACTTGCTCAGGCACTTTGCTCTCGAAGAGGAGGGCCTCTTCCCGTTCATTCGGACCAACCTTCCCAAAAAGGGCGAGCACGTCGAAAGGCTGGCGCTCGCGCACGACGCGATTTGCGGCGCAGTGGTCCGGCTGGCGCATGCGGCCGAGACGAACCGCGACGCCGACGAGCGTGCGGCGCTCTTGAGTCTTCACGGACGCTTCGAGACGGCCTACGCGCGGCATTCGCGCGAAGAAGCCGACCTCTTGGCCGAACTGGCGCGCGTACTCGATGCCAGCCAACGGGAACAACTCGCCGAGTTGCTCCGAGGACTCTGACGCTTCGCACGCGGAACGCAGATTCCGTTTAAGCCACGACGAATTCGGTCGTTCATCACTCCAGATGGCGTTCGGATTCCGTTCCACGGCGAAGAAGACGACCGAAGCTCCAGCTTCGCGGGCGAGCCAGGATTCCATTTCCGGGATGATGATGAAGGCCCAAGGCGCGTCGACTGCCCCGGACGGCGAACGGGCGCTCGACACGCTCGGGGCGGTTCTCCGCGCTCTCGGAACCGCGGCGTTCGATCTGGAGGAGTTGGACGCCCTCAGCATTCGAGAATCGTTCGAGCGCTGGGCGCAGCACGTGCTCATCGCGGCGCCGATCTCGCGTCTTAGCGAACCCGAGTCGCCCGGCCAGCGCGAGTGGGCGGCAGTCCGGCAGTTCGTATCTTCGCACCGCAAGCGCGAGGTCGCGTTCGTTCAGAAGACCATGACCAGTCTGCGCGAGGTGATTTGGAACTTCGTCGCGATCGTGAATCGGGCGGCCGGCGAGGACCAGCAGCACGGGCTCATCGCTCGCGACAGACTCGAGCGACTGAAAGCCGCGCTCGACGGTGGCGACACGGTCGCCTTGAGGCGCGAGGCGGCCGACACGGCGGCGATGATGGAGAGCGCCCTCGCCGAGCAAACGCAACGTCAGGCCAAGCTCCTCGCCGAGTTTGCCTCCAACATTCAGCGCCTCGGCGAGCAGCTCGAGGGGGCCAAGCGCGAGGCCGCGCTCGATCCGATGACACGCGTGCCGCACCGCGGTTGTTTCAACGAGTACCTCGAGCGCTCCGCCGAGCTAAACACGCTCCTGCGGCGCCCCGCGTCGCTCTTGATGATCGACGTGGACGAGTTCAAGACGATCAACGACCGCTTCAGTCACCCGACCGGAGACGCCGTGATCAAGGCGATCGCCGACTGCCTCGTGCGCACGTTCCCTCGTCGCACCGATCTCGTCGCTCGGTATGGCGGCGACGAGTTTGCCGTCATCTTGCGAGAGGCAGGGCGCGAGGAAGCTCGCATGCTCGCGCAGCGTCTCGTCGAGGCCGTGCGCGCTCTACGCGTCACGCACGAAGGACAAGAGATCCGCCTCAGCGTCTCCGTGGGCATCGCCGAGTGCATCCCCGGCGAGCCGTCGGGGACGTGGGTGGCCCGCGCCGACGCCGCTCTCTATCAAGCCAAGTCCGAGGGACGTGACCGCTGGTCTCTCACTTAGTCTAGAAGGTTCCGCCGACCGTCGCGACGGCCCCACCCTCGCGCGGCGACACGTCCACGATCGCTCCACCCAAGTGCCGATGTACGGACCTTCGCCGCCGAAGCCGAAGACCGGACGGCCGAATGCTTGACCTCTGCCTCGTCTCGGAGGACGTTGTCGTCGAGGGTGAGGATCCGAGCGAACGGCCCGAGGGCTTGGTCGCGGCTCGGCTTGGGAGATATGGTCGCCAGCTTCAAGGGGTACTCTCTTCGCGGCGAGCGCTACGCGCTCCTCTCGCACACCCCCGGGGGAAAAGAGGGCGCCCATTGACTCCTCTCCCAGAGTGCAAGTGAGCACAGACGCTTCGCCTGCCTCGAACCTCTTTCGGGCGAAGGGCCTTGTCCACACCGGGGCGGTGGAGTTCTGGAATGCCATGGTGCCGGGCGGCGCGTCCGCGGTCCGGGCGACGCTGGTAGACTCGGGACAGGAACAGGCGTCGGCCTTTTACGACACCCGCTTCGTCCCAGGCGGTTGGTATCCCGTCCTCCCTGTCCTCGTGTCCGCGGTGGCCGCGGCCCGCCTGCGTCGCAAGGCCGTCGCGGATCACGTCCGTGAGAACTCCGCATGGCTCGCGGAACGCGATCTGCGAGGTGTCTACCGCGTGATCCTAAGCATCGCGAGCGTCGAGGCGGTCGCGAGCCGACTTGGCGGTCTGTCGATGCGCTACTTCGACTTCGGAAGCGCGAAGGCTCGTTCCCTTGGGCGGTGCGCCGCGGAATGGGATCGGACGGGCATCCCCGCCGCGCTCGGTCCCTGGTTCAACTGGTGCACCGAGGGGTTCGTACCGGTGGCCCTGAGGATGGCCGGCGCGAGGTCCGTCGAGGTGAGGGCGGCTGCGCCGGTCGCCGACGGCACTTCCCATGGGGTGGCCACCGTGCGGCTCCACTTCGACATCCGCTGGACCTGACAGCCCACGCGCGAGAGGAGCGCTCACGTAGGAACGTACACGACGGGGCCGAA
>Ga0182024_10026663_pt1 | contig 10142 bp, 8 predicted proteins | sample P32metaG_FD_120480 | JGI IMG/M metagenome (GOLD analysis project Ga0182024, IMG submission 120480) | Permafrost microbial communities from Stordalen Mire, Sweden - P3-2 metaG (Illumina Assembly) | ecosystem: Environmental > Terrestrial > Soil > Wetlands > Permafrost | place: Sweden: Stordalen...
GCTTGTTCCCAAGCTAGCTTGTTCAGTTCGTCCAACGCGGCTTGATCCGACGTTTTAAGGGTGTACACCCTCTCGCCGACCACCAAAGCGTAGTTAGCGCCCTTCTGCACGCAGGCGCGAACGCAGTCTGCTGGGGCGATTCCCGCCTCACTGTGTTTAGCCCCGCACATGGCATCGCTAACTTTTCCGGTGAAGGTCTGGGCACTACCCGCAGCCATGCCCGGCACGACAGCCAATCCGGTGCTCAGCACCGCCGTCGCCACCCAAACCTGCAATATTCGCAAACGAGACATAAATCCTCCTCATTGTTCCACGTTCCACGCTCTCGGGCCGCCGCTCGGCAGCAGCGGCCCCATTTGGTTGCAACTTAATCCGACTCTTTGCGAACCTTTTTTCGAGCACGCTTTCGCGCCAAGGCTTGCTTCACCCGGCGCTTCGCGCCCGGCTTCAGGTAGAAGGAGTGGCGCTTCACTTCCTTGATGATATCTTCCGTCTGAACCTTGCGTTTGAAGCGACGGAGGGCGTTGTCTATTGACTCACCTTCTTGCAGCCGAATTTCTGCCACACTCATCACCCCCCGACTCGTGCTAAATCACCACCGCACTAGGCGCTGCGTCTTGAGTCTTCGCCGGTGATCGAAGTCACGGCACATCAGGCTGAGTGGCGCTCCTTGAATTCGTCGATCTTCTCGTTGACTTTCTCCTTGGCGTTTTGCACTGACTGACCGGTCTTGTTCCGCCTCTCGTGTGCCTTGTCGGTTGCGACGTTCTTGTACGACTGTTGCACTTCTTTAGCAGCTTCTTTAGCGTTGCCCCAAGTCTCCTTTGCTGCACCTTGGGCTTGATCCACAACTCCCTGATTGGCTAGTGTTTCGTTGCCGAAAGCTTCTCCGACGCTTTGCTTCACCTTTCCTACAGCCTGCTCAACCCTGCCAGACACTTGATCCTTATTCACTGGTATTCTCCTTAGCCGCCGCAAATGCGGCCTTCTTTTGTGCGTGAAATATGGAAAACCATCTTAGTGAGTACTTGGCACAGTAGGGCAAAGGTCTCTGCGGCAAAGGCCCACTCTAGTCTCGAAGCCGCCGTCAAGAATGGTCACTATTGCACAGAGTTTCCAGCAGGTCTCAAGTTTATTCGTTGTTGGGGGAACGACCGGGCTAACGATTTAAGACTTCTTCAGCAGGAAATCGCGAAAGCAAGCCCTTCTTGTAATCCGTGAGCCAGATTGAATCGTAACCGAAGCGCAAGGAATCCCCTCCCTTTCCTACCCATTGCCTCACGACCTTGTTGGTCGTGGCATCGATACGAGTAAGCGGCACGCCTAAAACCGTTGGCCACACAGATTCGGCTCCATAGCCGATATCGCCGCCCGTGCCGGGTATGCCCACTTGAATCGTGGCGATCACCTTCCTGCTTTTCTCATCAACCCGGCTGACGGTTCCGTCGCCTTGGTTCAGAGTCCAGATACAACCCCCGCCAGAAGTGAGAAATCGGGGCTTCGGCCCAACAGCTACCGACTCCAGCACTTTGCCAGTCGAAGCGTCCACGGCTGTCAGGACATTGCTTTCGACTCCGGTGATCCAGATAATGCCATTGCTGAAAATAGGGTTATAGGAGCCGGGCGGAATTGAAATTTTCTGGCGCACCTTGTTCGTGGACGGATCGATCCGATTGAGCGTGCCGTTCTTGTCCGCTTCCATCCAGACACTGTCGTCACTGGCCGTGATCCCACCCTCTGGGCCGGCTGGTGCTATAGGGAGCGTGGCGCTGATTGTGTTCTTGATGGCATCGATCTGAACGAGTGCAGCTTTCTTCCCACAGAGCGGAACCCAAATGCTGCCGAACCCGGAAGCCAGACCGGAGCAAGCTTCGCCGGACACAAGTACAGCGGTGACAATCCTGTTCGTTGCCGGATCAATTCGGTGTACCGCATAGGGTTTCGTGCTCGCCACCCAGACAGCGTCATCGGTTTATCAGAACCCAGTCGGCGGTTCCACCAATCTTGATGGTCGCGGATGGCTTTAACGAAGCAAACGGAACCTGAACTTCTTTCACTCCGGGCCTCGGAACGTTCGATTCCGTCGCAGAAGTTTGGGCGGCCGCGACGTAACACACCGCTAGCATAACCAGAAGGATTTTCAGTCTCATCATAAGGGTGCTCCTTTTCGTAGGTGTTGATTCCAACGATCACAACCTACTCCAAGAGGGGCGCCCTTTTATAATGCGCTAACGTCAACGATTCGATGTAGCGTGTCCCAGAGGTTTAAGGACATCCTCGATTGGCAACCGGAAATCGATATTGATGCGTTTCTCGCCCGGGCGAAGTTCAATGACGGTGGCTTCATAATCAGGGAAGCAATTTCGCAATAATTCTGGCATGGATGTTGTTTAGCATAGATAATGGCCGGTGCTATTCGAGCACTCCGGCCAATGATAATGCGCTTAGGTGTTTTTGCTTTTCTGCTTTTAACTCTGTGTACGGCAACAGCTCAAGTGCGGGTGTGGCAGGGCACACTGACCTTGCCTACGTATGAGGAGGGCCCGCCCGATCCGAACCCGCCTTTCGATCAGTACGCGAATGGGCGTTTCAATTATCCGTACACGCTGCGTCATAATTTGACGAACCGCCGCATTGACAATGCCTGGCGCGCGGTGTTCCTCGAAAACGAATATTTGAAATGTTCGGTGCTGCCCGATATCGGCGGCCATCTCTACAGCTGCACAGACAAGATCGGCGGCAAGCCGATGTTTTATGAAAATGCGTCGATCAAGAAAGCCGATATCGCATATCGCGGCGCATGGGCTGCCTTCGGCATTGAGTTCAATTTTCCGGTCTCCCACAATTGGGTCACTGCCTCGCCCGTCGATTTTGCTTTCGGTCAGCGGGAGGATGGCAGCGCCTATGTTCAAGTCGGTAACATCGACCGAGTTTATGGGATGCAGTGGTCCGTCGAACTCCTGCTGCGGCCCCATTCGACCTTACTCGAAGAGCGAGTCGCGCTGAACAACCGCAGCGACGGACGGCACCGATTCTACTGGTGGAACAATGCCGGAATTCAAGTATGGGATGACACGAAAATCGAATACCCGATGCGGTTCACCGCGAGTCACGGCTTCACGGATATCGAGGCGTGGCCGATCGAAGCTGACGGCAACGATCTCAGCATCGTGAAGAACCACACGAAGGGTCCCGTGTCGCTGTTCGCGTACGGCAGCCGCGAGCCGTTCATGGGCGTCTGGCATCCCCACACCAAGACGGGAGTCGTGCATTATGCCGATTACGCGCAGCTTCCCGCGAAGAAGATCTGGTCATGGGGAAGCGATCCGGACGGACTCGACTGGCGCAAAGCTCTGTCCGACAACGACAGCGCTTACGTCGAGGTTCAGGCAGGACTATTCCGCAATCAAGAGACCTACGCGTTTCTTGAACCACGACAGACGATCACGTTTTCTGAGTACTGGATGCCGGTGCGGGACATCGGAGGAATCTCCAGAGCCACTCTGGCGGGAGTCGTTCATTTGAGCCGGCAAGGAAACGTGCTGTTTGCGGCACTCAATGTAAACCAGGCAGTGCCCGAAGCAACGCTTCGCATCTTAGCCGGGGATCGAGAGGTCTTTCGCGAGAAGACCGACCTTTCCCCACCGCGTACTTGGTCGCACCAACTCAAGAACGCCGACCCGCAACGGAAGCACACATTCGAACTGCGCGATGCCAAAGGGTCGGTTCTGCTCCGGCAGACCGAAGGAGAATACGACTGGGCTCCGGCGGATCAAATCCGCGTCGGCCCACAGCCGGCCCACAAAGTTCCGGATCCCGAGCATCGCACCGAAGATGACTGGCTCCAGTTTGGAAACCAACAAGAACTCGGCGGCCAGCTTTTGATCGCCCTTCAAACCTACAAAGATGCACTGGCCCGATTTCCCGAAAGCTTCGAAATACGAAAAGCGGCGGGACGCCTGTGCGCCAGCTTGCTGCGCTTCGAAGAGGCAAAAGACTATCTAGGACCGGTACACGCTCGCGATACCACCGATGCCGAGGCATCCTACTATCTCGGGATCGCGAACGAGGGCTTAGGACAGAGTCGCGACGCTCGCGAATCGTATGAGGCCGCCGGGCAGCTGCCAAACTTCCGCGCCGCCGCGGAATTACATTTGGCCGAACTTTCCGCCCGCGAAGGCGATCTGAAGGAGGCGGAGTTGTACCTGCGTTCCGTCATGCGATCCGCACCAGATGATCTGCGTGCGGCGGAGGAGTTGTCCGCGATCCTCAGCGCCGAGGGACAGAAAGAGGAATCTCGAAACCTGGCCAATGAGTGGTTCGATCGATTCCCTGAGCGTTATTTTCTCCTCGAGCAAGTCGGCAGACCCGACCTGCATCACCTTGGAAACGACGCTCAGCGCGTTCTAAACATCGCTGCCGAATACATGCGCCTTGGCATGCACGCGCAGGCACTTGAGGTGTTGTCGCGCAAGTATCCCGACGCCGTCGTCCACGAAAGCGAACCCGGCGCGTTCCCTCCGGAGAAGGATCCGATCGTGGCCTATTACCGCGCCTATTGCCGCGAGAAACTGGGCCAATCCGCCAGGACGGATCTGAGTGCAGCTCAGAAGCTTCCCACGAATTACGTATTTCCCAGTCGCGCAACCGATCTGGAAGTTTTGCGCGCCGCTTTACGCGTCAATTCTGAGGACGCCACCGCACATTACTTGCTCGGCACGCTCTATTTTTCACGGGGCCTGACCGAGCCAGCTCTCGCCGAATGGGAGCAGGCCCGCAGGATCAATCCGCAAATTCCCGTCCTGCATGCCAGTCTGGGACGCGCGTTGCTCTACACGAAAGATAATCCGGAGCAAGCGTTAGCCGTCTTTCAGGAAGGGCTTCGCTGGGATCCACAGAATGTGGAACTCTACACGGGCATGGATCAGGCTTTGAGCATTTTGCAACATCCGCCGAAGGATCGCGTGCAAGCCTTAGAACGATATCCAGACCGCGCCAACATGCCTTCCAAACTCGTGTACGAACTCATTCTCAACCTGGCGGAATCGGGAGAGTTCGACAAGTCAATGGCACTGTTTCACAACCGCTTCTTCCCGCGCGAAGAGGGTGGCACCAATGTGCGTCAGGTCTGGCTGGAACTACAGGTTCAACATGCCACCTCGCTGGTGCAAAGCGGACACTGTTCCGAGGCCACGAACATTGTTGATCATTTGGCCGAATCGGTACCAGATCTGCCGTTCACGCGCGATGGACTTCAACCCTTCCTGCAGTCGGCCAGATTCAGTTATCTCATTGGGAATGTCTATAAGAGTTGTGGCCTGACCGACAAGTCGGAAGGAGTTTTTCAACGCGCGACTGAGCAATCGGGTCTGGAGAACGTGGTCTGGTCCGTAAAGGCCTCCGAACAATTACCCAACTTCGACCAGAGCGGTGCAACGGAAAAATTGCAAGGCATCCTAAATCGCTCCAGGAACAATGCCGAGAGCGGAAACCAGAGCTCCTGGTGGCTTTACAACATTGCAATGCTCGAGAATGCGCTAGGAGATCACGAGCACGCAAAGAAAGAATTCCGGCAAGCTCTGTTAGCACCCGACCAATTCACCGCATATCACCTGACGCGATTGGCTCTGTCCAGCAATCCCTAGTGGCTCAAAATGGCGACATACGATATGACAAGAAACGGTGTGCTTCGAATCTTAATCATGCTCATCTGTTGTTCAGGTTGGGCCTGCGCTGGTGGGCAAACGATTCAGAGTATGTGGTCCGACTCAGATCCTCGTCTCGATACAGATCCTACCTCAGCATTTTGGCGTGCCTCTGTACCGGCTTACATGGACTCAAACCCTCACGGCAAGCGGGATCCTAAATATCTGACTGAGATTCGAACCCGGTGGACAAGCAAGAACCTTTATTTGCTTTTCATCTGCCCGTACGAACAGCTTTATCTGAAGCCCGACCCAGTGACATCCGCCGAAACCAATGAACTCTGGAACTGGGACGTCGCTGAAGCCTTCATCGGTTCTGATTTCCAAAACATTCGGCGCTATAAAGAATTCGAAATCTCGCCCCGTGGCGAGTGGGTTGATCTCGATATCGATCTCGGCCATCCGCATCCGGAGGGCGGATGGAAATGGAATTCTGGATTCGAGGTGTCTGCGCGAATCGACAAGACCGCCCATATATGGTTCGGAGCGATGAAGATTCCTTATTCCTCTATCGACACTCGCCCGGCCGCGGCAGGAAACGTGCTTCGTATCAACTTATTTCGCAGCCAGGGCCCTCGATTCGCTCGACACGAGCTCGCCTGGCAAGCTTCAATGAGCGATAGCTTCCACGTGCCTGAGCGATTTGGGCTGCTAAAACTACTGAAGCAGAAGCAATGAGCAGCTACGGAATTGCCTTACGGAATCACGACTGGCCATACTCGCAAAGAGATCTCACAACCCGTAGCACCCGACATTGCTTCTGGCGGTGTTCTGGGAACTGATACAATCTGTGCTTACCGCAGATTTCGTACATGCGCACCTGGATGGTCCGCTGATTCCGCCGGTGCCGGCCAGGCTTGTTCCGTATCATGCGTTATTTCATCATCGTTCTTGCTCTCGGATTGGGTGCGCTGCGATTGGCCCGCGCACCAACTCCATCGGCTATCCGATTCGAAAACATTGCTACAAGAGCAGGCGTCGACTTCATCACCCGTAATTCGCCGACACCGAACAAGAATCAGATCGAAACTATGGTCGGCGGAGTGGCGTTGCTCGACTACGACGGCGACGGCTGGTTGGATATTTATCTTGTCAACGGAGCAGCAATTCCTTCCCTGCGGAAGGAGTCACCGGCTTACTGGAACCGGCTCTATCGCAACAATCACGATGGCACGTTCACCGATGTTACCGAGCGCGCTGGAGTCTCCGGAGCGGGCTATGGTATGGGCGTAGCTGTCGGGGACTACGATAACGATGGACGACCGGACATTTTTCTGACCAACGTAACCGGTAACCAACTCTTCCATAACAACGGTGATGGCACGTTTACCGATGTAACTGCAAAGGCAGGTCTCGCTGGTGCCGAGATGAATGGCAAAAAGATGTGGTCTGTCGGGGCAGGCTGGTTCGATTACAACAATGACGGCAATCTGGATTTGTTCGTAGTCAACTACTGCGTTTGGGAGGTCAACAAGGATCCCTACTGTCACGTGAAAAGCGGAGTTCGCGGCTACTGTCATCCTAAGCTTTACGCATCGCTGCACAACACGTTGTACCGTAACAACGGAGATGGGACGTTCACGGATGTCTCCAAAGAAACCGGGATTTCGGCGCACATGGGCAAGGGGATGAGCGTGTCGTTTGCCGACTACGACGGCGATGGCTTCCTCGACGCGTTCGTCGCTAACGATACTACACCGGGGCTCCTCTTTCACAATTTAGGCGGAAAGAAGTTTGAAGAAGTAGGCACGCAAGCGGGAGTGGCGTATGCTCCCAACGGTTTGGCCCTGTCGGGGATGGGTTCCGATTTCCGGGATGTCAACAATGACGGGCGCCCCGATATATGGTACACGGCTGTGGAACACGAGACGTTTCCGTTGCTCATCAATCAAGGGAATGACGAATTCGACGATCTCACGCAGGCGAGCGGACTGCAGGCAACAAAAGAAATGTCTGGCTGGGGCAATGGCATGTTTGATTTTGACAATGACGGTTGGAAAGACCTGTTTGTGGCGCGTGCTAATGTGCTCGATAACATCAGCGAACTGGGCAACCGCAAATATCCCGAGCCGAATTCCCTTTTTCGCAATCTGGGTAACGGTACATTCGCCGAAGTTGGCCCGTCAGCCGGACCGGACTTTCAGGAAGAGGCCGCACATCGCGGCGTGGCCTTTGGCGACCTTTTCAATGACGGTCATATTGACGCGGTGGTCACCGTTCTCGGCGGGCAAGTTGAAATTCTTCGTAACATCTCCGAAACCGGCAATCACTGGATTCTCCTCAAACTCGTAGGAACAAAGAGCAATCGCATGGGAATCGGCGCGCAGATTCACCTTACTACCGAAGATGGTCTGTCGCAATGGAACGAGGTAACAACGGCGGTCGGATACAGCGCGTCGAGCGACAGCCGGGTACACTTCGGCCTGGGAAAGAACCGGGTCATCAAAGACCTGGAAATTCGTTGGCCTAGTGGTATCAAACAGGTGTTGCACGAGGTCGCAGCCGATCAGATTCTCACAGTGGAAGAACCTCAGCGATGATTCAGTTCGGAAATGTATCGCCTAGCCGCATCTCGCCGGCGCTATTCCGGCTTCTCAGACCCGGCTGCCTAACGCAGGGTTTCATGAATGGCAAACTCCTTCTGTGCCTCATCCTTGTGCCCAGATCTCTCTAGCGCTGTAGCTAGCGCGTGGTGGACCTCTGGATTTTCCGGCATCAGCCGTTCCGCGCTGCGTAGTGGTGGAATTGCCTCTTCATATTTCTTCACAGTAACGAGACAAAGCCCTCGACCGAGGTAGGCTTCGGCAAAGTTGGGATCGAGATTCGTCGCCTGGGTGAATCTCGGCATCGCTTCGTCGCATTTCCCGTCCCGGCGGGCAAGCTCACCTAAAATATAATGAGCACCCACATTGCTCGGGTCGATTTGGATTTCCTTCAGAAACTCCTGCTTCGCACGTTCCGCAACATCTGGTCCTGCGTCTGGCCGCGACAGAAGCAGCCTGCCGAGCAAGAAATGAATGCCCGGAGCATTGGGGTCCTTCATGATCATCGCCTCATATTCGAATTGGGCCGGTTCCCACTTGCCCTGCATTTCAAGAGCTTCTGCGTTCAGCTTGTGCGCAGCGAATGAGTCTGGAGCGGTCCGTCCAAGTTCCTGCGCGGTCCGCGTTGATAGATCGGAGTACGCGTGGACGACTACAAACAGTACGTCCGGATCTTTGGGAAATTGCCGGCTCAGCAAGCGGATGAATTCAGTCGTGGAGTCGCGGTCGTCAACCGCCAGGGAACAGCGGACGCCGAGCACGCCAGCCTCTTTCCGCATCTCGGCAGCAAAGGTGCTGCTCATCGCGTGCTTAAGACCAGAAATGCTCTCCCGGCAGTGTCCTTGCTCCGCCAGGCTGACTGCTTTCTCGGGAGATAAAGGAACTCGGGATGTGGGAACTGCTTTGGACGTCTGCGCGGAAACGACCGCCGCTAACCAGAGATTACCGGCTAAGGCAAGAAATACGGCGGTCTTCCCCAAAAACCTAGCCATCTGCAAATGAGTCTGCGCGGGGCCCTCTCTGAAAATCAGGCGAACAAAGACAACGATGCAGGCGGGGTTGCCGCCTGCATCATTATACGTGTTTAATCTTCAAAAATAGAGTTTCAACGCCAGCTGTATGTTCCTCGGGGGCTGGGCACTTGTGATCTGTCCCATCGTGGCCCCCAAGGACATGTTTGGCGCGTTATACTGGGGGTGGTTAAAAGCGTTGACGAAGTCGCTACGGAACTGCAACCGGAACCGCTCCGTAAGCGGGAAGTCCTTGTGCAGACTCATATCCACGTCGCTGTAACGCGGTGAGCGTAAGCCTGATAGTTGTGGTGAGCAATTCCCGAATGTACCGACGGCCGGCTGGGTAAAGTCGCCATTGTTGGTAAACCACTGAACGCCGATTCCCGGTATGGGTGTGTTCGTAATCGATGGGATACCGCTGCAATCTGCCCGCGCGCCGCGCGAGAAGGTGCCGGAAACATCATTAGCTCCATTCACCGGCATGGGCCAGCCCGTGCGCCAAGAAACAATGGGGCTGAGTTCCCACCCTCCAATCACTCCATTGACAACGCGATTAGCGTTCTTGGCCAACATTTTGCCGCGGCCAAAGGGCAGATCGTAGATGGCATAAGCTGAAATTACGTGAGTAGCATCGTAGTAGCACGGCGCCCACTCCGCTCGTTGATCGTAGACGTTCTGCCAGTAGGCCGAAGCGCTGAGAGCATTGTTCCATGCGCCGTAATACCCCGTGCTGTCGGACATGCACTTGGAGAACGTATACGAGACTTGATACTGCAAACCCTGACTCATCCGTTTCTGAAGGACGGCTTGCAATGAGTTGTATTTCATGTTGCCGTTGGACTGGGTGCCGGAAATCGTCGCGCCCGGGCCGCCGTTGCCCA
>Ga0182024_10026664_pt1 | contig 10142 bp, 8 predicted proteins | sample P32metaG_FD_120480 | JGI IMG/M metagenome (GOLD analysis project Ga0182024, IMG submission 120480) | Permafrost microbial communities from Stordalen Mire, Sweden - P3-2 metaG (Illumina Assembly) | ecosystem: Environmental > Terrestrial > Soil > Wetlands > Permafrost | place: Sweden: Stordalen...
CACGGCGGCGAGGAACGGCGAACCGACCGCCATCATGCCAAACACGATGAGCAAGACTCCCCACAAAATGGAAACCGTCGAACCTCTCTTCACCATCTCAACCGGAGTGTTCTGTGCCATAGACGCCTCCTTAAACAAGCGGCATAAGCGTACCCCAAAAACCTTGGAAATTGAAGTGCGAGCTTAGTTTGGAGAGAATTCCAATATGGGCCTGTGAGTTTCTGCCGCGAAAGAAACTTTGCGTTGATTCTCTAAGCGATGGAACCGAAATGGGAAAAGCTGTTAACTATGAAGTTAGCTCCCCACCCCCCATACCTTGAAAAGGCTTGCTGGGCGCGGGGTTTGCAAAAAGTGTCTGCAAATTATTGACTGCAGGGGGGTTAGAGGTCAAAATACTGACAACAAAGGCGTTAGGGCTCTTGTCGGCTCTTTTACCTGGACTGCCTTCGCCTCCATGATGAGCTGATTTGAAATCGAGCGCAAGGTTAAGATGTCACAGGGTGGGTGTGGAAAAAGATAGGTCCCGTTTCAAGTTCGTCTAGGGACGGCTAGGGTGACTCCGTTGTAGGTTCTCTGAGTGTCGGCATCGTCCAAGGCAGAATCAAAGTCAAAGGCAGCGGACAGGAGTGTCCGCTCCACACGAGCCGCCGCGGATCTCCCCACATGAGCTGACTGATTCTTCGGTAGTGGGCTGTTTTGAATTTTAGAGATTATGTTTTAGAAGCCTATCGAGTTCCCGCCACAGATAGGGATGGCCACTCGTTTTTGTGGGGTCTTTTCTTACCACAACTACAAAGCCCCCCGCTGCCAATTTGATTCCGGTTCCGGGAGACTTACTTCGCCAGCAACTTGCATTCGTTAGTTTGATGGACTTTTTCTTCATGGTGATACATAATAGGCCATGCCTGTACGCTCAAGCAAGGGAGATTTCGCACAGAACGCGCTTCGCGTAGTCGAGGAAGCTATCGGAGAACCACTCAAGAAAAACCCTGCTGCCGTTGCTCTCGGTAGGCTCGGAGGAAAGAAGGGCGGTCCAGCACGCGCTCAAGCCTTATCCGCCAAACGGCGATCTGCGATTGCTAAGAAGGCTGCAAAAAGCCGTTGGGAGCGGGAAGATAAAGCCGGAGGCTGAGTATGTCTCTGTGGCCTCCGGCCTTGGTCTATGAGGGCCGTAGCCCTACGGTGGTATTTCGATGATGATGACCACGACTCCGAACAGAAGTGTGATAATAACCCTATGGGGAGAGCGGCCTAGCCTAAACACTTGACCGTTCCTCCTTCTTCGGGATCGCCTCGACTCTCATCAGTCGGGGCGTTTCCGTCTTTCGACGAAAACTCTTTACGCGACTTCGACTTCTTCATCCTCGTTTTCTTCATCGCGGACCTCTTGTGGGTGTTCTTCTTCGTACTGGTCGAGCATGTCCAGAAGGCTGAGAACCCACTGGCGATCAGCTTTGGTCATGCTGAACAGATCGGCGCTAGTGCTCAAAGTGACGGTGATACCACTCTCAAGCGTGATGGTCTTACCTGGTCCGCCCGTGGATTGCGGGGGCGTGACCTTGGGAATCTCTGCTTGATTGCCAGTTCCCTCAACTCTCGGCTTCGGGCGATTAACTTTCGGCCTTGTTGTTGCCATTCCACCGCGAGCGGTGAGTAGCGGCGAAAGGGGAATGCCAGCGGCTTTGGCGGCTGTGAGAAAGAAAGCGGTTGCCTTTCGGCGAGTATCGCCCTCGACTCCGTACTTGCGGAGTTCTTCGTCAAAACTGCTCGGGGTCGCTTTGGAAAGGTCGAGTTTGAGGAGGTCCACATAGCTGCGCTTCAAGATGTCGCGCAACAATGCTCCTCTGTGCTCTTTTTCGTCAGCGAGTTTCTTGAGTTCAGGTTTCGGCTTCCCGTCATCGCCGATCAGCCCAAGGAACTTGTAGGCACTCAGCAGTTGACTCCGCATCCCGCCGGAGTAGGAAGCCCAGATGCTAGCGTCGATGCGATCCGGCAAGAAGGTCGCAAAGGAGTCTAGGGTCGCAACGAACGTTTTGAAGGGAACGTAAGGAACGGTAGGTGTTTTACCATTTGTATCTGCCATTTGGCATCTCCTGTCTAACTGATAATATTTATACCACAATATTTACCGGGTGCGACAATTTTTTGTTCATGTGCCACAAATGTGTAGCATCACGCTAGGAGGTGTTCCATGAAGATCGGCGACAGAGTTTTGGCACAGGTTAACGGAGGCTCTTGGTGCTCCTGTCAAGTTATTGCATTTAAAGGAGATATTGTTGTGGTGTCGGGTGACGAAGAGCAGAGGCGGGCACGCCAGTCTGGGCGTCGCCCTGTCGGCGTTGGCCTCCGCCGCCATCTGGTAATGGAAAATAAGTTGGTAAAACCTATTGACAATGCGTGATCGCTCAAGCATAATATGTATCATGAACCGCTTGAGCACTGAGAAACGCGCACAGGTTGTAGCGGCCCTAATAGAGGGAAACAGTATCCGTGGGACGTGCCGATTGACGGGCGTTTGCAAGGATGCCGTCCTTAAACTGATTCCTGACATGGGAGCATCTTGCGCGGCCTTTCACAACGCGACAGTGCGCGGCGTGAAGGTACAGCGCGTGCAGTGCGATGAGATTTGGTCGTTCTGTTACGCGAAGGAAAAGAACGTCCCTGTAGAGAGGGAAGGCACTGGCGCTGGCAGCGTGTGGACGTGGACGGCGATTGACGCGGATTCCAAGCTGATTCTCTCGTACCTATGCGGCGGACGGGATGCGTCTTATGCCTGTCAGTTCATGGAGGACTTAGCATCGCGTGTGACCACGCGCATTCAGATCACGACTGACGGTCACCGCGCTTACGCGGAAGCTGTCGAAGGTGCCTTCGGAATGAACGTGGATTACGCGATGCTGATAAAGCTGTACGGTTCTCCCGCCGACAATCCCGAAAGCCGCTATAGTCCTGCCGCGTGCATCGGAACGCGCACGGGCATCCTGAGCGGAAACCCCGACCGCAATCACATCTCTACCAGCTACGTTGAACGGCAAAACTTGAATCTGCGAATGGGCGTTCGGCGGTTTACGCGGCTGACAAACGCGTTCTCGAAAAAGTTTGAAAATCACTGCCACATGGTTGCGATCTACCATGCGTATTACAATTTCTGTCGGGTTCACCAAACGCTGCGAGTTACTCCCGCGATGGAAGCTGGACTCACAAACCACGTTTGGACGCTGGAAGAATTGGTCGGAGTGCTAGAAACGCGAGAAGCCGGAACCACCACCACGGCGGCCTAGAAGGTATCCGATGCACAACCCTGCGAGCAGGATTAGAACTATGCCACGAATCATTCGGCCAAAACCGAGCACAGCCAAAAAGTGCGTTATCAGGTCAGCAGCCATGACTATATTTTACGCGAGAATTTCAAAACCGCCCACTACCGATTCTTCTTGACATTCGCCTTCCATTCGCCAACAATGGCGGCATGGCGATTACTCGCAGGCAGCGCGAAGTTTATGACTTCATCTCCCGCTTCGTGGCGGAGCATGGGTATTCTCCGTCATTTGAAGAGATTGGCAACGGGCTTGACCTGAACTCGCTGGCTACCGTGCACAAGCACATCACGAACCTCGAGAAGAAGGGACTGCTCACCCGCGACTACAACCGCAGCCGCTCCATCGACCTGGTGCCACCCAAGGGGCGGCTCAAGCAGGCCATGAGCGTCAACACCGGGCTGGTGCTGCCGCTACTGGGGCGCATCGCCGCCGGCCAGCCCATCGAGGCTGTGCAGAGTAATGAGACTATTTCGCTTGCCGACTTTGTGCGCTCGAAAGAAGTGTTCGTGCTCGAAGTTCGGGGCGATTCCATGCAGGATGAAGCTATCCTCGATGGCGACTATGTGCTGGTCGAGAAGCTGAAGACGGCGCACAATGGCGACATCGTGGTCGCGCTGATCGAGCAGTCGGACGCAACGCTGAAACGGTTCTATCGCGAAGGGGACAACATCCGTCTGCAGCCCTCGAATGTAACTATGAAGCCGATTATTGTGCCGGCGGCGTCGGTGGAAGTGCAGGGGCGGGTGATTGGGGTGCTGCGGAAGTACTGAGCTTCTAGCTTCTAGCTTAAAATCTAAAGCTTTTAACCGCGGAGAACGCGGAGAAAAGCCTAAAGCTGTTCCATCAAACTGTGCACTGCGGACTTCAATCTCGAGTTCTATTGCTTCTGGCGATCTTTCCGAGTCTGACCTTTGCTTCTTTAGGACACGCGCAAGACGCACTGGCGCACGCAGCGCCCGCTAAGGAGAAAGTTGTGACAAGTCACGCGAGTGGAACTTTTGATGTAAAGGTTACGCCGCAGGCGGTTGAAGATGGGGATGCGGGACTGGGTCGAATGTCGATTGACAAGCAGTTTCATGGCGATCTGGAGGGAACCAGCAAGGGGTTTATGCTGGCCTCGGCTGCGGCCGTGGTCAAGGGCTCCGGGGGATATGTCGCGATGGAGCGCGTCACCGGGACACTCAAAGGACGCACCGGCAGCTTCGTCTTGCAGCACAGCGGCACTATGACGCGGGGCGCGCCGCAGTTGAGCGTCACGGTTGTGCCAGACTCGGGCACGGGCCAACTCGACGGCCTTACGGGGACGATGAACATCAAGATCGATGCCGGAAAGCATTCGTACGAATTCGAGTACACGCTACTGGAGTGAGAGAGCTTCCAGCTTCTAGCTTCGGACCAATCGAGCTCTGGCGAAGCTCGAACATAAAAACGGAACGCACGCGACTCATGAGGTCCGCGTGCGTTCGAGGTTCAAGTTAGAAATGCCTTAGCTGACGTGGCGGTCGAGCGCTTGCGCGATGGCTTCCTTGGGCTTGTAGCCGACAATCTGCTCCACGACTTGTCCGCCTTTGAAGACGAGCAGCGTTGGGATGCCGGTTACTTTGTAACGCATCGGCGTGGAGCTGTTGGAGTCGACATCCATTTTGCCGATTTTGATTCTGCCTTGGTAATCCTTGGCCAGCTCCTCGACGATGGGAGCGATTGCGCGGCAAGGGCCGCACCATGTTGCCCAGAAATCCACCAGCACGGGCGTATCGGATTTCAATACATCCTGGTCGAAGTTCGCATCGGTGACTTCGACGATTCCATTACCTGCCATGTTCGTTTCTCCTCGTTGTAACGTCGCGTTGTCGGCGGACGCTCCCGTGTTTTGAAAACAACGAGTGTCTTTGCCGGGGTCCGGACGATCGTATTTGAATACCTATGATGGCTACCCCAACTTGGGATCAACCCATTATCGTATCACTGCCGTTTGATGCTCGGGAAAGGGTGGAAGTCGCAGGAAGGCTAGATGGTTCGGTAGCGAACTTTACGGCAGATTGCAGGGGTAGAAGAGGTTCGGAAAAACTCGTTGGCAATGCAAGGACGGACTACCGGAGGCGTAGTGGTGTTTTAAAGCACCACTACCCAACGGGGGCTAAGCCCGTTTCATCTATGGGAATTGACGCGGCGCTGAAGCGCCGCTCTTCCACGGTGCTGCATGCGTTTGTGGTTTTTCTGCATCCGCTAGAAGATGAACTTGACGGCGGCCTGCATCAGCCTTGGCGCAGCCGCGGCGACTACTTCTCCGAAGGAAGAGCTGTTGATGTTGCCGTTCACGGAAGCTGGTCCGTAGAACTGGGCGTGGTTGAAGACATTGAATGCCTCAAAGCGGAATTGAAGAGACTTGGACTCGGTGAGCACTACGTTTTTTAACAGCGCCATGTCGTAGTTGTCGATGCCGGGGCCGTAGAAGAAACGTCGCTTGGCATTGCCCGGTTCGCCCAAAGGCTGAAGACTGAAGAGGCTGGTATTGAAGTGGGGTTCGCCGTTGCGAGGATTGTGATTCAGCACGAGCGGGCCGGGAGTGTACTGGGGCTCGTCGACGCCATAGTTATTCACTCCGTTTGGTTCGGCGCCTAGCAAAGAGTTGTCGCCGTAGTTGTAGAGCGTGACCGGAAAGCCGGTGCTGTAGCGGATGATGCCGGAGAGCGCCCAGCCTTGGGTCCAGCGATTCGAGTGGCCGAAGAGATGTTCGAACGGGAGTTCATAGTTGTAGCTCACCACGAAATTCTGCTTCACATCGAAGGCGGAGAGAGCCTTGCTCAGCGCGGGGTTGACGGGGTTGATCTCTTCTCCGAGGTTGGAAGCCTGGTCGAGCGATTTGCTATAGGTGTAGCCGGCAAGAATCTCCAGGTGTTCGGTGTGGTGGCGCAGCGTTACTTCTAGCGCGTTGTAGTTCGAGTTGCCGATGGTGGCCTGGTTTGTCACGCTGCCAAAGTTCGAGCCCATCGGACCTCGAGTTCCGTTGATCGTTTGATTGGAAACTGTGACGTACCTGTTGCCTTCGAGGAATGGCCCGCAGGGCGTTTGCGGCGGCGATGGGTTGAGGTTTGCGGGATTGCTCAAGAACAGACACAGCGCGGGATTGCCGGGATTGGCTTCGACGAGCGCGAGCAATCGGTGTCCCTGGGTGCCCACGTAGCTGGCGCTGAGCACAGTGTTCGAAGAAAGTTGGCGCTCCAAGGAGAACATGTATTCCTCGGTGTAGGGAATACGGTTGGTGGTGGGATAGGCAGGAAGTCCACTGATGGGCTCGTATTGCGACCAATCGATGTTGGGGTCGGGATGGCTCGCCGAAGAATCGAGCGGCGCAAGTTGCACGGGAAAGTATTGGCTGCCTTGGCCAGTGGAAGCGGAAAGGAACGGCGTGGTAAACAGCGGCGGAGTGGGGCTCGTGTAGGTGGTGCCATAGGGCGCGTTAGCACTGAGCACTCCGATGGTGAGGGCTTCGATGGCGGTGTAGAACGTGCCGAAGCCGGCGCGGAGGCTGGTTTGGCCCGGGCCTCCGAGGATTTTGCCTAGAAGCGACTTTGAATTGGCGGTGGGCGAATAGACTATGCCAACGCGCGGAGCGAAGTCTTTATTGCCGGGCGGAGCTAACATGCGCGGCACTCGTTTTCCGCCACCTAAGGGATCAGTGGGGAAGAGGATTCCGGCAGGCGCGGTGGGAAACACTTCGGACTGGCGGCCTGGGTCGAGGGTCGCAACTTGATTGTACTTTTCGTACCAGGGTTCGATGCGGTCCCAGCGCAGGCCGTAGTTCAGCGTTAATTTTGGGCGCAGGCGCCAACTATCTTGAGCGTAGAGGCCGAGATATTTGTTGCGTCCGTAAAAGGGTTGGAGCTGGCTTTGGTTGTATTGCGTCGGAGCGCCTAGGAGAAAGTCGGCGAAGTCGGATCCAGTCTGGCTTCCGAAGAATAAAAAGCTGCCGTTGAACTGCGCGATGGCGTGAGTGTTGACCTGGTCGTAGTGAAATTCGCCTCCGAACTTCATGGTATGAGTCCGGACAACTTTCGAAAAGTTGTCGAGCCATTGGTAGGTGTTGTTGTTTTGATGAAGTTCGTTCGTGTTGGTTCCCATGGAGTAATTGTTGAAGACTACGTTCTCGACTCCCTCGGTTTGCGGCGAGAGAGGAACGATGCCGGGAGTAGTTAGTCCGACTTCGAAGCCTTGGGATGCGAGGGTGACGCCGAGACCTCCCTGAGGACGGCCCAGATCATTGGAGTCGCGCAGGTAGCTAAAGCGGAACTCGTTGACTGCCGTTCCACCCAGCGTTTTCGTATTGCCTAGGTTCAGCAGTTGGGCTCGACCCAGATTCAGGGCGTTGAAGCCGGGGACGTTCGCTCCGCCTTGAGACGTGGGGTAGGGATTGTCCTGCGAAAAGTTGTCGAGGAAATAGTAGGACGAGAACAGACCCCAGCGCGTGTTCGCGTCGAGGCGGAGTGCGCCTTTGTTGTCATGGAGGGTCTGGTGGTTGACGGAGGTTGAGAAGTAGTTGCCGGACTGGTTCGGCGCGGGAATGTATTGCAGCAGATGCTGGGCGGGAGCGGACCACGCACTCGTGGGGATTTGCAGCGTGGGAAGAACACAGGCGGTGGTGCTGCCTGGCGAATAGTTTGTGTTGGTGCAGCCCGGGAAATAATAGGGCTCCCCGACGGAGACTGGGTAACGAAAATTCTCAGAGAGCATGTTCGCCCAAGCGGGGCCAGTTACGAGCACCGGCACAACAACTGGTTGCCCGTTCACAATTTCTGTGGTGTAGAAGGAACGAGACAAGTCCGACAGATTGCCAGACCGGTCCAGAGCGGACGGCACAACAATTCGTCCCGTGTCGACGCCTTGAGTCTGGCGCGTGCCTTGATAGTCGGAGAAGAAAAATATCTTGCTTCGAGTGATGGGGCCGCCGAGCGTTGTGCCGAATTGATTTTGATTGAAAGAGCCGCGAGTGGGGGAGAAGTAATTGCGAGCGTCCAGATTGGTGTCGCGCAGGAATTCGAAGACGTCGCCGTGAAATGCATTCGTGCCCGACTTGGTGATGACATTGATCTGACCGCCGCTGTATTCGCCGTACTCCGCGTCGAAATTGTTGGTGAGAATTCGGAATTCGGCGATGGAATCGAGATTGGGAATGATGGCGGTGCCCATGTTGACGTCTTCTTCGACGTCGCTGCCATTCACCATGAAACTGTTGGCGAATTCGCGCTGGCCGTTGATGGAGACGGTGCCGGGGTTCAAGCCTCCGGAGGGTGAGAAGGCGCTGGCGCCGACATCCTGCACCGTGCTGGAGGTGATGGATGTGGCAGGAGCGACTCCGGATTGGAGAGAGAGAAGATCAGTATAGCTGCGACCGTTCAGAGGAACTTCGGTCATGGTGGTGCCGGTGATGACTTCGCCCATTTGAGAACTGGAGGTTTCGACGTGAACCGCGTTCTCGTTGACGGTGATGGCATCGGTTCTCTCGCCTACTTGCAGCACAACATCGAGTAGCAGCGCGCTGTTGGCGTCGAGTGTGATTCCGGTGCGGCGGTAGGGTTTGAAGCCGCGTTGGTTCACTTCGAGAGAGTAGGCGCCAACGGGGAGGACTGGGAAAGTGTAAGTGCCGCGGCTGTCGGTGATGGCGGATTGCCGAACGCCCGTACTACTGTTGATCACAGTTACGGAAGCTTTGGGAATTGCCGCGCCCGACGGATCTTGGATTGTGCCGGAGATGCTGCCACCCACGCCGGCGAAGGCTGTCGCCAGGAAGCACAGAGACAGGCACAGGCACAGGCGCAGGATTGTTTTGAAAAGACTCCGCATTGATTTCTTGAAGCGCGTTCAAGGCTGCAAACTTCCAGTTGCAAATGAGTCGCATCTACCGCTATGCTTTAGCCTTCGATTGCTAATCCGCCGGGATTCGAGGGGGAAGAAGCGAAGTGCTGCTAGTTGCAATCGAGTCGCATCTGAACCTTTCATAGTGACGGATATTCCCAGCCGGAGTCAAGAACGGGTGTTAGATTCCGTCGCAGCGTGATTGCGACCAGTTGCGACAGTGAGGAGGTCTTATGCCATTACCTCAGACTGAAATACCGGGCCGATTGCAAGCTCACCTTGCCGAACGTGGAATCCGGATGACCCAGCAGCGACGCGCGATTCTGCGAGTGATGGAGACCGCGAGCAAACATCTGGATGCGGCTCAACTTTTGCGCAAAGCGCAGAAGCTGGACGCGAGCGTAGACCGCAGCACGGTTTACCGGACCCTGCGGATGCTCAAGCGGCACGGTTTGATCGACGAACTCGACCTGATGCATATCCACGGCGAGGGACATTACTACGAGCGTAAGCTGAATCGAGACCACATCCACATGGCGTGTCTGCGCTGCGGAAAGATCATGGAATTTGTCAGCGACATTTTCGAGAAGCTGAAGGGACAGGTGGAGAAGGATTGCCGGTTCCGGATTGTGGTTTCGCGATTGGAAATTGGCGGGTACTGCGCGGGGTGTTCGAAGTAGGTTTAGGCAAGGCGCCGGGCTTCGCCCGGCGGACAGCCGAGGGCGGCTGTCCCCACATAATCACCTTGGGGCGTGGCTATTCCCACGTAATCGACTTGACGCGAGCAAGTAAAAAGCGTCCTGAACTTTTCAGTTCAAGACGCCTCGGCAGCCCTCCCCCAGAACTGCCAAACCACGAAATGGATAGTAGAGAACTAGTGATTTCGTGTAAACGTCACTTTAGTAATCGGATTTTCCCGGTTATTCAGGTCTGGGCTAAATTGGGACACAAAATGGAAGTGGCAGGGCG
>Ga0182024_10026665_pt1 | contig 10141 bp, 9 predicted proteins | sample P32metaG_FD_120480 | JGI IMG/M metagenome (GOLD analysis project Ga0182024, IMG submission 120480) | Permafrost microbial communities from Stordalen Mire, Sweden - P3-2 metaG (Illumina Assembly) | ecosystem: Environmental > Terrestrial > Soil > Wetlands > Permafrost | place: Sweden: Stordalen...
CGCACATATCCGCGGCCGCCCAGGAGGCTTCGGCGGCGAGGTGCTTCGCCATGTTGGCTTCGGCGCCGCATTCCTTGTCCGCTTCGTAGAGCGCGGCCGCCTCACGCACCATCAGTTCGGCTGCGCGCATGCCGATATAGGCGCGTGCGATGGGGAATTGGACACCCTGGTTCTGCCCGATCGGCCGGCCGAACACCACGCGCTCGCGCGCGTATGTCGCGGCCTTGTCGATGAACCACTTGGCGTCCCCGATGCATTCGGCGCCGATGAGAATGCGCTCGGCATTCATGCCGGAAAGGATGTAGCGAAATCCCTCACCCTCCGCGCCGACGAGAGCGTCGGCCGGCACCTGCATATTCTCGAAAAAAACTTCGGTGGTGGCGTGATTCATCATGGTGCGGATGGGCCGGATGGTCAGTCCCTTGCCGTTGACTTGCCGCATATCGACGAGGAACACGGAGAGGCCCGCGGTGCGCGATTTCGCCTGTTCGCGCGGCGTGGTCCGCGCCAAGAGCAGCATGAGATCCGAATGCTCGGCGCGCGAGGTCCAGATCTTCTGGCCGTTGATGACATAGGTGTCGCCCGCCAGCGCCGCCGTGGTGCGCAAGCTCAGCGTATCGGTGCCGGAGGTCGGCTCGGTCACGCCGAACGCCTGCAGCCGCAATTCGCCCCGGGCGATGGCCGGCAGATAACGCGTCTTCTGCGCAATGCTGCCGTGCCGGAGCAGCGTCCCCATCGTGTACATTTGCGCGTGACAGGCCGCGCCGTTGCAGCCCGACGCCTGGATTTCCTCCATGATGGCGGCGGCCGCATGCATGGAGAGCCCGCTGCCGCCATACTCCTCCGGGATGAGCGCGGCGAGGAAGCCGGCTTTGGTCAGGGCGGCGACGAATTCTTCCGGATAGGCCCGCTCGCGGTCGAGGCGCCGCCAATACTCACCGGGGAAATTCGCGCACAGCGCGCGGACCGAAGCGCGTATCGGATCGAGGTCCGCGCTTTCCGTCACGGTCTCACCTCGGCGCGGCCGTGATCGATGGCGACGACGTTGCGCTCGACGACGCGGGCGCGAAAACTCATCACCGCGCCATCGCGCCACATCTCGGTACGGATGGTCTCGCCGGGAAAGACCGGAGCGGAAAAGCGGCCGGAGAAAGAGACCAGCCGCGCCGGATCGTAACCGCAGGCGGTTTTGAGCAACGCGTGGCCGGAAACGCCGAACGTGCCCAACCCATGAAGGATCGGGCGGGCGAAGCCGGCAGCCTTTGCCGCGGCGGGTTCGGCGTGCAGCGGATTGTAATCGCCGCTTAAACGGTAGATCAGCGCCATTTCCGGGCGCGTGCCGAGATCGCAGATGGCGTCCGGCGCGCGCGTCGGTATCGGATGCGGCGCCGGCGTCTGGCGCGGCGGCCCGCCGAAGCCGCCATCGCCGCGACAGAAAATCGTCTGCGTCACCGTCGCGATCAACTCTCCGGTCGTCCGGTCGGTGATCTTGCGCTCGGTGAGGAGGAGCGCGCCCTTGCCGGCGCCCTTGTCGATGACTTCGACAATCCGCGTCCGTCCGGTCACCACGCCTTGGCCGTGGAGCGGCCGGTGCAGCGTGAAACCCTGCTCGCCGTTGACCACCATGATCCAGTTGATGCCGGTGTGCGGGTTTTGCGCCAGCGAGCCGGTATGGCCGAGGACGGTGGCCATGGTCGGCAGCACTTTCAGATGCTTTTCGGAGACGAAGGCCAACTCGTCCTCGTTCATCGGATCGTGGCCGAGCCCGACGCCGAGCGCGTAGAGCATGCAATCCTTGGCCGCGTAAGCCTGTTCGGCGGGCGCAATCTCGATCGCCATCAGCTTATCGTAGACAATGGTCATCTCACACCGGGTCCCACGAAAACACGTCGGACGAGCGTTCGAGCGGCGTGAGCGAGGTGGTGAAGGCGGGCTTGAGCTGTTCGGCGAGCTTTTGCGGCGTCCAGCCGTCGGAGCGATGCAGCGTGCGGATCGGCCGATTCTGGTTGAACAGATAGATTTCGTTGTTGCGCGCCCCGAGGATTTGGCCGGTGATGCCGGAAGCCTCCTCGGAGGCGAGATAGACGACGAGCGGCGCAACCTTTTCCGGCGTCACCTGGCGGGCGCGAGCGATGCGCGCTTTCTCCTCCTCGGTCTCGGAGGGGATCGACTGGACCATGCGGGTCCAGGCGAACGGCGACACGCAGTTCGAGCGGACGTTCAAGCGCGCCATGTCGAGCGCGATGCCGCGCGACAGGCCGACAATCCCCATCTTCGCCGCCGCGTAATTGGCCTGGCCAAAATTTCCGACCAGTCCGGAGGTCGAAGTCATATGCACGTAGCTGCCGGAATTCTGTTCGCGGAAGTGCGTCGCGCAGGCGCGGCTCATTGCGAAACTGCCATGCAGATGCACGTTGATCACATCCGACCAGTCGGACCAGCTCATGCGATGGAAAATGCGATCGCGCAGGATGCCGGCATTGTTGACCAGGATGTCGATACGGCCGAAGGCGTCGAGCGCTGCTTTCACGATCCGCTCGGCGTTGGCCGGCTCGCTGATCGAGAGCGTCGAGGGGATCGCTTCGCCTCCCGCCTTTTTTATCTCGTCCACGACTGCGTGCGCCGGGGTCGAATCGGCGCCTTCGCCCTCGACGCTGGCGCCGACGTCGCAGACGACGACGCGGGCGCCCTCCTGCGCCATGAGCAGCGCGACGCCGCGGCCGATGCCGCGCCCCGCGCCGGTGACGATGGCGACTTTGCCGTCAACGATGCCTGGCATTTCCAACCCCCCGCTAGCCCCACACTTCCCGGGCGACCTCGACGATCGTTCGCAGCTTGGCCCATTGTTCTTCCTCGGCGAGGATATTGCCTTCCTCGGTGGAGGCGAAGCCGCATTGCGGCGACAGGCACAGCTGGTCGAGGCCGGTGAACCTGGCGGCTTCCTCGATGCGGCGCTTGATCGTGTCCTTCGATTCGAGCGCGCCGCTCTTCGACGTCACCAGCCCGAGCACCGCGATGCGGCTCTTCGGCAGATACTTGAGCGGCTCGAAGCCGCCGGCTCGCGCGGTGTCGTATTCCATGAAATAGCCGTGCACCTTGATCCTGTCGAAGAGAACTTCCTGCATCGCCTCGTAACTGCTCGTGCCCGAGCCCATGAAAGTGGATTTGTAATTGCCGCGGCACAGATGCATCGTCACCGTCATATCCGGCGGAATGTCGGAAATCGCGGTGTTGATGAGATCGCCGTAAAGCTCGCCGAGGCGATCCGGATCGTCGCCGCGGTCCTTCAGGCGCTGGCGATACCCCTGATCGCACAACATGGCGATGAACACTTCGTCGAGTTGCAGATAACGGCAGCCGGCGTCAGCGAAAGCCCGCACCGCCTTTTTGTAGGCCTGGCCGAGATCGTCGAAGAAGCGATCGAGCTTCGGATAGACCGTCTTGTCGATCGGCGTCGGCACCGGGCGGCCGTAGAGCGCCGACGGCGCCGGAATGGTCATCTTCGGCGTCCGTCGCGTATGCGCCTTGAGGAACTTGAAATGCTCGAGCATCGGATGGCCGGAAAAGCCGATCTTGCCGGAGACCCGCACGCCTTCGTTGCGGGTGGTGACGGCGGCAAAGGCGATGCCGGTCTCCATGACGTGGCGTTCGATACCGTCGAGCCCCCAGAGGAAATCGAGATGCCACCACGAGCGCCGGAACTCGCCGTCGCTGATCGATTGCAGCCCGGCCGTTTCCTGCCTGCCGATGATGTTTTCGATTTCGCGGTCCTCGACGGCCGTGAGCTCGGCTTCCGTGATCTCGCCCTTGGCGCGGCGTTCGCGCGCCGCCTTCAATGCCACGGGCCGCAACAGGCTGCCGACATGATCGGCGCGGAACGGAGGCTTGGTTCGCTGCATGATTATCCCCACACTTCCTCGGCGATCTCGACGATCATGGCGAGCTTGGCCCATTGTTCGTCGGCGGACAGCACATTGCCTTCTTCGGTCGAAGCAAAACCGCATTGCGGCGACAGGCAGAGCTGATCCAGTGCCACATGTTTTGCCGCCTGCTCGATGCGGCGTTTGATCTCGTCCCGGCTTTCAAGCTTGCCGGATTTGCTCGTGACCAACCCCAGTATCACCGTCTTGCCTTTGGGCACGAAACGCAGCGGCTCGAAGCCGCCGGCGCGATCGCTGTCGTATTCCATGAAGTAGCCGTGCACGTTGATGCTGTTGAACAGCACCTCGGCCACCGGCTCGTAACCGCCGGAGGCGACGAAACTCGAGCGGAAATTGCCGCGGCACAGATGCATGGTGATGGTCATGTCCGGCGGGATGTCGGAGATCGCCGCATTGATCAGGCCGGCATAGAGAGACGGCAAAGTCGCCGGATCCTCGCCGCGCGCGACAATGTGCTCGCGCAACGACGGATCGCACAGATAAGCGAGGTTGACCTCGTCGAGTTGCAGATAGCGGCAGCCGGCGTCGGCGAAAGCGCGCACCGCCTTGCGGTACGATTGGCCAAGATCGCGGTAAAACTCTTCCATCGTCGGATAGGCCGATTCGGGAACCGCTTCGCGGCCGTAGCGAAAGTGCAGCGAGGACGGTGACGGAATCGTCATCTTCGGCATCGCCTTTGCGTGCGCGCGCAAGAACTTGAAATGCTCGACCATCGGATGCGGCGTGTAGCCGCCGAGCTTGCCCACGACACGCAGCAGCACCGATCGCGGCTGCGGCCCTTGCGCGTTAAATTTGATCTTGCGCTCGCCGATATAGGACTCGACGCCTTGCAGCCGCTCGAAGAAATCGTGGCTCCATGAGGTGCGCCGGTATTCGCCGTCGGTCACGGCCTTGAGCCCGATGGCCTCCTGCTTGCGGATCACGTCTTCGATCTCGCGATCCTCGACCACCTCGAGCGCTTCAGCCGCGATCTCGCCGCGCGCGCGCTTGTCCCGCGCCTCCTTCAGCGCCGCTGTCCGCAGGAGGCTGCCGACGTGGTCCGCGCGAAACGGCGGTTTGCTCCGCTGCATCGATCAGCCCCACACTTCGTCGGCGAGCTCGACGACCATGGCGAGCTTGGCCCATTGCTCGTCTTCGGACAGCACGTTGCCTTCCTCGGTCGAAGCAAAGCCGCATTGCGGCGACAGGCAAAGCTGATCGAGCGCCACGTATTTCGTCGCTTCATCGATCCGCCGCTTGATGTCGTCCTTCTTTTCCAGCTTGCCCGACTTCGAGGTGACGAGACCGAGCACGAGCTGTTTCTTGCCCTTGGGAAAAAACCGCAGCGGCTCGAAACCGCCGGCACGATCGCTGTCGTATTCGAGGAAGTAGCCGTCGAGCCCGGTATTGCCGAGAAGCTGCTCGCCGACGAACTCGTAGCCGCCCGAAGCGATGAAAGTGGAGCGGAAATTGCCGCGGCACGAATGCATGGTGACGGTCATGTCGGAAGGCTTGCCTTCTAGCGCGGCGTTGGTCAGCCGCGCATAGCGCTTGGGTAGCGCATCCGGATCGTCGCCGCGCTCCTTGGAGTGCGCCCGCTCGCTCGGATCGCAGGCCATCGCCCAGGCGGTGTCGTCGAGCTGGAGATAGCGGCAGCCGGCGTCGTAAAACGCGCGGATGGCGTCACGGTAGGTTTTGGCGACGTCATCGAAGAACAGATCGAGTTCGGGATAGACCTGCTTGCTGATCGCGACGCGGCCTTGACGAAAATGCAAGGTGCTCGGCGCAGGGATCGTCATCTTCGGCATGACGCGCGTATGTGCCTTGAGGAACTTGAAATGTTCCAGCATCGGGTGGCCGGGAAACCCGACCTTGCGCGTGACCTTCAGCGCGTGCGCCTTGGTCTCTACGCCGTGGAACTGAATACCACGGTCGGTGACATAGAACTCCACACCGTCGAGTCCGCGGAAAAAATCGAACTGCCACCATGAGCGGCGAAACTCGCCGTCGGTGGCGAACTTGAGTCCGATTTCTTCCTGTTTCCTGATCGCCCTTTCGATCTCGCGGTCCTCGACCGCGCGCAACGCCTCGGCGGTGATCTCGTTGCGGTCGCGCTTGGCGCGCGCCTCCTTCAGCGCCGGCGGCCGCAACAGGCTGCCGACATGGTCGGCGCGGAACGGCGGCGTGGTTCGTTGCATCGGTTTCCTCCCGGTTGGCGCGTTTTCGTTCTTGAGGAGAAGCTACGCCGCAGCTGGATGCGATTTAGCAAGGTGCGCGAGCGCGTGTAAATCCCATTGCGCCCGAGCCAATCCGCATGACACTCATGCGCGGAAGGACTCATGCGCGGAAGGTGCAGAAAACGCCCATTGGGAGGAGGCCCATGCAACCCGTGCTTCGGCTCTACGAAGATGTGCTCCCCAACGACACCGCTATGTCCTTGCCGGCGCGGCCGCGGCTGATCTTTGTCGCCCACGGCTCCATTGCCATCGCCGATCGGGCGTTGCGCGACGACGAAGCTTTCGGCGGCGAAGGCGTGGCACACGTCAAGGCCGGCCGTGGCGGCGCCACGATCTGGCGCTGGGAATTGATGGCTGACGATGGCAGCGGCGCGGCCAACCGGGCCGGCATCGTCTCGCGCGAAAGGCTGTCCGCCCGCCTCGACACCTTGCCCAAGGGCGAGTTGCTGCTGCGGGGCGACAGCGTCGCCTTCCCGCCGGGCGGCTGCGCCTATCTGCACCGGCATCAGGGGCCCGGCATCCGCTGCCTGACCGAGGGCGGACTGCGCATCGACGCCGGCGACCGCTCCACTTCCTACGCGCCCGGCGGCGCCTGGTACGAAAGCGGACCGGAGCCGGTCTTTGCCCAGGCCGCGGACCGGCCCACCCGGTTTATCCGCGTCATGCTGGTGCCGCGGTCGTATCTGGGAAAAAGCTCGGTCGAGTATCTTCGCGAAGAAGACAAGGCGAAGCCGAAAACGCAGACGTACAAAATCTACGCCGACATGCCGATCGCGTTCGTGGCCGCTTCTGATTGATGAAGAGTGGTGCCGCGGAAGGGATTCGAACCCCCGACCCCCGCATTACGAATGCGGTGCTCTACCAGCTGAGCTACCGCGGCACGCCGATCGCAAGAATGACCTAGTAATACCCGGAAAATATTAACGCAAGTAGCCGCCTTAGTGTGCTTGCGCTTCAGCCCGCAACTTGAATCGCTGGATTTTCCCGGTTGCGGTTTTTGGAAGCTCCTGGCGGAATTCGAGCCAGCGCGGATATTTGAAGGGCGCAAGCTTCGCCCGGCAATAGTCCTGGAGCGTGCGCGCCAAATCGTCACCGGCCTTGTCCGGCGCTTTGAGCACCACGAAAGCCTTCGGCTTGATCAGCGCGTCGACGTCCGGCCAGCCGACGACGGCCGCTTCGAGCACGTCGGGATGGCTTTGCAACACGCCCTCGACCTCGAACGGCGAGACGTACATGCCCGAGACCTTGAGCATGTCGTCGCGCCGGCCGCAATAAACGAAGTAGCCGTCCTCGTCTTCGACGTATTTGTCGCCCGAGCGCGTCCACTCGCCGAGGAAGGTCGCCCGCGACGGCTCGCGATTGTTCCAGTACATGATCGCGCTGGTCGGGCCGCGCACCTGCAGCTCGCCCATCTCGCCGCGTAGTTTGACGATCGCGCCGTCGTCGTCGACCAGGCGGACATCGTAGCCCGGCACCGGCTTGCCGGTGGTGCCGTATTTCACCTCGCCGGCGCGGTTGCTCAGGAAGATGTGCAGCATCTCGGTCGAGCCGAGCCCGTCGAGAATGTCGACGCCATAGCGCTCGCTCCAGCGGCGGCCAACATCGGACGGCAGCGCCTCGCCGGCCGATACGCAGCAGCGGAGGCTCAGCTCGGAACGCCGCGGCGCCGTCGCGCTGGCGAGAAAGGCGGCATAGAAGGTCGGCACCGCGTAGAACACGGTGACGCGGTGCTTTTTGAGAATGTCCGCCGCCAGCTCCGGCGTCGGCCGATGCGGCAACAGCACCGTCGTCGCGCCCGCCGACATCGGAAAGGTGAGCGCGTTGCCGAGCCCGTACGCGAAGAACAGCTTGGCCACCGAGTAGCACACGTCGTTCTCGCCAATGCCGAGAAAGGGCTTGGCGTAAAGTTCGTCAGTGAAGTTGAGATCGGCGTGGGTGTGCACCGCGGCTTTGGGCTTGCCGGTCGAGCCCGAAGTGTAGAGCCAGAAGCACATGTCGTCGCGCACGGTCGGCGCAGTGACCGTCTCGGCTTTGGCGCCGGCAAGCAGTTCCTCGAAGCGCGGATGACCGTGGCCATTCTCTCCCGACACGACGACATGCTCGAGCGATGGGCAGGCGCCGATCGATTTGGCGAATTTCGGATAAAGCTCTTCGGAAACGACCAGGAGCCGCGCGCGCGAGTCCGCGAGCATGAAGCGGTAATCGTCCTCGGTCAGGAGCGTGTTCACCGGCACCGGGACGATTCCGGCCTTGATCGCGCCGAGGAATGCGGTCGGCCAGTCGATGCCGTCAAGCACGCAGATGAGAATGCGCTCCTCATGGCGGATGCCGAGCGAGCGCAGCGCATGACCGAAGCTGTCGACACGCGTCGCCAGATCGCCATAGGTCCAGCCCTGGCGCTGGTCGATAAAAGCGAGCTTGCCGGCGCGACCGGCGTCGAGGTTGCGCTTGAGGATGTCGGCCGCGAAATTGTAGTCGCGCGGGATCGCATCGGCGGAGTCGCGCGGCATCGGGCTCGGCTGAGCGGTATTCATCGCGGCGTTTCCTCAAGGAGCTTTGCCGCGCGTTGCCAACGGCCTGCCCAACTCGCCGCATTATGCCGATGCAAAAATTCGGCGGCAATGGCGCCGGCAAAGCCGGTCGTGGCATGTCGGCAGAATTGCCGCTATGACAACGCTCGCCTAAAGCCGAACGACTGCCGGAGCCATCCCCCATGATTTTGAGCCGCGACCGCATCCTCACCACCCATGTCGGCAGCCTGCCGCGCAACGAGGCGCTGAGCGAGCTTCTTATCCAGCGCGAGGCGGGCGAAAGCTACGACAAGGCGCTGTTCGAGGCGGAGATGGAAAAGGCAGTGCGTCACGCGGTCGCCAAGCAGAAAGACGCCGGCATCGACATCGGCAACGACGGCGAGCAGCAGCGCGTCGGCTTCCAGACCTACGTACCGCAACGCATGTCGGGCTTCGGCGGCGAATCCAAGCGCCGCCGCGGACGCGAGTTCGAGGAATTCCCGGAGCTGGTGCAATATCTGACGCGCCGCTTTCCCAACGTGAGCCGGCAGCAGAACGCGCCGCAAGCACAAAGCGAGTTGCGCTATCACGACACCTCGGCGATCGACAGCGAGATCGCGCGCTTTGTGCGCGTCGCCAAGGAAGGCAAGCCATTCGCGGAAGCCTTCATGACCGCGCCCTCGCCGGGCATCATCGCCTCGACCATGCTCAACGCCTACTACGACAGCAACGAGGCGTATCTGGCGGCCATCGCCCGCGAGATGAGCAACGAGTATCTGGCGATCCATAAGGCCGGGCTTGTGCTGCAGATCGACGCACCCGATCTCGCCATGGACCGCACCATGTTCTACCGCGACGGATCCGATGCGGATTTCGTCAAGGCGGTCGATCTGCATGTCGCCATGATCAACAAAGGCATTGCCGGCATCCCGCGCGATCGCGTGCGGCTGCACGTTTGTTATGGAAATTGGGAAGGCCCGCACATCCACGACATCGCGCTGGAGAAAATCCTCCCCGCCCTCTACCAGGCGAACGTCGGCGCGCTGTCGATCGAGTTTTCCAATCCGCGCCACGCTCACGAATATGCGGCGCTCAAGCGCGTGCCGTTCCCCAAGGACATGATCCTCATCCCCGGCGTGATCGAGACTACCACTAACTTCGTCGAACACCCGGAAGTCGTGGCGCGGCGGATCGAAGAGGCGGTGGCGACGATCGGCGACCGCGAGCGCGTGATCGCCTCGACCGATTGCGGCTTCGGCACCTTCACCCGGCGCGAGTGGGTCATCGAGCCGGCGGTGTGGCTCAAGCTCAAAGCGATCCGCGACGGCGCCGACATTGCCTCGGCGCGGCTGTGGGGGCGCAAATCCGCCGCCTGATTGCAGCCTACTTAGTTCTTTCACGCGAGACAGGAACCATGCCGTGATCGATCTCTACACCTGGACCACGCCCAACGGCCGCAAAGCCTCCATCGCGC
>Ga0182024_10026666_pt1 | contig 10141 bp, 9 predicted proteins | sample P32metaG_FD_120480 | JGI IMG/M metagenome (GOLD analysis project Ga0182024, IMG submission 120480) | Permafrost microbial communities from Stordalen Mire, Sweden - P3-2 metaG (Illumina Assembly) | ecosystem: Environmental > Terrestrial > Soil > Wetlands > Permafrost | place: Sweden: Stordalen...
CCCTCGAACAGCTCGGCCATGGCGTCCAGCCGGGGCTCCAGGGCCTGTTCAACCTCCCGGGCCCCATCCAGGGACAGCTCGACCAGCGTGGCCCGGCGGTCGGTGGGATGCGGGCGGCGCACGACGAGCTGGGCGTCCTCGAGTGCATCCACCATCGCGGTCATGTTCCGCGGGCTCACGCCCAGCTGGACGCCGAGATCCCGCATGATCGCCGGGCCGCCGCAGTGCAGCGCCTGGAGCAGCCGGAGCCGGGCGTAGGTGAGGCCGCCGCAGGCCCGGCCCTCCATCCAGCGCAGGAACGCGGACGTGAAGCGCGCGGTCTCGGCGACCAGTGTGCGGCGGCGCTCCGCCTCGGGCAGGCCGTCCAGGGACACGGTCTCCGGGGCCGCACCGCCGGGCAGCAGGCCGCCGTCGGGCAGCCCCGCAGCGGCCGTGGCGCAGTCATCTGCCACGCTCGGCTCGGGTACCTGATCCACCGACACAGACCCAGCCTACCTGGGGTGCTTCGTTGACACTATTATTACGCACGGTATTATATCAACAGTGAATTTCACAGCATCAATCAGCAACCCAGGGAGATCAGAGTCATGAGCCAAGCTGACGGGCAAGCCCAGGCCACCGGGGTACCGGCGGGTGAGACGCCGGACAGCGTGCTGGCCGGCCCGAGCACCTGGACGCTGGACCCGGCGCGCTCCTCGGTCGCGCTGCGCGCCAAGTCGATTTGGGGACTGGTCACGGTGCGCGGCACGTTCGGGGAACTGGCCGGGACCGCCGAGATCCTCCCCGGCGGCGCGGGCCGCGGCCGGCTCGAGATCGGCGCGGGCTCGCTGAACACCAAGAACGCCAAGCGGGACCGGCATCTGGCCTCGGCGGACTTCTTCCACGCTGCGGAGCACCCGTCGATCGTGGCTGACCTGGCCAGCGCCACCCGGACCGGAGACCGCGTGGCCGTGCAGGGCACGCTCACGGTCGCGGGGCAGACCCGGCCGCTCAGCTTCACCGCCGCGCTGGCCGATGTCTCCCCGGCGGCGTTCACGCTGCGGGCTGAGGGGGTCGTGGTGGACCGGGCCGACTTCGGCCTGACCTGGAACCAGATGGGCATGCTGACCGGCCCGGCCACCGTCGACGTGGTGGCCCGCTTCACCCGGTCCTGAATCGCCGCGAGGCGGGGCGCGCCGGAGGCGTGTTCCCTCCGAGCGGCGATGCGCGGGGGTTCCAGGGGGTCGTCCCCCAGGGAAAACAGAGCCCCGTAAGGTGACACTGTGCGTGCGTGGGTAGTGCATGAGCCCGGGCCGGTCGACTCCGGCCCGCTGCGCCTGGTCGAGCGCCCGGTCCCGGAGCCCGGCCTCGGCCAGCTGCTGCTGCGGATCCGGTGCTGCGGGGTGTGCCGGACCGACCTGCACCTGGCCGAGGGTGACCTGCCGCCCAAGCGGCCGGACACCACGCCCGGCCACGAGGTGGTCGCCGAGGTCGTGGCGGCCGGGCCGGGCACCCGCCGGTTCACGACCGGCGACCGGGTGGGGGCAGCATGGCTGGGCGGGACCGACGGGTCCTGCGTGTTCTGCCGGCGGGGCCAGGAGAACCTCTGCCCCGCCTCGGTCTACACCGGCTGGGACTTCGACGGCGGGTACGCCGAGTACATGGTGGCCGCCGAGGCCTTCGTCCACCCGCTGCCGGGCGGTTTCTCCGACGCGGAGCTGGCCCCGCTGCTGTGCGCCGGGATCATCGGCTACCGGGCGCTGCGCCGGGCCGAGGTGCCGCCGGGCGGAACGCTGGGCATCTGGGGGTTCGGCGGCTCCGCGCACCTCGCGGCCCAGGTCGCGATGGCCCAGGGAGCCGAGGTGCACGTCTTCACCCGGGGTGAGGCGGCCCGGGAGCTGGCCCGCTCGCTGGGCGTCGCCTCGGCGCAGGACTCGTTCGACCCGCCGCCGGTGCAGCTGGACTCCGCGATCCTGTTCGCCCCGGTCGGCACGCTGGTGCCCCCCGCCCTGAGCGCCCTGGACCGCGGCGGGACGCTCGCGATCGCCGGGATCTACCTGACCGACATCCCGGAGCTGAACTACGAGCGGCACCTGTTCCAGGAACGCCAGGTGCGCAGCGTCACCTCCAACACCCGGGCCGACGCGACCGAGTTCCTGACTCTGGCCGAGCGGCTCCGGATCAAGGTCACCACCACGCCGTACCGGTTCGACCAGGCCGATCAGGCCCTGAGCGACCTGGCCGCGGAACGGGTCCACGGCGCTGCGGTACTTTCCATGGCATGAGCGAGCAGCCGGGCAGCGAGCCAGGGGGCAGTGAGCAGGCGCCCACGGAGCAGGCGGGCAGGCAGCAGACGGGCAGCGGGCAGGTGGACCGGGCGCGGAAGCTGCTCGGCCAGATCCCGCTGGTAGACGGGCACAATGACCTGCCCTGGGCGCTGCGCGAGGCCGGGTGCGCCGGGCTGGACGGCACCGACCTGAGCGAGCCGGTGGGTTTCACCCAGACCGACCTGCCCCGGCTCGCCGCGGGCGGGGTCGGCGGCCAGTTCTGGTCGGTGTACGTGCCGTCGTCCCTGGCGGGCGAGGCGGCCGTGGCCACCACCCTGGAGCAGATCGACCTGGTGCGGCGGATGATCCGGCTCTACCCCGGCCAGCTCGAGCTGGCGCTGACCGCGGACGACGTGCAGCGGGTCTTCACCACCGGGCGGGTCGCGTCGCTGCTCGGCGCAGAGGGCGGGCACAGCATCGGGTCCTCGATGGGGGTGCTCCGCGCCCTGTACGCGCTCGGCGTCCGGTACCTGACGCTGACCCACAACGCCAACGTGCCCTGGGCCGACTCGGCGACGGACGAGCCGCGGGCCGGGGGGCTGACCGAGTTCGGCCGCGCGGTGGTCCGCGAGATGCAGCGGCTGGGCATGCTCGCGGACCTGTCCCACGTGTCCCCGGCCACGATGAGGGACACGCTGGACGTCGCGGAGGCGCCGGTCATCTTCTCGCACTCCAGCGCCCGGGCCCTGTGCGACCACCCGCGCAACGTGCCCGACGGCATCCTGGCCCGGCTGCCGGGCAACCGCGGGGTGTGCATGGTCACCTTCGTGTCCCCGTTCGTGTCGCCTGAGTGCTCGGCCTGGGAACGTGAGCTGACCGCCGAGATGCAGCGGCGCGGCGCTGAGCCCTGGGAGCTGTCCGCGCGCGGGCGGGTCCGCCGGGAGATGGCCGCGGCCAGCCCGGTGCCCCGGGCCACGCTGGCCCAGGTGGCCGACCACATCGAGCACGTGCGCCAGGTGGCCGGCGTGGACCACGTGGGGCTGGGCGGTGATTTCGACGGCACCGACCAGCTGCCCGACGGGATGGCGGACGTCTCCTGCTACCCGGCGCTGCTCGCCGAGCTGCTCGGCCGCGGGTGGACCGAGGAGGACTGCACCAAGCTGGCCGGCGGCAACATCCTGCGGGTCATGCGCGAGGCGGAGGCGGCGGCCCGTGAGCTGTCCGCGCAGCGGCCGCCGTCCACCGCCCGGATCGAGGACCTGGACGGTCCCGGGGCTTAGCGGACTCTCACGCCCGGAACGCATCCCGCAGCAGCGTGACCAGGTCACGCGCGCCGCGGCCGCCGGAGTCCTTCTGGGGGTTGTAGCAGGCCAGCGACACCCCGGCCAGCGCGGGCGCGGCCAGCAGCGGCCCGATCAGCTCGCCGAGCTCGGCCAGCGACAGGCCGCCGGGCATCAGGTAGTCCGTGGCCGGGAAGGCCCGCTCGTCCAGCACGTCCACGTCGAGGTGCACCCAGTACCGGCCCGCCGCCGCCGTGAGCTGGTCCCGGGCCGCCTGCCCGGCCGCGGCCACGCCCCGCTCCCGCAGCGCCGCCGGGGTCAGCTCCGGCTCCAGGCCGGCCTGCTCCGGCAGCACGGAACCGTAGTCGGCCGCCTCGTCGCGGTCCCGGGGGCCGAGCAGGGCCAGTTCGCCGGGGCCGACGAGCGGCGCGCCCAGTTCCGCAGACCACGCCGCCGGGCCGCGGCCGGTGATCACCGACAGCCCCATGTCCGCGGGCTCCCCGGTCGGCGAGGTCCGGCCGTCGTACAGATCCAGGTGGCCGTCGAGGTAGGCCAGGCCGATCGCGCCGAGGGCGTCGCGGGCCCCGCCGAGGGCGCCAGGCAGCAGCGTGCAGCAGCCACCGACCAGGAAGGGCACCGCGGCGTCGTCGATCTGGCCCCGCACCAGGGACCGGAGCGCCCGGGTGGTGGCCAGGACGGACGGCCAGCCGAGCACCCCGGTGCCGGCGTCCCGGTCCCGGCCGACCAGGCGGACATCCAGGTCGCCAGCGTCGGCCGCGCCGGCCGCGCCGGGCAGCCCCGCGTCCCGCAGGGCGGCCGGGGCCCGTTCCGTCCCGAACGGCGGGCTGCCGGGGTCAGCCGCGTTGACACAGTCGATCGGGACCCCGGTGGCCAGGATGCGCCGTCCCGGGTGACCGGCCTCCTGGGGCATCCGCGTGACCTCCGGCCCTTCGCCGATATGACCGTTAGCTGAAGTGGGTCCTGGGCCGTTCCTGAAGCTCGCCGTCGAGGTAGACGTCCACCTTCTCGTCGTAGAAACAGGCCAGGCCCGCGACCTTCTGGCTCTCCGGCAGCGGGGTCCGGTAGATCCACACGATGTCGGTATGCAGCTGCTCACCGGCCTGCACCGACCAGTAGCTGGCCGTTCCCTTGTACGGGCAGTGGCTCTGGGTGGCCGAGGGCCGCAGCAGGTCCATCCGCACGTCGGTCAGCGGCACGTAGTACCGGGGCGGCAGGCCGGTCTCGAACAGGATCCGCGGCTGCCGGGAGTCGGCCACCGTCACCCCGTCCACCTCTATCCGGACGTGCTGCGAGCTGGCCAGGATGTCGACCCGGGTATAGGGGTCGCGCGGGTGGGTGTAGACCGGCTCGTCCTCCTCGAACCACTCGCTCATCGCGTCCCAGTCCAGCCGGACCAGGCCGCGGAGGTCCTCCAGCGGGGAGTCGGGATACCGGAGGGCGGCCCGCTCCGCGGTGGCGCCGCCCGCCTGCACGTGGTAGATCTCCGCGTCGCCCCGGCTCGGGGAGTGCTCGGTCTGGCCGGCCGGGATCAGCTTGGCCTGGACGTCCGCGGCCGGGATGTAGTACACGGGGAAGTAGGGCCATTCCCAGACCAGGACCGGCGCCCTGGTGTCGGCGACCAGTTCGCCGCCGAGATAGGCGCGGACCCGCTTGCGGCCGGCCTCGGTGCGGACCCGGCCCGCGGTCTTGCTCCCCGTGGTCTTGGTCATAGAGCGGCCTCCCGTTCGTGGGTCGTGGTGCTCATCGCGCTTGCGGCCAAGTAGCGTCAATGTATGCGACTCGGTGTCCTGGACGTGGGCTCCAACACGGTGCATTTCCTGGTAGTCGACGCGTACCGTGGTGCCCGGCCCACCCCGGTTTACTCCCATAAGGCCGAGCTGCGGCTCGGTGACCTTCTCGAAGGCGGCACCCGCCTCTCTGACCAGGGCGCCCAGCAGCTGCGGGCCTTCGTCCGCGAGGCGCTCCAGATCGCGGAGGACAAGGGGGTCGAGGAGCTGCTCGCCTTCGCCACGTCCGCGGTCCGCGACGCGGCCAACGCCGACGAGGTGCTGGCCCAGATCCGCGAGGAGAGCGACGCGCACATCCAGGTCCTGTCCGGCCAGGACGAGGCGCGGCTCACCTTCCTGGCCGCCCGGCGCTGGTTCGGCTGGTCCTCGGGCAAGCTGCTGGTCCTGGACATCGGCGGCGGATCGCTGGAGATCGCCGAGGGGGTGGACGAGGAGCCCGACGTGGCCATCTCACTGCCGCTCGGCGCGAGCCGGCTGACCCGGGACTGGCTCACCAGCGACCCGCCCTCCGGCGAGCAGGTACGCAAGCTGCGCCGGTACATCCGGGCCGAGATCGGGCGGCAGGCCGGCCAGGTGATGCGGGACGGCCGGCCCGACCGCGCGGTGGCCACCTCGAAGACGTTCCGGCAGCTGGCCCGCACCGCCGGGGCCGCACCCTCGAGCGAGGGTCCGTACGTCCGGCGGCGGCTCAGCCACAGCGACCTGACCAAGCTGGCCGAGAAGCTGGCCGGCATGTCCGCGGCCGACCGGGCGCAGATGCCCGGGGTGTCCCGGGCGAGGGCTGGCCAGCTGGCCGCGGGCGCCATCGTGGCCGACGCGGCCATGGACCTGTTCGACCTGGAAGAACTGTTCATCTGCCCGTGGGCGCTGCGCGAGGGCGTGATCCTGCGGCGGCTGGACGCGCTGACCACGGGCCTGCCGGGACGCTGACACGCCAACGGCCCCGGGGTGCGGGCCCCGGGGCCGTTGGCATGATGGATCCGTGCGGCTACTCCGGCACGCGGCCGCCGTCGCCGGGCCCGTTGTCGGCGCGGTCGCCGAGGCTCCCCGGCGTGCCGCGGCCCGCCGGCGGCCGGGCCGGCTTGGCCGCCGGCTCCCGGCCGGGAGCGCGGTCGGCACCCGCCGGGCCGGGACGCTCGGACGGAAGGGAGCGCGGGCCCGTGCCACCCGGAGGGGTGCTGCCCGGGCCGGTGGTGCCTGAACCGGGGCTGCCCGCGGGGGAGGCGCCGGCCGGTGCGGCGCCGGCCGGCGCGGCCGCGGGCCGCTCACCGGGCACCCGCTCTCCAGGTACGGGGCTGCCCCGGTGGCTGCGGGCCGCCGCGGCGTCCGCCGCGCCGTTACCGGCGCCGTCCGCGGGGCGCGAGCCGGCCGCGGGAGCGGTCCCGGGCGCGTGCCGGCCCTCGGGCCCGCTGCCCGGCCGGGCAGCGGCCGGGGCGCCATTGCCGCCGTTGCCGGACACGGCGCTGGCCACGGACCGGGCCACCTCTTCTTCCAGCGAGCCCCGGGCGGCTTCGCCCGCCACCAGGTTGGTCACCACGTCGCGCACCTCGGTCAGCCGGCGCACGGTCTCGGTGTGCCTGGCCACCAGCAGGTTCAGGCGGCGCTCGGCCCCGTCGTGGATCGCCGTGGCCCGCGCGGTCGCCTCGTCCAGCATCTGCTTGGCCTGGGCCTGTGCGGCCGTCACCGCGTTCTCCGACTTCTTCTGCGCGTCGCCGACGGTGCGCTCGGCCTCGTTACGGGCGGAGGTGCGGGCCTTCTCGGCCTCGGCCCGGGCGGTGGCGATGGTGTTCTCGGCCTGCTCCTGCGCGGCGGCCAGCATCCGCTCGGTCTGCTCGCGGGCTTCGGCCTTGAGCCGGTCGATCTCCTGCTTGGCGTCGTTGCGCTGCTGGGTGATGTCCTCGAGGGCCCGGGCCTTCTGCGCCTTGGCCTCGTCGTCGGCCAGGCTGAGGATCTGCGCCATCCGCTCGCTGAGCTCCTGATGGGCAGGCTTGTCTTCCATCTCCCGCTGCCGCGCGGCGCTCACCTCGGCCCGCATCCGCTCGACCTCGTCGATGGACCGGGACAGCCGTTCTTCCAGGTCGCGGGTCTGGCTCCGGGAGCGGGCTACGAATTCATTGACCTGACGGCGACTGTAGCCGCGCATCTGCACTTCGAACGCATCTTCGGAGTCGAGGTCAGGGATAAGGTCGCTTTGCTCAGTCATGTGTCACCCGTCAGGTGGGTCAGGACCAGGCTACGTCCGGCCCGGCGCGGCGGCTCGGTCGGGCTTCACCTGAGATGGGAGCGGGTTCGTGGCAGGGAAGATCTAGTACAGCAGGGAAGACTCTTGCCCGTAAGTCCCTCGCGCGCAACCGAAACGAACGACTATCCCGTTTTGCCCCGTTTAAATACGGTCCCTGGACCGTCCGCAGTGGCAGCAGAGGAGGGGTCATGGGCCGACTCGGCTCACTCGACGGTAACACCCCGCAGGTCCACGCGGAGGCCTGGGTGGCTCCCGGGGCCATCCTGGTCGGCCGGGTCACGCTGGACCGCGGGGTCAGCGTCTGGTACGGGTCGGTGCTCCGCGCCGACGACGACGAGATCATCGTGGGCGCGGACTGCAACATCCAGGATCTGTGCTGCCTGCACGTGGACCGGGGTGAGCCGGCCATCCTGGGCGAGCGGGTCAGCCTGGGGCACCGGGCCACCGTGCACGGGGCGCTGGTGGGCGATGGGGCACTGATCGGCATCGGGGCGATCGTGCTCGGCCGGGCCTGGATCGGCGCCGGTTCACTGGTGGCGGCGGGCACGGTCATCCGGCCGGGCCAGAAGATCCCGGCCGGGGTCCTGGTGGCGGGGGTGCCGGGCCGGGTCGTCCGGGAGCTGACCGATGCCGACCGGGCCACGTTCGCGGACACGCACGCGAGCTACCGGGCCCGCGCCGCCGTGCACCGCGCGGCGAGTTGGCAGGATCTCCCCGCCAATCCCGGATAACCCGCGGCGGGATTCATGTCACCAGTCACTCAAGACTCGCTGAGCCGCGATAGTCCTTTACCGTATCGAGAGACTCGTCGCCTCCGGCTTCTTGGAATTGTTACTGGGGTTCTGGGTAAAATCCCACTTGAGGGTGGTCCAGAAATGACCCTGATGGGTCATGCGGGGGCATAGGGCCGCGTCGTAGCCTTGAGGCCAGGCTTCCGCGAATCCGCTTGGCGATGGAGGTGGGCGCGGTGCGCGAGACTCTCGATCTTCGCGTCCCCGATCGCGTGGCACTCGATGAAATCGAGCTCTACGCCGAGGTTCTCAGTGCGGTGGCGGTATGCGACCGGCCGCTGACCGACGAGGAACTCGACGCGGTGCTGGGCGTCGGGTCGGTGGCGGGAAGGATCCCGTAGCCCCACATCGCCTCCTAGGCGCCAGGGCCGAGATCACGCTGGGCAATTGGGTCAACGGCCAGCTTCGGCGGGCTGGTGGGTGAGCGCGGCCAGTGCGGCTAGGTCTTCCTGCCCGGTGGGTTCGGTGGCGTGGAGGGGCACGAGGGCGATCCGGCCGGCCAGGGCGCTCACCCGCTTGATCTGCCCGGCCTCGCTGGCGGCGCGTAGCCGCAGGAAGGGCACCTCGGGGCGGGCGGCGCCGATGGAGTTGTTGATGACCCAGGCCCAGGGATGGATGCCCGCGCGCTCCAGGTCTGCCTTCAGGTCCTGAGCTTCCAGGACCGGTGTGGTCTCGGCGAGGGTCACCAGGATGACCTTCGTCTGGGCTGGGTCCTGCAGGCGCATGAGGGGGGTCGTGAAGTTCATCGAGTCCCCCATGTGGCGGGCGACCTCGCGGTGGTAGGAGCCGGCGGCATCCAGCAGCAGCAGCGTGTGCCCGGTGGGTGCGGTGTCGACGACGACGAAGCGGCGCCTGGATTCGCTGAGCACCCTGGAAAACTGCTGGAAGACCGCAATCTCCTCGGTGCAAGGGGATAGCAGGTCCTCGGCCAGCACCGCCCGCCCGGCTTCGTCCAGGTCTTTGCCCTTCGTGGCCATCACATGGTCGCGGTAGGCCTGGACCGCTGCGGCGGGATCGATGCGGGAGACCTGCAGGCCGTCGACGGTGCCGTGCAGCGTCCCGGTGAGGTGCGCCGCCGGGTCGGTGGTGGTCAGGTGCACCTCGCGGCCCGCCTGGGCCAGCGCGACGGCGATGGCCGCGGCGATGGTGGTCTTGCCGACCCCACCCTTGCCCATGCACATGACCAGCCCGTGATCGGCCCGCAGGATCTCGCCGACCAGACCGGCCAGAGTCGCATCGGGAAGCTCCGGCCAGGCGGGTGCGCCGACCTCGGCGATCGTGCGTGCCGAGATGAAGAGCATGCTCAGGGCTTCCACGCCGATCATGTTGACCGCCTTGAGGGACAGCATGTCGCGCGGCAGGCCAGCGATCGCGGGCGGCATGGCGGCGAGGGCGCTGGCCTCACTGGCCCGCACGGCCCGGGTGAGGTCGTCCTCACCGGCCGTCTGGGGCAGGATCGCGTTGATGACCACGTACTGGCCGGTGATGCCGATCTGCCCGAGTTCACCGCTGGTGCGTTCGATCTCGGCCAGCGCTGAGGCCTGCGGGCGGCCGACCAGGACCATCCTCGTCCGGCCCGGGTCCTTCAGCGCGTCAACGGCCCGCGCGTACACGGCTTTCTGCTTCTCCAGGCCAGAGAGCGGGCCCAGGCAGGACGCATCGCCCTTGCCCGCCGCCAGGAAGTCGGTCCACGACCCGGGAAGCTGCAGCAGCCGGATGGTGTGACCCGTCGGCGCGGTGTCAAAGACGATGTGGTCATACCGGGCGATCAGGC
>Ga0182024_10026667_pt1 | contig 10140 bp, 10 predicted proteins | sample P32metaG_FD_120480 | JGI IMG/M metagenome (GOLD analysis project Ga0182024, IMG submission 120480) | Permafrost microbial communities from Stordalen Mire, Sweden - P3-2 metaG (Illumina Assembly) | ecosystem: Environmental > Terrestrial > Soil > Wetlands > Permafrost | place: Sweden: Stordalen...
CGATGGTACCGAGGAAGAGCCTTAGGATTTGAAACATGGCTTACATCTACCATATAGCAGCGAAGGAACGACCAGCTGTAAGCTCTTGATTTCAAAGCCGAGCAGAGTTTTGGCGAGGTACAACTAGCATTTCTTGGTCATGTTGCGGCCATTGTCTCATGGAAAATTTACCATCCACGCATTCGGTGAAAACCAATGCTGTCGCTTTCAGAAAGCTACGATGAGGGAATTAGGCTTTTCGCCTAGCAGCCCACTCGACTCGGCGAGATTTCGTTTCGTTCCCATAATCCCGGCGCGTCATAACTCCGACATCGTGTCAATGCATTCTGGACATAAGTAGATATACTCCACGTCATGGCTGACGTTGTTTGGTACAGGTGCCGGTTTTTAGAAAGCAGCGAAAACCTAAAACCACTTGTAAAGAAAAGCTTTGGACGGGAACCGTCCACGTCGTTGGCACGTGAGATTGCCTCGTGCCTTCAGCAAGGCCGCTTGTTTTACGAAGCTGCTGCATCATCCCCGCTCGAAATTCGACCACTGCAATTGTTCTACGGTATGGTCGGATTCGCAAAAGCTCTAGTAATCGCTCGCAACCAGCATCCTCTGTCCACACTGACGCCTTCACATGGACTTAAGGATATCTCTCAAGGGAATTCGAAAATCGCTGATTTGCGCCTAAAGATTCTCGGGAGAGGAACTTTCCAAGACTTCAATGATGTTGCGTCCGACTTAAGTCGGCTGCGCTACGCCGACAGTTCGCCGCGCCCCTACACTCGTTGTTTATCGAAATCGCGTGACACTATCAGTTAACTGGCGTATCGGATTCGTTCGATTAGGATACGGCTCGTTGCAGGCAAAACCCCTTCCAATCTACGAGACTTAGCGATGATTTTTCGGGGACGATTCCGATACGGCCAGCCGCTGTACGATATCTTTGCGCGGAATATCGGTACTGTTAATCATAACAACACCGGATTGTCTTGTGTTCATTTCGGTACATCCCTGATCGCTAGGCAGACAGAAACTATAGCGACCCGAGTATTTAATGGATTCGTTATGAAGCACACACCGACCGAGCCGCCAACGAAAGACACTCGCAATCCGGTCGCAGCTATGGAGGGAAGATTGGGCAGCGGCCTGGGAGCACTGATCGTATTGATCGCAGTCGTGGCCGGCTGGATCGTGCAACGCGACCGCGCCGCACGAGGACGCGCTGAGGCGGCGCTTCTCGAAAGCGAAGAACGATTTCGGATTTTGGTGGGAGGGGTACAGGACTATGCCATCTTCTCCCTCGATCCGCAGGGGACAGTCGTAAGTTGGAATGCCGGTGCCGGGCGCATCAAGGGATACAACGCCGATGAGATTATCGGCCAGAATTTTTCTTGCTTCTACTCTCCAAAAGATATCGATGAGGGTAAACCGGAAGCGGATCTTCAGATCGCAGCTGCAAGCGGCCGATCCGAAACGGAAAACTGGCGTGTTCGTAAAGACGGATCACGGTTCCGTGCCAACGTAGTTATCACGGCGGCCCACAACTCGTCTGGAAGACTGCTTGGATTTTCCGAGATTAGCCGTGATATCACTGAGCGCAAGGAAGCTGAAAAAAATGTGGGGCAGATGGAGAGCAGATACCGCGGACTGTTAGAGGCGGCTCCCGACGCGATGGTGGTCGTGAACCATACCGGCGAAATCGTCCTGCTGAATCTTCAGGCGGAGAAGCAATTCGGATACCGCCGCGATGAACTCGTAGGGCAAAAGGTGAAAAGCATAATCCCGGAAGGCTTCGCTGAACGGCTAGTCGCGGACGGTACCCGATCGGCGGCTGAGGCGCTGGTGCAGCAGATCGGTATGGGGATTGAGCTCTATGGACGGCGCAAGAATGGGAGTGAATTTCCGATCGAAATCATGCTGAGTCCACTGGAAAGCCCTGACGGAATTCTGGTGACTGCAGCCATCCGCGATATTAGCGTGCGGAAGAATTCCGAGCAGCATCTGGTTAATACGGTTGGAGAACTGAAGCGTTCAAATGACGAACTGCAGCAATTTGCTTATGTGGCATCACACGATCTCCAGGAGCCGTTGCGTATGGTAGCCAGTTATACGCAACTTCTGGCCCAGCGCTACAAAGGACGTCTGGATTCCGATGCCGATGAGTTCATCGCTTATGCCGTGGACGGGGCCAACCGCATGCAGCGATTGATCCAAGATCTGCTTGCCTATTCGCGCGCGGGAACAAATGGAAAGGCCCTCCACGAGATTTCAAGTGAAAATGCATTGAAAGAAGCCCTTACAAGCTTAAGAGCGCCGATTAAGGAAAGTGGCGCGGTTGTGACTCACGATTCATTGCCAGCCATAACGACGGACGAAACGCAGTTAGCGCAGGTATTTCAAAACCTCGTCGGGAACGCAATTAAGTATCGTAGCATCGAAATCCCTCACGTACACGTTTCTGCCATGAAAAACGGCGGCAATGAATGGATTTTTTCCGTACGAGACAATGGCATCGGAATTGACCCTCAGTACTTTGAAAGGATCTTCATCCTTTTCCAGCGGCTACACGGGCAGGAAGATTTTAAGGGTACAGGAATCGGTTTGGCCATTTGCAAGAAAATTGTGGAGCATTTGGGCGGTAGGATCTGGGTCGAATCACAACCAGAAAAGGGCTCTAGCTTTTGCTTTACTCTGCCGGAAAGAGATGGGCAATGATGGAATTGATTGGAACAGATGCGACGCCTATCGAAGTTTTATTGGTTGAAGATAGCCCCGGCGATGTCCGGCTTACGCGGGAAGCATTTAAAGACGCCAAAGTGCACATCAATTTACACGTCGCGCAGGATGGCGCGGAAGCAATGGATTTTCTCGGACGCGTCGGGAAGCATGTCAATGCTCCTCGCCCCGATCTAATCCTGCTCGATCTGAACCTGCCCAAGAAGGACGGCAGGGAGGTTCTGGAGGAAATCAAGGAGAGCCCAACTCTGAAGAGCATTCCTGTCGTGATCCTAACAACCTCCGCGTCCGAGACGGATATCCTGCGGAGTTATCGGCTCCATGCGAATTGTTACATCACAAAACCTGTGGATCTCAATGGATTCCTCAATGTCGTAAGGAGCATCGACAATTTCTGGCTGTCAGTAGTCAAGTTGCCGCGCGAAGCACGATCATGAAACAAAAGGCCCTCCAAGTTCTTCTTGTTGAGGACAATGCTGGAGATGCCCGTTTGCTCCGTGAGATGTTCAATAAAGAGAGACCGGACAGCTTCGAATTGATGCACGTCTTGCGTATGAGTGAAGCCCTGCCTCATCTTGCAAAAGGTGGAGTTGACATCGTCTTGTTGGACATGGGATTGCCGGATGGACATGGCCTCGACACGGTTCGGCGGGCGCACGCTGCAGCCCCTAGGGTCCCACTGATCGTGCTAACGGGATTAGACGACGAGGCGCTGGCTGCGCAAGCTATGAAGGAAGGTGCGCAAGATTATCTGATAAAAGGCCAGATCGAAAATCGCGCACTTCCCCGGGCCCTTCGCCATGCCATTGAGCGCCGCCGCATGCAAGCGGAAACCGACCTTATCCAAACACATCAGATAGAGTTCAAGGACGAGTTCCTTTCACACGTATCGCATGAGCTTCGTTCACCACTGACCGCGATCTATCAGTTTGTGACAATTCTCCTGGACAAGCTGGTCGGAGAATTGAATTTGGAACAGCACGAGTACTTGTAAATTGTTCTGACTAATGTAAAACAGCTTCAGTCGATGATTAATGATTTACTCGAAGTCACTCGCGTGCAGGCGGGTAAACTGATGATCGATCTGCAATGTACCTCGCTCACCGACGCAATCGTCTACACTGTTAATACACTGCAGAGAGCCGCCACTGCCAAAGGGATCATTCTTTCTGCAGACATCGAGAGCGGGTTGCCTCCGGTCTGTGCTGACCCTATGCGCATTCGACAAATCCTCATCATTCTGCTCGATAATGCCATCAAGTTCACCCCACCAAATGGCAGAGTGAAGATTCAAGCTCGCAAGTTCGAGGAAAATCCGAATCTTCTGATCATGGAAGTCTCAGACTCGGGATGCGGGATCAGCCCGGACATGACTGAGCGCATTTTTGAACGCCTCTTTCGAGTATCCGATTCGGCTTTGGCATGTCGTGAAGGCCTTGGCCTGGGACTGTACATCTGCAAAGAATTGGTTGCGCGGCAGGGCGGTCAAATTTGGGCTAAGAGCGCACCAGGAGAAGGAGCCGTCTTTTCCGCTACATTGCCGGTATTTTCTCTGTCTAACCTGATCGCCCCCGCCTTCGGAAAGGAACGACGTACGGGAGTTCCTGTCACACTCATAGTGACAGAGATGGGTTCACAGACCGGCTGGCTTGCCGAAGAGGTGCGCGCGGAGCAGTCTCACGTGGTTCGCAATCTTCTGCAACAGTGTTTGTACTCCGATCTGGACGTTCTCTTGCCCAAGATGGAATTCGCAGGAGCGGAAGAACTCTTCTTCATCGTGGCTATTACCGACGAAATTGGCGGTGAGGCGATTACCAAGCGGATTCGAGAACAATTGGATGGGTACGAGCCTATCGAGTCAGCTGGCTTGACCTTTTCGATTTCTTGCCGGTCGCTTGAGACGGCCAAGCAAGGGGCAAGTGAATTGTTGGAAGACTCTTTGGAGAAGGTTGTTACTAAAATTCAGGAACTGATGAACGAGGAAATCTCATCGAGGTTGGTGGAAAATGGGTAATAAGAAAATTCTCATCGTGGATGACGACCCTGATGTGCGACTGGGCCTTCACGTCCGCCTCAAAGCAAACCATTACGATGTCATCTTTGCGGCGGATGGAATGGCCAGTATCTCGGAAGCGCGGAAGCACATGCCGGACCTGATTATCCTGGACCTCGGCTTACCGGCAGGTGATGGCTTCAGCGTCATGGAGCGGTTGAAAGCAAACGACGATCTGTCTTTGATTCCGATTATTGTCGTCTCCGCGCGCGACCGCGACGCAAATATGGACCGGGCGCTCAAGGCAGGCGCAAAAGCCTTTCTCCAAAAACCCGTGGAAAATGCCGAGCTCTTGGCGGTCGTCCGGCGAGTCTTGGGGGAACCCGCGCAGCTGAAAAAACCTGTTGTGCATGACCTGGGGTCCCTATAACGACGATGTTTTGTGTCTGCAGCCCATACAGTTGGAGCCTTTAAAAGCCTCGTGAAAATCTAAATGATTCTTGGCTGACAGAGGTCAATTTGCGGCAGCGGAGCTAAAGCGAATGAACAAGAAACCGATCAAAATACTTCTCCTCGTCGAAGATAACCCCGGAGACGCGCGTTTAGTGCGCGAGATGTTTAACGAGGAGAGCATGCATAAGACCGAATTGACGCACGTGCAGTCCCTGGGTGAGGCTGAGAAGCACCTTGAGGAGCGTCCAGTCGACATTATCGTGCTCGACCTTGGGCTGCCCGATGCACGGGGACTGGAAGCGGTGCGGCGGACCCACACAGTGGCGCCCAACGTTCCTCTGGTGGTCCTGACGTGCTTGGACGACGAGTCGCTGGCCTTACAAGCCTTGCAGGAAGGTGCACAAGACTATCTCATCAAAGGCCAAGTCGATGCGCGCGGGCTTTTTCGGGCCCTTCGCTATGCTGTGGAGCGCAAGATTATGGAAGAAGCATTATTCGCGGAAAAGGAACGCGCCCAAGTCACGCTCAACTCGATTGGTGACGCCGTTCTGTGTACGGACCGCTCGGGCAACGTAACGTACATGAATATAATTGCGGAAAAAATGACGGGCTGGTCGCGGGAGAAGGTATCGGGTCGCCCACTTGCCGACGTATTTCAAATCATCAACGGGGTTACACGTCAAACCGCGCGGAATCCTATGGACATGGCAGTTGCGGAAAACAGAACCGTGGGCTTGACCCCTGATTGTATTCTGATTGCGCGTGACGGACACGAATCGGCCATCGAGGATTCCGCCGCCCCCATTCATGACCGGGATGGGCATGGAACAGGTGCTGTGATCGTATTTCACGATGTCAGCGCGGCGCGGACAATGACGTTACAGATGGCCCATTCTGCCCAGCACGATTTTCTGACCGGTTTGCCCAACCGAATGCTCGTGAACGACCGCGTCAATCAGGCAATCGCGTTGGCGTCGCGTCACGGGAAAAAAGTCGGGGTGCTTTTTTTGGATTTAGATGGCTTCAAACACCTCAACGATTCTCTGGGACATCCGAGCGGTGACAAACTTCTTCAATCCGTCGCAAAACGCCTGGTGGGCTGTGTGCGTGGCTCGGACACCGTAAGCCGACAGGGAGGCGATGAATTCGTCGTAGTGCTTTCACAAATGGAAAAACCGGAAGATGCTGGAATTACAGCGAAAAGAATACTGAGGGCGGTGGCGGGGGTTCATTCCATCGATCAGCACAATCTCCACGTCACTACGAGCATTGGCGTGAGCGTCTATCCCGACGATGGCCTCAACGCGGAGACGCTCATCAAGAACGCCGACACCGCAATGTATCAGGCAAAGGAAAGCGGGCGTCAGACCTGTCAGTTCTTCAAACCCTCCATGAACGTCAGAGCTGTGGAGCGACAATCCATCGAAGAAGCTTTGCGGCGTGCCCTGGAACAGGAGGAATTCTCCTTGAACTACCAGCCGAGGGTCAGTCTAAGCACAGGTAAAATTACCGGCGCAGAAGCGTTGATTCGTTGGACCCATCCCATTCGAGGGTTGATTTCTCCGATAGAATTTATCCCCGTCGCGGAAGATTGCGGCCTCATTCTGCCAATCGGCCGTTGGGTTCTTCGCGAAGCGTGCACACAAATTCAGGCCTGGATGGATGCGGGCCTGTATTTGCCTACGATGGGCGTGAACATTTCCGCGTTGGAGTTCCGGGACGAAAACTTCATCGAAGGCGTATTCACAATTCTTGGGGACACGGACTTGGATCCGAGATCTCTTGAGTTGGAACTGACTGAAAGCGTTCTGATGAAGACTGTGGAATCCACGCAATCGACTCTCAAGACTCTAAGGGCGAGAGGCGTGCAAGTGGCGGTCGATGATTTCGGCACGGGTTATTCAAGTTTGAGTTACCTGAGAAAGTTTCCGATTGATGCACTCAAGATTGACCAATCCTTCGTCCGCCAAATCACGACAACTCCCGACGAAACGTCCATCGTGACTGCCGTTATCAGCATGGGCCGAAGCCTTAAGCTGCGAGTGGTTGCTGAGGGCGTGGAGACGCTGGAAGAACTGGAATTTCTCCAAGCTCATCGATGTGACGAGGGGCAAGGGTATTATTTCAGCCGGCCGGTACCTCCTGAGCAGTTCGCCAAATTGCTCGAAACCGGTATACAGGATGCGGTCCTTCGCTGAATGCTCAGCCAAATTTCTCTGAGCCCAATACCCAGCTAGGCGCCTACTAACAAAGAAAGGCTGCAACGGCCAGACCATTCGACCCTGAACCTGCCCAGCCGTTCGTAAAACTAATATTTATCGAACGCTTCTTTTCGGGATTTCGGCCCTATTGTCTGCCGCGTCTTACGGAGGGGGCCGAGGTAGGGATTTTCCGAACGGCTCTCCGCACCTGCAAGGTGCGCCGTTGCCAATGAAACGTTCAAAGCGAGGGCCACCGCACGCCATGACGCTCCTTCAGCCCGTAAACGCGCGATTTTACGAGGATCCAGCGATTTTTTAGGCCTCCCCAGTTTCTTTCCCTTAGCTCGGGCGTTCCGGATACCGGCTCGCACCCTTTCGCCGATCAAACTGCGTTCTAGCTCGGCAACCGCAGCAAGCACCGTGAAAACCATCTTCCCTGAAGGAGTCGAAGTGTCCATCTGTTCTGAAAGCGAAACAAACTCGATCCCCAGAGATCGGAATGTCTCCAGCGCCCGCAAAAGGTGCGAGACCGATCTCGCGAAACGGTCGAATTTCCACACTACGACCGCGTCAAATCGGCGTCGATGGGCGTCTGCGAGCATTCGATTAAGTTCTGGGCGGGAATCTTTTGCTCCGGAGATGCCGGCGTCAACGTATTCGCCTTTTAGCTCCCAACCTCGACGCCTGCAATATTCGCGGAGTTCCCGCAGCTGCATTTCCGGATCTTGACCGTTATTCGTGCTGACTCTCGCGTAAATCGCTACTTTCATTTGGGACTCCTTTGAGCGCCGGGTCGGGGAAGACCGAACCGGTTAAGGGTGCAATTAAAGGGCCTGTTGCTGGCGATGCCAGGCGCAGGCACAGACTCTTACGGACGGATAGCCTATTCCCCCCGCTATTCGGACGTCGGCGGGTTCGTAAACTCCACGAATCCCGTTCGCCCTCTCGATATAGAGGCGCCATTTCATACAGAAGTGTATATGTATTCTTACGAATATGTAAATAGAGCCATCAGTATAGGACTATTGACACCCGTAAGTGGCGTGCGTATCCTCGTGCCTATGATTGCCTGCACTTTAAAGGAAGTTCTTAGGAAAAAAGGCTGGTCCGTGTACAAGCTTCAGAAAAAGTCCTCGATTACTTATCCCACGCTTCTTGCACTTGTTCACGGCAGGACCCAGCGGTACAGCGGCGAGGTCTTGAATCGAATCTGCTACGCATTGAACTGCAAACCAGCCGATCTTCTGAAATGGACGCCCGATCGGTTTCCCCGTCTAAAACGCAGCCGGAAGTAATCGACTGTACAGGCCCGAACGAACAGCGGTCTGAATTGGTTATGTCTCCATAACCTGCCCTTCGGTCCGACATCGGTGTTCGCACTCACTTTGTCCGGAAGCCAAGTAAATAGAGTTGTGGGATCGCAGTGGGGGCGCGCGGACAACCTTCCAGGGCCGCAACGCCCGCGGCAGGCTCCTTTCGCCAGGCCGAACGCCCTCGCTGCCCCGCAAGGCGAAAGGAGCCGAACGATGACAAAGCAATTAGAGGATCAATACAAGTGGAAGAACCTGCCCCGATTTCATCCCTCCAAGGCACCTAAGACGAAGTGGTTATGGAAAAACTTTATTCCCGAGCATTCAATCACTTTCATTGTGGGCGATGCTGGCACGTTTAAGTCAACGTTTCTGATAGTGCTCTGCAATGCGATCACCCAGAAGAAACCCTTCCTGGGGCGTCCGACGATTCGGCGGCGCGTGCTGTATCTCGACAACGAAAATGCGCAGGACGTTCTGGCTATACGGGACAAGGCAATGAATCTAGGGATGGAAGCGAACAGAGGCTTCGTTCTCTGGACTATGTACGGGAGGGTGCGCGTGCCGAAGATAGGTAGCCATACACTCCGCCAAATCGTCCGGCAATCTGTCGCTGACGGGCATAGGCCGGTTCTCGTTTTCGACCACTGGTCCACGTTCTTGAAACCGGGAGAGGGTGGCGAGACAACCGGGCAGACAACTCCGAACCTCCAAGAGCTAAGACGCTTGTGTGCGCTCGGAGCGACGGTTGTGGTCGTCGCCCACACGCTGAAATATGACAAGACGACGTTTTATGGCGCCACGGATATTCGAGACAAGGCCGACGCGATGCATACGTTCATCTGCGGAAGGCACTCGGGTCGCGTGATTATTCACGTCGAGTCCTTTCTCAAACGTCACGGCGGGCAGCGGCGCTTCTCGTTCCAGCCCGTCATCGAGAAAAAGCACGGAGAGAAATTCGTGACCGGCTTTCGTTTAGTGAATGACGGCCGGAAACACGAGCGGAGACTGCGAATCGAGAAACTGCGTGCCCTGATTAAGAAGCATCCGAATGCATCCCAGGGCCGGCTTGCTGTCCTCGCTAAGAAAGCCATCGGGATCGGCAGGAATAAGGCGGAATCGCTACTCAATAAGTACACCGGCAAGTGCTGGAAAGTTCGTGAGGGGCTAAACCGAAAAAAGACCTATGCCCTGCTAAAACGCTCAGAGGATTGATAGGCGGGGACGGACATACAACCATGCGGTCGCCCGGTTCCCCGTACCCTAGGCTCCTCTGTTCCGGGAAACCGAAATAAATCTTTATTTAGTGGTTTACTACCCCTCTTTATAGGGTATTAGGAAACCGGGGAACCAAGAGAAGTGATAGCCGCTACGCGGCTAAGAAATGGCTCCTTTCGCTCCCGCTGTCGCGGTCGCTTCGGATCCATTTCTTGTAAGACACTTCGCTTCGCTCAAC
>Ga0182024_10026668_pt1 | contig 10140 bp, 9 predicted proteins | sample P32metaG_FD_120480 | JGI IMG/M metagenome (GOLD analysis project Ga0182024, IMG submission 120480) | Permafrost microbial communities from Stordalen Mire, Sweden - P3-2 metaG (Illumina Assembly) | ecosystem: Environmental > Terrestrial > Soil > Wetlands > Permafrost | place: Sweden: Stordalen...
GGCAGCGTTCAGGACCTGGATCGAGGTGGCGCCGGCGTTCGCTGTGCTGGACAGCTTCGTCCAGGAATTGGTCCGGTCACCGTGAAGATTGAGGGTTCCGCCCATGAGCATGATCCCGCGGTCCACGCGGTCCGTCGTTCCACCCACTCCACTGATGTCTTCGCCTTTGACGTTGTCGGTGAAGGTGATGGTGGCCTTGCGGGTGTGAGGGGCCTTTTCCGTGCCGATCTCCAACTCGCCGTGCAACATGATCCACTCGGTGGTGAGTTCAACGTCTTTATTGTTCGTGAAGCTCAGCTTGCCGTTGATCGTCAGACCGTTCAGCGGCGGGGTGTTGACGTCGAGCACCACTTCTTTGCCGGCGTCGATGGTGACCTTGTCGCCTGCCACGGGCACCTTGCGGTTCGGCCAGGTCGCCGGATCAGACCAATTCGTCGCCTTGGCTGCCGGCGCTGCAGGACTCTGGGCCTGTACGATAGTGAACACGCTGACGAGCAACGATGCTGAAACCAACGACATCAGAAGGAACGAGCGATTCTTCTTCCTCATGACATGAACCTCTGATACTTGAAAAATGACCACGATCTTGCCTACAGGATAGCGTGAACACCGCCGCTAATCCGGCGTTTAGTCAACTGCGCCGTCTCTTCCCCTGGTCCCGCCGCTAATGGGGCGTTATGTCAATAGCTTCGGGCGTGTGACGCGCCACTCGGAGAAAGCCGATGCTGAACGCCCAGAACGGGATCGGGAACGAGAAACGCGCTTGCGACCGTCTTCTGAACTGCCACATAGCTCTGTAGTCGCAACCCGGCGAATACGCCTCATTCGCACAGCCCGGCCAAAACTGTCGTCTAATGCCCGATGAAATCGTGTCCTACCAGCGTAAAGATTATTTGGTCGCTTCGCTAGCTTCGCTAAACCAATAGCCGAAGTCCCCACCTTTTCTACAGAATCGGTGAAATCGTTGAATCGCCGTGCGTCCGTATAGTGTGCAAACCTGTGTCTGCGCCGAATGTAAAGCTGTTAAGCTATCCGGCATGCCGCTCCTCACGCGGAGCACAAGGACTGGGAGGCGCGAATTGATCACCGACCTAGGAAGCCCGGCGTGGTGGGTATAGAAGCTCACGGGTATGGGCTCCTTTCTGCCGCAGGGACGATTGCGGCCGCGTGGGCCGCGTTCGCGAGCGTCAGAGCTGTCAAACGGGTCGCAGAATCGCAGAAGGAGCTTACGGACCGCCAGTTTCACCTGGATCTATTTGACAAGCGCTATGCGCTCGTTGGTGACTTCATATCGATAGCCAATGAGGCCTCCGCAAACGGTGACTCCTGGTCTTGGAATGACTTCGACGCCCGGCTGCACAAGTTGGGTGGGCTCCAACACAGGGCGAAGTTCCTGTTCGGCCCGGAAGTGCCTGAGATGATGACAAGGGTTACAGACCGGCTCATCGCGTTCAAAAGGCATCCCGATCCGGAGAACCAAAAGGCGGTGTCTGACCAATTGCACGAGCTCGCCCCGGTCTGCGAGCCTTACATGAACATCGGGGCTCACATGCGTCTTGCCAGCAGCTTTCTAGCGGAGGGCAGGAGAGCCGATTGAAAATAAACGCGTTCTGCACCTCGGCGCACGATCCCTCGGAAGACGGTGACAAGTGCGTCGACCTGGCGGCGATCCGCGCGCACTTCTGCATGCTGTCCGACGTCGAATTGATCCGCGAAGGACGTGCGGCGCGCCAGTTGATTTCGCCGGAAGGCCGCGGCGGCCGGCCGCCACGGAAAGTCTTCGTCGTCGGCCTTGAGGAGACTCGCGCCGAGTGGCGGCGCCGGCATCCGCGCACGATGTAAAACACCTCTTGTCTCCTCTGTTCTGGCGCACGATAATGGTTCTGGACTTACCTCCACGGCCCGTCTAGCCCGGTCTGATCCACCAGGCGAAAGGCTTCCCGCCGCTGTCGGGCCGTTCCAATCAACCTTTGGCGGGCGCGAGGCGGGAGTGATAGACGAAGACCACAAGGGGCCGCTGGCGCACGATAGTGGCGTGGGCCTGGATCTCGCCTTGAGGGTTCACCGCGCGGAGCTGCCGCGCCGGTTGGATCGCGATGCTGAACGGTTGCTGCCCCAGTGCACGACCAGGGCGGAATACGAGCGTCGTCTTGATGATCTCGTGGACCACATTCTCGAACGCGCCCCGATGGCACGGGAACCAGGCCTACTCCGCGGTCTCGTTATCACCAGCGCTGGCGTGGATGGCGAAATCGAAATCAGTGGCGAGGACGGCGAGGAAGTCACTCCGGAGCGGATCGAGAAGGCCCTTGCCGCGTACAAATGGGAGCTGAAAGCCGACTTGCGGCGCGCAGTGGAGAAAGACGTCGGCCCGCTGCTCGAAGTGCGAAAGCGCTACTGGCTTCGTCGATTCGATGAGCGTGCCGAAGGGCTGAGTGGCTCAGTCGCGTTCCCTGCGGTTATTGAGGCGGCCTACACAATCGAAGCGTTGCCGTCGCCCCAGCAACCCCAACTCGCTCCCGCACCCAAGGGCAAACGCGGTCGTCCACCGTTTCCAGATGAGAAGAAACGGAGCGCGTTGGCAGTCCTTAAGGGGGCGGTTCGAACCTGGACGCGGCCAGGGAACTGTACGGCGTCAGGCGCCCCGACGCGAGGCAGCGTCGGAGCGTTGTGACCATCTTGCGCCGAATCGATCCTGGATTCTTCGATCAGCGTAAGCTGGCTGACCGCGAAAAATCATAGTCCATTTCTTCGCCGCGAAGGCGATTATTTCGCGCGATTTTGTCGCGCTACCGTGCCGTAGTGTGGAGTTATGGGTTGCGAGGAAACAGCGAACGCGAGTGCGGACACGCCGGCGTTGTCGGTGCTGCACGTCGCGAGACGCCTGATGGTCTCGGAAGGAACCGTTCTACGGCGCATCAAGAGTGGCGAGCTGGTGGCTCACCGCGTCGGGCGCCAGTGGCGGGTGTTCGAGCAGGAGCTCGATGAGTATCTGGGCCGCGTCACGAGCCGCCGGCCTGCTGGGGTTCCAGCGACGGAGGGCAGCGCGGCGTGAAGTTCCTAACCCCTCAGGAGCTCGCCGCCATGCTCGACGTGTCCGTGCACACGTTAGCCAATTGGCGGGCCACTGGGACGGGGCCGGATTACTTTCCAGTTGGTGGAGGAACGCGCCGCGGAGTGGTTCGCTACGATGAAGCGGACGTTGTGGGATGGCTGGAGTCCCGCAAGAGGAGAACAAACGATGCCTCTAAGAGCGAGAGACGGGATGTGGCACTACCGCTTTTGGCTGGACGGCCGCGAGTACACGGGCAACACGGGAGAGGAAGCGCTGCCGGTCACCTTGGGCGACACCGAACGCAGGAAGACCGCCGCCTCGCGCAAGAGGGACGCCGCGGCCGTGGTGGAGAACAAGGCTCGCGAGTTGGCGATGAGCGGGCGCTCGCACGAGCTGAAACTCCAAGTCCGACCGTTCAGTGAAGCTGCCGCCAATTTTCTCGCCTGGGCTGATAGCGAACACCGGGATCACCCCAACACGCCCCGGCGACTGCGTACGAGCTTTGCGAGCCTCTCTAGGTTCTTCGGCAACGCGCCGGTATCCGCGATCCTGCGCGGCCACGTGAACGACTACAAGGCGTGGCGTCGCACAGAGCACCAGGTGGCTGAGGTCACCATCCGGCACGATCTTCATGCGCTGTCGAAGGCCTTCGGCTACTGGATCGACCACAACTGGGCGCGTGAAAACCCAATCGGCGGGCTCCGGGGCGTCGAGATTCCGAGCGACAAAGACGCGGTCCGCATGTACGTGCTCTCGCGCGAGGAGGAGGTGCTTTACTTTGCGGCAGCTCGCCAGCATCCAGCGCTGTACGACCTGGGCCGGCTCATGCTCAACCAGGGATGCCGGCCGGAAGAGGTGTTGGAGCTCCAGGTATCCGACGTGGATCTCGAGCGATCGCAGTTGACTATCCGCAGTGGCAAGTCGCGCGCCGCGCGCCGTCGCCTGTGGCTCACGGCAGAGAGCCGCGAGATTTGCGCCTATCGCATGATGCGTACCACTTCGCCGTGGCTGTTCGCCGGCAAGCTTCCTGGAACGCACCTGGTCAAGCTCAATGGTCCGCACGGCCGCGTGCTGGATAGCCTGGCGACGTGCAAGTGCGGGCGCTCACGCAACGAGCACCAGCGCCAGAAGGCAGGTGATTGCGTTGAATTTATCGAGGCGTCGCGGCTCGCGTTCGTGATGTACGATTTCCGGCACACCTTTGCTACCAGGGCGGCCGAAGCCGGGATGCCAGTTGCCATCCTCGCGAAGATTCTGGGGCACGCGGACCTGCGGAGCGTGGTGAAATACGTTCACGTCCGGCAAGAGGCCCAGGATCAGGCCATGGAGCAGTTCGACGCTCATGTGCAGAACAATTCAGGGGTGGAACGTTCGTCCGGTTTCCGTCCGGTCGATAGCGCGAAAACAGGGGATTTGGAAGGATCAAGCGGGACTTCGCGGGAGGGTGTAAGTGATAGAAAAATCAACTAAGTTGTTGGAGGCGCGGACCGGAGTCGAACCGGTGAATAAAGGTTTTGCAGACCTCTGCCTTACCACTTGGCTACCGCGCCGCAATCGGGAGGGGCTTGGCCGACAACACGGGGCTTCTCTTCGCACCATACCGCGCCGCGCTCGCCGAAGTCAATTCGGCGCCCGGCCGCCTGGCTTCGTTCTCGGGTACCACGGGCAATAGCACGCGCGACGGATATTGCCGCGAATGATAGACCATCTGCTGCGCCTTCTTGAGCCCGGTGTCATCGGCGACCGCGCGGCCGGTATTCGGATTACGATCGAATCGCGGGAAGTTGCTGCTCGAAATTTCAACTCGGATGGCGTGGCCCGTCAGGAACACGTTGCTCGTTACTCCGGCATCGATCGTGAGCGGATAAACCTTACCTGGCTCGGCCAGCTCGGCCTTCTCCAAGCCGTTTCGATAACGCACGCGAAGAATGCCGTCCGTCAAATTGCGCGCCTCGCCATCGGGAAACACATCCACCAGCTTGGCCGTAAAGTCGGTGTCCAGCGCCGACGTGGACGCGTACAGAACCACACGAATCGGTCCGGTCACCTCGAGATCCCGTTTCATGGGAGCGCTGGTGTACACCAGCACATCCTTGCGCTTTTCCACGGGCCGCTGGTCGATGGGCCCCCACGGAAAAATCTTCGGGTCGCAGCACACCGCGCCACCGCGGGTCGGCGCCGGATTGCGCGGATCATATGTAAATGAATCGGCGACAGACGAATCGGCCGCCGGCTCCGCCATCTTGGCCCGCTCCAGCTTCCACTGCAAGACACCGCCGCCGCTCAAACTGTTGGCCGCGCGTTCGCCGGCCAGGTACAGCGCCGTGTTCCGCGCCCGCGCCAGCGGCCAATCCGGTTCGTCACGCCAACGATTCACTCCCATCACGAAAATATGCACCGGCGCTTCATCCACTTCGGCCCGTACAGCGTGCCATTTTTCCGGCGAAAATCGCAGGGCGTCTTCCGGGGCCCCTTTCAGCCAATGGTCGAACCATTCGATCTGATAGCTACGGATGGGCGACGACGAGTCGTCTCCATAGTTGACGCCCTGAAACGGCGTCGACATGTTGTGCGCCCACGGGCCAATCATGATCCGATGCTTGTCATCCAGCCGGCCATATAACTTGTGCAAAGCGGCGAAGGCTTCCAGATCGCTTTCGGCGAAGTTGTCGTACCAGCCACCGACCGAAAACACGGGAACGCGGACGCGCTCGATGTTGTCCCGAACGCTCAAAGCTTTCCAGAAAGAATCGTAGTTCGGATGATTGAGAATGGTTTGATAAAACCCCTGCGTCCGGCGCGTGGCGGACCGATCCACGGTCCGCAGCGGAAGGTGATCGATGTAATCGGCAAATTTTGGCTTCGCCGCTCCAGGCGCCGTCAGATTCTGCGACATCCACAACAGACGATGCCCCAGCTTCAAAGCTCCTCCAGGCGAATAATAACGGTCCAGGTAGTCGTCCGATCCGGAAACCACCGGAAAGATCGCCTTGAGATGCGGATTGTTCAGCAGCGCCACTCGCCACTGCGCAATCCCGAGGTACGAGCCGCCGATCATTCCCACCTTGCCGTCCGACCAGGGCTGCCCGGCGATCCAGTTCAATGTGTCGTAGCCGTCCGGGCCTTCCTGGTTCAGAACATCAAACACGCCGCCCGAGCCATACCGTCCGCGCACATCCTGCAGCACCACAGCATAGCCGTGATTGATGAAGGACTGGTAGCCCGCCGGAAGGTCGCCACCTTTGCCGTAAGGCGTCCGAATCAGAACCGTCGGGAACCTGCCGCTGCCGGCCGGATGGAAAACGTTGGTGTCCAGCTTCACGTTGTCGCGCATCGCGACGCGGGCGTGCGGCAGCTTGGCGTAGGGCGGCGGAGGGGTAGCGCCGACTAGTTCCACGCACAATAACAAAACTCCGGCAATTTTCCCCAAAAACCCGGCTCCCTTACGGTCGCGGCTCTGCAACCATTGATGCTGATTTACCTTTATGATAGCAGTCCGTCAGCGCGCGCCAGTACAACCCGGCCACGTGAGCGGGAGCGTGATGTTCGCCGATGTGCTCGGCGGCGCGCTGGCCAATGGCACGGGCGTCGCCGGGGCAGCGCGCCAGCCACACCAGGTACTCGGTCAACATCTCTTCTTCGGCTTGCCCCGGATCGACACGCACGCACGCCGCCTCCGGGAAGCGCGAGGTCTCTTCGCCCGCGCTCACCAGTACGGTCTTGCCCAAGCCCATTAGCCGAATCGCAATGGCCGAAGTCTCGCCGGCCATGGGGTAGCGCAAGTTGATGCAGGCGTCCACCGCGGACGCGCACCGCCAGAATTCGCGCTCGTCGAGATAGCCGATTCGCAATATTCCGGCGTCGTCCCGGAGCATCGGCTCTACCGACCGGGCGAGATCGGACGAAACGAAATCGCCTGCAATCAGCAGGACCATGTCGGCCGAGCGGCGCGCGCGCTGGAAAGCTCGCAGCAACGCCAGCAAGCGTTTCGACTCCCGCAAATAGCCGAATACCCCGACCAGGAACGTGCCGGCCGGCACACCGAGTTGGGCGCGCCAGCGGATCGCTTCCGAGCGCGACGGAAGATCGGCGGGTAGCTCGAACAGCAGAGGGATCTCGTGGACCGTCGTGCCGCGCACGTGCTCGTAGACCAAGGCGGCCGCCCGCGGATTATGCACGATCACCGAATGCGACCGCTCTACAATCCGCTTGATCATCGGATAGCGGAAGTATTCCGGATCCGCGGCCGAACGCGACCGCCGCCGCCACAGCTCGCGCGCCAAATCTTCGCTCCAGTGACCATAGTTATAGACGAACTCGGCGACATATTCCTGTTCGTTGCCGCCGCCTAAGAAGAAATGATGCAGCACCGCGTCGTGAAGCACGGCCACGCCGGGTGTCTTGAGCGCGTGCCGATAGATTTCGCCGTGCAGCGGGTTATTGCCGAGATGATAGAGCGGAACATCTGCATCGCGCGCGTTCACCTTCACCGCGCCCAGCGGCGCCAGCGCGCGCAACAGTTCCGCGGAATGATCCGCCACGCCCGAGCGCGCCGGTGGAAGAGGCGAAAAGAATCCGACCGTCAATTTTTGTACGCGGCTTTTACGTGGCTTTGCCGCGCGGGCCGAATAAGGCGGTCCCCACGCGCACCATAGTCGCGCCCTCCTCGATGGCCACTTCCAGGTCGTGCGACATTCCCATGGACAGGTGTTGGAGGCCGTTCTGTCCGGCCAGTTCGCGCAAGCGCGCGAAATACGGCCGCGACCGTTCCCCCTCATCCGACCATGGCGGCATTGTCATCAACCCCAACAACCGCAAATGCGGGCACCCTCGAATCGCCTCCACCAGCGCCGGCACCTCCCCAGGTGCAGCGCCAGCTTTAGCTGGCTCGGTGGATAATTTTACTTCAATTAGCACTTCAAGGCCAGCCCCTCCCGACTCGGCGTTCAGGCGGCGCGCGAGATTGGCGGAATCCACGGTGTGAATGACTTCGAATATTTCCGCCGCTTTTTTGGCTTTGTTGGACTGTAGATGGCCAATGAAATGGTAACGGGCGCCGGAACAATGAGCGAGTTCCGGCCGTTTGGCGTCGAACTCCTGCACATAATTTTCGCCGAAGTCCCGCAGGCCGAGTGCGTAGGCCTCCTGAATCGCCGCGGCCGGGAATTTCTTGGTGACAGCCACCAGCAGGATGTCGGAGCGCTTGCGTCCGGCGTGCGCCGCCGCCCGGGCAATGCGGGATTCCACTTGGTCTAATTTTTGTTTGAGCAATGGTCGATCATAAGATTAACGCAGGGTGACTAGCGCGGGGTGATTAGCGCAGGACCAGTAGTGACAGAAGTCCTTGGGACGGAAATCCTTCGCGCCGTCGAGCGCTTCCTTAAAACCAGTCGGGAGCCCGTGCTGTGCGAGCCCGGCGAGGAGTGGCTCGCGATCACGCCTGATAATTTCGCGCTCGAAGCGCGCGGCGCGTGCGTCCAACTGCAAGCCTGGGATCGGCGGCGCAATCTAGTGCGGCGCGTCACTGCCATTCAGCGCGAAATGCGGGGCAAACTGGTGCTCCAGGTTGCAAGGTTTGGGAAACTCCAAGGCGGCGCCTTGGAGCTAATCGACCGGTCTCGCGCGGTGCGCGACAACATGCCTCTGCGCAGCGCCCGGCTCGGATTCCGCGAACAGTTCCGGCGATTTCTGCGCCGTCAGTTCCCCGCCTACAAACTTGCCGAGCTCACCACCGAAGCGGATCTCGAACACACCCTCTCTCCGGCGTATCCGCGCGCGCTATTGCGGCAAGGTGGGTCGGCATGGGCCGCTATCGGCGCCGCAGCGGACGCCGGTAATCCCGACGGCGTTCTCACCTTCGGGCTGATCTGGCTCGATTATCTGCGGCAGCGCGAGCCGTCGCTCGCTCTGCAGGGGCTGGTTCTCTATCTTCCGGCTGGCCGCGCCAAAACCACCTGCCTGCGCTTGTTGTTCCTCGATCCAGCGGCTGCCCAATACCGCGCGTTCGTATACGACGATGACGGACTCGAAGAACCAGTCGATCTGAACGATTATGGAAATCTCGATACGCACCTCGATCCCTACCGGCGGCGGACGCTCCAACCTGCCCGGCTCGAGACGCCGGATGTAGAAACTGTAGATCGCAACGACGGCGAACTGAGCTTTCGCGTCCACGGTCTGGAATTCGCGCGCACGGCAGGCTCCGAACTGCTGGCCGGGCTTCCTCGAAAGCGCGCCGCCGAACTGTCGCGGCTGCGGCGTCCCGATGCACCCGACCGTAGAAATTCGCTTTATCGCCGGAACCCCGAGGCCTGGCTCGAATCGCAGGTACGGCGTCATATACAGGAGATCGACGCCAGCCTGCTAGCAGCGCCTGTGTACGGTCAGGTCCCCGCATTCGCCGCCGCCGACAGGGGAGTGCTGGATCTGCTGGCCGTCGACCATCGCGGGCGGCTGGCGGTCATAGAGTTAAAAGCTTCCGAAGACGTTCACCTTCCGTTGCAGGCCTTGGACTACTGGATGCGCGTCCAGTGGCACGTGGAACGCCGCGAGTTCCAGGCCAAGGGCTATTTCCCCGGCCGCGAGTTGCTCCCCGAGCCCCCGCGGCTGCTCCTGGTTTCGCCGGCGCTCGACTTTCATCCTTCCAACGAGCGTGTCTTACGTTACTTTTCCCCCCGGATTCCAGTCGAACGGGTAGGGGTAGGATTACAATGGCGGAAGGAGCTAAAGGTGATGTACCGCTCCGGGACGCCTTAACCGGAAGCCACATGTCAATCCAAGTTTTCCAGCACATAAAGGACGCGATCCGCAATCTGGATCCGGAAGATATCCGCAAACACACCGAGCGGCCGCTGCGGCTGTTGCTCTACGCCGATAACGAAGGGCAATACCGCGACATGGAAGCCTACCTGCTTCCGCGCGATCTTTCCGCCGCCAAGCGCGCCCAGGTTCGCCGCCTGATTTATCGCGGATCGGAAGGCGCGGTTCCGTCGAAAGGGGACCTGGAGATCTACTTCGACCGGTCGCGCGATCTGGACGCGGGAGATTCCGATGTATTTGGATTCGATCCGGCAACCCCTGGCGCC
>Ga0182024_10026669_pt1 | contig 10140 bp, 10 predicted proteins | sample P32metaG_FD_120480 | JGI IMG/M metagenome (GOLD analysis project Ga0182024, IMG submission 120480) | Permafrost microbial communities from Stordalen Mire, Sweden - P3-2 metaG (Illumina Assembly) | ecosystem: Environmental > Terrestrial > Soil > Wetlands > Permafrost | place: Sweden: Stordalen...
CGCTCCTGGGACGCGGCCTTTGAAGGCCTGCGATTAGCGCTGGCCGATTGCGCGGCGAAACTGCGCCCGGCGGCACCTCGAACGATCGCAATCGCACTCCCTAAGTCACAATCTGCCTCTATCGATCATTTGAAGTTTGATGATCAACGGTCAGGCGGGGTCGAAGATATCGCCGGTCTACACGTTTGGTTCCTTCCGTTTCGATCCGACACGGGGGCTGCTCACGCACGGCGCCGCCGTGACCCCGTTGCCGGACCGCCTGGCGCAGTTGCTGGTCCTCCTCATTCACGCTAACGGCGACGTCATCGACAAGGAGACGATCGCGACGCAAATTTGGCCGGATACCGTCGTTAGCGATGGAAATCTATCGCAACATATGTATATGTTGCGGCAGCTACTCGACGAACGCGCGACCGACCGCACCTACCTCATGACCGTGCGCGGCAAAGGCTATCGTTTCGTCGCACCGGTAAGCATCGTGGCTCCCATACTGGCCGAGACGGCGCTGCACGCGGCTGAGGATTCCGCGGATCGCCTCTTCAACGGCGCTCCCGAAGCGTTCCACCATTACTGCCGCGGCTCGTACCTGCTGGAAAAGCGGACGGCGAGCGCGTTGACGGCGGCAGCCGAGCAGTTCGAAGCGGTCCTACGCGTCCACCGAGATCACGTGCCGGCGCTCATTGGGCTTTCTCGTGCGCACGCGCTCATGGCCCAGTATTGGTACGCTAGCGGCTCGTATACGTTTCCGAAAGCTAAAGCCGCGATCGTTCGCGCGCTCGAACTCGATCCGTCGTCGGCGGAAGCCCGAGCTACGCTCGCGCTTATCCTGCTCTTTTGCGATTGGAACTGGATCGAGGCCGAACGCGAAATTGACACCGCGATTCGCCTGAATCCAACGTCCACGTTGGTCTACATGAATGCCGCATGGTTCAACATGTGCAAGGGCTCCGGCGACAAACCCGTCCGCGAGATGCAGCGCGCCCTGCTCGTCGAGCCGTCGTCGCCCGCCCTGCAGCTTTTTCTCGCCCGAATATTCCTTCACACCGGCCAGTACCGGCGCGCAATCGGCGCGTTCTCCAATTTGATCGAAAGCGGCGCGGACTTCGCGATCGCGCGACGTCACCGGGCTCAAGCCTTCATTCTCAACGGACAGCCGGCCGAAGCGATCGCCGATTTGGCTCTCTTGCCGCACGATCGCGCCGAAGACGTCGCGCTGCGCCTGCCGCTGCTCGGCCGCGCGTACGCGGACTGCGGCGACACCGAGCGCGCCGAAAGCATCTACCAAACGCTGCAGGAGATGGCGCGTACCGAATTTGTCGTCGGCTTCAATCTCGCGACGGTCGCCGTCGGGCTCGGACGGCTCGAAGAGGCATTGGACCATCTCGAGCGCGCTCTGAAGGTGCGCGAGCCGGCGCTCCTCATGCTGCGCAGCCTGGCGTGGTTTGAGCCGATCTCCCAGCGCTCGCGATTCAAAGCGATACTTCGCGCGATTTGGCCTACTCTCGAACCGGAACCGGATAGACGGCGGGGCTGCGCAGCCCGTTAGAATCGACGCTGCGAACGCCTAGGATATAATCGTCCTTCGAGATGGGCACCGTCGCTTCGACGACGTCGCCGGCGTTGCGAGTCCCTTGCCATTGCGCGGCGTCGGTGGATCGCCAGACGATCTCGTAGGAAACCGCATCGGCTGCGCGCTTCCAACGCAACGTCGAGTCGTATCCAAGCCGTTGTGTCACTAGGCGAACGTCGCCCGGCGGTGCCGGCCCCATTGCGAGTGTGGCCAACGCGCCAATGTTCGCTTGTGTCGCGCGTTTCAAGTATTCCGGGTCGATGTATTGCGGCAGGTCGCCGTACTGCGCTCCGTCTTGCATGCGGACGTCTTGGTGCTGGTGCGTGAAGTTCTCGTGCGGTTCGACAAAACGAACGGCGGCGGAGTATCCCACCGATTGGAACGACTGCTGATCGCCGCCGCGCAGGAAGCGGTCGGAGCGAAAAATTTGCCACACCGTAAAGTTTGGAACGTAGACCGGGACGATCTCCGCGATGAAGCGAGAGAGTTCGCGCGACGGCGAGTCGTTCTCGCTGCCGACGAGGTTGACTCGCTCGATCTCGGTTCCGGCCGGCAGTGCTTCGCTGAAGACGCGAATCACGCCGGGCTCGGAGCTTCCATCACCGCCGACGGAGTTTCCGATGATGTCGTTATTGAGCACCGCCAGCACCGGCGCGTGCGCCGCCGCCAGCTCGTGCGCGTAATGGTTGCTGCCCCATAGGCCCAACTCTTCCCCGTCGAAACACGCAAAGACGATCGTGCCGCGAAAGTGCGTACCGGCCATCACGCGCGCCGCTTCCAAGACGGCCGCCACGCTCGAGCCGTTGTCGTCGGCGCCCGGCGCGATGCCCGCGCCATCCGTGCAATGCCCGTCGCAGTCGTCGTAGTGGCTGGACATGATGTAGATGCGCCCCGGCGTCGTGCCCCGCAGCGTCGCGATTACGCTCGATTCGGTCACGGCGCGGGGGGTTCTCGGCGTTTTCGGTTGCAGGAACGTGTCGAGCTCGACGGTCAAGCGTCCGGGCGCCGTCGCGGCGATGGCGGCAAACCGGGCGGCGATCCAATCCCGCGCCCCAAAGACGCCGCGCTCTGAGGTCGAGGCCGTTTCGGAGAAATCGTTGCGCGTTTTGAACTCGACGAGTCGTTCGACCGTACTCTTCAATCGATCTGCTCGAACCGCGCCGACCATCGTGGCGATCGGTGTGTAGGCCGGCGGCTGCGGAATCGGTTCGTTGCTTGCCGCTGCGAGAAGAAGCAGCGCGCCAAGGATCGAGGCTCGCCGGGGGAAATTAGCAGTGTGTGACGGACTCATCGCGCAACCTTCCGGCCGTCTACGTCCTGGCCTGCAGCGATGGGTCGCTCTATACCGGAGCAACGGTCGACCTCGTTCGCCGTCTCGGCGCCCACGGCCGCGGCACGGCTGCGAAATACACTCGCGGACGTCTGCCAGTCGCGCTTGTCGGATGGTGGCACCCGCCAACCTTTGAGCTTGCGAAATCGCACGAGGCGCGCTTCAAGCGCTTGCGACGCGCGGCGAAGCTGGCCGCGCTGAGCAGCGGCCTCGTTTACGGCTGCGTCGTTCATCGTCAAACTTCAAGCCAATCGTGAGGCCGAGGCATAGACCGCACGCGTCACCGCGTGGATCGCCGCGTAGGAAGCGCCGTAGTCGTACGCGTCTTTCGTCATCACCGTGAGAATGAGCGGCGAGTCGCCGAACGGAGCCACGACCGCGATGTCGTTGCGCGTTCCGTCGATCTCGCCGGTCTTATTGGCAACCGCGACGTGCGACGGGAGTGCCGCCGGGATGGCGTCGCGGTCGGTCTGACGTAGCATGATGTCGAGCATCGCCACGCAGTGTTCGGACGAAGCGATCGTGGGAACCCCTTCGCGCGCACCGTGCTCGATGAGGTAGAGCAACCGGCCCATGTCGACGGGCGTCGAGAGATTATCGTTGTGGTGCGCGATCGCCGTGTAGTCCAGAAAACGGCGCGCGAGGTGCGTCCGCGTCATGCCGGCGCGGGCGCCGATTTCGTTGATCGCTGCGACGCCGAAATTCCCGATTAGGAGATTGGCCGCCGTGTTGTCGCTCACGGTAATCATCGGAACGAGCAGCTCCCGCACCGTGAAGCGCTGGCCGTCTCGCGCGGTCGTCATGAAATCCGACCCGCCAATGAGGTCGTCGGTGTGGAAGACGATCTTCTCGTTGAGTACACCGGGGCGGGCTTCGTCGAGTGCATAGGCTGTCGTCATGATCAGCACCTTGATGATCGATGCCGTGGGGAATCGCTCGGAAGCGTTGTAGGCGGCCAGCGGCGGACCCTCGGCCAAGGTGCGGGCGTACACCCCGAGCACTCCCGGCAACGCGCGCGCGATCGAACCGATGCGTCCGCTCAAGGATTCCGCAACGGTGGGCACGGCGATCAGCGCCGCGCCGGCGCAGCTCAGGAATGCAGCGCGCTTCACGAGCCGGTTCCCTGATAATGGCGCAGGCCGAAGATCCAAAATGCGTACGCGGCGGCGAGCCATGCCAGCCCGATTGCCGGCGTGAGCAAGCCGACAGCCGGATTGAGGTGCAGACCCGTTTCGGCCTTCTGCAAGAAGTACGTCGCCGGAAAGTAGTTCATAAAGGCAAACGGCAGCACGAAGGCCAGCATAATCTGCACGCCGCGCCCATAGATGCTGATCGGATATCGCGTGAAGTCTTGCTCGAGCGACATCACGACCCACCGCAGCGTGTCGACGCGGACGAGCCAAAACGAGCAGGTGGCAATCGCCAAGGAGATGCCCAAATCGATGAGCGCTCCACCGAAGACGATCGCCGGCACGAAGAGCGCGAAGACCCAGTCCACGCGCACGCCCACGACATGCGTGGCGACCGCGAGCGTGGCGATTCCCAGAATCAACCCATCGGGAACGATTTGCTGGGGGACGGTCAGCACTTGGAAGAGCGTGTCGAGCGGCCGCACCAAAAAGCGGTCGAAACGTCCCTCGCGCACGTACTCAGGAACGCTCACGACCGTGAAAAACAGCGTATTGTGCAGCTCGTGGCCGCACATCCACAGCGCATACAAGAAGAAGACATCCCGAAAGTTCCACCCGTTCATTGATGGAAAGCGTTCCATCGTCACGAAGAGTGCGCCCAGCGCGACGCCATGATAAACGATCGTAAAAACGAACCACATGATGAAGTTCGCGCGGTATTCGAGCATGGTGAGCAGGTTGATCCGCCAGTACTGCGCGTAGGCGCCGAGCATGGCTGGGCGCTTCGGTGCAACCCTCCGTTGCCCCGCCCCGGTCAGAGATGACATTATGACTACCGCGACCTCACGCTCGCCCGTTTTTGCCGTCGTGCCGGCCTCCGGGCGCGCGCACGCCGATCACGGCTGGCTCGATACCTATTATTCATTTAGCTTTGCCGATTATTACGATCCGGCAAACGAGAACTGGGGCGCCTTGCGCGTCTTTAACGACGACACGATCGCGGGCGGCGCGGGCTTCCCGCCGCATCCACATCGCGATATGGAAATCGTTACCTACGTGCTCTCCGGCGAGCTGGCACATCGCGACAGCATGGGCAACCACGGCGTCGTGGGGGCCGGCGGCGTGCAGTTCATGAGCGCCGGCACGGGCGTTACCCACAGCGAGTACAACAACAAAGCCGACGAGCCGCTGCACCTCGTCCAAATGTGGGTGCTGCCGGGCCGCCTGGGAATACCGCCTTCTTACGGAGAGATGGCTTTCGACGTTGACGACCGCCGCAATCGCTGGCTCGACATCGTCAGCGGAGACCCCGCCGTCGACGCGCCGATTCGCATCACGCAGAATGCTACGTTTCGCGTCACGCGGCTCGAGAATGCGACGATCGAAACGCAGTTCGCATCGGAGCGGTACGGCTTTCTTTTCGTCGCCGGCGGCAGCGCGCAAGCTAACGGCGAACGCTTGAATGCCGGCGATGCCGTTCGCCTCTACGACGTTCGCACGTTACGCGTCAGTGGTGACGCGGAGCTCGTGCTCTGGGATTTACCGGGGGTGACGCCATGAACGCCGAGCTCTGCGAGCATATCGAAGAAGCGGGCCATCCGGCTCCGCGAACGCCGCAAGGCTGCGAGGAGTGCTTGAAGATCGGTGCTACGTGGGTGCACTTGCGGCTCTGCTTGACCTGCGGTCACGTCGGCTGCTGCGATTCATCACCCAACACGCACGCTACCAAACACTTTCAAGCCACGCAGCATCCCGTCATTCGATCGTTTCAGCCCGGCGAACGCTGGCGCTGGTGTTACGTTGACGAGATCCTAGCGCAATAGGCGAACCTCGCAGACCGACATCTTCCCCGGCACCGTGGTTCGCCACTGGCCGTTCCAGGTGCCGCCGTTCGTCTTTGCGACCTCGGGGCATTTCGTCTCCGCATCCGACTGGCTCCAGATCGGCCCCGCTTCGATCGCTTCGACGACGTATCTGCCCCTCGACGGCGACAGGCGGAGCTCGCAGACCGACATCCTGCCGGGCACCGTGGTCCGCCACTGACCGTTCCAGGTGCCGCCGTTCGCCTTGGCGACTTCCGGGCATTTCCGCTGCGCATCAGCCTGGTTCCAGATCGGCCCCGCTTCGACGGACGTAGTCCTGGTCTGCGCCCAGGCAGCGGAAGGCAGCACGAGACAAAACAGTGCAGCGCCGGCAGCGAGGTTGAGGGCAATCAAACGATTCGTCTGCATTGGATATCTCCTGTTGACGTATTATCCACCTTGAATCACCACGCGGTTCGAAGCGGCGCGCCAAACCACCGAGGCGAGCGCCGCGAACAGTACGAGCCATAGCATCTGCACCGCGATGCCGATCGCCCACTGAGCAGGCGGAATGACACCCACGTAGATCAGCAACGGCGTCGAATAGATAGCCGCGAAGGGCAGAGCGAAGACGAGGCGGCCAAAGATCCCCGGAAAAAATAACAACGGGATGATCTGACCGGAGAGCAGGTCGGAAGCCCAGCGCACGATTAATTGCGCGGCGAACGTCTCGAGCGTCCAGAACGCGATGCAGTTCATCAGAAAATTGAGAAAGAAGTTGACTCCGTAACCTATTACGAAGGCCAGCAGAAATACCGCGAACGTCGTTGGCGATGGTACGTCGATGCGCACGAGCAACAGCGCGCAGAGCAGCGAGGGAACGACCAGCAGCGCGTGGAGCGCCGTTTGGCCGAGCCCGTCGCTGAAAAAGTAGAACGGCACGCTAATCGGCTTCATTAGGTCGGTAGCGATCGTCCCCTCACGGAGTTTTTCGCGAATGAGGCGTGTTGCATCCACTTCGAGAATCAGCGACATCAGCATAGCCACCGTTGCATACGTGATCATGCGGTGCAGCGGCAGACCGACCGGCGCAACGTTCTGCGCGTAGAGCGCGGTCCACAGCGAGCGCAGAATATAAACTCGCAAGACCAGCGAGCCGATCTCGGTGAGAACCTCGATTCGGTAGGTGGCCTCTCGTGCGAACGCCTTCTTCGCAAACGCGACGTACGGGGCGAGCGCGGCTTCCACTAGCCGCCTTTTTGCCGTTTGATCGCGGCTTGGCGGCGGTGCTCCATCTCTTCCAGCTCGAGCATCATGACGTCGACGACCTTGTCGACCTCCGCGACCTGCGTCGGCGGCGGCTCTTCGCCCGACCGCCGGGGAGGCGGCTTGACGCTCCGATGTTCGTCGAGAACGGCGTCTTGGGCGTGAGCTTTGCGCAGGAACTTGGAATAGGTCGCAGCGGCCCGGGCCCGCGCATCCTGCGTCCCTTCGACGTTGAAGACGTCCGCGAAGAACTGCATCTTCGCGTGAACTTCGGGGGCCTTTTCCGGCGGATAGATCGTGGCTGGGTCGCCGAAGGCGATGTGCTGCATCGGTACGCTCTCGCCTTTGCGAAGACGGGTATTCACGTGCACGATCCCGCCCAGCGCGACGCCGCTTCCATCCTCGAGCTTCGCTCCGTTGAAAACCTTCGTGCCGCTTGCCACAAAACAGCCATCACCGATCGTCGCTCCGACGACGTAGGCCTGCGGACCCACGATGCAGCGGCTGCCGATTTGTAGCGGAAACCGCAGGACGCTTCCGCCGCTGGCTTTCAGAACGGCGTTTTCCATCACAACCGTATCGGCTCCGATCGTCACTGCCGCACCCTCCGCAACGATGACGGCCCCGTGCAGCACCGCGCAGCCGGCGCCGATCGTCACCTCTCCGGCGATTGTCGCCGTCGGGGCAACGTACGCGCTCGAATGAACCTTTGGCTTCTTCGTTCCGCTGGACAGAATCATGACGCGCCCTCCTCCGGCCGGCGCTCGTATCCCTCGATGTAGATGCGCCGAATAATCGATTCCAAGTCGGGTTCCTCCAAGCTCACGTCTTCGACGCTATAGCGCTCACTCGCTTGCCGCACGAGGCGATCGGCCCGCTGCAGGTTGCGATCGAATCGAAAGCGCGCGCTCGAATCCTCGAGTCCGCTCAGCTGCGCGCCCTCGAGCTCGGGTTGCGCGACCGGTTCGCTAAAGCGCACGACGAGTGTGCGGAAGCGTCCGTATTCGCTCTTGATTCGATCGATGTCGCCGTCGTAAATGAGCGTCCCTCGATCGATGAGGACGATCCGCCGGCAGAGACGCTCGACGTCGGCGAGGTCATGCGTCGTCAAGACGATCGTCGCTCCGCGCTCGGCGTTGATTCTGGCGATGAACTCTCGGATCGCCTCCTTCGCAACCACGTCGAGTCCGATCGTCCGTTCGTCAAGATAGACGACTTTGGGACCGTGCAGGAGCGCGGCCGCGAAATCGCCGCGCATCCGCTGGCCCAGGGAGAGCTGGCGAACCGGCGTGCGTAGGAACTCGCTCATTTCGAGAATGTCGACGAACTCGTTGAGGTTCCGCCGGTAGCGGTCGGGCGGAATACCGTAGATCGCCCGAAGAAGCTCGAACGAGTCGATCAGCGGCAGATCCCAATAGAGCTGACTTCGCTGGCCGAAGACCACACCGATGTTGCGAGCGTTCTCCTTGCGGCTTTTCCACGGAACCAATCCGGCGACGCGGACCTGACCCGACGTAGGAACGAGAATCCCGGTGAGCATCTTGATCGTCGTGGACTTGCCCGCGCCGTTGGGACCGATGTAACCGACCAGCTCGCCGGGCTCCAACGCAAAGGTGACGTCGCCGACGGCGACGCGCTCCTCGTATTCGGGCGAGAAGAGGGAGCGCAACGCGCCGAGGGCTCCCGGCGTGCGCTTTACGGTGCGAAAGACCTTGCGCAGGTCGCGCGCTTCAACGATTGGCAGGACACCGCGATTCGTCGTTACGTATTCCTTCCCCGGTGATCGTGACGATTTCGAACGAGTACGGATCCGGCGCCCTCGCCGTCGCGGAGCGGGCCGCCCGTGCATTGGGCTACGATTACGTCGACCGGCAGCTTCCGGTCGTGGTTGCCAAACGGCTGCACATCACGCCTGAGGCCGTGGACGCCAGCGAAGACTCGCAACGAACGCTGGGCGAGCTTCTATTGGACGGTCTCGAGCGGGCTACGCCCGAGCTGGCGCAGGCGGCGGCCGCGGAGCCGTTGGACGAAGAGCTTGTCGCGGCCGTTGCCGCCGCCGTGCAAGAGTACGCAGCGAAAGGCAACTGCGTCATCGTCGGCCGCGGCGCGTTCGCGATCTTGGGGGCTCGTCCGGACGTCCTACGCGTCTTCATGCACGCACCGCGCGAGTGGCGCGTCGCCCACGTCGTGGAAACCACGCACGTTCGGCGAGACGTCGCGGAGGCGGAGATCGAGCGGGTGGATCGCGCTCGCATCGCCCACATCCGCCAATGGTACGGCCTGGCGTTCGGAGATCCGCAAAACTACGACCTCTGCATCGATACGGCTCGCCTCAGCGCGGCGCAAAGCGCGGCATCGATCGTCGCCGCGGTTCAAGCTCGCACGTGAATATTTTTGCCGCGCTGCGCTATCGCGACTTTCGACTGCTGTGGATCGGACTGCTCGTTTCAAACCTCGGAACCTGGATGCAGTTCACGGCGATGGGATTCTTCGTCGCGCGAATGGCCGGGTCTGCGCATCAGGCAGCGCTCGATCTCGGCATCTTGGGAGCGGCGCGGGCCATTCCGGTGTTGTTGTTGTCGCCGCTGGCGGGAGTCATCGCGGATCGGCTCCCGCGCCGCCGCGTCTTGTTCGTGACGAATACGACGATGGCGCTCGCTGCCCTCATTCTCGCGCTGCTCGCAACGGTGCACGCGCTGAACCTGGTCGGCTTGGTGCTGATCTCGGCGCTAAATTCGGGCGCGAACGGCTTCGATGCGCCGACTCGTCAAAGCTGGGTGCCCTTCCTCGTGGATCGGCGGAACATCGGAAACGCCGTCGGACTCAACTCGATCGCATTTAACGCGCCGGCGGTCGTCGGGCCGGCGTTTGCGGGCTTGCTCATCGTCTGGATCGGCGTTGCGGGCGCCTTTTACTTCAACGCGGGGGCGACGCTCGCGGTCGTCGTCGCGGTGATTCTCATGAAGCCCTCGCCGCCGTCGGTTCAACGGGCGGAGCCCACCTGGCACGCCATGCAACAAGGAGTAGCATTCATCGTCCGGC
>Ga0182024_10026670_pt1 | contig 10140 bp, 11 predicted proteins | sample P32metaG_FD_120480 | JGI IMG/M metagenome (GOLD analysis project Ga0182024, IMG submission 120480) | Permafrost microbial communities from Stordalen Mire, Sweden - P3-2 metaG (Illumina Assembly) | ecosystem: Environmental > Terrestrial > Soil > Wetlands > Permafrost | place: Sweden: Stordalen...
CACGGCGAGGAACGAACTCGGCGGCTCAGATTCGTCAGCCCGGAGAATTTCGTGTTTCTCCTCCAGTTTGTTCGGGGCAATTTTGAAGAGCCGGTATTGAAACGGGACTAAATATGCGAAGAGTTCGTAAAGGTTCGTGCCCGATTCGGCGAAGCCCCGGCCGTGCGTGAATCGAACAAGATCGATTTGCTCCCGGCGAAGGAGCTTGACGGCCGTACGCAGAAACGCCAATTCCTGGCCTTCGACGCCGAGGTTAAGCAGGCTGATTCGACGAATGCCTTTTTGGACGCAAAAATCATCCAGAGCAAGCTGGGCATTGGCTTCATGCACGATCAGGCCGGGGCGTAGTTCGCGCACCGCCTGAATGATTTCCCCGTTTGCAGCCCCGACATTTACGACAGCCCCCTCGCGAGGCAGGAGCTTTCCGAACAGACGGCGTTCAAGATCGTGGATCATCGCCTAAGACCATCAGATGAAAAAATTGAGCATAACAGCGGGTATTGCGCCGGCAAACTGATGCGGTCTTGCGTCCCGCAATCGTTGACATTACGCTCGGCCGGCACGGAAACTTCAACATCCGCCAATCATAAATTATTGCCACCGGCGTTCGCCGTGATCGCCTTGTTCTTTGGGACGGCGATGGTTTTCCTCACGCCTCCGTTCCAGGTCACGGATGAATTCTGGCACTTCTTTCGCGCATATCAGGTGTCGCTCGGCCAATTCGTTGCGCAGAACCAGGACAATACCCAGGGCGGAATTCTGCCGGTGAGTCTTTTGCAACTGTCCGGCCGTTTTGCGCAGCTTCCTTATCATCCGGCGCAAAAGACGTCGCTGAAGGAAATTCTCGATGCAAATCAAATTCCGCTCGAACCGGAGCGAACCACTTTTTGCCGCTTTCCAGCCTCGGCCAATTATTCGCCGCTGATTTACGCGCCGCAGGCGATTGCCATCGCCATCGGACGCTGGATGGGGTTGAGGCCGCTCGGACTTTTATATCTCGGCCGCGAGGCGAACCTGTTGATTTGGACAATCGCCGGCTATTTCACTTTGAGCCTCGCGCCGGGGCTAAAGCGAGCGATCCTGATTTTGATGCTGATGCCAATGTCTCTCTCCTTGGCGGCTTCGGTATCGGGCGACGCGATGACCAATGCGATCTGCCTGCTGTTCACCGCGCTGGTTTGGCATTGCAGCATCGGCGGCGACGACGCGCCAAAGATCACTGCCGCGAAAAAGACCGCGATCGTTGCATTGTCCGTCGGCGTGACCCTCTGCAAATTCGCCTACGCGCCGCTGATCCTGCTGGTCTTGCTGATTCCACCGTCTCGATTCGGAGGCCGGGAGCGATATTTCAAATTCGTCGCGGCTTTGATCGTGGTAAACCTCTTCGTATCGCTTGCGTGGCTATCACAAACGGCCGGCGCGAGCCTTGTACTGCGGCCCGATCGGCCGGATGTAAACGCGGCGCGACAGTTGGCGTTTGTTCGAAGTCATCCCATGGCTCTGCTGCCCGCCCTGGCGCGAGGGATCGCCGGAGATGGGCTTCTGCTTTTTCAATCGTTTGTCGGTTACCTGGGGTGGCTCGATAATCCGGCCTCTCCGGTCATTGTGTTCCTCTACTGGATGACGCTATTTGCTGTCTGTTGGCCGATCGCGAACGATCCGCCAGCGCCGACGAAGCGGCATCTTTGCCTCGTGGCGGCGCTGCTCTGCGCGTGCACGCTGATCTTTGCATTTTTGAATTATCTCGTGTGGACGCCCGTCGGCTCGCCGCGGCTTCAGGGACTTCAGGGCCGGTATTTCTTGCCGCTGGGCGCGGCTCTGCTGATCTTGATTTGGGGTGCTTTGCACCGCTTTCCCAGGGCGATTCCGCCGTTGCCGAGCTTGCGAAAATTTGATCTTATCGCGGCAGGCCTTTGCATCTGCGGCGGCTTTTACACATTATTTCTGGTGTTCACGCGGTATTTTATTGCGAGTTAGCAGACCATGATCGACGCCGCATTCAGCTTGCCGAAACGCCCGCGCGGAGTCTGGCTCCTGCGCGCCATTGGATTATTCAAGCTCGTCAAGGCTCTTTTCCTGATTGCCGCGGCAATCTCAGTCTTCAACCTTCTGCACAAAGACATCGGCAACGTCGTCCTCACCTGGGCGCATCGCTTTCACATCGCGCCCGGAAATATTCTGGTCGAACACCTGCTGGAAAAACTCCTGACCGTGACCCGGCGACAGCTCATCGTTACCGGCGCGGTCCTGCTGGCATACGCCGCGATGTTTCTGGTGGAAGGGATCGGCCTCCTGCTCCTGAAGCATTGGGCCGAGTGGATGACGGTCATCACAACGTCCGGGCTGATCCCGTTTGAAACTTACGAGATCATCCATCATCCGACGTGGCTCAAAGCGGCGGCCATGCTGATCAACGTCGTCCTGGCGGTCTATCTGGCGGTGCACGTGCGGCGCGAAGCGCTCGAGGCAAAGCGCGAGCGACAGCTCAACCCCACTTGAACGCCATGGGGGTCTCAACGTCCGGATGCAGGCTTTTTTTCACGGGGCAGGTCATGCCGGCGTTTTCGAGCTTTTGCCGCTGTTCGGGCGTCAGTTCCAGCGGCACGTGAATCGTCGTGGCAAGCCGGGCGATGCGGCGGAACGGAACATTGATCATTTCCTTGGTTACGACGACGCGCGTCCCCGACAGATCGATCTCCATTCGCTGCGCGGCGATCCCCATGGTCGTGAGCACGCACGTGCCGAGCGCGGTGGCGACGAGGTCCGTCGGCGAAAACGACTCGCCTTTACCCATGTTATCTTTGGGCGCATCGGTCAAAAGCGTCGCGCCGGAATCGACGTGCGTCGCGCTGCATCGCAGCTTGCCTTCATAGACGATTTGAATCTCAACCATCGACGTCTCCAGTAAGTTTCGCCGCACTTTACCGTGCGAATATCGACTTCGCACGGGCGAAAAATTTCTTATTTTTCTTTACTTTTGGGCTTGCGATCAAAACTGCATTCCAATATTTGGGTAGTTAAGTTGTTTCGGGAATGGGATCGGGCTGTCCCGGGTGTTCCCGACTTTCCAATTCGCTTTTCTCTGATAAAGGGAGAATGATGGCACGAGTTAATCGTACCCGGGGATTTCGCGTCTCTGCGTCCAGGCAAGTTTCCACGACCGCAACGGACCTGACATCCAAAAAACGCAAACGCCGCTCGCCAGGCCCCACCGCCCCGTTCAAGGGGATGGAAGCGCTTGAATCGCGGCTCATGTTGACTGTGACCCCCAGCGTCGTTGGCGGCGTCCTCACCTGCACCGGCACAACAGGCCAGACCAATACCATCAGCGTCGCGCTGAGCAGCGACGGAAAATCGATGGTCGCGACCGTCGATGGCGTGAGCGCGACATTCAATACGTCGGACGTGAACGCCCTGATGATTAACGCGGGCACGCGCAGCGACGCGATTAAGGTTGATTCGAAAATCAGGATCGAAGAGACCCTGACCGAAGGCCACGGAGCGCCTCCGTCCAGCATCACCACAGGAGGTTCTTCGGGAGGTTCTTCCCAGTCCACCGGTAATTCCGGATCATCGAGTGGGTCAAGCACCGGCACAGGCACTAGCACCGGCAATTCCAGTGGCAACTCCAACAACGCCGGCGACGAATCCGATGGCGGTGGCAGTTCAGGTAGTTCGGGCAGTTCCGGCAGCGGCTCATCAAGCAGCGGCAGCAATTCGTCCGGCTCGGGCAGCGGCTCATCGAGCAGCGGTTCCTCCAGTTCGGGCAGTGGCAATTCCAGCGGAAGCGGCAGTGGATCATCTGGCTCCGGCTCATCGGGTTCCACATCAACTGGTTCCGGTTCCTCGGGCTCCAGTTCTACCGGCACCGGTTCTTCCGGATCAGGTTCGTCGAGTTCCGGCTCAACCGGCTCTGGCTCAACTGGCACCGGATCAACCGGCTCTGGATCAACCGGCTCTGGATCAACCGGCTCTGGCTCAACCGGCACCGGATCGTCAGGCTCCGGTACCTCGGGATCAGGTTCGTCGGGATCAGGTTCGTCGGGATCAGGTTCGTCGGGATCAGGTTCGTCCGGGTCCAGCACATCTGGCACCGGTTCAACCGGGTCCGGATCTACCGGCTCGGGTTCCTCGAGCTCGGGTACTTCCGGCGCCGGCTCTTCGGGTTCGACCGGCACCGGCACCACGCCCATTTCGCCGCCCTCGGGCAGCAAGGGTTCCACTTCGGACGGGACCAATGCGCTGATTGCATTCACGACCTCTCAGTCGTTTTATCAGGGCCTTGGCGTCCAGGTGAATGGGCTTTCATCAACGCTCGGCTCCGGCAGCCAGATACAAGCCACTTACAGTTGGAACTTTGGCGACACCGGAAGCCAATACAATCAACTGGTCGGCTTCAACGCCGCCCATGTCTACGACACGCCGGGAACGTACACCGTCACGCTCAGCCTCACGGACGCGAATGGCCAGACATCCACGGCCACGGCCAACGTCACCGTTCTGTCGAACAGTTCGCTGACGACGATTTATGTCTCGCCGAACGGCAACGACAACAACAGCGGCACCAGCGCGGATTCGCCGATCCAGAGCGTGGATCAACTCAACAACATCCTGAGCAGCAACATGCGTGTTCTGTTCCAGGATGGCGGAACGTATGACGTGCAATCCGGGCTCGGCGTGAGCAACATCAGCAACGTCGAGATCGGCAGCTACGGTTCGGGCGCGAAGCCAATCCTGATGTATGACGGCCCTGCGGGCGTGTTCGGCGGAATCATCAACATCGGAGCCAGCAACGTTTCCGTCACCGGACTCACCTTCGATTCGATTTACCAGGACAATTTCGATAATCAGGCGATTCATTCCGGCTTTGTTCTGACCGGCAACAACATCGTTATTCGCGACAACACGTTCCTCAACGTCCTGGACGATTTTGATATGTCGGGCCAGCCGAACAATGTGCTCGTTGAGAACAATCAGTCGCCGACGACGACGGACCTGAACGCGTACTTTGCGTGGATACAGGGAAACAACATCGAGCTTGTGGGCAACAGCGCCCCCAACTCGGTCGGCGAGTCGATCGTCCGGATCGGCGGCGCCAACAATGTGCTGATCGCGGACAACAATTTCGCGAACATCGCCGGCGCCGGCGGGGATACGAACGACATCTCGAAGAATGTTCTTTCGATTCAGGCCGGTTCGTATGCCTACATCTACGGCAACATTCTTTCCACCGGCCCGGTCTCGGCCGGACCGCTGGGCACCCCGGCCGCTGATCCCACCGCGTCGTTCACTAATGTGGTGTTTGATTCCAATCAAATCCTGGACAGCACCATCCTCCTCACGCCTGGCGTGCATAACGTCATGGCCAGGAACAACGTGATCGAGGCCGACGGAGACGCCGGGATCACGATCAGCGCTCAGGAGAACGACGGCGCGTTCAACTGGCAGGTGCAGAATGTTTACATCGACCACAACACGGTCACTGAGCCAAGCGTGTGGGGCGGAATCCTCTCCATCAACGACGGCGAGGCCCAGGGCATCCATGTGACCAACAACCTCTTCGTCGATCCCAATTACCAGACCGGGGCCGGCGCGGGCTTCATCAAGGTCGACGAGAACGACATGAACAGCTTCTCCGAGATCAAGGACAACGTCTGGTCGCTTCCATCGGTGGTCGGCTGGGCGCAGGGCGGTGTCTTCTTCGTCTCGTCGGATGTTAGCTCCCAGTCGGGTTGGCTCACGCCGGCCGAGTGGGAAGCCACCGGCATCCCGACCGGCGACGTGTATGAGAACGTCACGCTCGGCAGCACATTCTCGACGACGATTGACGGCTTCACGGCCGGATCGAGCTTGCCGAACTCGTAAGCTGCGATACGTTTTTGAAAATGAACCGAGCAGGGACCGTTTTATGCGGTCCCTGTTTTTTTATTTTTCTACAGCACTAAAAAATATCGCGTCGCGGACGACGCGGCTAAACCTTATCTTGCACGCGCCGGAGGCGCTTCGTATACTTCGGGGAGAAGAGCGTAACGTCGCCGTCATTGGTGCATGAAGCTAATGGAGTAGCCGCCGACATGCAGGAGACCCTCGACAAAGTTACCGCCGTATTCAGGAACGTCTTTGACGACGATAGCCTTGTGATTACGCCTCAGACGACGGCGGCCGACATCGAAGGGTGGGACTCGGTCATGCACGTTTCACTGACGCTGCACATCGAGAAGACTTTTGGCATCCGGTTCACTTCCACGCAGATTGCATCGATGAACAACGTCGGCGACATGGTGGCGATCATCGAAGCCCGGCAGTCGGGCAAGCGCTAGCCGATTTTACGCAGGCGATCGAACCATGTTTCACGGCAAGCTCCATCACGTCGGCATCATTGTTCCCGATGATTTGCAGCTGCAGGATCTTTGCCGCATCTGCGGGGTAACGCCGGGGCGGCGGCAATACGTCGCGGAATATGAGGCCGACTGCGTCTTCAGCGAAGGCGCCGGCGGCGTCATCGAATTCATCATTCCGCGCGGAGGCAAGCTGGCGAAATTCAACAAGGGGTTCGGCGGTCTGCATCATATTGCAATCGAGGTTGAGGATTTGACTGCCGCGTCGGCGACGCTTGCGGCCGACGGTGTTCGGCTGCTGGAATCGGCGCCTGTGGATGCCGGCGCTTTGCTGATCAATTTCCTTCCGCCGGTTTTTTCGCGCGGGGTGATCATCGAATATGTGCAGGCAAAGCCATGAGCGTTCAAGCCATTGACCAATCGCGCAAGACCGAAGAGCAGATTCTGGAAGAATCGCGCGGCCTGTCTCGCGCCGGCCGCCCCGCCGATGCGCTGCTGGTGCTGCGCGATGGACTGCGCCGCGGGTGGCTGTCGGCGCAGGGAATTGAAATGGCCGGGCGGCGAATCGCGAAGCTGCTCGATGAAAGCGACGAGAAGCGACGCGATGTCCTGCTTCTTGCGCAGTGCACGGGAACGTGGCTGAGTTCGTGTCTCACGGCGGCCGGCTGGGCGGCCGGGACGGCATTGCGCGTCCGCGATGGGCAATACGACAATGTCATGCAGGAACTGCTGGCCGCCAAGGCTGCCGGACAGAAGCCGGATGTTGTCGTGCTGCTGCCGTGGAATCAGCGGCTGCTGAGCGCCGAAGGAGGAACGACGCAGCAGCGGATCGAAGATGAACTCTCGTTTTGGAAGCAGGCCTGGGAGATCGTTACCAAGGATTTGGGGGCGCGGCTGATCCAGATCGGATTTGATTGGATCTATTCCGGGGCGCTCGGCAGCCATTTGTCGGGCAAGGATCAGGGCTCGGTGGACCTGATCCGGCGGGTCGATCAGGCGATTCGCGAACAGCTTCCCTCATCCGCGTTTTTTCTCGATCTCCAACAGGTTTCCGGCAACGTCGGGCGGGAGCGGTTTTACGACCCTCGCCGATACCACTGGACCAAGCAACCTTTCAGCGACGAGGGAATAGCGCGATTGGCGCACGAAATTTTCGCGGGCATTCGAGCGATGATCACCGGACCCAAAAAGGTGTTAGTACTTGATCTGGACAACACGCTCTGGGGCGGCGTGGTGGGCGAGACCGGGGCTGCGGGGATAGAGGTGGGCGATTCTCCGGCGGGCGAGGCGTACCGGTCATTTCAGAAATATGCCAAGTCGCTGGCTCGCCGCGGCGTTGTCCTGGCGGTCTGTTCCAAGAACAATCCCGAAGACGCCCGCGAGCCCTTTCGCACCAATGCGGACATGCAACTGACTCTGGAAGATTTCGGAGCGTTCGAGGCGAGTTGGGATCCCAAAGCCGTCGCCATCGAGCGGATCGCGATGACGCTGGCGCTGGGGATCGACAGCTTTGTATTCTTCGACGACAACCCGGCCGAGCGGGAGCACGTGCGCCAATCGCTGCCGGAAGTCGAGGTGGTGGAAGTTCCCGAAGACCCCTCGGAGTATGTTCGGGCGTTGGAAGCGGGCCGCTGGTTCGAAGCGGTTTCGCTGACGGCGGAGGATCGCGAGCGCAGCAATCAGTATCGTGCCGAGGCGCAGCGGCGCGAAATCAAATCCAACTTCGCCTCTGTCGAGGAGTATCAGCTATCGATGAAGATGCTCGGCGACGTGCGGGCGATCGATGAAGACGATTTTCCGCGCGTCCTGCAACTCATCGGCAAGACCAACCAGTTCAACCTGACGACCCGGCGGCATACTCCCGAGGCGGTCCGGCAAATGCTGTCGCAGCCGGATTTCGTCGGCATCACCGTTCGGATGAGCGACCGCTTCGGAGATTACGGGCTGGTGGCCGTCATCATGGGCGTGAACGAACCCGGCGCGCCGGTGCGCACGCTCCGGATCGATACCTGGCTCATGAGTTGCCGCATCATCGGACGCACCGCCGAGGAATTCTGCCTCAACGCTCTGCTGGAGCGGGCCAGGTCGCTTGGATACCAACGGCTGCTGGGGCATTATATTCCGACCAAGAAGAACGCATTGGTGAAGGACCTGTATTCGCGGCTGGGATTCCAACCCATCGAATCGGCAGATAAGAGCGTGGCCAGCTACGAAATGAATCTTCTTCAGATCACGCCGGCGAAGACTTTCGTGGCGGCCGGGCGACACGCCTCATGAGCGACTACCTGATCGATCTTGCCAAATGGCCGTTCTGGGCGGCGCTGGCGGCGGCGATTGTGCTCATCGCCCCGCGCGCCCGCGAGCAGCATCGGTCGTGGATCTATGCACTGCTGAACCTGGGATTTATCACGCTGCTCGTGGGATGGCGGCTCGGGGCATGCGTCCTGGCGGGCGCAATCGTCGCGTGGCTGCTGGCCCGTGCGGTGCGCAATTCGCCGCGCCGAGGCGTCTGGGTCGCGCTAGCGATGGGATTGACCGTCGGGGTATTCGTCCTGCACAAGAGGCCGGGCTGGTTCGGAGACTTACGACTGGAACAGATCAATCCGCTGCTGCGGGTGGTGGCGTATTCGTATATCGCGCTTCGGCTCATAGAGCTTTACCGCGCCATGTACGAGCAGCGTTACGACGCCCCCGAGTTGGCCGCCGCCATTAATTATCTGATGCCGTTTCAGATGCTGGCCGCGGGACCGATTCAATCCTACGACGATTTCGTGAGCCAGCCCGGCGAGCCGCGCCCGCTGAACGCGGAAGTCGCGCTCTCGGCGGCCCAGCGGATCGCGCACGGGGTCTTCAAGAAATTCGTCCTGGCTTTCGCGATCAAGAAACTCTTCCTGACCGACTTCACCGTTCACGGCATGTACTGGATTCTCGAAGCACAGATGTTCTTCATCTGGCTGTATCTCGATTTCAGCGCCTACAGCGATATCGCGGTGGGCATCGGCAAGCTGATCGGCGTGCATACGCCCGAGAATTTCAACCGCCCCTATTTTGCCCGCAACATGATCGCCTTCTGGGAACGGTGGCACATCTCGCTGTCGTTGTGGGTTCGCCGCAATTTGTTTTTCCCGGTTCAGATCGCACTGCTTCGCCGAACCGATGGGAAAAATCCGTTGGTGTGCGCCAGCGTTGGATTCGTGGTCGCCTTTTTACTCTGCGGCATGTGGCATGGGATCGCGTGGAACTTTTTCGTCTGGGGCGCCATGCACGCGACCGGCCTGGTTATCGTCAACTATTATCGTGTATTCCTTACGGCCCGATTGGGCTCCAAAGGCGTCAAGGCGTATCTGGCCAATCCGTACATCAAGGCGGCCGCCATGGCCCTGACATTTGAGTGGGTGGCGATATCCCACCTGACGTTCTTCTATCGCTTTTGAGAAAGGTGCAACATGAAAATGCTTCGTCGCCTGCTGTTTCCGGTTGAAGGCATGTCGCCGTGGGGATTCTATCTGCGCCTGCTGCTGATCGCGCTGCAACTGCTCCTGGCGTACTGCCTGGCCGAGCAGAACAACCCATTTTTCTATCAGGCGTTCTAGAGGATCCAGCCATGCAAGCAATTCGGCGACTGCTTCCCGTTGCCCATATCGTACTACTCCTGCTGATCGTAATGATCGCGGTGAACGAGGCGATGCTCTGCGTGGCCAATGCCTATCCCGACTGGTTGCCGTATCACATGGAAGGGACCGGGTTCACGGAGGACATCGCCCAGCGCGTGGCGGCGGCGGAATATCGGTATCCGAGCGAG
>Ga0182024_10026671_pt1 | contig 10140 bp, 9 predicted proteins | sample P32metaG_FD_120480 | JGI IMG/M metagenome (GOLD analysis project Ga0182024, IMG submission 120480) | Permafrost microbial communities from Stordalen Mire, Sweden - P3-2 metaG (Illumina Assembly) | ecosystem: Environmental > Terrestrial > Soil > Wetlands > Permafrost | place: Sweden: Stordalen...
GATCGCCTATTTCGAGCGCGACACCGCGAGCGGCGAATACGCGCTGCTCGATCGCGACACCGGCGTGGTGAAACATCTCTACGTCCAGCACAAGGCGCTCAACGACGCGCCGTTACGGCCGTTGGAAGCGGTCGCCTTCACGGCGCGCGACGGGTTGCGGCTCAACGGCTATCTCACCCGGCCGGCCGCCGAGCCGGGAGCCGGCAAGCCGCCGTTGGTGCTGCTGATCCATGGCGGGCCCTACGCGCGCGACCAATGGGGCTTCAATTGGACCCACCAATGGCTCGCCAATCGCGGCTATGCGGTGCTCAGCGTCAACTATCGCGGCTCGACCGGGTTCGGTAAGGCGTTTGTCACCGCCGCCGACCATGAATGGGGCGGCAAGATGCACGACGACCTGATCGACGGGCTCGATTGGGCTCTCGACCAGGGTATCGCCGACCCCGCGCGCGTCGGGTTCTTTGGCGGCAGCTATGGCGGCTATTCGGCGCTGATGGCGGCGACCAAGACCCCCGAGCGCTTCAACTGCATCGTCGATCTGTTCGGCATCTCGAACCTGATCACCTTCATGGCGACGATCCCGCCTTATTGGACGCCGTGGTTCCGGGTGTGGAAGACCCGGCTCGGCGACCCGGACACCGAGACGGGTCGCGCCTTCCTCATCGACCGCTCGCCGCTCAACCATCTGGAGCGCGCGACCAAGCCGATCCTGATCGCGCAGGGCACGATGGATGTCCGTGTCGTCGCCGCCGAGTCGGAGCAGATGGTGAAGGCGCTTGGCGAGCGCGGCGTGCCGGTCACCTATGTCGTGTTCAGCGACGAGGGGCACGGCTTCGTGCGGCCGGAAAACCGCCTCGCCTTCTACGCGGTGACCGAGGCGTTCCTCGCCAAGCATCTCGGCGGCCGGACCCAGCCGGTCGGCAACGATTTCGCCGGCTCGTCGATCGCCATCCCGACCGGGCGCGATCTGGTGCCCGGGCTGCCGGCCTTGCCGTGAGCGAGGTCTTCGACCTTCTCGTTGTCGGTGGCGGGATCAACGGCGTCGGCATCGCCCGCGACGCGGCGGGGCGCGGCCTCAAGGTGCTGCTGTGCGAGAAGGGTGACCTCGCCGGCGCCACCTCGTCGGCGTCGAGCAAGATGATCCATGGCGGGCTGCGCTATCTGGAGCATGGCGCGTTCCGCCTGGTGCGCGAATCGCTCGCCGAGCGCGAGGTGCTGCTGAAGACCGCGCCGCATCTGGTGCGGCCGATGCGCTTCGTGCTGCCGCACGGAGCGGGGCAGCGGCCGCGCTGGATGTTGCGCGCCGGGCTGTTCTTGTACGACCGGCTCGGCGGGGCGCGCTCGCTGGCGGGATCGGCGAGGGTCGATCTGCGTGATGGACCGCTCGCCGCGCCGCTGCGCGATACGGTGACGGACGGCTTTGTCTATTCCGACTGCGTCGTCGACGACGCGAGGCTCACCGTCGCCAATGCCCGCGACGCGGCGCTGCACGGCGCCGAGATCCTGACCCGCACCACGCTGGTCTCGGCGCGGCGCGAGGGCGCCGAGTGGCGCGCCGTGCTGCGCGGCGCGGATGGCGCGGAGCAAGCGGTAGCCGCGCGCATCCTGGTCAATGTCGCGGGACCCTGGGTCCCCGAGGTGCTGGCCAGCGCCGGGCTGTCGACCCGATCCGGGCTGCGGCTCGACAAAGGTAGCCACATCGTCGTCCGACGGCTCTATCCGCACGACCATGCCTACCTGCTGCAAAACGACGACCGCCGCGTCGTCTTCGTGATCCCGTACGAGCGCGACTACACGCTGATCGGCACGACCGAACTGCCGGTCGAGACGCCAGACGCGCCGACGCCGACGCCGGAGGAGGTCGCCTATCTCTGCCGCGCGGTCGACCGCTGGTTCAAGCGCGCGCCCGAGCCGGCGGAGGTGGTCTGGCAATTCTCGGGTGTGCGCCCGCTTTATGACGACGGCTCACGCAGCGCCTCGGCGGCGAGTCGCGACTATGTCTTCGAGCTCGACGCGGCGGGGGCGCCGGCGCTGTCGGTATTTGGCGGCAAGCTGACGACCTACCGCCGTCTCGCCGAGGCCGCGCTCACCCGATTGCGTCCGCATCTGCCGGGGATGGGCCCGGCCTGGACCCATCAAGGGATGCTGCCGGACGACGACGCCCGCCTGTCGCCCGAGGCCGGCGAATTCGCGCCGGGTCTTGGCCCGGCCGAGGTCCAGTTCATGGTGCGCGAGGAATGGGCGCGCACCGCCGACGACGTGTTGTGGCGGCGCACCAAGGCGGGCCTCGACGCGTCGCCCGAGCAGGTGGCTTCCCTGGCGCGGTTTCTCGCTAGCCCGGCGGCTGAAGCCGGCGCGCCAGCAGCGCGAACAGCAGGTCGGTGACGATCGCGAAGAGCGCCACCAGCACCGCGCCTTGCAGCACATAGGGCAGCTTGTTGCCGGCCAGTCCGTCGAAGATCGGCGTGCCGAAGGTCAGCGCGCCGACCGTCGAGCCGATCGTCGCGGTGCCGATGCCGATCGTCACCGACACCCTGATCCCGGCGAGGATGACCGGCGCGGCCAACGGCAATTCGACATCGCGCAGCATTTGCCACGGCGACAGCCCCATGCCGCGCCCCGCCTCGCGCAGCGCTTCCGGCACGCCGTCGAGCCCGGCGATCGCGTTCTCCAAGATCGGCAGCAAGCCGTAGAGGAACAGCGCGACGATCGTCGGCTGCCATCCGAAGCCGAGCGCCGGAACCGCCAATGCCAATACCGCCGCCGGCGGAAAGGTCTGACCGATCGTCGCCAGCAGGTTGGCGATGGTGCGGAAGTCGCGCCCCGCCGCCCGGGTCACGAAGACCGCCAGCGACACGCCGACCAGAATCGCCGCGACCCCGGACGCGGCCACGAGGCCGAGATGCGATATAAATAATTCTATAAAACCCGCACGATCGAAGATTTCTGGCTGCACTCCGGGAAATGCGAAGAAAAAAACCGGGCGCAGCGCACGCATGTCGACAAGCAGCGCGCCGAACAGCACCGCCACCCATAACACCGGCGTCTTCCAGAGCCCGCGCATCAGCGCACCAGATCGGCGAGCGCGATGACGCCCACCCGGGTTCCGCTCGCATCGGCCACCGGCAGCCGGTCCGTGCGCCGCGCGATCATCGCCGCCAGCGCATCGGCGAGCGTGGCGTCGGCCGGGACCGCTTCGCCGTCCGCGGCCTCGCCGGGCCGCATCCGCTCGGCGACCCGGCACACCGACAGCAGCTTGAGGCCGATCCCCTGCACGCCGACAAAGCCGCGCACGAAATCGCTGGCCGGGCGCTCGACGATGTCGAGCGGCGTGCCCACCTGTGCCAACTGGCCGCGCTCCATGATCGCGATCACCGTCGCCAGGCGCAGCGCCTCCTCGATGTCGTGGGTGACAAAGACGATGGTCTTGCCCGCCGCCTGGTGGATGCGGGCCAGCTCGCCTTGCAGCGCGTCGCGGGTGATCGGGTCGACCGCGGCGAACGGCTCGTCCATCAGCAGCACATCGGGGTCGGCGGCGAGCGCGCGGGCTACGCCAACACGCTGCTGCTCGCCGCCGGAAAGCTGGTGCGGGTACTTCCCGCGATAGGTGTCGGGGTCGAGGCGCAACAGGGTCAGCAGCTCGGTGACGCGGTCGCGCACCCGCTCCACCGGCCAGCCGAGGAGGCGCGGCACGGTGGCGATGTTGTCCTCGACCCGCCAATGCGGAAAGAGCCCGGTCGATTGGATCGCATAGCCGATCCGCCGGCGCAGTGCCTCGGGCGCGACGCGCAGCACATCCTCGCCGCCGACGCGGATCGCGCCGCTGTCGAACGGCACCAGCCGGTTGATCATCCGCAAGGTCGTCGACTTGCCGCAGCCCGAGGGGCCGAGCAGCACGCACAGCGCGCCCTTGGGCACGCTCAGTGTCAGCTCGCGGACGATCGGGCGACTGTCATAGACCTTGCTGACCCCTTCGATCTCGATCATGGCGCGAAGCGGCGACACAGCGCGGCCGCGGCGAGCCGCAGCAGGAAATCGGCGCCAAGCGCCAAGACGATCGCCGGCAACGCGCCGAGCAGCACGAGATCGGTCGCGTACTGCCCCAGCCCGTCGAAGATGAACGCGCCAAGCCCGCGAGCGCCGATCAGCGCGGCGACCACCGCGAGGCCGATCGCCTGCACCGTGACGATGCGCAGCCCGGCGAGCAGCACGGGCGCCGCGAGCGGCGCCCCGCCCTGCCATAACACCTGGCGCCTTGTCATCCCCACGCCGCGAGCCGCGTCGATCACCGCCGGCGCCACGCCGGCGAGGCCTGCCAGCGTGTTGCGCGCGATCGGCAGCAATGCGTAGAGGATCAGCGCGATGACCGCCGGCGCCGGGCCGACCCCGCCGATGCCGAGCGCGCCCAATGTCGGCACCGCGCTGGCCAATCCCGACAGCGGAACGATCAGCAAGCCGAACAGCGCGATCGACGGCACCGTCTGCAACAGGTTCAGCACCGCGAAGAGCGGCGCCTCGAACCGCTTGCGGCGCAGCGCGACGAGCGCCAGCGGCACGCCGATCAGCAAGGCCGGCACGATCGCGGCGACGACCAGCTCGATGTGGCGCCCGACGGCCGCGGCGAACACCTCGCGCCGGCTGGCATATTCGCGCGCCAGCGACAGCGCGTCGAAGAGGCCGGTTTTGGCCAGGACGACAAAGAGCGCGGCGGCGAGCAACGCGGCGAAAAGCTGAACCGCCGCGCCCGCCGCCGCACGTTGCAGCGCGTCGATCAGCGCAAGCGCGGCGCAGGCGAAGACCACCCAGAACCCGGCGCCGAGCGCGATCGTGGCGGTCGCCGGCGCGCCAGCGGCGAGCGTCGCGGCGGCGCTACCGGCGGCCGCCAGCGCGGCGATCAACATCGCGCCGGCGAGGGTTGTCACGAGGTAATGCAGCGCGCGTCGGGGTGGCGTGAAACCGAGGGCGAAGAGCATCGCGCCGACTACCGCGAGCGCGACGGTCAGCAGAGCGCCGGCCGCGTCCCACAGCATGATCGGCGTTCCCGAGACCAGACGGTTCGGCGCCAGCGTCACAAACCCGGCGCCCCCACCGGCAAGCGCCGCGACCAGCATCAGGGTCGGCAGCACCTGATTGCGCGGCAGCCACAGGAGCCGGGGCATAGAAGCGCTGGCCGCGCTCATCGCGTCCCCTGCCCGGATTTCAGATAGTCTGCGGCGACCGCCCGCGCGTCCTCGCCCTCGACCGCGATCCGCTCGTTGAGGTGTTGCAGCGTCTCGCGCGTCAGCGTCGCGAACACCCGGTCGAGCGCTGGGCCGATGGGCGGATTGGCGTCGAGCACCGCCTCGCGGATCAGCGGCGCCGGTGCATAGACCACCTGGGCATGCTTGTCGTCGCACAGCGCGACAAGGCCGAGCGCGGCGATCGCCCCGTCTGTGCCGTAAGCCATCGCCGCGTTGACCCCGGAAATGCCCTCGGCGGCGGCGCGCAATGTCGCCGCGGTGTTGCCGCCCGACAGCGTCAACAGCTGGTCGCCTGACAGATGGAAGCCGTAAGCCGCCTCGAAGGCGGGGAGTGCCGCGGGGCTTTCGACGAACTCAGCCGAGGCGGCGAGGCGAAACCGCCCGCCCGCTCGCAGATAGGCGGCGAGGTCGCCGACGCAAGGGTGCGGCGGAAAACCCTTCATATCGCCGCGGATCGCGATCACCCAGGTGTTGTCGGCCGGCGCGGGACTGAGCCAGATCAGGTGGTTCTGCGCCTTGTCGAGCGCCGCCACCTCGGCATAGCCCTGCGCCGCGTCCTTCCACGCCGTATCGCCTTCACGGTGAAAAAACAACGCGCCGTTGCCGGTGTATTCGGGATAGATGTCGACCTGCCCGGCGATGATCGCCGCGCGCAGAATGTTGGTCGGGCCGAGCCCGATGCGGCGCTCGACCGGAATCCCGCGTGCCTCGATCGCCGCGGCGATCAACTGGCCGAGCAGCGCCCCCTCGGTGTCGATCTTGGAGGCAACGACGATCGATGCCTCGGCGGCGCTAATCGGCGCCGATGACATGCCAAGCGCGAGCGCGCCGGCAAGAACGGCGATCGCGATCGCGGGTAGACGCAACCTCGGGCTCAGAGGGGAATTGCCAGCAATGTATCGATCTGGCGGCTGTCGAGCACGACATCCTTCTTGGCGAATTTCCAAGCCTCGCCCTGACGCACCAGCCGATCGACATAGCGCCCGGCCGCGAACAGGCACATCGCCCCATCCTGCATGATGCGCACGACAATGAGGTTGGCGACGACCGCCAGCACGCCGTTTTCCTCGGGCCCGATCTTTACCGCGCCGATCAGGTGGCGATAGCGCTGCGGCTCGTAGATGTTGGCCTTGCGCAACGCCATGACCCGATCGACCAGCATCGCTTTCGAGGTGGCGTAGACAACGCCGATCGGCAGCCCAGCCTCGAAATTCTCCGCCGAAGTGATGCGGTAGAAGCAACCGTCGGTGAAAAACTCCGGCCAGTCCTCAAGCGCGTCGTTGTCGAGGCAGTGCGCGTAATCGGCGTAGAGCGCGTCGAGCTCGAGCCGCCGCGCCAGCTCGGCCGGGGTCACGATCTCAATACCCCATCAGCGGCCGGTAAGCCTGCCAGAAGCCGCGGATCGAGGCTTCGGTGGTGCGGGTTTCCTCGGTCGCGTGGCCGTGCCCGCCCATCTCCATCACCGAGCATTCGTCTTCCGAGCCGACGATCGCGCGCTGCACGAAGCCGCCGACCGCGCCGTCCTCCATCGACACATAGCCGGCCGGGCCGACCAGGTTGCTCTGCAGCAGGCGACGCTCGGTCATCGCCGAATCGTCGTCCTCGAAGCCGAGATAAATCCATTGCAGCTCGGTCTGGTCCGGCCCTTTGGGCAGCACCAGGCGCAGGGCGATCGAGTTGTTGATCTGCTGCAGCACGAAATTCGGAAAGACGCTCAAGATCTGCAAGGTGATGTCATCGCCGAACTCCGCCACCGATTCGAGGAGACGCGGGTCGGTCAGATGCAGCCCATCCTTTTTCGATTGGATGTCGGCGTAGAGCGTGTCGCTGCTCGCCGCGCCGACCGTCTCGACCCCGCCGCGCGTATAGCTTGCATGGTTGCCGCCGCCCTCGGCGATCAGCACGCCGCCGCCGGTCGAGAGGCGCGTGATGCGGAACGTCGCGAAAAAGCTATGCAACAGGCTCGCGTGATAGGTGTCCTTGACGTTCTCGACATAGAGCTTCCAGTTGTTGTGCAGGATCTGCGAAGTCGTGCCGAGGATCTTCGGCTTGGCCTTGAGCACGCGGCCGATCCGGGCGCCGATCAGATTGCCGATATAGTCGGCGAGCGGCGGCGTCTCCTGCGACAGCGTACCGAACACCAGCCCGCCGAAATGGTCGGTGCGCAGCTTCCTGAGGCCATGGTCCTCCAGGCGGAAATCCGCCGGCATGCCGCCCTTGCCGCCGATGCCGCGGCGGAACGCGACGCTCTTCAGATTGCCGGCGAGATCGTAGCTCCACGAATGGTAGACGCAGGTCAGCGCGTCGGCGTGGCCATGCCGCTTCAGGCAGACGAGGTTGCCGCGATGGGCGCAGCGATTGACCATCGCGTGGATTTCGCCGTCCTCGCCGCGGGTGACAATGACCGGCGTCTCGCCGAGAAAGGTCGTCTTGTAGTCGCCCGGATTGGGCAATTCGTCGGCCAGCACGAGGAACTGCCAGGTCGCCCCCAGGAACACCCGGTCCAATTCGGCGCGGTAGATGTCGGGGTCGGAGAACACGCGGTAGGGGATCCGCGCATTGCCCTCTTTCGGCCAGGTTAGAGTGTGCTGGTCCATCCCGATCCTCCGACGCACCGGTCGCGCTATCCTACCCGCACAGTATCATGAAAGCGGCGGTAATCGATGGCCCGCCGGCCATCCTCGGTCCAGCCGAAGATGTCGACAAACCGGTGCGCCCAGAGGATTTCGTGCGGCAGGTAGGAGGTGCGGGCACCGACTGGCTGAACCAGCGTCTCGTCGATCCCGCTGGCGATCACGACGATCTCGGCATGCTGCTCCGCCAGCTTTTCGTACGTCATGCCGTAAAGCGGGCTGTCGGCGCCGATCGGGTGCATTACCCGAAAGGTCAGCGCGAACACCGGCGAGCGGTCGCGCACCAGTGCCAGATCGTAAAAGCGGCGGTTGACCTCGCCTTCCTCGCTAATCTCATCGCGCACCAGCGTCATCCTGACTTCGGCCGCCAAAAGCTGGTTCTGGCGCTGGTTGGCCAGCCGGATCGACAGGGCCGGGACGCCGTTATAGGGCCCGACCACGGCGACGTTGCTGAACAGCACCCGCGCGGTCGGCCGCGAGAACCGCGCGAAGATGAGGCCGGTCGTCAGTGCGAGGAACAGCAGCCCAGCCGCGGTCTCCAATGTCATCAGCAGATTGGCGTAGAACGTCGCGGGCGACATGACGCCGTAGCCGATCGTCGCCATCGTCTGCACGCTGAAGAAGAACGCGTCGGCGAATGAGCCGGGATGCGCCGCGATGATCGACCCCGGCTGCAGCAGATAGAGCGCCGCGAAAATGAAATTGGCGCCGACGTAAACCGCGGTACCGATGGCGAAAAAGCTCGCCCAGCCGATCGTCAGGATGCGGTGGTAGAGGTCGCCGAACCATTCGCGCTCGACGCCGAGTCGCACGACCTGGTCGGCGGTGTCGCGCGCGATCAAGTGGAAGAGGTGCGAATCGCTGCCTTCCGGCGGCTCCTGGCGTAGCGGCGGCGCCTTATGCCCCGCGCCGCGGCGAGGCCGCGCGGCGGCCGGTCTGGCCTTGCTCCGACCGGTCGTCACACGGCCCTCCGGCATCTACCCGCCGTAATAGACGTTGTCGCCGAGGTCCCGCATCTCAAGGATCGCGCTGTCGAGGCGGCCGGAGATCGGGTTCGGGACATGCGCCTCGACCACCTCGGCGACGACGATGTGGTGGTCGCCCTGCTCGACGATCGTCGACACCTTGCACTCGACCGAGGCAATCGCGGCGTCGAGGATCGGGGCGCCGTTGGCGCCCTTGTGGATCGCCTGGCCGGAGAGCTTGCCGTCGGCCATCTGGGCCGGCTTGAAGAAGGTGAAGGCGAGGCCCTTGTGCTCCTTGCCGAGCATGTTGAGCGTGAAGTTCTTGGTGTTCTTGATCAGCGGATAGGCGTGGCTATCGGTCTTGACGCCGACAACGACGAGCGGCGGGTTGAACGCGGTCTGCGTCACCCAATTGACCGTTGCCGCCGAAACGTTGCCCTTGCCGTCATCGGCGGTCAGCACGTAGATGCCATAGGGGATCATGCGAAGCGCGGTCTTCTTGGCGTCGGCGTCCATGGGTTCCTCCGTTGGGGCTCGGATCGGCCCACTACATCGCTTCCGCCGACGGCTGGCAAGACCCGCTCTCGTTTGTCATTGCGAGCGCAGCGAAGCAATCTCGCGCCGTTTGCGCTCTCACGCCGAGATTGCCGCGTCGCGCTGCGCGCTCCTCGCAATGGCAATGAAATTCACTTCCGCCCGCTCGCCGCCAAGCCCTTCTGCAGCGCGGTGAAGGATTGCGTCGGCGCCGGCATCAGCCAGCGGAAGCCTTTTTCCACCAGCTTCTCGACATTGTTGGCGTCGACATGCGGGTGGCCGCACGGGATGTTGTGGTCCTTGCAGATCGCCAGGATGTCGTCGATCGCGGCGGCGACCTCGGGATGCTCGTATTGCCGCGGATAGCCCATGTCTTGCGACAGGTCGCCCTCGCCGACCAGCACGACCCCGATCCCCGGCACCTCCTTGAGCATTTGCGGCAGGTTGCGGATCGCCCGCTTCTCCTCGCACATGATGACGACCAGCACCTCTCCTTCGGGGTTCAAGGGCCAGGTGTCGGCGCGCTTGTAGTAGGTCTGCTGGTCGATGCCCCAATAGCGCGCGGCGGTGCGCGGCGCATCGCCGCGCTGCCCGGGCGGCTCGTAATAGGCGGCCTCGCGCGGCCTGGGATAGCGGCAGGCCTGCACCGCGTTGCGAGCCTCCTCGACCGTCGAGACATGCGGCCAGACGATGCCGTAGACTCCAATGTCGAGCACCTGCTTGGCGATGAACTGGTTCAGCTCGCCGCCATTGGGCGGGATGCGCACC
>Ga0182024_10026672_pt1 | contig 10140 bp, 12 predicted proteins | sample P32metaG_FD_120480 | JGI IMG/M metagenome (GOLD analysis project Ga0182024, IMG submission 120480) | Permafrost microbial communities from Stordalen Mire, Sweden - P3-2 metaG (Illumina Assembly) | ecosystem: Environmental > Terrestrial > Soil > Wetlands > Permafrost | place: Sweden: Stordalen...
CCAAGAATACGAAGCCCGACGCCTCCGTGCTTGGACACGCACACAACAGGCGTCTAAAGAGCGTGTTGATGTTGTGTGGCGGGCATGGGACGCTGGATACGAACGCAGTTTCCACGGAGAACCCGCGGTGATCGAATTGGGCGACATCTTCGCTTCCGAATAAACGGTGTACCTTTTCGGCCGTTTTTCGGTACCTCGCGCTTTCGCTCCAACTTGACATCACCGCAAGTGCCCCCAAAACAAAAGAGCCCCACCCTTAGCTTTTGAACGGCGGATGGGTGCGACTTGATGCAGACGCTAATGAAGTACAGAGTGTAATCCAAGCTTGAGTCGTCATCGCTCACCAGCCGCATCTTCCTTCTCGAACTGATGCCACATCTCAGGATGGCGACTTAGGAAGTCGTAGTATCTAAGGGCTATGCACGTCTGGAGAGTAGTCGAAACCTGTACGTATTTCTCCTTGTTCTTCGCATCTACGCTGAATGCACATCGGGCCATCTCAACGACCATATCCTGAAGGTCGTCGTGGGCGAAATTGGACTTCGAATCGTTCATGGGATCGATGCGCACCCACGCGTCTGAGTCCGCCCTACACTGCGCAAGCGTCGGCTTGGGCTTAATGCCGGGTAGGTCCGGCGTCTCCTGTGCGAAGGCAGGTACTGCGAGCAGAACGAACAAGAAGGGCAGAATGTATTTCATCGAGTCCTCCGCGCGACGGACGGAAGCGTACCAATTTGCATCGTGACGCGCTAATGCTATCGTGTCGTCGCGGCCCGCGCAGGAATAGCAGGGAGGCATGCGCATGACACTCGGAATCGCGTTGGTTGTGATTTTCATTCTGTACTTAATTGATAAGCACAATCGTTGGCGACAGGCGATCAAGATCGTGGGCGGGCTGGTGGCACTGGGCGCGATTGCTTTCGGTCTGTTTTACGCTTGGGCTACGTATAGTGACTATCGGACACGAAAAGAAAACGAGAGAGCCGCTGCGCGAGCTGCCGCGTCTGCGCCAAAGGACATATTCGATGAAATGGCCAGTCATCCCATCTGGGTACACGTGGACCCGTATCAGGAATATGGAGGCGCGCCTGTAAATCCAGTGAAGGTACCCGAACAAATCTCCGAGATGCGTGTCAAAAACCAGTATTGCGAGCCGGGCTCCGTAACCTTCGGAGAAGATAAAATTGAATGGCTCTGCGTGCGCCCCGTCGATCAAGGGAATCTGCCGCCGGGATTCATTATCGACCCGCCAGTGACAGGCGCAGGGCCGAAGCACTAATGCGCGCGCAGGTCGAAAGTTAGAGAGGCTCCATCGACTAAATGCAACTGAGTGAGGCATTAGAAAAAGCGTCGAGGATTTTGGAAGAGGAGCAGGTTCAGCCGACTCTGGGTTATCGCTATGTGTCCGAAGCGTGGCCCGCCAACCAACGCTTCAAGCAATTCGATATGCAAAAGCAAGGCTACACAGGGGCGATGGCCGCTCAGATTGGCCTTGCAGACGAACGAGCCCGCAGGCCGAGGGAGGTTTATGAAGACCCAAAGTTATACGTGTTCGAAAGCACGAATTTCGGACTTCTTCTGAAGATATTCAGTCAGGTGGCCGACGCTGATCGGGCAAGCTTCGCGGATGCTCTACTAAATTATGTGCGAAAACCGATTGCGGCCCGCTCGCATAAAGGCGCTTCTCAATTCCCATCCTTCCGAGGTGACACCTCAGCGCTTGCCCTGGTCGCTGAGTTCTGTATTCGCACGGGATATTTGAAAGAGCTCTTGGCCGCAACTGCGGAACCGACGATGCCGACAGCGAGCCTAGCCATCATGTTGAAGGAAATCGAGGATATGATCGCCTTGAATTTCAGTCTTTTCAGCGACAGCGAACTTGCGTCCATGCCATCCAACCTTGCGCAGTTGCGGGAAATTGCTGAACGACAAACTTATTCGGCGCGGGGTCCGCGCAAGGGGCCGATGACGAACAATCCGCATTACCGGCAGGGATTTTCGGACGCTGGGAATGAGATAGTGGCGGCAATTGACGGGCTCGGAGAAGAATGTCGCAAAGCGAGGTTTTGGTATCTGAAGGGTGCGCTGCAAGAACTGCCGAATCTGGAAATTGAGAGCGACATGCTGAAGGTCGAGGGCTTCCTTGTGAAACTGGGATTTAGCTCTGACATGGTAAAGACCCTGAACGCCGCCGAGAGCGATTACAAGTCCACGGCGAGCGCCTTCGAATTGAAGAATTGCCTTGGCCATCTGCGCAGCTTTCTCGAACACCTGCACCGCGAAAGTGTTAAATCAATCGCGGCAGCTGCGGGAAGCACAGTCACCGACCGATGGGGTGATGCAACCCTCTATTTAAGGGAGCAGGGGTATTTCACGAAGCAGCATGAGACGTTCGTCGCCTCACTCTATACGTTGCTCAGTGATGAAAGCGTCCATCCGCTTACGGCGGATCGAGAATACGCAAGGCTTCTGCGAAACGTGGTGATTGAATACGGTGTAATGTTTCTGACTGTGCTCGATAAGCGAGGCGTCACCATTTGAGTCCTGCGTGGAAAACGCAGTGGGCGGCGCAACTGAAACAGTGCCGCCCGGAGTGTGCCTGCTGGTGCAGTAATCGGACCACCGAAACAATGAGCTGAACTCTGTACGGCGTCCTGCGGAAGGAAAGCGAAGCTCGTGGTGGCCGTGGCGAGCGAGAATCGTGAAGGCGCTCGAAGAAGCGATGCTCTGGTTGGGTCAGCGATATATACTCCAGCACATGCCGAAGTTGTTAGAGAGAGAGTTGCCAGTCGGAGCGTCCGAATTGTGCGGTCGCTGAGGCAGGGATTCACTTGGTTGTGGACTTCCACAGAGCGTCTTGCGCTATGGGAAATTCCAGATTACCGGCGATGGGTTCTTTACACGCAAGCGGCTTTGATAGTCCTCTCGGTGTTTCTTTGCGTGTGGTGGCCGTTGGTTCCCGGCATCGCAATCGGACTCGTGGGCGTGGTGGGAATCATCATGGCTGCGTTCACGGATTGGAGGAGCTACGAAAAGGCAGCGTGGATAGCTCTCGCCTCTGTCCTGTTCATAGTCGAATTGCAGACCGTTGAGCGAGACCGAATTACCAACGAGAACGAGCAGACCATTACGCGAAATCAGGAACAAGAGGCGATACGGAAAGAGGGGGATGCGATAGAGAAACAACAACTAGGATTTACAGCAGTGGTGAAGCAGGGGCAATCGCTTTTTGCGAATGAGAAGCGGCTGTCGCAAGAGGACCGGGACCAAATGACTGGAGGTGACAGCTACATCATCGTAGTGCCAAACGTCGGTATTCCTCTCGATGGGGGAGACACCCTCTCTTTGACGGCGGCAATAGGCAAGAACGGTCCACGAATCGCACTCCAAAACGTCCGCATCTTAGTCCGAAAGCTGCCGATAGAAAATGAGTTCACGATGGACCAAGTGAAAGGGTTACTTTCTGGCACTGATGTCCGAGACACTCCAACATTCATAGGCATCATCACCCCCGAGGATTCCCAAATCCTTCCGATGAAAATTACCCCTTCACTCGAAGGGACTACGGAATATTTCGTTAACGTTGATGCCATCAACAAACCGACCATCGAGACATTCAAGGTGAGGCCCAGCGACAAGGGATGGGAATACTCTTTCACGGTGTCCCGAATTGTTACTCCCGGCGGTCCACACAAAAAAGACAAGTTGAAGGTTCTAGAGGTCACGAAACCGGAGTGGCGGACCCAAGTCGTGATGCTCCCTCAATGATTTTCCTACTAACAGGATTCATACGGGTCGCCTGTGACTCTGTAATCCCCGTCGCCCGAACTCCGCGCTGAACGCTCGGTGGCTTACCCTTCGTCTTCTTATCGAGTGGGGCTGGGGTATTTTTGCTCGTGCTCGTACCGCGCTCTGTTTCGAAGCCACGTTCTCATTTGTTCTGCCGAGCCCTTGCGGTAAGCGCCCTTTTCGCCATCGCTAAGCTCTTCATATGACCTTGTGAATGTTGGCATCTCCACTTGGGCTACGGGGGTTGCAGCCTCTTCGACTGGCTTCTCGCCGCGAAGCAGGGACAGCATCTGATCCATTGGGCTCTTAATATCTGCGAACTGCTCGGGTTTCGAATCGCCCTCCTTGCGATACCGCTGGTGACCGTCTTGCCGGTCCTTAACATCGCGAATTCGGGCCTGCTCTTGGGCAGTCGGGCGCTTCTGAAGCGTGTCGTCTGCGCGGGCGCCGATGATGGCCGAGACCCACAAAGTAGGGGCTGTCCACAGATTCATATCGATGTGTTCCTCGACCATGATCTGCCGGAGCCGTTCAAAGTTCTCGGGTGTGGCATAAAAGATCTCGCCACCCTTGTTCACTGCCTCTGCCGCCTGCTGCTGGGCCTCATGCACGGCATCCAACCATTCCTGATTTTGTACTGACATTGCGTTGCTCCTTGGCGGCGATGGCCGCGATTTATTACTTGCCGCTCAACCGATCTGAAACGAGTCTGGCGCCATAGAGCCGAACAACTGCGTCCAACTCTAACTTTCCCATCGAGGCTAAGCCGCGACGGCTGTAAAGCTTATTGAAATTCTCAATCGTCTTTTCACGATTGGCTCGGGCTTTCAGTTCGGTCAAAGCTTTAGCGGCAACCTCTGTATCAGAACTGCGGAGCGCGTGCTGAAGTTCTTTCAACTGCTCTTGTTCAGTGAGAACCGGAGCTGTGGCCCTAGGTGCTGGGGGGCCATCAAACGCAGCTTGCAACCTTGCTGCGCGGGTTTTTTCAGAGATGGTTGCCGCGAGCCTATTGGGGTGACACAGATCGATGGTATCGATTGCCTGAACGATGTTGAATGCGTTGACGGATTTCAAATTCTCGGTAAGCCATTCGAGTATTTCCGATCTGTTGGCGTCGCATGGATCTGTTTTAGGACGGGCGTTGAATGCGTCCTTGAATGCTTGTTCGACTTCTGCTGAATGCGTTTTCATTCTCAATCTCCTTACGAAAGTTACCCTCGATGCAATTTGAGGGCTGCTACTTGCTCGATGAATCTCAAATCTTTAATGTGCTTCCTGTATTCTTCACGCGGCATATCCCGGATGATCGCTGCCGTAAGCGGCGTGGGCCAGGGCACATCCGAAACCTTTAGGGGCTTCTTAACCTCAGAACGCGGCGTGGCTTCTGCCTCGTCTTCGGTCTTGAGCATCTTTGATCCGATATCAGATAGGGCGTCCTCAAGATTTTCAACGTCCCAAGTGAGCCCTTGCGCCCTAAGATAGTCGGCCAGCCGCCCATTATTTTCCGCCGAATTAATGTATCTGGGGTTGCGCTGTAAGAATCTGAACGACTGGGCTGCCTGCCGTTCGTTCTCTTTCTGTAACTCCGCTGCTTGTTCTGCTGTCATTTCAGCCATTGCTTTCTTCCTCCTGTTTCTTCCGTGCTTCCTGCTTTGCGAGTAGCCGACGCATTCGTGCCGCGGCTGGGAACTCTTCCTCTACGACTACAACGGGCTCCGTCACCTCAATTTTCTTGATTGGTTTCTCTTTCTCGGTCACAACCGTATGGGCTCTACGATCAAATCGACCTCGACCTCCCAAGACAAAATAAGTAGTGCCGTGTTGGGAAATGATTTTCGATAAACTCACATCTATCTCTTCTTCACAATTTGAACAAACGCCTTTCATTTACTCACCTCCTTGTCCTCAGGAACCAGGAGTTCCACGTTCTTGCCGACGAGCGTGAACGAGCCCTTGTTTCTCTGATCGCGCTCACGATGCACGTTCAGGATTAAATGGGCACCGATTACCAAATTTGTGGGTAAGTATTCTGGATCAGTGAGAATGTCGAGGCGGGAGATGAAGCACCTACAACCGCAACTGACCAACTTTGCGAATCCAAATCCCCTAGAATCCCAATGATCGAGAATGGCTTCGACTTGCAACTCAGTCGGGATTGAGGGCGCATCTACAACGAAAACGTCTTTAGCCTCTTCACGCCGACGGCCTTTAGGAGACTGACCCACTCTGAATGTGACTTTTAAACCATCCTCCACCAAACACTGATGAGCCATATTTCGAACCTCGCTCATGTGCCCGAAATATGAAGTACCGTTGTTATCGACCATGAAGTGGCCGTGCTCCTGATTCACTCGTCTGACGAACCCATCCATACCTTCCTCCGAAATTAATGCGATTTTTATTGCAGGCGCGCCAAAGTTCAGTGCTAAGTGCCCGACTTCCGTCTGTGGATTTGGCCCCACCCGCCTATATTTGCTGACCCGCCGCCCATCGGGCTGTCACGTGTGGGCCACGGATGGCGCCGCGTGGGCTCATCAACAACTGGCGCGTGATAGACAGGATCGCTGCCAAAAATACGGCGTTTCATCTCTGCCACGTTCGCAGCATTCTGCGCCGCGGCTTCCGCTTTCTTTAAATCTTCGGATTGTTCACTACCGGCGTTCGGAAAAAACGTTTCAATACCTAAAGCTAGCGAATCGGGAAAATCGTTATGTTTTTTGCTCGACTTCGATATGCCGTCGAAATTCACCATCTGCAAGAGACCTTGCTCTAAACACGGAATACCTTCGCAGAACCACAGGGAAAAATCAGAAATACGGGGCTCAAGGGCTTTAATTCTCGCGACTTTGGTTTTCATTGTGGTTCCACCCAAATTGGTTGCCCGCCAGTAAAAATGCGGAAGAGTGTAACTACGCAATAGGGCTACTTTCTGAATCTCCAACCACAAGGATTGCCAAGCACCCGACTTTTCCGCTACAACCTTTGTAGGGTTGTGCGTACGTAGGGCTTCTACAACCGCGATAGCCAGTTCTGGTATTTTGAGCCTGTCTAGAAAAGCTGCCGTGACAAGCGCAATGGTTTTGCCATCGTGTCTACAAATTTCCGTAATTATCCCGCACGAATAATCACAGACTTTCGAAACAGACCAAGCCGTATCTAGAGAAAAAACGGTTTCGATAACCTGTCGGGGTTCAAAAAATGACCTGGGCTTGGTACGTGCTTTTAATTCCGCTTCTGTGAAAGTCACTCGCAATTCGGCGCCTTGCGGCGGCAACCACTGGCATAAATTCTGGCTACGGAAAAACCGAAAGTCGTTTGATCGGCTCGCCTTCATTTCTAGCCGAATCCACTCCCATGTCAGGCGCGTGGGGTAGGTGAGAACGACATCATCTTCCACAAGTGACAGTAGGTCGTTAGCTGCGAACTTTGCAGCCCCCTGAGGCCGTATCTCAAAAGCCGGTTCGATGTGATAGAGCAAAAACTTTTCGTTGTCTTCTTCGTTTCGGCGGAGCAGTTCAGCGCCAAGGTCGGGCGGTGTCTGACTCCAAGGCGTCATGACTACTATCGATCCGAGAGATTTTATTTCTGCGAGTTTTGAGATGGCATCATATTTGTCTATCGTGTTTTGGATTGCGTCGGGTGAAATGCTCTCTTCTGAAGAGGGGTCATCGATTATGCAGAAATCGAAACGACTTCCGGCAAAGCCCTTAGCACTAAATGAAGACGCATGAACACCCTGAACGAGTTCCAAGTGGGCAGTCGGCATGCGAAATTCGGTTGAGTTGCCATCGCCATAATCGAGACACGCTTCGGGAAACAAAGCCTGTAGTCGAGAGGGGGTGCCCTTCACTACCAAATAGCTTCTCAGGGACTGAAGGAACAGAGTGCTAAGAGGGTGGGTCTCAGTAAGCAGGAGCAACCTTAGATCGCCACAGATTAAGAGAGCCTGCACGCCCCAAAGGATCATAAAAGAGGACTTGAGAGAATTGCGGGATGTAATCAAAAGCCTTTGTTTGTAGCCGTCATTAGAAGCCGCCAGAAAGTTTTGCATATCCCGCTGCGTATAGTTCCGCTTCAGCTTCTTGCAATCTAACTTGGGCATTAATTCAACGAATTTTCGGTGGGGAAATTCGCAGAAGTCTTTATCCGCTATTCGCGAAAGAGTGAAAAAATCATCTTTGACGGCGTATCGATGTTCCGACCACTGCTTGAAGGTTAAAGGGCTGGGCTGAGTCCATTCTATGAAGTCCCAAAGCGCGTAGGCCGTGGTAGAGTCTTCCAGCTCGCCCGCAATATCGGTAGGGTCTGGGGTATCTATGAGCACTGCCGACCCGCAAGCAATCGACTTCAGCGTCGCCGTGAGCCCATTAGTCCAGAAGAAACAGTTGGCAGGAATGCGGTGGGCAAGTGCGGCGGCCAAACCCAATTCATACGCCCTATCCAACCTATTCAGCGCAATGCCGCGAGCCGCTAGCAATCGCTTCGCCGCGGGCTTGGTTTTTTCTACAGGGTTGTTATAATCCTCAAAGGCGTCTCGCAGACCCTTCCGCTCTGCTATTTGATTCTCTTCAAGGATTTTTCGAGCGCGGCCCTGCTGATAATACTTTTTCTCCCTCTGTTTTTCGGCTGCCGTCCGTACTCTGCTTTTCGGCTTGGGTTCCGCAGCCGTGGCTTCGACAGCTTCGACAGCTTCGGGTGCGTTTGGTTGGTTCTCTTCGGGCGTACCTGTATTATCTGTTTCGAAACTCATGGGGCTCCTTTAGGCGGCTGCTTTACTCAGCCGATTGTTTTCGTACTTCAGGAAATCAGCAGTGCGAGGTCAACAGCCCGCATACATCTGCGCAATCATCTCGCCGCGTGTGGTTTGTTTTGCTTTCACAATCGAAGTTGACGAGCTGCGCAAAAACTTTTTCCGTATAATTGCCCCACGCAAACTTCACATTGCCGGATTCGCAAAGGCAGTGAAATCTACGTAACCTCTCGGCTTTCGCTGCCTTTTTCTTGGAGGGCTTGAAGAAGGTCACGTGCCCTAGGTCTATGCCATACTTTTTCGCTTGCCTAGAAATCTCCTGACTCAAAAGCGGCCAGTTTGCTAATCGCTCTATCCAAATCTTTTTGCTGGAATGTCGCCTTGCACCTTGAACAATTTGATAGGGCAATTCGAGAATAGGCCAGTGGTCGGAGGCGATTCCTAAAATCACATAGGACTTAACCCCGCCGTCGTATACGATTTTGGCAGCCAAAATGGCTGAGTCGTCATTTCGGGGGTTCGACTCTCTTGCATAATCGATTATCAAAACCGTCTCGCCCTCGACCGCCGTGCCACGCGGCAACAGAAGTCTGCGTAACACGTCTTCATTAAACTTGATTGCAGGCGGCAAAGTTGTTTTTAGACACACGTTCACGGTCTGGGGCTGATCCATTGGGTTTTCCTTAAATGCGAAATGAAATTAAATTGGGGTGCAAGAGGATTATTTACGCCTAGCCTTCTGCGGGCGGTCCAGTTCCCGCTTTAAACGCTTCGGCAACTCCCCGGAGGGACCGTCGGTTCGCACCCCAAACTCGTTTATTTCGTCCTTCTTGATTTCACAATTCCTACCAACCTATAGACGACTACGAACTTCGGATCGGACCTTTTGGCGTACACGTCGCCAGTACAATCTATGCGGCGAATGATCTCACCGTCTTCCGACGCGTCTTTCAGTAGCGAGGCCCGTGTCATCTTCAAATGGACGTAACGAGCCGGGCGGACTTCGATGCTGGTTTTCATAAATTTCCTTTGTGCTGCGTTTGTAGCACGGTCATGCGAACCGGGCGATCAGCCATACCCGGCCCGAAATCAAAATTATTTTTTGTGTGTGTTGCTTACGTCATGGATCGGTGGCGGCCTCAGCGGAGTGACCCGGTGGGGGTTCCACCCGGATACCTCAAGGCGCGGCGACTAGATGGTCCGACCAGTTTTTTCCAGAGCGCGACTCTACGACCACGACCACGACATAAGCAGGCCACAGCACCTGCCCGCGCGGTCCGCGCCAACCGATCAAGCGCGCGGCGACGAGCCAACCTGTTGCTTCGTTGCCCATTGAAGGAGGGTTTTGCCGTTGAAACCCCGTTGGACCAGTACAAAGCCTAGTACAACGGTTGCTAACTCGAGTGCTTTCAATACGTGGCAGAGAGTCCGAGGTTCTCACCCAATTAATGCACTATTGATTATGCCGCTTCGAGCCGATGCCTGCCCGGCCCGACACCGGCGATTGCCGGAACGAGGCCGTTAGGCATTCGAGACCAGTACTCCAAACACCCTCTTAGATAGCCCCGCCATCGTCACAGGAAGCCCAATCCCGCGTCGTA
>Ga0182024_10026673_pt1 | contig 10139 bp, 10 predicted proteins | sample P32metaG_FD_120480 | JGI IMG/M metagenome (GOLD analysis project Ga0182024, IMG submission 120480) | Permafrost microbial communities from Stordalen Mire, Sweden - P3-2 metaG (Illumina Assembly) | ecosystem: Environmental > Terrestrial > Soil > Wetlands > Permafrost | place: Sweden: Stordalen...
CCGCCCCACCGACGTCGCGAAGCCGAATGCGCTCGCCCGGCATTCCGTCCGGTACTGCTCCGGCAGCCACAGCGAATACATAGCGTGGTTCGCCCCTCCAAACCCCATCACGAACAGCCAGGCTAAAAACCACCCGATCGCGCCCTCCTTCAGATAGAAAGCCCAGCCGAAGCCGAAGGCGATCGACACCAGCATCAGAGTGAAGAAGAAGGCTTGCGCCCAGCGGCGGCCCCAAAGTTCCGCCAACGGTGGCACCGCGACGCAACCGAGCACTGTGCCGATCGATAGCAGAATCGTTCCAGCCGACGCCAATCGCGCGGCGCCTTGCGCGTCCCAGCCTGCCCTGCCCGCCAAGAACGTGAGCGCCGACGGAGCATAAACCGTTCCCGCCCACAATCCAATGATCGAGACCAATATGTAAGACGAATTCAGAATGGTGCGCCGGCGATACTCGGGCGAGAACAGCAGCGCCATAGCTCTACGGGTTGACTCCGCTGGTTTCCACCGCGCCGGTTCATGCACGCCTTTCCGGATGAAGATAACCAGCAGAGCGGGTATGCCGCCCACGGCGAACATGGCCCGCCATCCGTAGTGCGCCCCGACCGTGGCATTCAATAACCCGGCGATCAAAACGCCGAAATAGTAGCCAGTGTGCATCAAACCCGCGCCCATCTTGCGACGGTCCTCCGGCCATTCTTCGGCGACGAACGTCCCGCCTAAAGTCCATTCGCCGCCGATGCCGATCCCTCCCAGCAGGCGGAAAGCGGCCAATTGCCAGACACTCGTCACCAGCGCGGAAGCGAACGTAAAGACCGAATAGCACAAGATGGTGAGCATCAGCGTGCGCACGCGCCCGAAGCGGTCGCCCACCGGCCCCCACAACAAAGACAGCCCCCATCCGACCAGGAACAGCGCGAAGAGAAATCCACCGTAGTAGCCGACAGCGCCCGTCGTTGCCTCAATGCCCGAGCGCGGCAGCAGGTCGCGCAACGCGGGCACCAGCACGAGGGCATAGATAAACGAATCCATGCCGTCCAGGCACCAACCCGCCCAAGCGGCCCAAAATCCGCGGATCTGGTTGCGAGTGAGTTTAGAAGAGACTGCCGCGCGTCCGGCAATCGTGGCCGAGATGTCCACTACTTGCTCTTCTCCGGAGTTTTCGGCTTATAACCTTCCAGCGAATATTTGTGGTCGCGGTAGTATTTGCCGGCCTCGGTCAAATTCCAAGAATCCGGAGGATGGCAAAAGGAGCATTCTTTCTTGGTCTTACGGGCGAACTCCGGAACCGCCCAACTCATGGTCGCGCTGAAAAAGAAGCCAACCGCTAGAATTGAGACGGGTAGAACTAGCTTAACTAGGTGACGCATGCCGTAACCTAATATTCTCGCACCGACCGCATCGAATATTCAGGAGATGCTTGCTGTGGAACAGGAGATGCGTGCTATGGAACAAATTTCAGTTACCTGCGCAATCGCGGGCGGCGGTCCAGCCGGTATGATGCTCGGCTTCCTCCTGGCACGTTCCGGCATCTCGGTGCTGGTACTCGAAAAACACGCCGACTTCTTGCGCGACTTTCGCGGCGATACCATCCACCCTGCGACGCTCGAAGTCATGCACGAACTCGGACTCCTGGATGAATTTCTAAAGCGGCCGCATCAGGAACTACGCCAGTTGAAAGCGGAAGTGGGAGATACCCAGCTTCAAGTGGCCGACTTTTCCCGTCTGCCCACCCACTGCAAGTTCGTCGCGTTTATGCCCCAGTGGGATTTTCTCGACTTTTTAGCGGACCAGGCCCGCCATTTCCCGGGGTTTCAACTCAGGATGGAGTCATCAACGAACAGGATGGACGCGTGATCGGCTTCCAGGCGAAAACCAGCCAAGGCGATCTGAACGTTTACGCGGGCCTGAATATCGCCGCCGATGGACGCCATTCCGTCGTGCGCACGAAGGCCGGTTTAGAAGTCCTTAATTTAGGCGCTCCCATGGATGTGTTGTGGATGCGCGTGTCCAAGCATCCGAGCGACCGTGAGCAAACCTTCGGGAAAATCGCCGCTGGCCGTTTCTTCATCATGTTCGATCGAGGAGACTACTGGCAGTGCGCTTTCGTGATTCCCAAGGGAAGCTTTGGCGAGCTGCGCGAAAAGGGGATCGCCTCGTTGCGTGAAGAAATCGCACAGCTGGAGCCATTCCTGCGCGACCGCGTCGGCGAGCTGAGTGATTGGGACGACGTTAGTTTATTGACGGTTGCCGTAGATCGCCTTCGCCAGTGGTACCGGCCCGGGCTGTTGTGCATCGGAGACGCGGCGCATGCCATGTCCCCGGTCGGCGGCGTCGGTATTAATCTGGCAATTCAGGATGCCGTGGCCGCCGCAAACATCCTCACTCCGGCGCTCACGCGCAATCACGTCGTAATCGAAGATCTAAAGCGAGTTCAGCGGCGGCGGGAACTGCCCACTCGCGTGACGCAGCGTGTACAGATTTTCATTCAGGATCGTGTCATTCGGCGAGTTCTAAGCGCCGAGCGCGTCAATCAAAAGACCAAGCCGCCCTTAATAGCGAAGCTCGTCAGCCGATCGCCATTCCTACAGGGCATGGCGGCGCGCTTCATCGGGATTGGGTTCCGGCCTGAGCATTTGAAAAGTCTCCACCCGCCAACGGCGCGGCCGGTGTCGAGCGGAAGGAGCGGATTGGCAACCGGATGAGCAAGCGTCCGCGTCCCGGGGAGGTTACCACTAAATCTGAGTCTCGATCCGTTTGGGGTTGCGGCGTCATACCCGCACGTCCGTCCGCGGCGGAAGTTCCCCACGGCACCGGCCACTCGCGCAAACATCGCCCGCAAATATATTTTCCGTGCACCGGATGGAACACATCATCGTGCATAGTACGGCACCACCATCGCATCGCTGCTTCGAACATTCTGACCTCCCCCACTAAGAGTACGGATGAGCTGACCACACGGATGGTTGCAAGAGATCTGCCAATTACAACTCATTCAGAACTCAAACATCCCGATCATTGGGCGGAGACAACATGACACGCTTTGGAGTCACGTTGTCTCTGTCGACCAATACCAGTAGTACTGGAAGGAGGAATCTACCATGCCCGTGAAGAAGCGCGCCGCAAGTAAGCAAGCTTCCACTCACCGCTGGTCTCAGCACGTGACCGAAACCAGCAACGCTCTTGATCTAGAGTCCGGAGTTTTTACTTGGCGTGATCCGAAGCGGATCGCGGCCTCGCTTAAACATTCGGTCGAGGCGAGCAACCGGCGCAAGGGTTCTCCGCTTCAATCGGCCATGTCGATGCTCAACTTTTACCTGAACCGCGCCGGTCGAAACCTGGGTGCGCAGCAAAAGAAGATCCTGGGTCAGGCTAAAGTGGAACTGCGCAGACTCTATGGCATGAATGGGACTTAGGGGGTTGAGGCGATTTGCGCAAATTCCCCCAAAGGCCTGTGTGATTTACCGCAGGCAGCACGCCAAGCGCTAGCTTTATAGCCGTTTTTTGTTCCCTTCAGCAGTTGGCTCGCCAGTTGCTCCCCCTTTGTAACCTCTTGGACCATAAGCTCCTCACGTCCCCCGAAGCGCTTGCCAAAATCCTCGACTTGGCCGAGGATGCCATCATTTCAGTAGATGAAGGGCAGCGGATCGTGCTCTTCAATCACGGCGCGGAGCGGATGTTCGGCTACTCGGCGCAGGAAATCAAAGGGCGCCTTCTGGATGTCCTGCTTCCCGCCAATGCCGCCGAGGCGCATCGCCAACACATGCGGACATTTGAAAAATCCTCGAATTCGTCTCGCGGGATGGCGGACCGAAGCCAAATCCGGGGCCGCCGGAAAGACGGGACGGAATTTCCCGCCGAAGCCTCCATCTCCAAAGTAGCCGTGAAAGGATCCATGACGTTCACCGCGATTGTGCGCGATGTCACCGAACGGATGGCCGTCCAAGAGAAAATCATGAATTCCTTGCGCGAGAAGGAAGTCCTGCTCAAGGAGATCCATCATCGGGTGAAGAACAACCTCCAGGTGATCGCGAGTCTCCTGGGATTGCAGTCGCGGGCCGCCACTGACGAGCACATGCGCAGAATGTTGCTCGAAAGCCAAAACCGGGTCCACACCATGGCCCTTCTGCACGAGAGCTTGTACCAGTCGAAGAATCTGTCTGAGATCGATTTCCCCGGTTATATTCACCAGCTGGTTTCGCACTTGTACCGTTCCTACGGGATCGATACGAATCGGATTCGTTATGAGTCCAAGATGGACTCGCTGCAGCTCAACCCGGAGGCTGCGGTCGCGTGCGGTCTCATCATCAATGAACTGGTATCGAATGCCCTGAAACACGCTTTCCCTGACGGCGGCACAGGTTTGATGCGGATCGAGTTGAATGTAGATGCCAATAACCGGGCCAAGCTAATTGTGGCCGACGACGGCATTGGCCTGTCGAGCGACTCGGAACTGGAGACGGCCAGGACCTTGGGATTGCGCCTGGTGCGTACGCTGGTCGAGCAACTGGGTGGCACGATGCAGCTGCGATCCGCTGCCGGAACCGAGGCAGAGCTGACCTTCCCGCTGGGAGGCTGACGCGTTTAAGCCAGCGGCTCGGCCGTGTCGGCCATCCGGCCCGTCGAAGCAGTTGCCGCGAAGTAACTTTCCACGATTCTCGAAACGTTGGAGGTTTCCAGCAAGACTTGCTCGACGAAGATGCCGGTTCGAAATCCATCCCCGTCCGGCTGGGAATAAACAATTTCGCCGTAAAGGCTTACCTCGAGGACGTTCACTTGCACCATGGATCCAGGGGCAAGCGACGTTGGCAAGTGGGCGCAGATTCCTGACTCGGATATATCGATCAGGCCTCCAGTGGTTTCGGTGTCATCGTCCAGGTGCAGGACTGTGACGGGCAAATCCGTGGGTATCCTCGAATCGTGGCGTCGTTCCATGAAAAACCTCAATCGACCATCGTCAGCCTGCCGAGGGGACTTTAGGCACAGTGGATAATAGCGGCAGAGCGTCATGGCGAGGCCCCTACCGTACAGCAAGCGTGAACAACGCGGCTGGTACATGTACGACTGGGCCAATTCCACATTTGCCAGCACCGTCGTCACCCTGTTCCTGGGCCCGTATCTCACCGCGCTTGCCAAAGCCGCCGCTGGGCCGGACGGCCGGGTGCATCCGTTGGGCATTCCGGTGGACCCGCGGTCCTGGTGGGGCTACCTGATCTCGGTTTCAGTGGTCACGCAGATCGTGGTGCTGCCTCTGGCGGGGACAATCGCCGATTTCAGCGCTCATAAGAAACGACTTATGGCAGTGTTAGCCTACCTGGGCGCGCTGACGACCGCAGCTATGTTTTTTCTGACCGGCAGCGCCTATCTGGCCGGAGGCATTCTCTTCCTGATTGCCAATCTTGCGTTTGGAGCCTCGATCGTCATCTACAATTCCTTTCTGCCCGATATTGCGCCACCCCAGGAGCGCGATAAGGTGTCGTCGACGGGCTGGGGAATTGGGTATCTCGGAGGAGGTTTCCTGCTGGCGCTCAACCTGCTGCTTTTCGCCAAAACGAAGCCACTGGGGATTTCCGAGGGGCTGGCGGTGCGGATCAACTTGGCGTCGGCGGGCGTTTGGTGGGCGCTGTTCACGATCATCCCGCTGCTCGCGATCCGCAACCGTCCGGCGAGCCGCATCCGCAGGCAGGGCGACCGGCTGATCCGAAGCTTCGTGCAATTCCTCGACACGCTGCGCGGAATGCGGCAGTATCCCGAGACCTTGCGGTTTTTGCTGGCGTACCTGCTCTATAACGATGCCGTGCAGGCCGTGATCACGCTGGCGGCTCAATTTGGCAGCGACGAATTGAAAATCTCCATGCAGGATCTGACCGTCGTCATTCTGATGGTTCAATTCGTGGCGTTTTTCGGTTCTTTCCTGTTCGATTGGTTAGCAAGATGGATCCAGGCAAAACCGGCCGTCATATTCAGCCTGGTGATTTGGACGGGTGTGCTGGTGGCTATGTACGTTTCGGTGCGCACCGAAAAGCAGTTCTTCATCGCGGCGGCGGTTGTTGCAATTGTGCTAGGAGGAACGCAGGCCCTAAGCCGGTCGCTATATTCGCAGATGATCCCGAAAAGCCGCGAGGCCGAGTATTTCAGCGTTTATGAGATCAGCGACAAAGGGACCAGTTGGATGTGCCCGCTGCTGTTCGGGTTGGCGCTGCAGTTTACCGGGAGCTATCGGCTGTCGATCCTGTCACTGGTTACGTTCTTTCTCGCCGGGCTATTCGTGCTGGCGACTGTCAATGTGTCGCGGGCCGCCCGTGAAGCGTCGACCGGTTGACGCGTGAAGTTTTGTCACGCCTCCGTGTCAGGTTTCCACTCGGCGTCGTCTTTCGGGGAAGAGGACAACATCGACAAAAACAGACCGAAGATCAATAGAACCGCCACAATCGCGCCTGCCAGCATTGCTAACGCCCACCTTGCTGGCAATTTGGATTGCAAATCGCGTGCCAACGTCGCAGGAAATTGTGTTCAGCCGGCCAAGCGGGCGAATTACCAGACGCGGCACGGCTCGGTTGCGACCATGCGGTCTCCGAGTTTGCACGAAAAAGCCTGGCGGAATTCCGGCAGATTCTGGAGCACGCCGTTCACGCGGAACTCGCCCGGCGAATGTGTATCGGTGAGGGCGTTCAGCCGCGCGGACTCTTCCGTCACGTTCTCGCACCACACCTGCGCATAGCCCAAATAGAACTGCTGCTGGGGAGTGAAACCGTCCTTAGCCGGCAGGACCTTGCCAGCTAAGCTGTCCATGAGCGCCATGTATGCGAGATGAATGCCGCCGTTGTCAGCCGCATTTTCGCCCAGCGTCAATTTTCCGTTGAGGTTCACGCCGGGAGCGGGGCTGAAGTTTCCGTATTCGTTCGCGATGCAATCGGCGCGTGTCTGGAACGCTTGCGTGTCGGCGGTGGTCCACCAATCGCGCAGGTTACCTTCGCCATCGTAGCGGCGGCCCTGGTCGTCGAAGCCGTGCGTCAGTTCGTGGCCGATGACCACACCGATCGCGCCTAAATTTACCGCGTCGGTAGCGTTCGGGTTATAGAACGGCGGCTGCAAGATGCCGGCCGGGAAATTGATATTGTTCATGGGCGGCGAGTAGTACGCGTTCACCGTGGGTGGCGTCATACTCCATTCCGATTTATCCACCGGTTTGCCGAGCTTCGCCAAATTTCGCCGTATTTCGAACTGGCGCGCGCGCAAGGCATCGCCGAAATAGTCGCCGCGCACGATCTTGGCCGAGCTGTAATCTTTCCAGCGCTCCGGGTAGCCGATCTTGTTGCTCACTTCTTGCAGCTTGGTGAGCGCCTGGTCTTTGGTGGCGGGCGACATCCACTGCGCGGCCTGGATGTCTTTGGACATCTCCTTTTCGATCTGGCCGACCAGTTCGAGCGCCTTAGTCTTGCTCGATCCGCCGAAGGCCACTTCGACGAACTTCTGGCCGAGAGCGTCGCCCAGGGCGCGGTCGGTAGCTTCGACACAGCGCTTCCAGCGGGCCTCCATTTCTTTAGTGCCCCTGAGGATTTGGCCGTTGAATCGGAAATCCTCGTCCTGGAAGGCGCGCGTCAGATTGTCGGCGGCGGAACGGAGGACGTGCCAGGTGAGATAGCTCTTCCAGTCGTCCAAGCTGGTCATGTCGATGAGCGGCTGGAGCGCCTTGACGAAGTCCGGCGCCGCGACATTGAGCGTCTTGATGGGAGGGATTCCGATCGCTCCCAAGTAATCCTTCCACCCGAAATTCGTGTCCAGCGCTACCAATTGATCAACCGTCATCTTGTGATAGGTGTTGTCGGGGTTGCGGCGGGCCGTGCGGTCCATGGCGGCGTCGGCGAGCCGGGTTTCAATCCGCATTATGGCGTCAACGTGCGCGGCGGAATCGGGATCGGGGCCGAGACCTTGCGCCTTGCGCAGCAGATCCAACATGATCTTGACATGCTCGGCATACTGCAGGCGCAGCATCGCTGAGCGCGGGTCGTCTTTCAGATAATAGTCGCGATCGGGCAGACCGAGACCGCCCTGGTCCACCGCCGCGATCTGGTCCTTGGTGTTTTTTGCGTCGGGCCGCACGCCAAAATTGAACAACGCGCCCACGGATTCCTGATGGAGCCGCGCAATTTCGCGTGTGAGGTCCTGCTTGGAGGACATTTGCTGGATGCCAGAGAGCAGCGGCGCGATGGGCTGGATGCCCTTAGCCTCGATGGCCTGTTCGTCCATGCAAGAGCCGTAGAAGTCGCCGATCTGCTGTTCGGCCGGTGTGCGCGTAGCGCTCGAAACCTCGGCGCGCTCCAGGATCTGCCGCTCGATGGCTAGATTGCGTTCCTGCAACTCGGCGAAGCGGCCCCAGCGCGATCGGTCGGGCGGGATGGGATTGTCCTTGCGCCACGTGCCACAGGCGTATTGATAGAAGTTTTGACAGGCGTTGACGCTTGGGTCCATCGCCTTCAGATCGACGCCGGAGGCGGATGGCGGATCGGCTGCACGCGCGAGCGGAAGCAAAGCAGCAAGGACAATCAAAGCTCGAATGGGCCGCATACGTACATTGTGGCGCAATTGAAAGCTACAATCGGGACTTGAAAAAGTTTGACGTCGTTATCGTCGGCGCTGGCCACAACGGCTTGGTTGCGGCGGCCTATCTTGCATCCGCCGGGCGAAAAGTGCTGGTGCTTGAGAAGCGCGAATTAGTCGGCGGGTGCGCGGTGACCGAAGAGGTGTGGCCGGGCTATCGCGTATCGACCGCCGCGTATCTGACCAGCTTGCTGCAAGAGCGCATTATTCGCGACCTTGAGCTGGAGCGCTTCGGCTATCGCGTGGATGCCAAAGATCCTGCGTTCTTTTCTCCTTTTCCGGATAACCGCTACCTATTTATGTGGCAGGATCGCGCGAAGACGCTGGCGGAGCTGGCGAAATTTTCAAGGCGCGACGCCGAGGTGTTCCCGGCCTACGAAGACCATCTGGAGCGGCTGTCGCAAGTGGTGGAGAGTTTGCTGCTCACCACGCCGCCGAAGTTTCCGCCGCATGGTCTGGGCGATTTCGTGGACTATTTGAAGCTCGCCGGAAAGCTGCGCGGGTTGCGGCCGAAGGAGATCGTAGGGCTGGTGAAGATCTTCACGCAGAGCGCCGCCGATTTTCTGGACGAATGGTTCGAGTCGGATGAAGTGAAGGTGACGCTGGCCACCGACGGCGTGATTGGGGCGAATGGAGGGCCGCGGTCGCCGGGGACGGCTTATATCCTGCTGCATCACGTGATGGGAGGAGTGGCCGGGCATCGCGGGCTGTGGGGATTTGTGCGCGGCGGGATGGGCGCGGTGTCGAATGCGATCGCGGATTCGGCCCGTGCGCGCGGGGCGGAAATTCGCACGAATGCGCCGGTGGAGCGAATTTGGGTTGAGAAGGCCCAAGTGCGGGGCGTCGTGCTCGAGAGCGGGGAAGAGATCCAGGCGAGCGTTGTAGCGAGCAATTTAACGCCGCAGTTGACGTTTTTGAAGCTCGTCGAGGCGGCGGAGCTTTCGGACGACTTCCGCGCGAGCATCCTGCATTATCGAAGCGAAGGCACGTCGTGCAAGATCAACTTGGCTCTGGACGGCTTGCCGAACTTCCGCGCGTTGCCGAGCTCTTTTTCTTCTAAAGACGGCGGGCCACAGCATCGCGCCACCATGCACATCTGCCCGTCGATGGACTATGTGGAGCACGCCTGGGACGACGCCAAGTACGGGCGCCCATCGCAATCGCCGTTGCTCGAGCTGACCATCCCGACCATGTACGACCCTTCGCTCGCGCCGCCGGGCAAGCACATCATGGGCATCTTTCTGCAGTACGCGCCGTATACGTTGCGGGATTCGGATTGGGATCAACTGCGCGAGCCGTTCGCGTATCGTGTGTACGACGTGATCGAGGAGTACGCGCCCGGGTTCCGGCAGTTGATTGAGGCCGAGCAGGTGCTGACGCCGCTCGATCTGGAGCGCCGGTTCGGGTTGACGGGCGGGAACATTTTTCATGGCGAGATGAGCCTGGATCAGATGTTCCTGATGCGTCCAGTGGCGGGATGCGCGCGCTATCGGACGCCGCTTCGAGGGCTCTATCTGTGCGGTTCGGGAACGCATCCCGGC
>Ga0182024_10026674_pt1 | contig 10139 bp, 11 predicted proteins | sample P32metaG_FD_120480 | JGI IMG/M metagenome (GOLD analysis project Ga0182024, IMG submission 120480) | Permafrost microbial communities from Stordalen Mire, Sweden - P3-2 metaG (Illumina Assembly) | ecosystem: Environmental > Terrestrial > Soil > Wetlands > Permafrost | place: Sweden: Stordalen...
CCCGCAACCCCCGGGCCCGCTCGGCCAAGCTCAGGGTGGTCCAAAGAGGAGTTGCGAGTTGATTGTCGCGTGTTGCGAGCAAATACCTGTGTCCTGACTGGCAACAGGCGACTGGCAACTGGCAACTAATTCATCATGACGCGCGAAACCAAAATCGGCCTGCTGGTCGGGCTGGCGTTTATCATCGTGATCGGGATTTTGTTGTCGGATCATTTCCGCTCGACGATGGAGCCCCCGCAGGCGGCACTGACCAACGCCGCCGCCGCAGTGCGGCAGGCGGTGAATTCGCCGGGTTCGGCCAATCCGCCCATCACGATGGTTGTGCCGCAGGAAACGCCCCCCACCGAGGCGGTTCCCACGCACGATGAACTGACCCAGCCGCCCAGCCCGGTGATTCCCTCGGCCATCAGTAAAGCCGATCCACCCACCGATACGCCCAGTGCCGCCCCCAAACGCAATGTCGTGACCCAGCCCCCCGTGACCAATGATGCGAACGAGCCGGTCGCCGGCGCTGATGGGCCAGGGCCCAGCGGAGATAACCTTGCGCGGGCTGCGCGGCAGCACGGTGAAACGTTGGTCCAATCCAACATCGACGGTTCGTCTAAATCCACCGAGTCCTCATCGCCGGCCGACCAGGTAGGACCAAAACCCTACAAGGCACAGAGCGGCGATTCGGTTTCGCGGATGGCGTCACGCCTGATGGGTGGAAATACCCGCGCCAATCGGCAGGCAATTATCGACGCCAATCCCTCACTTCAGCAGGACCCGGATCGCGTGATCGTCGGACAGTCATACATGATTCCCAGCCGCGCGGCCGCCCCGGCAGTGAGCGAGGCGCAGCCGCCCGCGTCGGCCGCCGGCAATATCTATGTCGTGCAGGAAGGCGACAGCTTGTGGCGGATCGCCAACGATCAACTGGGCGATCCATCCGCCATCGCGGCCATTAAAGAGCTGAACATGAAAGTGCTGCAAGGCGACGATCATGACGTGATCACCCCGGGCATGAAGCTTCACTTGCCCGGCAAGCCCGTTGCCTCGGCAAATTAACCACCTTGGCTGGAGACCCTCACCCCAACCCTCTCCCGGAGTACCAGGAGAGGGGGAAATGAGGCCGGAGATGTTCAAGCTTCTACTATGTCTGCTGTGCGGTGTCCTGACGGGTACGCTATTGCTCCAGCTTCGCCAGCAGCATTTGCATCTCACGTTCGAGAACAACCAGTTGCATAATCAGATCGAGGCGACGCAGGCGCTGTTGTGGAACCAGCAATTGAGCATTGCCGTCTGCACCGCCCCCAACGCCCTGGCGGCCACGGCCGTGGACGAAAATCTCAAACTTTCGGCTTCCCCGCCTGCCAAAAATCCCGGCCCGAACTGAGAGAGAGCCGGGGCGTGTCGCCCCGGCGCCGGGCCGGCACGGCCCGGCTCTGTCACAAAGCAGTTAAATTTGTTGCCCGCCGCCCGCGCACGCCGATGAATTATCGGACCCCGGCTCATCCCACATGGGTAACTTTTCGACCATCCGCTGCTCCGTGGTCATTTACAGCATCGTGGGCCTGTTCGTGCTGTTGACCGGCCGGGTGGCGTATCTGCAAACCTATGGCCGCGAGCAGACTATTGTGCGGGCCGAGCGGCAGCAGCATCAGAGCCTGATTCTCCCGGCCAGGCGCGGAAATATTTACGATCGCAACGGCCTGCTGTTGGCCGGCACGATTCAAACCACCAGCCTGTTTCTCGATCCCAAATTCATGCAGGATCGGTTCCAGGACCAAGGGCACAGCCTTGTCGAAATGGATCAGGCGCTGGACAGGCTCGCCCGCGTGATGGGGACCGATTCATTCAAGCTCGCCCAGTTGCTGGGCGACCGCGCCAACGATCGGTTCGTCAAGATCGCCGAAAACCTGGACGATTCGGCCGTCGCACAGATCGAAGCGCTGGACCTTCCCGGCGTCGGCACACTGGCCCAAAGCGCCCGCTGCTACCCCATGGGTTCGATCGCCGCGCACCTGCTGGGCGGCTGCGGCGCCGATGGAACAGGACTGGACGGCGTCGAGCTGAAATATGACAAGCTTCTGGCCGGCAGGCCCGGATTCGAACGCCAGACCAAGGACGCCCGCCGCCGGCCCATCGGCGTGGATGAGGATGACTACGTTTGCCCGCAGCACGGCCAGCATCTGGTCCTGACTATCGACGCCAACCTGCAATCCATCGCCGAACAGGAACTACGCCAGACGGTTGAGACATGCCAGGCCGCGCGCGGCGAGGTCGTGGTGATGGACCCGAACACCGGCGACGTGCTGGCCCTGGCAAATTATCCGACTTTCAATCCGCAAACTCTCAGCGATTCCACTCCCGACATCCGCCGAAACAGCGTGCTGGTCGCTCCGTTTGAGCCCGGGTCGATTTTCAAGCCGTTCATCGCCAGCCCGGCGCTCATGCTGCACGTCACCACGCCCTGGGAGATGTGGACCATCCCGGCTATCACCTGGCACACGCCCTACGGCCGGGCGATCACCGATGTCCACCATTACGGCAACCTGTGCACCTGGGACGGGCTGGTCAAATCCAGCAACATCCTCATGTCGATGCTCAGCGAGCGGATGGGCAATGCCCGGCTGTATCGCGCCGTCACCGCTTTCGGATTCGGACACCGCACGGGCCTGGATCTCCCCGGCGAAAACGCGGGAAAGGTAAATCAACTTTCCAAATGGAACCATTTCAGCACCGAGTCGATCGCCCAGGGATATGAGCTGATGGTCACGCCGCTGCAGATCGCCCGCGCGTTCTGCGCCATCGCCAACGGCGGTCGGCTGGTGACGCCGCGCATCCTGCTGGGAACGCTGGATCCGCGCGGCAACGTGCTCTACCGCCAACCCGCGACTGATTTCGATTCGCTCCCCCAGGCGATCGACCCGGCAACGGCGGCGCAGATGCGGAGAATCCTTTGCGATGTTGTCATCCGCGGCACCGCCGCCGGGCGACGCAGCCGAATCTGGAACATCGCGGGCAAGACGGGCACGGCACACATTGCCGAAGCGCACGGCTACAGCGCCACCCGCTTCAACAGCAGTTTCATCGCCGCCGCCCCTTACGAAAATCCCAAGCTGGTCGTCGCGTTCATCATTCACGATCCCACGCACGGCAGTCCGTACGGCGGCGAAGTCGCCGCCCCGGGCGCCTGCCGATTCCTGGAGCGAGCCCTGACCTACATGGAAGTCCCCTCCTCCCCCGACCTGCCGCTGCCGCCGCCCAAGGTGGCCAGCGTGCTGTGGAATTACGACGCCAATGCGTACACCAACCGCAACGTCGGCGCTCCGCAGGAAGCTTCGGATCAATGAACGCTCCGCCAATCGGCTGCACACGCGGAATGTTTGATTGATTACTGCTCCGTCACAATATCCGCCCGGGTCGTTTCGATGATCGCCAGCAATTCCTTCTGCTCCTTGTTGGCGATCTGCATTTTGTCCAGGGTGGCTTTGAGGTCGCCGACGGAGGCGTCGAATTCGGGGTTGCTGATGTGCATATTCTCGTGAGCCGACTTCATGTCCTTGCCCTGGTAGATCGAGGGGCCGCCGGTGGCCAGGGCCAGGAATTCGGCGATGTGGGCCTTCATCACTTTTACGTCTTCGGGGTTGGGCTTCCATTCCTCCGAGGTGTCACGATGGATGCTCAGGCCGCCCTGCACGACGTCCTTGCGGTTCCAGTTGACGCGCGGATCGGCCATGGCGCGATCGACGAAATCGTTGACGATAGCGGCCACGCCCTTCTGGCCGCCCAGGCGATCGTAGAGGGAGGCCTTATCGCTGGAGGCGGCGGCGCCGGAGCCCTGGTTGCTCAGTTGCTGCGCCTGGGCCATGCGCTGCTGGGCGCGCTGGTCGGCGTCCTTGTCACCGGAGGTGAAGAAATCCTTGTTCTGTTGCTGGCTGCTTCCGCCGCAACCGGCGATGCATAAGACGGAAAATGTTCCGGCCAAAACCGAGAGTAGTACAACCGAGAGTATGTCTTGCAGGCGGGCTCGCCTCATTGTTCTGCTCCAAGGTTAGTCGGATTAGTGATGGAAGGGGCCTCAAACTGCATCCCGTCGAACGACTGGTTCCCCGCCGAAAAGCGCGGCAAATAGGCGCGAATAAATGCGTTGCGCAGCACGTTGCCGATGGCGCCGAGGATATCCATGTTCGGCTGGGTCAAGTCGCCGGTGAAGGGAATGTTGGTGCCGAACTGATCGCGCGGCTGGTTCTTGAGGATGCCGGTTGTTACGCCCAGAATCGCCTGCCAGAAAAATTGCAGCGCGTTGGCATCGTACTTCACATCCTCGACGACATCAAAGATCTTTAGATTGCGAAACAGGGGCTTGACGTATCCCTCCAACTGGCCTTCGTTGGCCTGAGCCTCGACGACCAGATCGAACCAGCCGCCTTTGAAATCGAATCCGCCGTAGGTGTGGGCCAGATCGTTGAGGGCGGTGACATCCAACCCCTGTAGCAGGACCGCCATCTTGAAATCGGGCCGGTAGGAAAAGGGATTCAGTTTCATGTGGAATTCAAAATCCGCCTGATCCATCGCCAGGCCCTTGGCATCGACGGTGGCCATGCGGGGGGTCGATTGGCCTTGGATGTTGGTCAGATTGCCGACCTGGGCTTCCAGGTGGCTGAGATACACGTCGACGGGTTTCTGTTGCACGTAGCTGCGGAAATGAATCGCACCATTATGAATCTCGGTCCGATTGATTTTGAAAGGAGATAGTTGCTGAATGACCTGGAGCCAGGCGGTGCCGCCGCCGCTTTGGCCTTCGGATTCATCAGAGGGGGCGACAAAATTGACTTGCGGCTGTTCGAAAACCACTTGAGCGACAATCCTGCGATGAAGGATGGCGTTCCACTGCACGGCCAGCTCAAGGCGTTTGGCCGAGAAAAGCGGCACGGGCACGTTGCCGGTTCGCTTCAAGAGGCGGATATCAGAAATGGAATACGCCCCGCGCCACAGGTGCAGCGTCACATCGCCGATGCGCCCCTCGTATTCGAGATTGCGGCTGAGCGTACGATTGACGTACCAGCGCACGACCCGCGGCAGCATGGGCCGGGCGCAGGCGACTAGCACCACGATGCCCACGACGACGCCGAGCAGGATTCTCCGCCACAACCGGCGTTTTTTGGTGCGCGGCGGAGCGTCGGTTGATGAGCTGGCTGGTCGGCTTGACATAATTGCAGATTCTCAATCGACCTTAACGTTGGTTTTCCAATCTAGTCAACGGGTGAATTTCGAGGGTGGAGGGATAACTTAACCCAAGAGCTTCAGTAGTTCTTCCGGTCTTGACAAGGGCATTCAGCCCTACCATACTGAATTCGTTACGAATTCTTGTGGGGATAAATATGATTGCAACCAAACACACGCAATCTTTGACCGAGTTCCGCCAAAACGCCAGCCAAACGTTGGAGCGCCTTAACAAGACGGGCGATGCTGAAATTCTGACCGTGAACGGCCACGCGCGTGCCGTCCTAGTTTCGCCAGCAATGTATGATGAGTTGGCCCGCGATGCCGAACTACGCCGGGATGTCGCGGTGATGCGAACCGCCATTCGCCAAATCGACCGCGGCGAAGGCCAGGATGCCGGGGAGCTTTTGCGGGGTGTGCGATCTGGATTGCTGGCGACCAAGCGTGCCAAGCGCCGCGGCCGCAGAGGCAAGACTCGGTGAAGAAATATCGCGTGATCGTCCCGCCGATCGTTCAAAACCAGATTCGGACACAGGCGAGCTTTATCGCGCAGGATTCGATCGCCAATGCGCTGGCGTGGGAAAAGCGTCTGCGCACCGCCATCGAGGATCTTGCCATGTTGCCGACACGCAATGCCGTTGACAAGTTAGCCTCCCGGCGAATCGGCCAGGATGTGCGCAAAATGGTGTTCGACAGAATCTATCTGGTGTTCTATCGCATTCGCGAGTCGAATCGCGCGATCGACATCCTCAACTTCCGCCATGGCGCTCGTCTGCCCCAGGCCGATGAGCCGTGAGGCGCCTTGGACAAGCCCTTATAGCAACTACACAAATCGCGCGATTTGCTCGGCGCTGCGGTAGGCCAACGCCATGATCGTTAGCGCGGGGTTGAAGCCGCCGTTGGTGACGTGCAACGAGGCGTCCACCACGAACAGATTCTCGTGGCCGTGGACGGCGCCGTGGGGATCGCAGACGCTGGTGGCAGGGTCGTTGCCCATCCGGCAGGTGCCGGCCTGGTGTTGGCCGGCGGACAGGAACGGGGCCTGGGGCGTGGACCCCCAAATCTTTTGGGCGCCGCTGGCCAGGAGCCACTCGCGGCAGCGGTCGTGGATGAAACGGATCGTGTGAAGCGTTTGGGCGTGCTGCGTCCCACTGAAGCGGGCGACCGGAATTCCCCAGCGGTCGCGCACAACCGGATCGCCCATGACGCGCCCGTGCGGGCTGGGGATTTCCTGTACCGGGCCTTGCACGTGGATCACGCGGGAATACGTGTCGCGCATCCAGCGCTTGGCGGCCAGGCCCCAGCGCGGAACGTCAGGCGGCGATCCCCTCAGATAAATCACCGGCAGCTTGATGAAGTCGTTGGCCAGCATCGCCCCGCCGACGACGCCCGGATTGCCGTGGACCCATCGGCAGGTGGCGATGGCCGGGCCGGGGCCGATGCCGTCGTAGGTGCGCTCCGAGAAAATCGCCTGGGCGCCGAAATAGCAATGGCCCTGCAAATTGCGACCGACCTGATCGTGCTGGTTTCCCAGGCCGCGCGGGAATTCGGCCGTGGCGGAATTGAGCAGCAGCCGGGCGCTCTCGATCGCCCCGGCGCTGATCACGACAATCCTGGCGCTGGCGGCTCGGCGGCTGCCGTCGGCGCGATAGTAGGTGATGCCGCTCGCTTTGCCCCGGGAATCAACAATCACCCGCTCGACCTGGGCGTTGGGTTCCAGCACGCACCGGCCGGTCGCAAGCGCCAGGGGCACCATTGTGTTGTGCGTGCCGTTCCTGGCGTCGGTCGGGCAATCGAAGCCGATGCACATGCCGCAGCGCACGCAAGCGGCGCGGTTGTTGAAAGGAACCGTGTTAATGAACATCGGCACCGGCTGGGTGGAAATGCCAAGCCGCTGTGCCCCGCGCCGCAGAATGTTGCGCTGCAGGGTGTCATCGGTGGCGGGCATGGGATAGGGCCGGCGGCGCGGGCCTTCGAAGGCGTGCTGGGCGGCATCTCCGGCCACGCCGATCTCCCATTCGGCACGCTCGTAGAAAGGCTCCAGATCGTCGTAGTCGATGGGCCAATCGGCCAGGGACGAGCCTTGCGGAATTCCGTAGAGGCTGGCCATGCGGAAATCCTGGGGCATGAATCGCCACGCCTGCGCGCCGAAGACGCGCGTGCCCCCGCCGACGATCGCGGCATTGTTGTGATAGCCCGCCTGGTGCGGACGCAAAATCTTAAACGAGCCGTCGGATTGCTCGGCCACGCGCGGATGACCATCTGAAGGGCCGGCATTATTCCCGTAGAGGCTGAGGCGCTGGTTGCGCAGGTGATCGCGTGACAGATCCGCATAAGCCAGATTCGGACCGCGGTCCAATAGAAGCACGGTCTTTCCCGCTTGCGCCAGCACGGCGGCGACGATTCCGCCTGCTGCGCCGGCGCCGATCACAATAATGTCGAATTCGCTCATGGGCGCGTCGGCGGGTTGCGCTGCGAGGATGAGGTGAGATCCCCGGGGACGCCCGATTCATAGCCGATCATTTTCCAGGAAAACGCATCACGATTGCCGCCGTTGGCAGGATCGGCGTAGTAGCCTTCGGTAACCAGGTCGACCAGGAGTTTGAAAAATGCCTGGGCCGCCACGGTTGGATGCGATTCAAGACCAGACAGCACCGCGTCCTGTTGAGCTTCGCCCAGCGTATCGAATCGCCGCCCCTCAAACATCGCGGCTGACTCATCGTTTAGCAGATCCAGTCCGGCGAGAAATTCACCGGCGCGATCGCGCAAATCGCCGGCGAGCAATTGCAGCACATATTGCTCCGCCCCGGCCGCCGAGGCGGACGGAAAATCGTCCACCGGAACAATCCGATCCGCCGCGGCGATGAACGCCGCGCGACGCTTCGGCGAAAAAAGCTTCATACGATCGAAAAAGATATCCCAGACCTTCGCGAACACAAGCACCACGGGGAAAGACTGATAATGCCCGCCATTATGAAATGCGGGGCGGAATAGGGAAGCTACCTATCTCAAATACCAGGATTTGTTCGAGCCCAGAATGATCAGGCAAGCTCCGCTACGGGCCGATTTCACTGCTATGAAGACGTTAATTCAATTTATCTCCGATGAGTCCGGGGGCGAGGTTTTGGAATACGCGCTGATCGCGGGGCTGATCGTCATCGCCTCTATCGCGGTCATCGCCGCTGTGGGCAGCAACGTTGTCGCGCAGTGGACGTCAGTCAATTCAACCATGTGAATCGGACCAGCAAGCGGATGGGAATGGAAGCCGTATTGTTACGGTTTTTGATTTTGCCAGTAATTTCCGTCCGGGATGCTCTCCGATGCGCCGGTATATACGCAATTGGCGATCTCCTGAAGAAGCGGCCGCGTTTGCCGAACCGGATCATCCAGGCTCGCGGCCAGTTGCTTGAGCCAGCGCAAAAAACTTTCGGAGGCTGGCGCCGTCATGCCATATTGCATCACGACCGATCTGGCGATTTTTATCACGTCGGGCACATGCCCCACCTGCGGCGCCGATTTGCGCATCACGTATAAATCGCGGATGATCCAACCCCAGGCCGCCCGTAAGGTGAGCCAGCCCAATGACGGATATGGCAAGTCTTCGACCCTGAATTTGCGGTAGCGGGACCAGATAAAGGGTAGGCGGTTTTCCAGCCAGAATTTGATTGCTGACACGCTGTGCTCGTAGCCGACAGTGTTCCAGTTCCAGTCATTTTGCAGCACCGAATCATCCGTGTCGCGGCGAAGATGCCACGCCTGGCATGCCGGAGCGTATAGCAAGTGATGCCCCGCGCCTTTCAGGCGATTGGAAATATCGACGTCCTCGAAGCTGGCGACGAATCGCTCGTTCCACCCGCCCAGTTCCCGCGCGACGCTAACGCGGCAGGCCATGGTGGCGCCGAAAAGGATCCGGGGATCCCTCAGCTCATCGGGCCCGAAATGCTGCGGCATGTGGATGGCTCGCCACAGGTCGGCGCGCGTATCGGTGAATCGCTCGTCCAATCGACCGCCGATGGCGGCGATCTCGGGCATCGCCGCGAAGCGCTTTTCCAGTTCCTGCAAATAATTTTCCGCGACCACAACGTCGGCGTCGACGCCCAGGATGAGATCCCCCTGGGCGTTGGCCAGCGCGCAATTCCGTCCCGCGGCCAGCCCCACCTTTGCGGGCATTTGAAGAATCTGGAAATTGTGCTCCTGGGCGATCTGGGCGCTGCTGTCAGTGCAGCGATCATTGATAAAGAGGAATTGATCCGCCGGCCGAATCTGCCGCCGCAACGACGCCAACGTCTGGCCGACCGTGCTTTGGTTATTATGGCACGGAACGTATACCGTAATTTTCATGCGCGGCGAATCCTACCCGCGCGTGCACCTATTCGACCAACATCGCGTCGCCATAACTGAAAAAGCGGTAACGCCGGGCGATCGCCTCGTGGTAAATGCGGCGCTGCTGGGATAGGCCGGTCAGTGCGGCCACCAGGGCAATCAGTGTGCTGCGCGGTAAATGGAAATTCGTGATCAGCCCATCGACGTGCCGCCAGCGGTACGGGGGATAAATAAAAATGTCGGTCTGGCCGCTCGTCGGTGTAAATGGAACGCCCGCCGGCTGGGATTCCAGCACGCGGGCCGAAGTGGTGCCGACGGCGATGGTTCGACGGTGCTCGGATTTGGCGCGATTCAATTGTTCGGCGGCGGCGGCATCGAGCGAATAGGATTCGCTGTGCATCGCATGGTCTTGCAGATTGTCGGCGGTGATCGGCTTAAACGTGCCCAGGCCAACGTGCAGGGTCACCATCGCGCGGTGGATACCGGCGTCGTGGAGGCGTTGCAGAAGTTCCGAGGTGAAATGCAACCCGGCCGTGGGCGCCGCCACCGCGCCGGGGGCGCGGGCATAAATCGTCTGATAACGTTGCCGGTCCAGCGCATCGCGATCG
>Ga0182024_10026675_pt1 | contig 10139 bp, 11 predicted proteins | sample P32metaG_FD_120480 | JGI IMG/M metagenome (GOLD analysis project Ga0182024, IMG submission 120480) | Permafrost microbial communities from Stordalen Mire, Sweden - P3-2 metaG (Illumina Assembly) | ecosystem: Environmental > Terrestrial > Soil > Wetlands > Permafrost | place: Sweden: Stordalen...
ACGCCGCCAAAAAAAGATCAAAGCATGGAGGGTCGGATCATCGGCCTTATTGAAAGGCTTTTCGAGAGGAGCATTGTCACGTCGGGGCGTCTACGCAACATCGAAGATCGTCTTGCGCGCATGGATGGTGGTGATGACTCGAAGGCGGCTCTCGATTTTGCGCAAAAACAGGTGGCCGACCGGCTCAAGGCTTTAAGGGCTCACAGGCCATGAGCGCAGCCGAATTCAAACGCCTCCATGGTCGTGCGATCCCGTTTAACAAAACAATCGCACTCAAGGACGGTCTGTTCGAGATGGTCGAGTCAAAGGCGTTCGATCGATTCTTAGAGGCACCGCTCAATGACGTTAATCTCCTCGAATTTTTTCATGACGGTCGCGTGATCGCATCGACTGCAGATCGCAGCCTTCGTCTTTTCGCCGACAGTCGTGGTCTGAATTTTTACGCGGATATCGATGCGAGCTACGGTCACGAAAATTGGCACCTGCTGCGCGCGATGCGTCGATCTAAGCCGGCGGATCAGTGCTCGGTGAATTTCAATTCAATGGCTTGCATCAGCGATGTCTATCTCGGGGCGCACCGGCAGCGAATTGTGCGAGCCCGAATTGACCATATCGCAGTCGGAGTGACGGGCGGTGCATATGGCGCGGCCACCGGGGTCTGGACGGACGGCGATGAAAAGGACCCCGCGTCTCCGCTTCGCATTCAAGAAATGGCCGGGGAATTTCAGGATGGCGCGGCGACCTGGCCGCTGCGCGAATTTATCCGCAGGAGATAGCGATCATGACCGCAGCGCAACGCAAGACGCCGACCCAGGCCAATGGAAGGAGATAGCGATCGTGAACGCTCTGCTCGACTTCCAGCTGCCGGTCCGCGGTAGCAACGCGGATCATCTCAATATCTTCACGACCGCCGCCGAAACTTACGGCACCGGCGTCGCTGAGCGTGTCGCCTCGACTATGCGGATGGCGAAGCGCTTCGGTCTTGAGGGCGCGACTGTGGGCGATTGGTTGAAAAAAATGCGGGTCTTGGGGCTTGCCGCTGATGCCGCCGGCATTGCGAACCTAGCCGGCCGGCGAGGCGTTCGCCAGTCGGCGACGGTGGATCAATATTTCGTCGCGGTCGTTCGCGGAGACTTGGAAGACGCGTGCGACGATCTTCGCCGCCGAGGCTATCGGGACAACCAAGTCGCGCGATTTCGAGTGAGGGCGTGGCGGGCATTTAAGCTCGCTCTTCGCCGTGCCACACAAATGAGGAGCCACTAAATGTCCGATGCCGCCGTCGTCCGCCAAATCACGATCCAGGGTCGCACCGAGGGAATTCCGCAGGCGACCTCCGATCTGAACAGCCTGGCCAGCGCGCAAGGCCGCGTGGTGCAGATCACCGATCAGCTGCGCGCCTCGATCGACAATGCGACGATAGCACTCAACGCCAACGTCCAGAACCTCGGCCAGCTCAAGGCGGCAAACGACAACGTCTCAAGCAGCTATCTGGGCATCATCAACGGCGCGCGCGAGCTCTCCGGCGGCCTCGAGGAGACCGTCGAGCACATTCTCAACACCGTCAATCATCTCAAGCTGCTGGCGCTCGCCGCCTATGCGATGTCGCCGGCGATGCGTGGGATCGTCAATTCCGGCGCCACCAAGGCATTGAGCGAGATCCCGCCGGTCGCCGCGACCGCCGCTCAGTCGCTCTTGTCGTTCGCTTCGCCGGCGCTGGCGTTTTTCTCGCGCATCGCGCTGCCGATCGAGGCTGCGGTCGTGGCATGGGAGGGCCTTAACTATATCATCGGCGTCGGCTCCAAGCTGCTCGATCAATACAGCGACGCCGAGCGCAAATTGTACGCGCCGAACGTCGATGCCGATCTCGGCAAGCTCACCACGTTCCAGGGCGATACGATCACGCCCGATCAGCAGCAGCGTGCGATCGCGCTGGCGAGCGAGATGGCGGAAGCCAAGCAGAACATTTCGGACTTTCTGAAAGTCCAGATTGATCTGACCGAACCGGCGCTGCGGCTGCAGGCGGCGTGGGTCGGCATTGTCAGCGCGATCGGCGATGCCGCGAAAAAGGCAAACGATCTTATCGGCGCGACAACCGTGCCGTCGGGCATCTGGTCCGCTCTCGGCAATGCGACGCTCAACGCACTTCCGGTCGTCGGGCCGGCCTATAATGCCGCCCGTGGCGCCTACAATCTCATGGCGCCGACCGACGAGATGGGCGACCGCAGCGACGCCGTCCAGCGCCAGGCGATGGCGCTGGCACGCCAACGACTGTCCGCCGGTCTTGATCTGGGGGCAATCGATAAGGTCGATCCGAAAGCAAAATTTGGCGAGACGGATAATTACAAATTTAAAACTTTCACTGGACGCTTCAGTCAAGATGTCGGCGCGCTCGCGGCGCCGTGGGAGGCACCGCCGCAGCCCAAAAGCACCGACGCCTACGACCGCTCGATCCAGAGCATCAAAGATCAAGTAAGTGTCTTGCAGCTCGAGGCCGATGGCGCGGGCAAGACGTCGCAAGCGGTCGACGAAATGAAAGTCGCGCACGAGGCCAACCTCGCCGCGATGAAAGACAGCATCCCGGTCACCGACGCGATGCGCGAGCAATGGAAGGCGCTGGGCGATCAGATCGCGGCGTACACCATTCAGGTCAATCAGTCGAAGGTCGCGCAAGAAGAGACGTTCAAGCGCGCGACCATGTTCATGTCGCCGCCCGATCTCGCCGCGGCCAATGCGGCACACCAGATCGATCCGACCGATTGGCAGTCGCACCTGAAAGACGCCGGGCCTCAGATGGCGGCGATGACTTCGCAATTATCGACTGCCCGCGATCTCGCGACCAGCTTCGGCGACAGCATCGGCCAGGGCATGCTGCAGGGCCGGCAGGGCGCGCTGCTCCTGACCGACGCGCTGACCAATCTGGAATCGAGCCTGCTCAAGATGGTGACCAATGCCGCCATCAATAACCTGTTCTCGGCGCTGGCGCCGAAGCCTGGCGCATCAGGCGGCGGACTATCCGGCCTGTTCGGCGGCCTGTTCGGCCCGAGCAGCTCGGCCGGCGACGCCGACGTCGCCAACGCCAATCAGGCGGCGATGATCGGCGGCGGCATGCACGCGGGCGGCATCGTCGGCCGCGAGCTCACCTTCACGCGCTATGTGCACCCGGCGTATTTCGACAACGCGCCGCGGTATCATTCCGGCGGCATCGCCGGCGACGAAACGCCGATCATCGCGCAGCGCGGCGAAGGCGTCTTCACGCCCGGTCAGATGGCGGCAATGGGCGGTCATTCGCCGGTCAACGTCACGGTGAACAACAACCATTCGTCCGCCGGCGTCAGTATCCAGCAGCAGAAGCGCGGCGACGGTGGCGTGGACATCCAGGCGACGATCACCGACACGATGAACAAGCACCTGGCGGGCGGCGGCGCCGACGGCATCTTCCGTTCGCGCTACGGTCTCGCATTACGGCCGCGACCGCGCTGAAAGAGGAAACCCCATGAACGCCTCGGTCCGCCATCCCGTCGCCGTCCTCAAGGAACGGCCGTTCGATGGTCCGTTGCGCATCCTGCCGGTCGATTGGTCGGCTGAGCGCACGCCGTCGATCGCCGAGATCCTCGACGCGCAGGCCGATCTGCCACAGGGCTTTCGCGAACGCTGCGTCGCCCGCGTTAACCACGAGCTGGTGCCGCGCGCGATGTGGCCCTATGTGCGGCCGAAGCCGCGCTGCGGCGGCAAGGCGATCGACGTCGTCGTGATCTTCGCGCTGCCGCTCGGCGACGGCCGCGGCGGCGGCGGTTCCGGCGGCGCGCGCAAGAATCCCATCGCCTCGGTTGCCACCATCGCCGTGCTGCTCGCCGCCGCCGCCGTCAGTGGAGGCGCCCTTGCGCCACTTTCGGCGGCGTTGGGGCCAACCACGATCGGCGCTGCGGTCGCCGGCAGCGCGATCGGCATCGGCGGTTTCTTCGAAACTTCCGCCCTCAGGGCGTTGGTATGACTGCGATCAATATCATCCGGCAAAAAGCGGCCGTCCACGTTCTCACGGATGGTGCAGGATACAGTCCGGACGGAACGTTCACGTTCAGAATGCAAAAAGTCTTTCCACTCGCGCACCTGAAGGCCGTGATCGCCGTCCGTGGCTCGCCTTTATTTGGGCCGATGTTTGCTCATCATGCCTCGGTGAGGGCGAGCGGATTTGAACACCTGGTTAGTCTGACGCCCGCGATTGCGCGGGAGGAAGTAGACAAAGTGCCGGGCCGCTTTGAGCGTGAATTTGACTTGATCATCGCCGGTTGGTCACAGGCGTGCGGCCCAGCGAGCGTTGCCTTGTGCAGTCATAGCCGGCACGGCTTCGAGCCCTGGCAGGTCATTGATCTCGACGTGATCAGCTTGTCGCCGTCCAGCGAACGCATAACGGCCGAATTAGCTGTCGCGTATCCGAAGGGCGTCGAGCCCGATGATTTCGATCCGATTGTCGATGGTCTGCGGGTCCTTGAAATTCAGCGCCAAAATCCTGTGGAGCACGCCTGGGAGAGCGCAGGGCCGGTGACACAGCCCGCGGTTGGCGCGTTCGCTCAGCTAACGACCGTCACTGCGGACGCGATCACAACGCGGATCATTCGCCGTTGGCCGGACGAAATCGGTCAGCCGCTCGGAGCCGAAACCTTTGGGGCGGCGTAAATGGCACGATTAATGCTCATAGGCATGAGCGATATCGGAACCGGCCGAGCCGGTCGGGGGTTTGTAGGTCCATCATTGCCATTCTTCGCGGTGTCGTGATGTGCTATGATTCCCGCGGCATCAGTTAGTCGCTTAATCGGTGTTCTCGGCCGGGGCCGAAAACCAACCGAGGGCAAGGGCATGATGCACTTCCGCGGACACGGACGGATCGCATCGCTCGCGTGGTGGACGCTTCTCGCCGCCTTGGCGACCTCTTACGTAGTGATTTTTGCGGGGCTGCTCGGCGAAGTTAGCGCGGCCGTTGTTTCCTTGGGTAGTTTCAGCGGCGCAATGATTGGTTGCCTAGCCGCCTTGGTCTATCTGGCGGCGGCAATGCGCGACACCCATGCTGCGCACGGTACGTGACGGGACCTAGACAATCGCAATCACGCGCTGTTCGGCTAACGAGACTATGAGGAGCTGTCCCTTAGCGTCGAACGTGTATCGCGTCCCCTTAAGAGCCGGGATCTTCGATAGCAGCTCATCCGGGTAATCAAACAACTTGGCGTCCGGAAGGGCATCACCAAGATGCCCTATACCCTTATAGGCTTGGTCAGGATCAAACTTTAGCACCGTACGGATGATCATGCGATCATCGCTTGAAAGCGTTAGGACAGGTGACTGAGGCAGCGGCGCCAATTCGGCTATCCGCTTTTCGATCCTGGAGAGCGACCCACTGACGTCCGATTGCCCAGCGGTCAATCCAATTGCGGCGCCTTCAACCCTCGCTAATCGCCCTGAAAGCTCAGTCTTTGCCATTTCAAGGTCAGAGCTCACCGAGTGAATCTGGACGAACAGCGCAATGCCTCCCCCGACGATGACAGTGAGTATGCCAATCACCGCAAACGTCAGCTGCTTGAGGACGTCAACGCTGCCCTCGAGCTTGCCGAGGTCGCGACCGTAATCCGGCGACGGTGTCTTGGCCACGTTCGAGTACCTTGTGAAAACGCCGAGCTGGCCGCGCGGCTGGGGCGGGCGGGGTCGATGGACCCCGTCGCGCGCATGATATCCGATCACGCCAAGGCGTAACAGTCGCGTCTAGACGCTTGCACTATGATTGCGATCAAGTCGGAAATGGCGCGAAGCCTGTCTGCGCGTCGACCCACCCTGGATGCTGCAGCGTTGCGCCCTTGCGGCCGCAAACTGTGCAGCGCGCGGAATGCCTTAGCTTGTCGCTCGACGCGTCAGCGCCCCAACGGATCATGAGCGGGACGAAAGCGACGGGCGCGTGATGCAGACAGCCCTCGCACCATAGCCAGAACCAGCAACTGGCGCGGTGCAGTTCGGCCAAGGTCGGAACAGCGGCGTTTTCCTCTTTAAGCATCGGCGCAATCTACTTCGCCAAGTTATCCCCCGCCAAGGAAAACAGCTTGCGGGGCCTTGGCAAATCTGATTCGATTCCAATCACACAAGGAGACCTAGGTAAGCGCAGTCTCGCGACCGGGCGTTGCAGCACCCGCCGCGAGACTGTGTGGCAACGCACCAGTTCGGGGCGCGATGATCGATTCGACGTTCTGGCCGGCGCATTCAAACAGCTAGGAGGTTTTCCCATGTCGTCACAGAATCTAAGCCGGCGCGCTCTCGTTATTGGCACCGCCGTCCTGGCACCCGCCACAGCATTTCCTGCCGCGAGCGCCGCTCCAGCCGGCGGGGAGTGGAACGCGGAGGCCGCGCTCGATCGCTACCGGCAAGCCATTGACGTCCTACGGACGAGGGTTGTGTGCGCCGGTTGGCAGCTCGATGAAATCGGTGCTGCGCGCACCCTTCGTTACTTTCAGGGACTGGTGGACGGCCGCGAGGACGACGAAGAGAATGATGCGGCGATCGACTTTCTTGTCGCACACGGCCAATCGCCCGACTGGATATTCGGTGGCAGGTTATTCGGCATGATCTGCGCTGGCGCGCGGCACTCGCCTCAAGCGTCGCGCAGGGCCGATCCGATATTCGAGGTCATTGAGGAACATCAACGGCTTTATGCCGCCCAGCTGCTGATCATCGGGCATCATTCGCGTCTCGAAGAAGAACTTCCGCGTGATAGGCGGCGAAGCGCCGTCAGTAGTGTCGAATCCAAAATCGTCGACACCGATGATCCAAGGTGGATTGCCGCCGAACGAGCGGTCGCTGGTGGCTGGGATGAAGTGCTCAACTTCGCCGTCGAATTGACCGATGTGCGGCCGACAACGCTCGCCGGTATTATCGCCCTCCTTCGCTATGTCGATGAGGAGGAGGCGTCGCGCGATGGAGCCGGCTTCCCCGATATTCTTCATGACGATGACGACGCCAAGGTGAACAAAGAACGCGGCGCAGGGTTCGCTTATTTCATCCATCGGAACGTCGCGGCCGCGTTGGATGCGATGCAGGAGAATCTATTCTCCTGAGGGGAATTTCTTCCCCGTGCATATCGCAGGGAAACTCGTTGACCCGCTGCGGTCTTTCCTGATGCCGACGCGGCCGCCGCCCCATCGACCGCCCGGGTGGAAACCAGCACCCAAGCGTGCGGCCGTACAAGACCCGTATTATGCGACGGCCGAGTGGCGGCGGTTACGCAAGCAGTGTTTGGAGCGCGACGACTATCGGTGCACGACGCCGGCGTGTCCAACGCCGGATCGAGGCCATGGCGGCGTGTTGATAGCCGACCACATCATCGAGCGTAGGGAAGGAGGCGAGGACGCGTTGCCGAACCTGCGCACGCTATGCTCGTTCTGCGATGGCGTCCGGCATGGATGGCGCCGCCGGCTGGCCGTCCCTATGGGGGGGTCTAAAAGTATCGCCGCGAGGCCCTTTGGACCGGTTGGGAATGAATGCACCATATCCGCGAATTTCCAGATTTTTTTTTACTCAGGAGAAGCGACGATGGCGGCAGAGCGCGATCTATTTGCGGTGGTCGAGACGGCGACTGCGGCTGACGATCATTGGAGATTTTTCGACTGGCCGAGCATCATCAAGGAAGCGGAAGTCCGGCTCGAACAGGCTCGCGGGATGGGCAAGGACGCGGGCGAACACGGCACGCTGGAGTATTGGACGGCCTGGGCGGCGCACGCCAATCTCGCCGCCTGTTTCGCGGCACAAAAAAACCCCGGGCACGAGGCCCGGGGTTCGTAGGCTTCCGCCGCGCTATCGGTACGCCGGCGGCTTGACGCCGTTCAGTCGCAGCTTGGCGAAGCGATCGAGATTCGGATGCCCGAATTCGATGACCTCGACGCCGAGCTTGTCTTCCAGCCACTGAGCGGCAAGGTGCCGATGGCACCACAGCTCCCCATTCTGAATTTTCGACGCGCTCTCGTAGCAGAGCATGACGGGAATCTTCCCGCCGCCTGCCGCGATCAGCTCGTCGGCTACCTTGCGCGGATCCAACGTCGCGAGGATCGCGTTGTAGCGTTCGAGATACTCCGGGATGCTGACAGAGTTGAACCAGGTCCCCGGCTCAAGCGCGCGATAACGCTTGTAGCCTGCCGGCATCCCTCGCGGGATGCCACGCGACACGCCGACCTGGATATGATCGCCGGGGAGTTTTACGAACCAACTCGCGGTCTTGATTATCATCGGAGGTCTCCTTTGTGGAAAAGTCGGCCGCGACGGGCGCGGTTGTAAAAGCGTCAAAATTGCCGCTTTTGCCACCGGCTGGTTGAAACAGAAAAAAACCCGCTCGGGTGGCGCCGTGCGGGTTTTGGTCTCCTTGTGATGCGGCTGCGAACCGCAGTGGTGACACAGAGGCTACGCCGTCAGTCCTCGTCGTCGAGCTCGTCCAAATTCCTTTTCAACCACCCACCTCAGGAGACCGTCATAAGTCTGAAATGGCCCCCCGAGAATCGCGCCTCTGTCATTCTCTGCAAACCAATTGAGATTGTTTTTGTAAAAGTAGGTCTGATCGAGTGCATCCGCGCCGGCCTCGGCGCCGCCGCTGCTCGGCTCGATCAGCACCATAAAAGCGTCGAGCGGCGTATTGGCGGCGGCGAGCGCCCTGGCGATCGATTCGGTCGAAGGCCAGCGGGCGCGGCCCTGCCGGGTGCGCTTGGACTTGTTGAACGTCGTCGGATCGAGCCCCGCCCGCCGGGCGAGCCCGGAGGCGGACAAGCCCGCGCGCGCGGCGACGCGATCAATGGCCGACCAGATCTGCGCGTGCGTAAGCACGTCAGCCTGGCGTTCATGCTGAGATCGAACTGTCAAATCCTGCACATGTGCAGCTTTTGCCGGCGGATCGCAAATCGGAAACACTGTCCGGCGATGATAGCGGTCTGAGGCGATATTCGTCCTAAGTGCATACATTGATTTGCTCCTTCGTCGGAGCCGCGGCCAGGCTGGATGCCGGATCGTTTCTGGTAGGATGTATCTTGGGCATCGATCGCCGTTCCGTGGCGGTTGATGTCAGTGGCCCGGTTCGGTTCGCGCCGAACCGGGCCACGCCTTTTGGTCCCCTTACCCGCTGCGAACGGGTGGCGACGTAATGACACCATGCGCTCTCATGTATTGCAATGACTAAATACTGGGATTGCGGTCCTCTATACTTCGCTAAAGTGTAATGAACGTGGGCAATGCTGTATTCGCACGCGGCGGCAAAAGCGACACGTTGTCGGATTCGACAGCCGAGAAGGCGAAATTCCTTTGTGCGCGTGATTGTACGTTGAAATGAATAAACGCCAAAAATCGCTTTAATATCAATAACATATGGCGGAAGGGGTGAGATTCGAACTCACGAGGGCCCTTGCGAGCCCTGCCGGTTTTCAAGACCGGTGCCTTAAACCACTCGGCCACCCTTCCAGTGCGCTGAAATAAGACGACTTCACGTCTGACGCAAATCAGCCGCTAAATCCCCAGATAGCGGTACTGAATCTCCGGCGCACCGGCCAGTTGTGCCGACGTTCCGCTCCACACCACACGGCCGCGCTCGATGACGTAATGGCGGTCGGCGATGCGGGTGAGCGCCGCGACATTCTTGTCGATCACGAGGATCGATTGGCCGGCCGCGCGCAAGCGCGCGAGGCAGCGCCAGATTTCATCCCGGATGAGCGGCGCCAGGCCTTCGGTCGCCTCGTCAAGGATGAGAAGACGCGGATTGGTCATCAGCGCACGGCCGATCGCCAGCATTTGCTGCTCGCCGCCGGACAGAAGGTTCGCCATGCTGGCGGCGCGTTCGGCGAGCCGCGGAAATAAAGCCCAGACCTTTTCGAGCGTCCAAATCTGGTCGTGCGCCGTGTCCGCGGCGCGGCCGCGATTTGACGCGGTGACGACCAGATTCTCGCGCGCGGTGAGATTGGGAAAAATCTGGCGGCCCTCCGGAACCAGCCCGATGCCGCTTTTGGCCACGCGGTACGCCGGCAACTGACGGATCTCCTCGCCGCCGAACCGGATCGAGCCGGCCGCCGCGGGGGTAAGCCCCATGATTGAGCGCACCGTCGTGGTCTTGCCCATGCCGTTGCGGCCGAGCA
>Ga0182024_10026676_pt1 | contig 10138 bp, 7 predicted proteins | sample P32metaG_FD_120480 | JGI IMG/M metagenome (GOLD analysis project Ga0182024, IMG submission 120480) | Permafrost microbial communities from Stordalen Mire, Sweden - P3-2 metaG (Illumina Assembly) | ecosystem: Environmental > Terrestrial > Soil > Wetlands > Permafrost | place: Sweden: Stordalen...
TCCTGCACCAGCCGCAGCGCTCGCTCAAAATGCGATTCTCCGGGATGCAAATCCAGTGCCTCTCGCAGGATGTTCACCCGCTTGTCGAGATCCGGCTCTGTTTCCACCTGGCGATCCACTGTGGCGATGAAGGCGGAAAGCTCCTGCCTCTGCTGCTCTTCAATGTCGTAGCGAAGAGCTTGAAAAATTGCGTTGTTCGGATATTTATTCAGATATGTCTGACAGGTGGCCATTGCCTTTGCGAAATTATGCTCAGCCAGTTGCCGGCGAGCATCCGCGTAGGCCGTGTTCATGGCGTCGTGTTCGGACCGGACTTCGTTATAGAAACTTTGATAGTTCGCTCCGCTCTCCCGGTTGATGGAGTCTGGCGCACGCCGGTCCAACTCAAGTACGACGCCCAACTTCGAGAGAGCATTACTCACATCGCCCTTGTGCCATGCATCCATGGCGGCGCGATGGATTTGTTCCTTCTCCTGCCGGAGCTTCTTGTATTCCTGCTCGTGACGGTCGACTTCCGCGAGCAATTGGAGGGCACGAGCTTCTTGCGGCCGGAGTTGGAGAACATTCTGCAGCGCCTCGCGGGCATGGCCGTAAGCGTGGTTATCGATGTGCTGCCGCGCAAGGCGATACCAGTTATCGATCTGCCGTTCGCTGCGGCGATTTTCAATTCTGCTCTTCAGGGCCAGTGCAACCGCGTTATCCGGCTCGATCTGCAGAGCTTCCTGCAATTTCTGCAGCGCCAGCGGGTCTTCTTCCTCTTCAAACCGGGCACGGGCGGCATCGAGCAATTGCGAGAGAGTTTTTCGCCGCACCGCACCGTCGAGACGGCGCCGGAGAGCGCCGATGGCCTCGTCCATATGGCCTTCGGCTTCCAGTTCCCCCAGGATTTCTGCTGCGAACTGGAAGTCGCCTTCCTCCAGCGCTTTGGTGGCGCGCTGCAAGCGCGGACGCGTACGCTCGGGATCGAAAAATTCAATCGGATCATTGCGTAGCGCTTTGTTGAGCGTGTCGCCGAAATCGCGGGCGCTGGCGAACCGGTGCCAGGACTGCTTGGCCATCGCTTTATGCAGAACGCGGCTTACCGGCTGATTTATCGTCGAATTCAGTTCCGTGGCCAGCGGAGGAATATGACGAAGGATAGCGTCGACCACCTCGTCGGCCCGGGCCCGCTGGAAGGGATTGCGGCCGGTCATGGCCTCGTAGCAAACGACGCTCAATGAAAAAATATCTGAACTCGGTGATAGCGCCTTGAGCTCAAGCTGCTCGGGAGACATGTAGAGCAGAGTGCCTCTTTGTGCTCGCGTGGTATGAGCGTCAGACATATGCGCCACACCAAAATCGATGATCTTCACCGAATCATCTTCCATCACGAAGATGTTGCTCGGCTTCAGGTCGCGATGCACGAGGCCGCGTTCGTGCGCCGCTTGCAGGCCGCGGCAGGTCTGGGAAACGATGTCGACCGTGCGCTCTACCGAAAGCCGGTGGCTGGCCTTGCGAATGAAATATTCCAGCGTAGTGCCGGGCAACAGAGGCATCACGAAGTAAGGTTTTTTCTTGCCGTCCTCTTCAAATTCTCCTATGTCAAAGATCTCGACAATATTTGGATGGCTCATGGAGGCGAGCACGTCGCACTCCTTGTAAAAAAGCTGGAGCGAAGCGGGATCAGGGATATCCAGGATCGTTTTGACCGCTACTTCGCGACGCACCACGGTGTCGTAGGCGCGATACACCAGGCCCATGCCGCCCTGGCCGAGGATCTGCCTGACCTCATAGCGGCCTGCCAGTTTTTTGGGCGAAGAAAGACTATCCATGGCGCACCCCGGTTTCGAGGGCCCTAGCATCTTAATAGATGCAGGCAAAAAGTATAGTCCCCGGATTTAGGAGCGCAAGAAGTTGCGCATGATGAACAGAACGTTCGCTGGGCGCTCGCCCAGCCGCCTCATAAAGTAGGGATACCATTCCGTACCGAAAGGTATGTAAACGCGCACGCGCCATCCCTCTCGAACCAGGCGCTGTTGCAGGTCCCGCCGGATGCCGTAGAGCATCTGAAACTCGAAAGAATCGCGAGAGAGTTTCTCGTGTCTGGCGAAGTCTTCTGCTTGCCTCACGATGTTTTCATCATGAGTCGCCAACCCATGGTAGATACCGCTCTTCATCAGGATCTTCATCAGCTTGACGTAATTGGCATCCACGTCGTGCTTAGAAGCAAATGCGATGTCCGCCGGCTCCTTGTACGCACCCTTGCACAGTCGGATTCGAATTCCTTCGGCTAGAAGTTCTTCGATATCCTTCTCGGAACGTTTGAGATATGCCTGGATTACGGTACCCACGGAGCCCGCGTTCCCCGGCGCTCGATGCAGTTCGTAGACGAAATCGAGCGTTCGCTGCGTGTAGGGCGAGCCCTCCATATCAACCCGCACAAACCCAGGAGGGTTCATGGACGCAGCCTTGGTCACTAAGCTGGTGACAATTTCACGCGCCAGCTTCTCGTCCACGTCGAGCCCCATGTGGGTGAGTTTGAGGCTGATATTCGCGTTGAGTTTATTCGCAGTAATGGCATCAAGAATCTGGCGGTAGAGTTGGCCACTGTGGCGGGCCTCGTCCGGATTGGTAACATTTTCCCCAAGGTTATCGATCGACACACTCATGCCCGCGCGGTTGATGGCTTGCGTGGCCCGGACTGCGTCGGCGATCTCCGTACCGGCGACAAAGCGTCCTGAAACGCGGCGGCCGATGGTTGAACGCTCGGCAAAATTTCGTAACGAGGGATTTTCGGACAGATTAACGAAGAAGGCTCTTAACATGCCTCACCTGAAAAATGGTAAGCCGCCCGCACGGGTTTGCGCGTGAAGATCACTGAACGTTGTATCACATAAGTATGGATGAGATGGATATGTCTGGGAAAGGAGGGCAATCACAACGGCATGTTAGCGGAAAGTGTCACAAACGACCGGAAGTTAAGACGAGCTAAAGACTGAATTTCAGTTCAACCGTTTCGTGGGTTTCACGCGGTGCCGGTTCCCACTTCCACTCTCTGAGCGCGTCCTGAGCGGATTGAGCAAGTAAAGGGTGCCCACCTTTGATTTCAATCGATTTCGCGGTTCCGTTCGGCGCGACCAGCACTTCCGCCTTCACGCTTCCCTGGATGTTCAGCGAACGAGCCATCGTGGGATATTGCGGAGCGATTCGGGAAACCACTTTACGCCCAGTATCCGATGTCGTCTGCGCTGAAGAATGACTGGCAACCAGCACAACTCCCGAAACCAAGATAAGTGCGGCAACTGCAATCTTTCGAAGCACTATCCCCCCGCTCCACTTAATGCAAGGGTAAAGGCAAAACTAAGCAGGACACAGATTACGCTGGTAACACACAGCGTCTTTTATCGGGACTGCGGACCAATCCGGAGCTATTTTCCGTGTTCTTCGAGAAATTTCTCGACTTCAATCGCGGCCATGCACCCGCTTCCCGCTGCCGTGATCGCTTGTCGGTAGCGCCGATCCTGCACATCCCCGCATGCGAAAACCCCATGGACGCGGGTGAATACATAATTGTGCGTTTTTAAATAGCCGTCCGCATCTGTCTCGAGTTGCCCGCCGAACATCTTGGCATTCGGTTCGTGGCCGATACCCAGGAACATAGCGCTAGCGGGCAAATCCCACACCTCGTTCGTCTTCAAATTTCGCAGCTTGAGACCGGTGACTTCCTGCTTGATGGGGTCGTAGACGTCTTCAACCACCGTGTTGGTAAGGAAATGAATCTTGTCATGCTGCTGTGCGCGCTCCAGCATAATCTTGGAGGCGCGAAAATGTTCTCGACGGTGAATGAGAGTGACCTTCGACGCAAACCGGGTGAGGAATAACGCTTCTTCCATCGCCGAATCGCCACCGCCAATCACTACAATCTCCTTCCCCGAGAAGAAAAACCCATCGCACGTGGCACAGGAGGATACACCATGGCCTATCAATTTATGTTCGTTCGGCAGGCCGAGCCAACGCGCGGAAGCACCACTGGCAATAATCAATGACTGAGCGTGCACTTGATGCTTGCCGAGATGCAGCAGAAACGGACGCTGGCTGAGGTCGGCACTGGTGAGGTGAGCCATGCGATATTCCGCGCCAAACCGCTCGGCTTGCTTGCGCATGTTCTCGACCAGTTGCGGTCCCATGATCCCTTCCGGGAAGCCGGGAAAATTCTCCACCAGGGTGGTGAGGGAGAGTTGCCCGCCAGGCTCATGTCCCTCCACCAGCAGCGGCTTCAAGTTCGCCCTTGCGGTATAAAGAGCCGCGGTGTGTCCGGAGCAGCCGGAACCGATGATTACGACGTTGCGAATTTCACTCATGTTTTTGCAGGTCTCTCGTTAGATTGAAAATTTGAGATTTCGATGCATCGTGCAGCTTTGCCTGGAAGATACAACCTCGAACGGTACTAGTCGTAAAGGAAAACCTTGATCATTTGTTCGACTTCTCTGGCGGGGCGGATTTCGAGTTCGCTGATGTTTTTGCCTGCGCCGAAGGAATTTGTGCCAGCTCCGCGGTCACTGTACGCCCGGCTCCAAGGAGGTGGCGATAGTTGGCCAGCACCTCGGACGCACTGCGGAAAAGCGGTTCATACGCGCTCTGATCCGGCGGAGGACCATTTTCCGCCCCACTGCAACGCGCCAGAGCTACGGAAGATTTTCCAAAGCGCTCGAGCCGGATGCGGTTGGCCGGAGAGTTGGCCGCCACCATTCTCGCGGGACTGCTGATAGCCGAAGCGCTATCCTCCATCGAAACCTGAATCAGATCCTTCGGGTCCCGCACATGCAGCACCAGGGTTTCCACCATGTTCTGCCCATCATTGCTAAAGGAATACTGCACGCTGGAGAACAGTGCTTGTACGGAGAACTCCCGCCGAATCCGAACATAACGGGCGACAGAGGGCTCTCCCGAAACTTGAGTACCTTGTCCGGGCTGCAAGAAGTTCGGCGCATCCGTCAGAGTGGAGACGCCGTGGGAGATTTCGAAGTCCGACCCGAACAACGGCTGCTTGGGAATGCGTGCCAGCGCCGCGGCGATTTCCTTTTGCTCCGCGGCGGACGGGTTGCACACGTTCAAAACGTTCACTTTCACTTGCGGTTGCGCTGTTGGCGACTCAGCCTGCTGAGCGCAAGCTGGAACTGCCAGCAGCAGGCCGGCGAGGACCGAGAGGTATTTAGGGAGCACTGCGGAATTCTAAATGATGACCGGGAAAAAGGCTTATCCCTCAGAGCGTTTTGCCCAGGCTGCGAACACGGTTAGAATTCAGGGATGGCGAATCTAACGCTGGTTTATGGCATGCGGCTGCTGCCCTCCGAAGACGTGATTGAAGTGGGACAGGCTCCAGTCAAGCTTTCCAACGGACGCGATGCGCACGTGACCATGCACGTGCTCGAAGGCAGCAAGGAAGAAATCGAGAAACAGCTGCGAACCAGTCTGGAAGCTTTCTTCGATCTTTATCCGGAGATTTAGCGGATCTAAGGGACAGAAGCGTTTTTGTGGGTACCCCTTGCTCTACGCAGCGAGTTGAAAAATGCGAGAGTCTTACTGGAAATTACGCGCACGGATCGTGGCCGCCGGTCTATGGCCTCACGGTTGGATTGCGCGCGGGGCCTGTTACTCGCTGGGCCTCGCCGTTGGCCTCTTCGTTCTGCAAATGCTGCTGAAGCTAGTCGCTCCCGCCGCCAGCGAAAGCCTTGACGGCTGGGTGAAATTTCTTCTTTTCGATGCCGCGCTCTTGTTTTCCATCCTTGCGTACCGGACGCTGAAGAGAAAAGTTCTGTGGCGTCTGCGCAACCGCCTGATCGTCACCTACGTTTTCATTGGCGTTATTCCTGTAGTTCTGTTAGTGGCGATGGCTCTCATCACCATTTATCTTTTCGCCGGGCAGTTCGCGAGCTTCGTCGTAACCTCGGAGATCAACTCGCAGTTGCGTAGCATGCAGGCCGTGAACGCAGCTGTGAGTAATGAACTCGCAGCGCGCATCGAAAAAGGGGAAACTCCAACCGCGGAGTTACTGGCCGGATTGCGAAAACGCGACCGCGCCTGGCTTCGGCGTCATGTTGGAGCGTGGCACGGACAGCGGGTTCTGATGCTCAGCAGCGGAAATCAAAACGCTTCCGAGATGACGTATCCGGATTTCTTCAATAACGCCACGAGCGAGTTCTCACAGGCAATTCGCGATGGCCGGCCTTTCAAGGAGATCATTCGCGATCATGACGAATTGTATTTGAGGGTTGCTACTGTTTTTGACGTGGGCCAGGAAAAGCTGACTGTCATTACCGGTGAGCCCCTGGATAAAGATCTGGTCGCCGCCATCGCTGCAAATCTTGGGGAAATCACACTCTACGCGGCGGGCATAAATCTGGAAGACACACATCCCGATAGGCAGAATAAGAACAGACCGTCAGATGGCGTCCCCCAAGCGGATATGCCCGGCAAACCACGAGGCGAGATCGTCATCAGCCAGAGCGAGGGCAAGGCCGGCGGGCACAGTGCGGAAAATGATCAGCAGGTTTTGCGTCCGACATTTACGGTGGGTTCAGTCGCCACGCCTGCAAGCATGATGGATCGCGAAATTACCTTTGGCACGCCGCTTTCAGTCGTGGATTGGAACACGGGTGAACGGGCGCGCGCCGGAGCCCTGGTCAGGGTTCGCACTCGGCCTTCGGTTCTCTACACCCACCTGTTCGCCGCACTCGGAGATATTGCGCGCGGCGTGGAATACATTCTGCTGGCTGTGCTCATCTTCTTTGCCGTGATTGAGTGTGTGGCCTTGATCATCGGTACCCGCATGACCGGCACGGTCACTGGCGCGGTGGCGCAGCTTTACGACGCAACGCGCAATGTCGATCGCGGCGACTTCAGCCACCGCATTCCAGTGAAATCCGAGGACCAGTTGGCGCAACTTTCCCTATCGTTCAACTCGATGACGGAATCCATCGAGAAACTAATTCTCGAGCAGAAAGAAAAGCAGCGTCTGGAGGGCGAACTCGCCATCGCGCAGGAAGTGCAGGCGCAGCTGTTTCCGCGGCAAGTCACGGAGTTGGAGTCGCTCGAGGTCCACGGCTTTTGCCGTCCTGCGCGAACCGTCAGCGGCGACTACTACGATTTTCTGACGGCCAGTTCGCACAAGCTGATTCTGGCGGTGGGCGACATCAGCGGGAAAGGAATTTCCGCGGCGTTGCTGATGGCGACGATTCACTCCGCTGTACGCGCCTACAGCGTGGAAAGCCTGCCGCAGATGCGCGAGCCGGTGGCAGTGGGCGCAGTGGCCGGCGCGGGCCGAATCATGGCTGCATGGCCAGAAGGCATTGAAGTTTCTCCCGGCGCCCTGCTGGGCTTGCTGAATCATCAGCTTTACGAGAGCACTCCGCCAGAAAAATATGCCACTTTATTTCTCGGCATCTACGACGGCCGCACGCATCAGTTGACCTACAGCAACGGAGGCCATCTCCCACCGATTTTGATCGGCGAAAATGGCTCCGTGCGGCGACTGGAGGCCGGCGGCACCGTCGTCGGACTTTTCGACAACATGACCTACGACGAAGGATCGGTGCAGATGCATCCTGGCGAAATCTTCATCGCTTACAGCGACGGCGTCACCGAACCGGAAAACGAGTTCGGCGAATTCGGCGAAGAGCGCCTCATCGACCTCGTTGGCGCCCATCGTCACCTCCCGCTGCTGCAGATCACCCAGGAAGTGACCGCGGCGGTGGACGACTGGATCGGAGACAACGAGCAGCCGGATGACATCACATTGGTGTTGGCCAGAGCGCGTTAGGTTTTAGTTCTCGGTTGCCAGCTCTCGGCACTCAGCTTTGATCTTGTCATGCAGAGAGCTCTTTTCACCGCTCAAACGGTTGATCGAGCTTAGATTTTCTTTTTCTTTCAGCGCCCCTGCTTGAACAGGATTGCACTGGCGACAGCCATCGAACTCTCAGCAATGGCGATCGCGGCAAAGACGCCGTTCGAGTGCATCTTCAGCGGCAGGGCCAGCCAGTAGGCCAGCGGGATTTCAAGCAGCCAGAAGCCGAAAAAGTTCACGATGGTGGGCGTGATCGTGTCGCCGGCACCGTTGAAGGCCTGCATCATCACCATGAAGTAGGCGTAGCCGAGATTGCCGTAGCTCACGATGCGCAGGCAGGCTGCGCCCATGGGCAGGACCGCGGGATCGTGCGTGAACAAGCGGATGATCGGTTCGGGGAAAAATATGAAGATCAGGCCGACTGCGCCGAGAAAAATAAAGTTATAGAGTCCGGTTCGCCAGACGGATTGTTCGGCGCGCTCGGGATGGCCCGCGCCGAGGTTCTGGCCGACCAGCGTAGCGGCGGCATTACTCAATCCCCAGGACGGCAGAATCACAAAAATCACGATGCGAATGGCGATCGTGTATCCGGCAAGGGCGGCTGCGCCGAAGAAACTGACGATTCGTACCAGACCGATCCAACTGGTGTGGGCGATGGCGAATTGAAGTATGCCGGTCACCGAGACGCGGATGAGGCGCAGCAAAACATCGAATTGCAGGCGGACCTGGCTTCGCAGAATGCGCAGACGCTCCGTGCCGCGCATCAGCCGGTAGAACTGGTAGAGCACGCCGATACTGCGGCCCGTCAGTGTCGCCACAGCGGCGCCCGTCACGCCCAGGCGCGGGAATGGTCCCCAACCAAAGATCAGGCAGGGATCGAGAATCAAATTGATGATGTTCGAAACCCAGAGCAGGCGCATGGCGATCGCGGCGTCCCCGGCGCCGCGAAAGATCGCGTTGTTGAGAAAGAGCAGCAACACCGCAAAGCTTCCGCCGAGACAGACCCGCGTGTAGCCGCTGCCCGTCGCAACGATATCGGGCGTTGCTCCCATCAAGCGAAGAAGGTTGGGAGCGTAGAAAAAGCACGGCACGCCAATGGTCAGCGAAACAAACAGACCGAGAGCGATTGCCTGCACTCCCGCGACGGCTGCGCCTTCTGGATCTTTTTCGCCGATGCGCCGCGCCACCATGGCGGTCGTCGAGAGACTCAGCCCCATGCCGACCGAGAAAACCAGGCTGAGCATGGATTCCGTCAGGCCCACCGTTGCCACAGCGTTCGCTCCCAGTCGCCCCACCCAGAAGACGTCCACCACTCCGAAGAGGGATTCGAGCACCATCTCCAGAACCATGGGGACGGCCAGCAGCAGGATCGCTCGATTGAGGTTGCCCGTGGTGTAATCCTGGTGCGAGCCGCGCACGGCTTCCACCAGCGATGCCCATAATGTGTGCCGCTTCTCGGCGGCTGGAGCCAGGGCGTCCATAGATACCTTTTGAGCTTTCCGCACCGTTCGCCAAAATGTTCAGGCAAACACGTTGATAAAGATTACAAGAGATAAAACAAGAGGTCCGAACTCCGAACTCGCAGGGACGAACTATCGAGGGTTGAACATTCTAGTTTCCTGCAACGAAGCAACCATTGGGCGCGCGCCTACGCTTGTTAAGCGAAAGATTTTACAAATTGTATCGCGCATCCTGCGTCCGGGCAACGCACGCTGACTTAGTTGCCGGCGCGCTTCGGATACAGGGACACTCGCGCCGTGACTGCAAGATTCTTCACCATTCCGCCCAGTTCCACCGGCCCTAGCGGTGTTTCAAGAAGTCCGCGACCGTCGGCGTGCGGATCGAAAGTATTCTCGTTGATGGTCTCCCAGCGATGGCCGTGCAGATCGAAAGCAAAAGTAAATGGGGAAACGTCCGCCGGCTTGCCGTCGTAGGACACCCCTTTGTAATCGTGAGGAGCGGTCGTGCCGCCAGTGAAATAAACTCTGTGTTCGCGATCCGCTCCGCCTCCGGCAATGCCGAATCGCGCCGTGCCAGGATGTGCAGGCAGCTTGCTCCATTCGATCTTGGTCGGATCTTTCTTGTCGACTTTTCCGAGCCAGCATTCGTCCGAAGCAACGTAGCGGGGGCCCCCTTGAGGCCCAGCTTTGGCGCCGTCAACGATCACAATGTTTTCATCTGCCACCCCTCCAGCCAAGCCGAATACCGGTGTGCCGGGGAATGGAGTGGCCTGGCTCCATGTGTCTTTTTCAATGTCATACACCTGCACGTTATTCACGGGGCCATTCGGTGATCGGCCGCCGACCAGATAGACGA
>Ga0182024_10026678_pt1 | contig 10138 bp, 9 predicted proteins | sample P32metaG_FD_120480 | JGI IMG/M metagenome (GOLD analysis project Ga0182024, IMG submission 120480) | Permafrost microbial communities from Stordalen Mire, Sweden - P3-2 metaG (Illumina Assembly) | ecosystem: Environmental > Terrestrial > Soil > Wetlands > Permafrost | place: Sweden: Stordalen...
CGGCTTCTCCCTCAAATTCAGAAATTTTTCGCGTTCCTGATCCATACTTCAAATGCCGATGCCGCGCGACTGGCGCACGGACTGCGTTTGCGCCTGTTTAATCACTTCCGTGCCTTCGGCAACACTGTCGCATCGCTCGGAAAGGGCGCGAATGACTTTGCCCGGATGGTCGTCGGGAAATTGTTTCCAAACAATTTTCTGCGCTTTGACTTCCGCGTTACGCGCCATGAATCGCAGCGTGTGCCGCATTTGCCCCATGTATTCGGTCGCCACCTCGCGGGGGCCATTTCCTTTCAGCAAAATCTCGGTGTCACCGTGGGCTTGCGTGTAGGGGGAAGCCTCAAGCCGCTGAATCACCGCCCATTCGTCACCATCCGCCTTGCGGCAAAGCAAAATTTCAGTTCGGAAAAGTTTAAGCAACTGCGCGTGCGCGTTCCATTTGCCTTCCGGCGTGGTGAGGGTGGCAAAGGTCTTTGGCACGGGTCGTTCCCATTGGACGTGTTCCAACCGGCTCAACGCCTCGCGCACGGGTCTCATGGTTGAAAGATCGCCCTCAATCGTGGGGAAAGCGGCGTTGTAGGCGGCCAGTTGTCCGTCCGTCAGTCGCGCCTCACTGCCAGGCACTTCGTGTAGTGAATTTTCTTCGCGCTTCTCCATGCCGTTAATCCTTTTTCAACAGCCGGTTCAATTCCTCGTTGGCAATGACAAATTCGCCCGACGGAGAAAGCCCGGCCTGCACGCGTTCGCGTTGAATGAGCGTGCAAAGCGTATAAGCGTCGAGGCCGAGCCTGCGGGCGGCTCTCGGAATTGAAATTGAATCCGCTTCGCTCAACCTGCCGGTCAAAATAGCATCTGGCTCGCTGTCCATAATCAAATCAAATAGCCTAAATTTCTCGTTTGTCCAGTGACAAAAGCAGCGTCACTTTCCCGCGCGCTGTTCCTAAACGCGAGGGCTTGGCGGCGGCGAAAAAGTCAAGGTGGAGCGCAGAGGGCACAGGGCGAGCAATACCTTGAGTTTTTCGCCGCCGCCATATAATTGCCCGCAGCGACAGCGCGCCGGTGTGCCGGATCAGCATTTTCAATCCTTATTTTGAGATTCGCGTTTAACCCATTGTAATTGATGCGAGTCAAAACCAAACATTTCAATGATGTCTGTCACAAGCAATTTTTGAGGTTCGGGGCATCTTGCTCTCCATTCTTGCAAAAATTCTTCAAAAGACCCCGCGCTATCTGGAATAAAACAAATGCACTCCCAGTTTTTCGGATTTTTTTCCATCAATGGCAATAGTTGAACTGCAACAATGCCATTTTTATTACGTTGACATGAATCGAAGCGAAGATTCTGCTCGTTAGCTTTGAACCAATTCGACAAGGTTAAATCATTTGGCAACTGAAAATCTGGATAGGTGATTAGTCGGTTAGCATAATCATCAAAACCTTTCGAGAGCGAAGATGATTCACGACAATTTATAGCCATTTGTTTGAGTATGAAAATTGAAGCTAGTTCACATAATGATTCATGAAACCACTTATTTGGAAGAAGGTTAAGGTTAGTGTAGCCTGACAAAACATGACATAACTCGTGTGCAAATTGGTATGGCAACAAACGGTAATCTTGTGCTGTAAGAGAAACTACGTAATCGCCGGTTAAGGCATTGGTGCATTGCACTTCGGGTGTTATATGATGGGGACGACATTCAACGCAAACTGACACGCAAAACGAAGTGTCAAAGCATCCCAAAAAAATCCCCACTACTTCTTCAAGCAAATGTCGAACATCCTCAATTTTAATAGTTCCCCAATTTTCTTCGACGATCTCTATTTGAAAGCTTTGTTCGTTTTCTAAAAGCCAGCTTTGACCACGGAAAATATACATTTTTTACTTTCTAAAATTATTGCCAACTTTCATGTCACTTGATTTTCTCTTTCAATAGTCCGAACTGGCCGGAAACAACTATACTAAAAAAAATACCTATAGTTATTCCACCAATATAGTGCTTGATGATTGGAAGTGACGTTGATGTGACGCTAAAAATATCGGTCAACATTCCCAATAAACTCCAAATAAGACCACATACTCCTATAAGGATTAAACAATTGGAAATCGGTTTTCTTATTGAGCTTTTTTTAGAAAGGATGCCATTGATTAAAATGGCCAAGCTTCCAACAGATGTAAGAATGAAAAATGCGCTTAAATAAATATTCATAATAAGATATTATTCAATAATTAAGGTGCAGGCTCGACCGGCTCTGGGTCTGGGTCTGGAGCTTTTGGTGGATTAGGATTTGGACCAGGTCCAGGGCCGGGCGATGGCCCGCCGGGTCCGGGTGCAGGTGATGGCCCGCCGTGACCGGGCGCTGGAGGATTTGAAGATGGAGGCGTTGGTGGCTCTTCCGGTGGGTGAGGGCCGGGCGGTGGAGGCGCTGTTGGGTCGTGATGATGTTCTGGCAAAAACGGCTCGGCCACTATTGCAATGATAAGCACAACACAAATCGCCTGAAAAACTAAATGTCCATTCGGGTCTATTCGATTGACAGGATCATTGAAATCAAATTGATAAAGATTGAATCCTCCCCATTCTTGAATTGGGTCGTGATTTAGGAACTGCTGCAAATTCGGATCGTAATATCGTCCCAAATAACCATAAATGCCTAGTTTGCTATAATAAGGCATTGAGGAAAATCGCATTTCGTTTGCATCAGCTATACTCCCCCATTTACCAATGAGTCTGCCAAATGGGTTGTAAAGATACCGCGCAGCGATATTCTGATTACCGTCCATTAAGGCGGTAACATTTCCGTTGCCGTCTTCATGATAATAGGTTGAACCACTAGAATCTGTTCTGGCCAGTAATCCTCCGACTCCACCAGCATTTTGGAAACCTCCACTTAAGTCAAGGCCGCGAGTATAAGTTACTTGCGGCACATTGTTAGAATCTCGTTCTTGCACTATGAGTTCTCGGTCATAGATATAACGCACTTCGTTCGTCTTAATCCATGCACTACCATTCCAATTATAGTCTCTTTCAATTCTTCGCCGGTTCAATCCGTCATACACAAAATCTGATTTCCATTGTCCGGCGATGGTGACATTTGTTAGTTGATTTTCGGCATCGTAGCCAAATGTTTTTAATCCGTCGTTCGTTAGATTTCCATTGGAATCAAACTGTAATACGACGTTTGTTGGGAAATTTGCTGTGAAGGTGTTCGTTGTTGCGACGCCATACATATTCTGCGCGATGTTCGTAAAGTTATTGTTGCCATTTGCAAGAACAAGATTTGTCCGCGCAAATGTAAAATCGCCATAGATTTGCGCCCCCTGTCCGTTCACGGTGACATTTGTCGCTGGAGCAGGAGTCGCTCCGGTTAAAGTGAAAGTTCCTGCACGCGAAACATTCGTCAACGCATTTGCTGCATCTGTAGTAAAAGCCTGCACTAGCAAATTGTTTGTCCTGCGAAGTAAATTGCCCGACGAATCATATGCCCAACCAAGTTGCTCATTCAAACGTGATATGCCATTTGTTTCCTGTGCCGCCCATGAAGTCAATTCGCCGATACTGTCGTATTTCGCCGCAACCATTGAGGCCGTCAACCCCATATTCCGCAAAATGTTAGTCCGCTCCCCAAGCAGATCGTAGCCATAACTATAACCATCCAATGTATGTCCCCAAAAATTATTCAACGAAGTTTGTGCCAGCCGTGCCATATCATTATAGCTGTTAGTGATTGACGCGCCGTTGGGCAAACTGACAGATGAAATCAGGGTAGAAGCTGGTGCAACATTGTAGTCGTATTCAAAAATCCCGGCTGGAGAATTCAACAAGGTTAGCCGCCGTGCTAAATCGTATGTATAAGAATAGGATTGAGAGTTGAGAGACATTGCAGTTCGTAATCCTTGCGAATAAGTATAGCTCACTGTATCACCTGTCCACAGACCCCCCGCACTTAACAACCTTTCGGCTGCATCGTAAGTTAAAATCGTCCTGCCTACGGCATCTACCATATTCGTCAAATGATTCATCGGGTCATAGGAGTAACTGTTTGTCAATTGCGGATAGCGAATCTGCGCCAGATTGCCAACTGCATCATAAGTGTAAAAAGAATTCCCTTTTTCCGGTGTCCAACGATTCGTAAGACGATTATTAGCGTCATATGTATAGCTAAATGCGACACGGGTCAAGGCATCCACCTTATTTGTTGCATTGCCATAAGAATCGTAAGTCCAGCTAGCAGTTTGATTTTTACCATCAGTAAACGTCAGCAAATCATCCGCTCCGTTGTAGGTAAACTTGTTTGTTACTACGCCAACATAAACAGTATTTGTTACCCGATTCAGAGCGTCGTAACCGAAGATTGCTGTTTTGCCAACTTGATTAGTATAGTAGGTTGGGCCGACAACATTCTGTGTATAGCTAAAGTTTTCTACTCCGCCGTCTGGATAGCTGCGCGTTAGCAGACGATTAAGATTATCATAGGTGAAATTAACACTAACGCCATTGCCATTTACATCATTTGTAATTCGGTCGTCTATGTCATAAATATAAGCTGCAACTTGTCCAACTACATTAGTGATGGTGGTGAGTAACCCTTGATTATCGTATGTATAATTCAAGATTGCGCCTGAACTATCGGATTGTTGTGTCAGTTGTCGAAGTAAATTGTATTGGTTCGTTATGCTATAACCGTCGGGATAGACAACTCCGATTAGATTACCCTGATTGTCATGCGAGAACTGCGTGAGGTGGCCTAACGGATCAGTGATGGATTCCAACGCTCCGCAGTCGCAATAGGAATAACTTGTCACATTGCCGAGCGCATTAGTTTCAACGACTTTTTGGCGGATGGCGTTGTAGCCATAACCAGTGGCGAAGCCCATGCGGTCAACTACCTTTGCCAAATCCAATTTGTTGTAGATATAGGACTTGGAAGTGCCATCAGGATAGGAAACTTTCGTCAGCCGTTGCAGGACATCCCAACTGTTCGTCACTGTTAGGTTGCGTTTGTCGGTGAGAGTATAAATCAGGCCATTTGTATAGGTGTAACTATTGGTGGCAAATCCGATGGCGATTTGTTGTGCCAGCAAACCATTCACACCGTAAATGTTCGTCGTGACAAGGCCGCTCGGTAGCGTCGTGCTGGTGAGTTGCTCGTTGGTGTTGTAAGTATAGCGAGTCACCTCGCCCAAAGCATTGGTTTGGAACAATAGTTGGTGGTTTCCGTCATAGCCATAGGCGGCATTGGTTACGCCGTCTGCGCCGATGGTTTGAAGCAGGTCAACGCCGTTGGCCGAATAAACATAGGTGTTCGTGCGCGTGAGCGTAGTTCCGCCGGACGAGTATGTTTCGATGATGTTCGTAAAATTCCCCCATTGGTCAGAGACAAATTGCTTATACCATTGTGAACCGTCGGGAAGGATTTTAATTTCCAACGATGGGAAGGCTGAACTTCCCTGATAATACGGCACTGACTGATTCGGGTAAGTGAACCAAGTCATTTCGCCAGGATTGACGCCGTCCGGGCTGGGGTCTTGTTCCATCGTCAGCGCGTCCGACTGCCCACCGTCGCTGGCGTGTGCCCATTTTTGCCAGCGAGCTTTCATGTAGTCTTGCGAGGTCAACTGCGTCAAATCCCAATTCGTCGCGCCGGTGGCAAGAAATCCCGCCGACAAGTTGGCGAACTGCTGGCGTCCCCAATAAAAACTGTTCCGATAGACCATGAGCCAGCCATCGTCCAAACCTGAACCGTCTGGCGTGCTGGTCGGAATGTTTGCATTGTTCACAATGTCGCCGATGAACGAAGTGTAGCCACGATGCACAAACATTTGGTGACTGCCGTTGGGTTCGGTGATGATTGCCGAGCGGTTGACAACATCAGAATCTTCCAAGCTGTCGTCGGTGAATGTAAAGGTGGTGGTTCCGTAAGGGGTGGTCAACTGATTAAGCCAGTTGTTCGTCGGATTATAGACATAATCAAGATACCACTCATAGCCGTCCCAAAAATTAGCCCAAATGTAACTGCCCGGAAAACTGCCATAGCCGAACGAACTGGAAAGTCCGGCCACGTCCGTCACATTGGTCAGATTGCCGCTGGCGTCATACGCGAAATGAACCGTGTGGCCGAAGGGGTCTTGCACCTGCGAAATGAGGTAATTATAGCTGGCGTTGTTGGTATAAGAAAGCGTGTTGGTCTTGCCGTCGGGATCAATCACATAATTCAACTGCACCACGCCGGTGACGGGATTGAACGGCGCATAAACGAAAGTGGTGGTGTGTCCCTGCGAGTCAAGTTTCTGGCTCAAATACGCCTGACTGACTGTGCCGCTGGTGTTCGTCGCGCAAAATCCATAAACGTCCTCCGCGCCGGAAGGATAAAATACATCGAAACCCGATAGATTGCCGTTGGTGTCGGTGAGGGACTGCATCCGCAGGTTTTGATAATAGGTCGGCGTCACGCCAGTCAGGTCGTCGAACTCAATTTCCCCGCCGCTTGCGCCGTAAAGTATCACTGGATTATAGGTGGTTCCATCGGTGGCGATATAAGCCTGCCATGAACATTCCCAATTTGGCCCCATCGTGAAGATGTTCGTGGACGGAACGCGGTCGTCCCGCTGCCAATAATCAATCTGGAACGAGACCCGCGAAACGCTGGACTGATACGCCAGCGGTTCGTCATGCAACCGCAAGTCAATGTTCGGCTCGTTTACTTTCCAATCCGGCATCCCGCCGGTGGAACTCGAAGCTCCAACGGACGGACTGTTCACGGAACAAGTCGAACAGCCGCCATTTCCAAATCCTCCCCCTCCTGCACCGCCACTCCCGCCTGAACCACCTGATCCAGGTGGACACGGACAAGTTGTGCAAGGCGGCGGCGGCGGCGGGTAATTCCAAGGAAAACCTGCATACGCGGTCGCGCCGCACAAGCCGATGATAAAAATGCCGGTAAGAATTTTCATGGTTTTCATGGCGTGATTTTTAAGGAAGTTCGCTTAATGTTATTGGCTGGCTTATCCAAACCGTGAATCCTTCCGACACCGTAGGTTTTGTGCCGTAAAAATACTCCTGATAATTCAGCAAGCCGTCATGGTCGGGGTCTTGGGTCGCCGAACCGATGCTCAATCCGTTCTCCGCATACCACGCATACGGAACACCGTAGCTGTCGGTCTGCGCGCCATTGGGGTCAATATGCAAAATCAGATTTTCGTAAGCGTCCGTGAGGCCAAAACCGCTCGTGTCCTGCGGTGTCCCCAAAATCAGAAACGCATTCCGACTGTTGATGTTGACGGTGTAAGTGCTGCAATGGTAGCCCTGTCCCAACCACGCATAAAATGCGTTGGAGAGCGGGGATGTCAGATAGCCAGCGGCAAAAACATCGTAGGCATAGCCGTCCTGCCCGCCTTCAATCGTGAAGGTGACATTCACCGTCCCATTGCTCGCCGCCGTCGTCGAGACGTTGCTAATCCAGACGTTGAGGGCGTTCGTGCCATACGAGCAAGTAGAGGCGTAGCCGTCCCATTGCAGATTGCCCGCCCCGCTAATCGCGTCAAAATAGTTGTTCGTGAAGGTCGGGCTGGAACTGCCCGATAAAATGGTTTCCATCGCCGAATTATACGGATTCATCATGTAAAATGGGTATTGCGCGCTGAAAATTCCCTGAATGGTTCCCGCGTCCAGCGGGACGTTGTAGGTCGCCACGTTATTGAACAGGCCGTGTGACTGAAAAACCCCGCTGTAATCGCTCCCGACAAAAAAACCATTGGTGAGCGCGTTCTGGCCGGGATAAACCGTCACTGGCGGGCCGTTGGTCGCCAATACGCCGTCCAGATACAATGCGGTGTTCGTGGTCGAGTAGGTCAGCGCGATGAAGTGGAAATAATTCGTCGTCCAACTGATGGGAACGGAAAGATAATTAGTGAACGTGCCGGACGAATCGTTGGTCTGCGCCGAAAAATAAAGATTGGCTCCAGCCGGATCAACGTAAATGCTCCACCAGCCGTAGCTCGAATTGGTGGTGTATGCGCCAGTCTCAAACAAGCGGCCATACTCGCCCGGCCCCGTGCCGCCCGCGTTCGTGCCTGACCAACTGCCCGGCGCAAACCAGAACGTCACCGTGCCGATGTTGACCGTGAGATTTGTCGCGCTATTGGTTTCCACCACGCGGTATTGCAGCAAGGCGGGGACATTCGTGTCCACGACGAGCGATTGAAAATTGCCGAGCGGGGAAAAAGCCAGATTAGTAAAGGAAATGGGGAAATAACCGTTGTCGCTTGTCCAGTTGGTGTGATCGTTGAATGACCATGAATCCAGCGGGGTGTAAGTCGTGCCGGAGCCACCGCCGCCCCCGCCGCCGCCGGGCAAGCCTTGGGCGAGGCTGCTGGCTGGCCGGAACAGGCCAAACGAGATTAACAACACCCCGATTATTTTCGTCCAACAGACTGTCTTCATAGGCTTCCTTTCATTTTAAGCAAAATGCAATACGGCTGAAACCAGCCGTTCTTTCAAAAATTTTACCTCGTTAAGACTCTGGGTTGAGGGTTTCAGAAGGGTAATGCTTCTGGCAAGCAAAATCGGCGTTCGGAATTCCGAACCTTTGACCGCCGCGCGTTCCCTATCGTTCCGGCTCTGAAGTCGGAACATGAAGAAAAATCCGCGAAATCTTGTCGGCCTGCAAATCCGCCATTTGCGTGACCAGCAAAAATTGACGCAGCCGATGCTGGCGGCGCGCTGCCGCCGGTGGGGATGGGATTTGAGCCGACAGACGCTTGCCAAAATCGAAACGCAACTGCGTTGGGTTTCCGACTTTGAACTGCTCTGTCTCGCTAGAGCATTGCGGGTCGAGCCGAATGAACTCTGGCCTTCCAAAGACAAGATTCCACGGATGCTCGAAGATTTTTTTGAACGGCTTTCTTCGGGCGTTGAATGAAAATTGTCCAGTTGCCGTTTCATATAGCCGCCCCTTCCAATGTTGTGGCCGCTAAATTAAAATCATTTTGACGGTTAATGTGGGAAAGAAGTCGCGGCGCAAATTCAAGCGTATTGAACGGCTTCTCAATGAAATCCGCCGCGCCAAGGTCAAGGCCGCGCTGCTGATTTTCAATACTGGCATTTCCTGCCACAAATACAATTGGTGTTTCCGCGAGGCAGGGGATTTGCCTCAAGCGCCTGAACAGGTCGAACCCGCTGCTGCCGGGCATTTCAAGGTCAAGGGTGATTAGGTCGAACACTTCCATTTGAGCCAGACGCAAGGCTTTCTCGGCATCCAAAGCCCCTTGCGTTTCGCAACCGGCGCGTGTCAACAGAAAGCGTATCATCGTCAGCACGGCCATTTGGTCGTCCACCACCAGAATTTTTATCTTGGGGGACATGGCCTCCGAATCCTTGCCATCGCTGGCTGTCTGCTTTCCATCCGCTGCCGCTGCTGAATGCACGATTCGAGTTTTAACAATACATTGTTAAAACGCAACATCTTTTTTTCCTGCTTTTATTATGCGAGTGTATGGGTCGAAAACCAAAAGCGCGCCGCGATGCCTACGGAGCATGGTTGCATCACCTCCGCAAGGAGCGGAAATTGACGCAACATCAATTGGCCAAGCTGGTGGGCGTGCCACAGACGACGCTCGGCTATTGGGAAAGGACGGGGAAATTGTCTGGGCGTGAAATTATTTTCCGGCTGGCAAAAGCTCTCGGCGTATCGGTCAACAAACTGCTGCGTGCTGAAAAGTCCCGTCAAGGTTAGTTTTAATAGCGGGGAAAATAGCCGAATATGATTCCGCCAGCGAATGCGCCGACTAGCGCCATGCCATTGAATTCTGGTTTCACGCATCTTTGGCTGGCGCGGCTGCGCTCCTGAAAACGAGAATGTTTTCAGACGGCGTTTTGATGTTGGGCGGGGAAATGTGCAGCAAACTATTTTGCCGGGTCGTTGGTGGCTTGCGCCTGATTATCGCCGTCCGGCAGCAAGTGCCGGATTTGTTTTTGAGAGACGCTGCTGCGGAAGAAAATGCAGCCATTGTTTTGTCCGTTGACCTGACGCAAATCAGCGGCGTAAGCGCCTTCAATCACCAGCACAAATCCCGGTGGACTGGCAAAGCTGTCATTTTGCGTCGGCAACACTTTGATGGGAATTTTGGCAACCGCCAGCA
>Ga0182024_10026679_pt1 | contig 10138 bp, 7 predicted proteins | sample P32metaG_FD_120480 | JGI IMG/M metagenome (GOLD analysis project Ga0182024, IMG submission 120480) | Permafrost microbial communities from Stordalen Mire, Sweden - P3-2 metaG (Illumina Assembly) | ecosystem: Environmental > Terrestrial > Soil > Wetlands > Permafrost | place: Sweden: Stordalen...
ACGTGTTGCGCATCGTCACCAAGGGTAAGTCGGCAACGTTCTTCATCAACGAGAAGCAGGTCGCCATGGTCAACACGGACCGGACTGACATTCCGTCGACGGCCGGGCTCATCGCCGAGGGATCCGCCAGCCCCGAACCGTGGGTCTTTACGGCATTTGATGCGTCCCGCTAGCGGGCGCCGGCATCCGCGACGGCGCGGCCTTTGGGACCTCTAATCGGGCGTCCCTGAACGACACGTCCGAGCAGTCCGCAATCCAAGATGGTGAAATTCGGTCCACTTCGAATACAAATGGTGAAATTCGCCAGAATGGTGAGACAGCGGGGACGAGGTCGAGCGCCGGAGGTTCGAAGAGTCCTACGACATGGGAAACTCGGCCATCATCCTGGTTGAGGGTGAAGAAATCGGCTGGTTCACCGTTCAGCACCTGCCAGACCACATTCACCTGGACTCAATCTACTCAAGACCGCCGAAGAAACGTTACGAGCCGCCGCCGACACCGCCGCCCCCGGCGCAACAGCCGCGCCCGCGCTCGACGACGAGATTCGGTTTTAGGAGGCAGTTCTAGCGTGTCCAGATCCGGGAGAGGTTGTTCACGGTCCGCGTCTGCCGAACGGCTGACGGGGAGCGGCTTCCGCTGACTGCAAAAACGGAGACCGCACCGTCGAGGTTCGATCGCTACGTGCAGCGGATTCAGAATCTCCGCGATGCCAGGGAGGCGGCTGGCCATTCACAACTCGGTGTTCGCTTTCTATATGGCCCTCGCGAATCGCTCAACGTCCCGAACGGCAATGTAATCCTGGGGATTAACCCGGGCGGCGAACAAGATCTGAGCGACAGGCTGTGGACTGCGAAGACAGCCTACTATTCTGAGACGTGGACGAGCAGTGACTATCAGCTGTTTGTCCGCGTATTCATGCAGAGTGTCTTCACATTTGGCGGCTCCAGTAATTGGCAGCTCTCCTGGGATCGCTCCGTGACCAGTAACCTTTTCCCATTTCGTTCGCGTGGCGTGAGCGATCTAAGCAGCGCGGAACTCTCGAGCTTCATCAAATTTGGTCGGGGATTGTGGAAGGACATCTTCCAGGAAATTAGACCGCGCCTCATTGTCACATTTGGCGGGCCAACTCGCGACGCGATGCTATTCATCGCGAACCAGCTATGTTGGTCGACGGAGCTTCTGAGGTCGTATCCGGCGAATCAACGGAACACCAGTGCAGAACTCTTCGCCTTTAGCGGCCCGGTGGGGGAGGGACGCATGTTGCTTGCACCTCACTATGCGCACGGTCACGGCGCTCGTGGTGCCGATGTTTTGCGGGAAATGGCCTTAGACATCGCACCCTTTGCGGCACTATAGACGCAGCTGGGACGCAGCGGAAGGCTTTCTCGTCGGACACCTTCATCTCGCGACGCAGATGCCCACTTCCCGAGGGGGTCATATCGCCGTCGAAAAATCGGCGACCGGAGGGCTCAAAGGTCATACTGCCCGCTGGCGTAACGCGGGGGGACGTTCTACACAGTCAGAAGGCAGAAAATCTCACGCAACTCGCCGGCAGAGTCGGGTTCACGGTCAGGTCGGCGGCCTTTGTCGCTGTCGTCCATCGGCTAAGATTCAAACTGCGCGCAGCAGCGAGGTGGTAAAAGATCCGGTATGGCCATAAAGAAATCCGACCTCTACTCGTCTCTCTGGGCCTCGTGCGACGAACTGCGCGGCGGCATGGATGCCAGCCAGTACAAGGACTACGTCCTGTTCATGCTGTTCATCAAGTACATTACTGACAAGTACGGGGACAGCGACGACTTCGCCTCGCCAGTGATGATCCCGGTGGGCGCGAGCTTCAAAGACATGATTGCCCTTAAGGGCAAGAGCGACATCGGTGACAAGATTAACACCCAGATAATTCAGCCGCTCATCGATGCCAATGCTCGCCTCGCCCGTAGCGACTTCCCTGACTTTAACGATCCAAACAAGCTCGGCGAAGGGCAGGCGATGGTGGATCGCCTTACAAACTTAATCGCGATCTTCGAGAAGCCTGAGCTCGATTTCTCGCAGAACCGCGCCGAGCACGATGATATCCTCGGCGACGCCTACGAGTACCTGATGCGGCACTTCGCCACCGAAAGTGGCAAGAGCAAGGGACAGTTCTACACTCCCGCCGAGGTGAGCCGGGTCATCGCCAAAGTCATCGGCATCTCACCAGAGAACTCGAAGGCCTCCACGACCGCATATGATCCGACCTGCGGCTCGGGCTCGTTGCTCTTGAAGGTCGCCGCGCAGGCGGGTAAGCACATCACGCTCGAAGGGCAAGAGAAGGACGTGACCACTGCGGGCTTAGCCCGCATGAACATGATCCTACACGACTTCCCGACGGCCAATGTCCTCTCGGGCAACACATGGCCGCGCCCAAGTTCAAGGACGGCGAGCAGCTCCGCACCTACAACTACGTCGTCGCCAATCCACCCTTTTCGGACAAAACGTGGACCGCAGGCCTCACGCCCGAAGGTGACCCTTTCCAGCGCTTCGCTTGGGGGCAACCACCCGCCAAGCAAGGCGATTACGCGTACCTGCTGCACATCGTCCGATCGATGAAAAGCACTGGCAAAGCCGCCTGCATCTTACCGCACGGCGTGCTCTTCCGCGGCAACGCCGAGGCGACGATCCGCCAGAAACTCATCCGCTCTGGTATCCTTAAGGGCATCATAGGCCTGCCCCCAAACCTCTTCTACGGCACCAGTATCCCGGCTTCCATCCTGGTACTCGACAAGGAAAATGCCGCCAGCCGCAAGGGTGTGTTCATGCTCGACGCATCCAAGGGCTTCATCAAGGACGGCAACAAGAACCGCCTACGCGAGCAGGACATCCACAAAATCGTGGACACGTTCGTCAGGGCTACAGATGTCCCGCGCTACGCCCGCATGGTGTTGCTCTCCGAGATCGCCGACGCAAGGAACGACTACAACCTCAACTTGCCGCGTTACATCGACAGTACCGAGCCGGAGGACCTGCAGGACATCGATGGTCATCTGCGCGGCGGCATCCCAGAGCGCGACCTCGACGCGATGGCCTCCTACTGGCGGGTGCTGCCCGAGGTGCGTGCCGCGCTGTTTGAATCCGCTGGTCGCCCCGGTTATGTCCGCCTCAAGCTGCCGCTGGTCAAGGTGAAACCCGCCATCCTCGGTCACGCCGAGTTCGCTGCCTTCAACCAGACGGTGACACAGCTCTTCGTCGCGTGGCAAGAGGGCACGACGCCGCGCCTCACAGGCTTCGGCAAGGATGGCCACCCCAAGGCGCTCATTGAGAACATCGCCGACGAGTTGCTCGCGACCTTCCGCCAGGCACCGCTTCTGGACGCTTACGACATCTATCAGCACTTGATGGACTATTGGGCCGAGACCATGCAGGATGACGCCTATCTGATCGCCGCCGACGGCTGGGCGAAGGGTGCACAGCCCCGCGAGATCGTTCAGGTTAAGAACAAGGACAACAAACTCGTCTGGCCGGAGCCGCACGACTACGTACGAGGAAGGCGGCGTTTCAAATCGGACCTTGTCCCGGCGCAGATTCTTGCTGCTAAGTATTTCGGTCCCGAACGTGAAGCAATCGATTCGCTCGATAACCAACTCGCCACGCTCGACCAACAACTCAATGAGATGCGCGAGGAGAATAGCGACGAGGAAGGGCTTCTTTCGGAAGTAATCGAGGGCGAGGGCGACAAACAGAAAATCACAGCGAAGACCGTGAAGGCACGGCTGAAAGAGATCGGCAACGATCCGCTCTACAGCGACGAGCGGGCAGCCGTTGCGGCTTACGCTGACTTGTTGGACCAGCAGACCGACGCGAAGGCCAAGCGCAAAGCCGCGCAAGAGGGCTTGGACAAGAAGCTCGACGCCAAGTATCCCAAACTCACCGTGGCAGATGTCAAGTCGCTGGTGGTAGACGATAAGTGGATAGCGCGCTTATCAAGCGCCGTCCAAGGCGAGTTCGGTCGTGTCTCGCAGACCCTCACCAGCCGCATTCGCCAGTTAGCCGAACGCTACAGCACGCCGTTGCCGCGGCTCACGGACGAAGTAGCGACACAAGCAGCGCGCGTGGACGAACACCTCAGGCAGATGGGGGCGTCATGGTAGTGAAGCCCGGTTACAAGTACACTGAGGTGGGCGTGATCCCGGAAGATTGGGAGTTTAAGTCCGTTCAGGAATTCGCAGCGGTCAAGGGCGGGAAGAGATTACCTCTAGGGCGCAGCCTCACTGATAAGCCAACAGGGCACCCGTACATTCGCGTCACTGATATGCGGCCCGGAGGAGTTGAACCAGGTGACATCAGGTATGTACCTGATGAGATTTTCCCAGCAATAAGAAACTACCGGATCCGAATTCAGGACCTGTTTATCAGCGTTGCGGGTACGCTGGGTATCGTTGGAAAGATTCCTCCGGAATTCGATGGTGCAAATCTAACAGAGAACGCCGACAAGATTACAGACATCACCTGCGATCGGGATTATCTGCTCTACAGTCTCTCAGCAGAACGTATTCAAAACAGTATTGCATCAGTTAAGACGATTGGGGCGCAGCCGAAGCTTGCGATCAATCAGATTGAGGCTTTCAGAATCGCCCTGCCGCCAACCATAGCGGAGCAACGTGCAATTGCAACGGCATTGAGCGACGTCGATGCGCTGCTGGGCGGGCTCGAGAGGCTCATCGCGAAGAACCGCGACCTCAAACAGGCAGCAATGCAGCAGCTTCTCACCGCCCGAACCCGACTGCCTGGTTTCCACGGCGAGTGGGAAGTCAAGAGTCTCGACCAGATTACGTCGCGAGCGGCAGGTGTTTGGGGAAAGAATGAGCCTGGCAAGCACAACAACCGACGCGTTGAGATTATTCGTGCCGGCGACATTTCACAAGATGGCAGGTTAACGGCTACAGCGTATCGCTACATCTCAAATGCCGAGTTCAACAAAGCAAAGTGCGATCTCGACGATCTGGTCATTACAACGAGTGGAAACGGCTTAGGCAAGGTCTGGTGGTGTGATGGCCGTGGAGATATTGCGGCATCAAACTTCGTGCGCGTGCTTCACCCTTATAAGCGCGATGTTAGCGGAAAGTTTCTGTATTACGCACTGCGAACCGTCGAGGGATCGCGCCGTCTACAGGAACACACCGCGACGAGCGCTTACCCAAATCTGCGCCCCACGTTTTTCTCGACCTCCTGGATCCCGGTACCACCGCTGCGCGAACAGATCGCCATCGCCGCCGTAGTGACTGACATGGACGCGGAGTTGGCAGCGCTGGAGGTCCGGCGCGACAAGACCAGAGCCGTCAAACAAGCGATGATGCAGGAGTTGCTCACGGGTAGGACGCGACTCGTTGCCGACGGAAGCGGCCATGTCTGAGCGTCCCCGCTCCGAGCGTCGTACTCAAGACCGGGTAAGGGCCCTGTTCACCAACTCGGCGCAACCCGATTCCCTCGGCTACCGCTATCTCGGAGACTGGAGCAAACGCGAGAACAACCGACCCATCGAAACGGCGATTCTGCGCGACAATCTCGCGGCCCGTGGCTACTCAGCGGCCCACGTCGCCGCCGCCCTGCAGAAGCTGGAAACTGCAGCCGACTCGACGGGCATCACCCTCTACCAGGCCAACCTGCGCGCCTATCAGCTCCTGCGCTACGGCGTGCCGGTGCAAATCGCCGCTGGACAGGCGCACGAGACGGTGCACCTGATTGACTGGGCGCACCCAGAGACGAACGACTTCGCGCTGGCCGAGGAGGTGACGCTCAAAGGAGGCTATGAGCGGCGGCCGGATCTCGTACTTTACTTGAACGGCATCGCAATCGCTGTGATCGAACTGAAGCGAAGCTCGGTGGAGGTTGGCGACGGCGTGCGCCAGCTCATCACCAACCAGGAAGAAATCTTTAATAAGGGTTTCTTCAGCACGGTGCAGCTTCTGTTGGCGGGCAGCGATTCGCAAGGGCTGCGCTACGGCACAACCGGCACGTCCGAGCAGTTCTTCGTGGAGTGGAAGGACGGGACCGACGACGGTACCGGAGCTGCGCCTGCAGCCGGCGCATTGCTCGATCGGCCCCTGGCGCAGCTATGCAACAAGGGCCGGCTTCTCGATCTGATCCGCAACTTCATGATCTTTGACGCGGGCCAAAAGAAGGTGCCGCGTCCGCACCAGTTTCGTGGCATCAAGGCCGCGCAGGAGCGCGTCGCCAAACGCGAAGGCGGCGTCATCTGGCACACCCAGGGCAGCGGCAAGAGCATCCTGATGGTGCTGATCGCCAAGTGGCTGCTAGAGTACGACCCCGAGGCGCGCATCCTCGTCATCACCGACCGCGATGAACTCGACAAGCAGATCGAGGGCGTCATGAAGAATGCCGGCGTAATCGGAGCCGAAGCCCAATCGCCGCGCATTACCTCGCGGGCGGAGTTCGTCGCAAAGCTCGCGGCTACGACGCCGCGTCTGCTGTGCGCGCTCATCCACAAGTTTGAACCTGACCTCACCGGCCCGCCGCCGTCAATTAGCGGTCGCTTCTATGTGTTCGTGGATGAGTGTCACCGTACCCAGGGCGGCGACATGAACCGGCAGATGAAGCGCTGGCTGGACGGCGCTATTTTCATCGGTTTCACGGGCACACCACTTCTTCGCAAAGACAAGCCGATGACTCGAGATGTCTTCGGCACCTACATCCACACGTACAAGTTTCATCAGGCGGTGGCCGACAAGGTAGTGCTCGACCTGAAGTACGAGGCTCGGGATGTACCACAGAGGTTGACCTCGCAGGCTGCCATAGACAAGTGGTTCGAGCAGAAGACCAAGAGCCTTAACAACTTTCAAAAGGCGATCCTGCGCAAGCGCTGGGCGACGATGGAGGAGCTGATGAGCGCGGGCGAGCGAAAGCAGCGCATTGTCGCCAGTATCATCGAGGACTTCAGCCTCAAGCCGCGGCTCAACAACGACCGCGGCACCGCGATCTTAGTGGCTGCGTCGATCTATGACGCTTCCCACTACTTTCGGCTTTTCCGAAACACATCTTTCGGATCGTACTGCGGCATCATCACTTCCTACGAACCGAACCATAACGCAATCTCGCGCGAGCCGGCCAACAGCGACGAGCGCTACAAGTTCGACACATATACCCAGTACGTCCTCAAGAACCGGCAGACCACGAAGCAGTACGAGGACGAGACTAAGCGCCGCTTCATCGAGGAGCCGGCAAACATGAAGCTCCTGATCGTCGTGGGTAAGTTGCTCACCGGCTTCGACGCGCCAAGTTGCACCTACATTTATCTCGACAACGAGTTGCGCGACCACAACCTTTTCCAGGCCATCTGCCGCACCAACCGGCTCGACGGTGACGACAAGGACTACGGCCATATCGTCGATTTCAAGGAATTGTTCGGCGACGTACAGGAGGCAGTCGCAGTCTACAGTTCTGACGAACTAGACGTTGACGAGGGAAGCGGCGGCGACAACAATGTCCGGCTCAAGAACTGGCTGGAGGAAGGAAAGAAGCAACTCGAAGGAACCCGCGAAGTGCTACGCTACTTGTGCGAGCCGGTTGCGCAGCCGCGCGAGGTGGAGCAATTCTTGCACTATTTCTGCGGCGACGCCACAAACGCAAACGCGCTGAACGAAACCGAGGCGCTGCGCGTATCGTTCTATAAAGCAGTCGCTACCTTCGTGCGCGCTTACGCTGAAATTGCGCAGGATCTGGCCGACGCGGGCTTCCCCGATTCCGACGCGGATGCATTGCGGAAGGAGGTAGAGTACTACAGTGATCTCCGCGCGGCCGTCAAGAAGCACTCGGGCGAGGAACTGGATATCAAACCTTACGAGGCGGACATGCGTCACCTCATTAACACGTACATCCAGGCCGACGCGGCGGCCGACCTGGGTGAACTGGGCGAACTTTCGCTGACCGAGTTGATCATCGAGACAGGCATTCATGATGCCGTCGCCCGGAAGCTCAACGAGAAGGGCAACCTCTCTAAGAATGCCATCGCGGAAGGCGTCATCAATAACCTCCGCAAGACGATCATCCGTAATCAACTCACCGATCCGCGCTTCTACGAGCAAATGTCTAAGTTGCTCGACGACCTCATCAAGCAGAACCGGGCCGACGCGGCGGCCTATGAGCAGTTTCTGCGCAGCGCCGAAGCGTTAGTGAGGCGCCTTGCCGAGAAATCGGACGGCGGGGTGCCCGCCGCGTTGCACGGCAAGCCTGAGGCTGTCGTGCTTTTCAATAACCTCGGATCGATTCCCGGCGTCAGTTTCTTATGCCCAGCCATTGTCGAGGATAGGGCCAGGCTGGCTTTATCGATTGATCTTACCGTTCGCGAGAGTGCCCCCGCTGGCTGGAGAGGCGACCATGCACGCGAGGCGCAGGTGCTGAATGCGCTTTTCCCTATACTTGACCGCGACCGCGAGGCTACGCTCGCGCTGTTCGAGATCATCAAGAATCAGCCGGGGTATTGATGACGGAGAATATCCGGCTCGGCGACATCGTCATTGCGGTGACACGCAAGAACATCAAGAATGTTCACCTATCGGTACATCCGCCTGCGGGCCGCGTGACGTTGGCAGCGCCGGAGGAAACGCGCCTGGAGGTTGCGCGCGCGTATGCGATCTCCAAACTTGGCTGGATTCGCGACCAGCAGGCGAAATTACGATCGCAGTCGCGGGAGACGCCCCGTCAGTTCGTTGAGCGCGAGAGTCATTACCTCTGGGGAAGGCGGTATCTACTTTCCGTGATCGAGAAGAACGCGAAGGCCGGCGTGGCGATCGACCATCGCCGAATCACGCTGACCGTGCGCCCCGGAACCACGCTTACGAAGCGGGCAGAGATCATGCACGAGTGGCACAAGTCCTTGCTCCACGCAACCGTGCCTGCACTTATCAGGAAATGGGAAGCCAAGCTCGGGGTCAGGGTTTCCGGCTACTTCCTACAACGCATGAAAACGAAGTGGGGCGGCTGCAACCACGATGCGCGCAATATCCGCCTGAATACGGAGCTTGTCAAGAAGCCCAAGGACTTGCTGGAGTACGTCGTCGTGCACGAGATGCTTCACCTACGCGAGCCCACGCACAGCGAGCGCTTCATAGCGTCCCTCGTTCAGCACTATCCCACGTGGCGGGAAGCTCGTGCAGAACTGAATGAATTGCCGCTAGGTGCTGAGACCTGGGGCGCGTCGCACCGAGGATGAGTGGAGAGTGATATCGTTGGGGTCACGACGGACTTAGCGGCGCTTGCTCCACAGCGAAGGCCCGCGCATTTTCGTGAGCCCTTAGCTCATAATTTGAGCGGTCGCTGCTCTGGAAGAGTTGTCGGGACCCAAAGGACGTTATGCAAGAGGGAGGGCACTAAACCCGGTCCGGGTGTGGTGGGCCCGAAATATCACCCGCGAACTGGAGCGCCGTTTCGGGCATTACGGAAACTCGGGGACGACACAGAGGCAATCATGGACCGTACTAGGTACCACACGCCTGTGACCATTGACTTGGCGATCAAAGAGACTCTGACGCTGAAGACGGCGGAAGTGGCGAAAAGACTCATCGATCGTCTCGGGATTACGCTTACAACGGCCATCGGGGGAGCTGAGGACACGCGCGCGGCTCGGAGCTGGGCCTCAGGCGAACGGAGGCCACAGCGGCCGCGCGCGCTCAAGTCGGCCTTGCAGGCCGCCGTTGCTATCTCCGCCGTTCATGACGACGAAAGCGCCCAATCCTGGTTCACCAGCACCAACCCCGATCTCGGGTGGCGTTCACCGTTGGTGTTTGTTCGCGCCGCGCAAAACGATGAGGAATTGGCTCATCTGGTCATGGTGGCGGTTCAAGACGCATCGTGAAGCGCAGACCGTCCCTGAACTTCTCTGCCGCGAGCACGCAAACGCAGTCACGGGCGCTGATCGTCGGTCTGGCGTCTTATTTGAAGGGAGTCCGTACTTGACCATCATGTTACGCGCGACGTGGGCGCTCGGCGCACTCGGATTGGTGCTGCTCGCCGGTTGCGGTCAGTCATCGCAACAGGCGGCGAGCACGGCCAGCGCGCAGCCGTCTGCGGCGTCGTCTCCGGCAGCGCAGTCCGACCAAACTCTCGCGAACGGGAGGGCGATCTTTCAGACCGGCCGCGACCTGCA
>Ga0182024_10026680_pt1 | contig 10138 bp, 10 predicted proteins | sample P32metaG_FD_120480 | JGI IMG/M metagenome (GOLD analysis project Ga0182024, IMG submission 120480) | Permafrost microbial communities from Stordalen Mire, Sweden - P3-2 metaG (Illumina Assembly) | ecosystem: Environmental > Terrestrial > Soil > Wetlands > Permafrost | place: Sweden: Stordalen...
GCCATGGCCTGACCGGCTAGCCATGGCGTGTCCTGGGCCGCAAGCCGAGGCCTGACCGGCGCGGCGTGACCTGACCGGCGCGGCGTGACCTGACCGGCTAGGCGTGACCTGACCGGCTACGCGCACACCCGGATGCCCAGGATGGTGATGCACCCGCCCGGGCTGCCCCCCGACGGGGACGGGGATGGTGACGGCACCACGGAGGGGGATGGTGACGGGCTCGGGGCCGGGGATGGCGCCGGGGACCGTCCGGTCGACGGTGCCGGCGACGGACGCGCAGGCTGGCGCGACGTGCGGCCGGGTTCCGGCTGCCTGGCTGGCGTCTGCCCGGCGGGCCTGGCGGCCACCGGCTGCGCCCGGCTCCGGTGCCGGGCCGGCGTGCTCCGCGGCTGGCGGGGCTGGGCGCTGTACGAGGGCGGCCGGACGGGCGCGGCCGCGGCGTGCTGGTGCGGCACGTGCGTGATGAAGACCGCGGCGGCCGAGCCGCCCACGACCAGTGCTGTCGTTGCAGTCACCCATGCCGCCGGCCCGGCGCGCAGCGCCGTTACGGCACCCCGCAGCCATTGCCGCAGCGCCACGAGCAGCGCCACCCCGACCGGGGGCAGGCCGACCCGCCATGCCGCGCGCCGCGAGGCTCGGATCGCCTTCCGCACGGCGGCTCGCGCGCACCCGGCGTCCAGCGAGTCCGATACGTAGATGATCAGGTTGCCCCGGGAATCCCGGTGAGCGATAGCCCGGAGCCCAGCCGGCAGGGTGACCCGCTCGACCCGGATCACGAGACGCCCCTGAGCCCGGACGCCAGACGGCGGATCGCGGTCCACCACTCGCGGGGATCACCGCCTTCGTTGCCGATCACGGCGACCACCTCGCGGCCGTTCACGGCAAGGCTCACCGGGACACCGCCGGGGGGAGGATCCCACGCCGCGGCCAGCAGGGCCGGCGGTACGGGCTCCGCAGGCATGATGGCCGCCGACGCCGGGTCGGTCAGCGATGCGCCGGCCGCCTCAGCGATCTTCTCGAACAGGTCCACCCGCCGCTGCAGCCTGGCCTGATCTTCCTTCGCCTCTGCGAGCGCGCTCTCCAGCCGACGCAGGCGACGTCTTCCCTGCCACACGGCCTTAGCAGACCTCCCTCATGCCCCGCATCCGTCTACCCGGCAGGCGCCGCGATAAGGCTTGCGGATTCCGGGTATTTTACGCTGCTTCGTATCACCGCTGACGGCAGTACCGCCAGGCACGCCGTCATGGCCAACGGCTTGCGCCATGGGGCCAGCACCGCGGACAGTGCGGCGCCCAGGCCCGACGCCCGGATCGTGGCCGTCAGCAGCGCCCCACCCGCCCGCGATACGACACCCTTGCCCGTACCGTCGACCCGGACCCGCGGGTACAACCCACTACGCTTCCCCACCTGGAATGTGCCCTCGGACCGGCAGCGGCAGGACCCTCAGCAAAGTCCAATCCTCCCAGGTCAGGAGCACTTTTCACGCCCGGATCAATCCACGGCCAGCCCGGGTGAACTGGGCGGGCCGGCGAGCGTGGACCGAATGGGCCTCCGGCAGGCCCGGGCGCTCCGGCCCGGGGCGCTTCCCGCGCCCGCCTCGTGCGGGGCCTTGACATCAGCCGCTCCGTTAGGAAACACTAACCGTTAGTGGATCCTAACCGAGCAAGTGACGGCTGGAGCGCGCTGGCGGACGGCACCCGGCGCGCCATCGTCAGCCGCCTGGCCGAGGGGCCGCAGGCAGTGGGACAACTGGCCGCGGGGCTGCCGGTCAGCCGCCCGGCGGTCTCCCAGCACCTGAAGGTCCTCAAGGACGCCGGCCTGGTCAGTGAACGCGCGGCCGGCACCAGGCGTGTCTACCGGCTCAATCCGGCAGCAGTGGCCGCGTTGCGCGATCAGCTCGACACCTTCTGGCAGAGGGCTCTGGCCAGCTACGTGGATGTTGCCGAACAAGCGACGGAGGAGAGTCCATGACCCGAACCGAGGTCCCCGTTGTCCGCAAGCAGGTGGTGGTCAGCGCGCCGGTCGAGCAGGCCTTCACAGCGTTCACCGACAGGTTCGGCGACTTCAAGCCGCCGGAGCACAACCTGCTCGCGGCAGCGATCGCCGAGACAGTCTTCGAGCCCCACGTCGGCGGACACATCTACGACCGCGCCGTCGACGGCAGCGAGTGCCGGTGGGCGCGGATCCTGGCCTACGAGCCACCAGCCCGCGTGGTATTCAGCTGGGACATCAGCCCGCAATGGCAGGTCGAAACCGACCCGGAGCTGACCAGCGAGGTCGAGGTCCGGTTCGTGGCCGAGGGACCGGACCGCACCCGGGTCGAACTGGAGCACCGCCACCTCGACCGGCACGGTCCCGGTTGGCAGTCGGTCAGTGACGGCGTCGACGGCGACCAGGGATGGCCGCTCTACCTGGCCCGGTACGCCGCCCTGCTCGAGGGCCGCTGACATGGCACCGGCCATCGCCAGCACTGTGGTGGACCGGCCCGCAGCACAGGTGTTCGCCTACGCCACCGACCCCACACGCTTCCACGAATGGCAGCAGGGCGTCATCGACGGTCACCTGGACCAGCCCGGCGCCGCGCAGGTGGGCACGAAATGCCTGACCACCCGGCGCATCGGCGGAGCCAGCCGGGCCGTCACCTCCGAGCTAACCCACATCGACGCACCCAGGACATGGGGCGTGCAGGGCATCGACGGACCCATCCGCGCCACCGTCGACGTCACCGTGGAACCCCTGACCGAAACCAGTTCCCGGCTGACCATCGCGGTCGGCTTCGACGGGCACGGCATCGGCAAACTGCTCGTCCCGCTCATCGTCCGCCGCCAGGCACGAAAGGAAATGCCAGCCAACGTCGAAGCCCTGAAGCGACGCGTCGAGGCCCAGCAGCCACAGCAGCCGGCGTAGGACCAGGCCAGGGAGTCCGCCTCGCTGTCAGGAAACGGCCGCGGCGCCACCGCCCGGGCCTAGCACACCAGAGCCGGCCCCGCTTGGCCCGGAAAGCGCTCCCTGAGCCTGGACCGACGGGAGCTTCGACAGGCCCGATCGCTCCAGCTCTGGGGCACTCCCTACGCCCGTGCCGGATTCCCGTTTTCCATCTGCGTGAAAGCCCCCAGGCTAGCGGCGCGGCGCCCGGGGCCGCGGAAGCAGCCGGCCGATAAAAGCGTTGGGCAGCTGGGGCGTTCCTGACCATCCTTGTTGTGTACTGCCGCCCTTGTTGTTGTACTGCCGTGTCCGCTTGCGTACCGCCGCGCCCGCCAGGGAGACTGCCGCCTTGACACCCACGCCCGCCGCGCTGCGCGCCCGCCTGCCCGGGCTGATGCTGCGCGATCAGCTCCGGCTGGGCCGGCGCGTGGGCAAGGCCGCCGCGCTGCGCGATGCCGGGGCACGCGAGCAGGCGCTTGCCCAGGTCCTCGCGGAGATGGAGGGGGCATCGGCCCGGGTCGAGGCGCGCAGGCTCGCCGTGCCCGCGGTCTCCTATCCGCCTGAGCTCCCGGTCAGCCAGCTGAAGGACGAGATCGCTGAGGTCATCCGCGATAACCAGGTGGTGATCATCGCGGGCGAGACGGGGTCCGGCAAGACCACGCAGCTGCCGAAGATCTGCCTGGAGATCGGCCGCGGCGCGACCGGCCAGATCGGCCACACCCAGCCGCGCCGGATCGCGGCCCGCACCGTGGCGGAGCGGGTCGCGCACGAGCTGGGGACCGAGCTCGGCGCGGCGGTCGGCTACAAGGTGCGCTTCGCCGACCATTCCAGCGACGACACCGTGGTCAAGGTAATGACCGACGGCATCCTGCTGGCGGAGATGCAGCGCGACCGGCAGCTGCTGCGCTACGACACCCTGATCATCGACGAGGCGCACGAGCGCAGCCTGAACATCGACTTCATCCTCGGCTACCTGCGCCAGCTGCTGCCCAGCAGGCCCGATCTCAAGGTCATCATCACCTCGGCCACGATCGACTCGGAGCGCTTCAGCAAGCACTTCTTTGACGCGCCGGTGATCGAGGTGTCCGGGCGGACGTACCCGGTCGAGGTGCGCTACCGGCCGCTGTCCGACCCGGACAATCCCGGTGACGAGCCAAGAGATCAGGTACAGGCCATCAGCGACGCCGTAGCTGAGCTGCGCGCGGAAGGGCCTGGCGACATCCTCGTCTTCCTCAGCGGCGAGCGGGAGATCAGGGACACCGCGGATGCCCTGGCCGGGACCGGCGACCTCGAAGTACTGCCGCTATACGCCCGGCTGTCCGCGGCTGAGCAGCACCGGGTTTTCCAGCCCCATCGCGGGCGGCGCGTGGTGCTGGCCACCAACGTCGCCGAGACCTCACTGACTGTCCCCGGCATCAAGTACGTGATCGACGCGGGCACCGCGCGGATCTCCCGGTACAGCCTACGGACGAAAGTCCAGCGGCTGCCGATCGAGCCGGTCTCCCAGGCGTCGGCGAACCAGCGCAAGGGCCGGTGCGGCCGTACTTCTGACGGCGTGTGCATCCGGCTCTACACCGAGGAGGATTTCGAGTCGCGCCCGGAGTTCACCGACCCCGAGATCCTGCGTACTAATCTCGCGTCAGTCATCCTGCAGATGGCGGCTCTCGATCTCGGCGAGGTGGCCGGCTTCCCGTTCGTCGACCCGCCGGATTCCCGGCGCGTCGCCGACGGCGTGCGCCTGCTGGAAGAACTCGGCGCCGTGATGCCAGGCCATGGCAAGACCCGGCTCACTGACGTGGGGCGGAAACTTGCCCGGCTCCCGGTGGACCCGCGGCTCGGCCGGATAATCCTGGAGGCGGGCCGGAACGGCTGCGTCAGCGAGGTGCTGATCATCGCCGCGGCGCTGTCCATTCAGGATCCCAGGGAACGGCCCGCGGAATCCCGCGAGGCGGCGGACGCCATGCACGCGCGCTTCGCCGAGCCGGGATCTGACTTCCTCGCCTTCCTCCGGCTGTGGGACTACCTGGGCGAGCAGCAGCGCGCGCTGTCGGGCTCGGCGTTCCGCCGCATGTGCCGCCGCGAGTACCTGCACTACCTGCGGGTGCGGGAATGGCAGGACCTCTGCGCGCAGCTCAGGCAGGCCGCCAGGGACCTGGGCATCGCCGCGGGGCCCGAACGCGGCTCCCCGGGCCAGGCCGCGGAGCCCGGGGCCGGCTTCCCGGCGGATGTCGCGGACCGGGTGCACATATCGCTGCTGGCCGGCCTGCTGTCGCACATCGGGATGAAGGACGCCGACCAGAAGCCAGCTGCCGGGAAGAAGCGGGCGCTGACGGAGTTCGCCGGAGCCCGCGGCGCGCGCTTCGCCATCTTCCCTGGCTCGGCGCTGGCGAAGAAACCGCCGCAGTGGGTGGTCGCCGCCGAGCTGGTCGAGACATCCCGGCTGTGGGCCAGGACCGCCGCGCGCATCGAGCCCGAATGGGCCGAACCGCTGGCTGCGCACCTGATCCGGCGCACCTACAGCGAGCCGCGCTGGGACGCGCGGCGCGGCGCGGCGATGGCATCGGAGAAGGTAACGCTGTACGGGCTGCCTATCGTGGCGGCGCGGCAGGTCACCTACTCCTCGCTCGACCCGGCAGCGGCACGCGAGCTGTCCATCTCCCGCGCCCTGGTCGAGGGCGACTGGCAGACCCATCACCAGTTCTTCCAGCGCAACCGGGACCTGCTTGACGAGGCCGGGGACCTGGAGCGCAAGGCGAGGCGGCGCGGCATCGTCGCTGACGACGCTGCCGTGTTCGAGTTCTATGACCGGCGGATACCCGCGGACGTGACATCGGCCCGGCACTTCGACACCTGGTGGAAGAAGGCGCGGGCAGCCGACCCCGGCCTGCTGACCCTGTCTCCCGCTGACCTCGTCGGCCCGGCCGCGGACGAGGTCAGTCCCGCCGATTATCCCGGCAGCTGGGGCGAGCTCCCGCTGTCGTATGAGTTCGCTCCCGGCGACCCGGCTGACGGGGTGACCGTGGATCTCCCGCTGGCGACGCTCAATCAGGTCAGCGGTGAGGAATTCGGCTGGCAGGTGCCCGGCCTGCGCGAGGAACTCCTCACGGAGCTGATCAGGTCGCTGCCCAAGCAGCTGCGCAGGAACTTCGTTCCCGCTCCGGATACTGCCCGCGCCGTGCTGGCCCGGCTGGGGCCTGCGCATGGCGACCTGCTGGACACGCTGGCGGCGGAACTCGGCCGGATGGGCGGCGTGACGATCCCGCGGGAGGCGTGGGACCTGTCCCGGCTGCCTGCGCACCTGAGGATCACGTTCCGCGTGGTCGACTCCGGCCGCGTGCTGGCGGCCGGCAAGGACCTGGGCGCGCTGCGGCAGCAGCTGCGGTCCCGCCTGCAGGAGGCACTCACGGAGGCGGCAGGCGGCATTACCCGCTCCGGGCTCCGCAGCTGGGACCTCGGCTCGCTGCCGCGGACGGTGACCGCCGGGCAGGTCCGGGCCTACCCGGCGCTGGCGGACGCCGGCGACGCGGTCGACATCCGGTTGTTCGAGACCGAGGCGGAGGCCAGCGAGTCCATGTGGCTGGGCACCCGCCGCCTGCTCCTGCTGCAGGTCCCCGCTGGGGTGCGCGCGGTCGCCAGCCGGCTGCCGGTCAGCGCCAAGCTGGCGATGAGCCGGCATCCGTACCCGAGCGCCGACGCGCTGCTGGCGGACTGCGCGGCCTGCGCGGCGGACCAGGTGATCGCGGAAGCGGGCGGCCCGGCCTGGGACGCCGCGGGCTTCGCGGGCCTGCTGGCGGCAGCGCAGTCACGACTGGCCATGAACGCGGCAGGCGTGGTCAGTGCGGTGGCGCGGGCACTCACCGAGGCGCAGGAGGTAGAGCACCGGCTCGGGGGCACGGCCAGCCCGGCACTGGCGCCTGCCATCGCCGACATGCGCGCTCAGCTAGCCGCGCTGATCTACCCGGGATTTGTCGCCGAGACCGGCTCACGGCGGCTGCCCGACCTGGTCCGCTACCTGCGGGCCATCAGCCGGCGGCTGGAGAAGGCGCCGGCGGATCCCGGCCGGGACGCCGACCGGATGATGGTCGTGCACCGGGTGGCAGACGCCTACCAGCGAGCCGTCGGAGAGCACGGCGCGTCCGGGCGCGGCAGCGCGGATGCCCGGGCGGTGCGCTGGATGATCGAGGAACTACGGGTCAGCCTCTTCGCGCAGATGCTGGGCACGCCCGTCCCCGTTTCCGAGCGGCGGATCCAGGCGGCCCTGGACAAGCTGTCCGCCTGACCGGGGTCGTAGCTTCCGGCGCATGACCACCCTGCTGGGTGAGCGCCGCACGACTTCAGTGAACCCGGCGCGCTCATAGAGGCTGCGCGAGCCGAAGAACATGAAGTCGTCATGGCTGCGGCCGGCCTTGTCGACCGGGTATGCCTCCAGCACCCTGACCCCGTTCTCCCGCGCGAAGCTGATCGCGGCAGCCAGCAGCCTGCGCTGCAGGCCCATGCCCCGGTAGGGCCTGGCCACGTAACTGCACACCACCGACCAGACCCTGGTGTCGTCCACCGGCTTCATGATCGGCGAGCGCCGCAGCTTCAGGTAGTCCTCGCGCGGGCCCAGGCTGATCCAGCCCACCGGGGTGTCGCCGAGATAGCCGACCAGGCCGGGCATGGTCCCGCCGCTCACCAAGTCGCACATGGCCTGCTTGTTCTGGGCGCCGGCCGGCCCAGCCGGCTCGCCGCTCTTGCGGTAGTACATGCACCAGCAGCCGCGCACGATCGAGCCGCCCGGCAGGCTGAACAACTGCTCGAGATCGGGCCAGGTAACAGGGGTCAGCGGCAGCGCCCGGAATGCTAATTGCGCCCGGCGGCCCGCGGCGTGCGGCACAGCGCTAGTCAACCAAAGACGGCAGGTCCCGGCCACCCGGCGGCGCCGCCGGGCCGGCCAGCAATCCGTGCTGCCATTCCGTGGAATCTCCTGATCAGCGCTGCGGCTTAAGGTGAGGCGGCCGGCCGTTACTCGGGCGCCGTGCGGCGGGCGCGAGCGCGGCGCTTGCCCTCGTGCATCGCCTGCACCCGGGCGACCGGGATGGCCCGGCCCTCGTCGATCAGGGCTGGGCTCAGCGGCTGCGGCGCGGGCATCTGGCCGGCCCACGGATCGGTGCCGCCGATCAAGCTCGCCGCGGTGTGCACGGTGAAGTCCGCTGGCACGACCTGGTCGAGCTCATCCCAGGCCACCGGGAACGACACCGGCGCGCCTGGCCGGATCCGCGGGCTGTAGGCCGCCGCAACGGTCGCCCCGCCAGCCCGGGTCGAATCCAGGAACACCTTGCCCTCGCGGTCTTCGAGAATGAACGCCGTGGTCGCCAGCGCCGGGTCCAGCCGCTCGGCACGGGCCGCGATCGCCCGGGTCGCGGCGGCCACGTCGTCGATCGTCGTCTCCGCGTCGACGGGCACGAACACGTGCACGCCCTTCGCCCCGCTGGTCTTGACCGCGCCGGCCAGGCCGGCCTCGGCCAGCGCCTGGCGGACCAGGCGGGCGGCGCGGACGGCGAGCGCGAAGGAGTCGCCGGCCGGCGGGTCGATGTCGAGTATGAGATGGGTGGGATGGTCCCGCTGGCCGGCCATGGCCAGCGCCGGGTGATACTCCACCGCCCGCTGATTCGCGAACCACAGCAGCGTGCGGCGGTCGTCGCAGAGCGCGTAGGACACCTCACGCCTCGAGGCCTCGGCCCACACCGGCACCGTCCGCACCCATGACGGCGTGTACTTGGGCACGTTCTTCTGCATGAACGGCGGCTGGCCGCGCAGCACCCGGATGACCGACAGCGGCCGGTCCCGCAGGACGCCGATGATCTGGTCAGCCACCGCGTCCAGGTAGTCCACCAGATCCCGCTTGGTCGCCTCCGCGCCGTCGAACAGCGGCTGGTCGAGGTTGGTCAGCGGTACCCCGTCCCGCACCTCGCCGCCGCTCATTTGGCCACCTTCCCACTGATTTCGCAGAGACGCGAGATCATGGATGACGATGACATGGCCATGCAAGTAGCCATCATGGAAGGTGACGGTAATGCCTGATGCTGGCAATCGTGACCGGGCCGCTGCGCCCGAGGATCTGGGCCGGTTGTTCCTTGCCCGGGCCAATGCAGGTGACGTGGACGGGGTTGTCGCGTTGTATGAGCCTGGGGCAGTGCTCGCGGTACCGCCCGGCGGTCTGTCGGCCGGGGCCGCGGCGATCCGCCGGGCATACGAGAAGCTGCTGGCCGGCCGGCCGCAGTTCAGCGGCGACGTTCGCCCCGCGATACAGCACGGCGAGCTGGCGCTCACCTCGACGCGGTTCCAGGGCGGCGCCACCGCGGAGATCGCTCGATGTCAGTCCGACGGCACGTGGTTGTGGATCGCTGATCAGCCGAACGTCGTCGGATAGGCCAGCCCGATTGCGCTGCGTGGCTGGATCCTGGAAGGGTCATGCTGCGACGATAATCCTTGTCGTCATGCTGGCCACGGAACTGAAGGCGGTCGCCGATGTCGCTGGAGATCAAGCGGTTGCACCTGGCCGGGCTGCGCGGCCCCGATGGCCGCGACTGGCCGGTGCACGGCTTCGTGGTCACCCACCCCGGCGGCGCGGTACTGGTGGACACCGGCGTCGGCGGCCCGCAGCAGGTGCTGGACGACTGGCGAGTGGTGAACCGCTCGGCCGCGGACGCGCTCGCCGAGCTGGACATGACCCCCGGTGACATCGGACTGGTGATCAACACTCACCTGCACTTCGACCACTGCGGCCAGAATGCTGTCTTCAAGCACGCCGCCTGCTACGTCCAGCGAGCCGAGCTGGACCGCGCGAAGCGCGAGTCACCGGAGCTGTACGACTGGTTCGATTTCATGAACGCAACGTTCGAGCTGCTCGACGGGGACACTGAAGTGCTGCCCGGCCTGGCCGTGATCGCGACTCCCGGGCACACCACGGGCCACCAGTCGGTGGTCGTCCAGTCCGCCGACGGCATGCCCGACCTGCTGATCGGCGATGCTGCCTACACGCCGCGGCAGTACAACGGGCCGCCCGGCGAAGAGCTGCCGCCCGGCCAGGCGAGCGACCTGGCGGCATGGCAGGACTCGCTGCGGCGGATCCGGTCCGTGAGCCCGGCGCGGGTGCATTTCTGCCACCACACCGACGTCCTGCACGCCTGACACGGTCACGCGCTCTGACGGTCACGCGCTCTGACGGTCA
>Ga0182024_10026681_pt1 | contig 10138 bp, 11 predicted proteins | sample P32metaG_FD_120480 | JGI IMG/M metagenome (GOLD analysis project Ga0182024, IMG submission 120480) | Permafrost microbial communities from Stordalen Mire, Sweden - P3-2 metaG (Illumina Assembly) | ecosystem: Environmental > Terrestrial > Soil > Wetlands > Permafrost | place: Sweden: Stordalen...
TCGCGCTTCTCGGCGAAGGCCACCGCCCCTTCGAGCGCGTCGGCACTTCGACCGATCATCCCGAAGGCTTCGGAGTTCAGCTTCCACGACTCCGCTTCGGAGAGCTCTCGCGCCTTTTTCATGACGTCCTTCGACGTTCGCACGGCGAGCGGCGCGTTCTTGACGATGCGCTCGGCGAGCGCGATGGCTTCGTCGAGGACTCGCTCGCCCGGCACGACTCGGTTCACGAGTCCGAGTTCATAGGCGCGGGTGGCGTCGATCGGTTCGGCGGTCAGGGCCATCTCGTACGCCACGGCGAGGGGGATGCGCTTGGGCAGACGAATCAGCCCGCCGGCTCCGGCGACGAGACCCCGGGACGCTTCGGGAATGCCGAACTTGGCGTGCTCGGCCGCGATCACCATGTCGCAACTGATCAGGATCTCGAAGCCGCCGGCCAGCGCCGCGCCGTTCGCGGCGGCGATGAGTGGTTTGGAAAAGTCGCGCTGCGTGATCCCCCCGAATCCCTGGGCGGTGCTCGGGAACTCCCCTTTGGCGAAGGCCTTCAAGTCCATGCCGGCGGAGAAGGCCTTGTCACCGGCCCCGGTCAAGATGACGACCCAGACCTCGTCGTCGCTCTCGCACGAATCCAGCGCGTCACTGAGGGCGATGGCGGTCGCGCGGTTGATGGCGTTGCGCGCTTCCGGACGGTTGATGGTGAGAATCTCGACGTGTCCGCGTCGTTCGCGTAGTACTTCGTCAGCCATGGTGCTCCTTCGAACGGCCCCGCGGGGCTTCGAAGCGAACGATACCGGAGTTCAATTGGAGCGGGCGTGCGAAACTTGTCCGATGGAGAGACGACCGCGGCGCTACGTCACCCTCGAGGGTTACGCCGTGGAGGGTGGCTTCGACGGGCCGTACCAACCGTCGACCTGCTTTCGTCCCACGATCGCACTCGGCCGTCACCCCGGCCCCGGTGACGCCGACGAACTGTGGGACGACTACGAGCGCGTGTTGGACCTGGTCCCGACCATGGGCTTTGACGGCGTGCGCCTCAGCGTCGAGTGGGCCCGGATCGAACCGCGTTGCGACCAGGTCGACGAATCGGCACTCGCGCGTTACGCCCACGTAGTGAACTACGCCCGGAGCTTGGGTCTGGGCGTGACCGTGGTGATCGTCGACGCGGCCTGGCCGGCCTGGCTCGGCCTCGAGGCGTGGCTCTTGCCCTGGGTCGTCCCGCGGGTGGTCGAACAGGCGCGCCGGGTGGTGCGCTCCCTCGACGCCAACGGCGTGGTCGTCTTTGCCAATCCCGCGGCGTTGGTGAACGGATTCCTCGACGCCAGCGCGCCGCCGTGGCGACGGGGGGCTCGCGTCGACGCTGAACTGGCCCGCACCCAGATCCAAAGGATTCACGCGGCACTGGGCGACGACGCCGTGGTCGGATCAAAAATCGTCGCCTCGACGCGCAGCGTGCGCGTCGACCTGCCGAGAGAGCAGATTCGTTCCGCGCTCGACACCGAGTGCGACGAACTGTACGTGCGGTCCTTGGTGCGAGGTCACGGGCCTACGGCGAGCGCCGGCCTGTTGGTTCGGCGCGGTGACGACTGGAGTGTGCAGGCGTCGAAGGAGCTACTCGACGTGCTCCGTTGAGTCGTCCTCGCCCTCGACGTACGCGCCCTCCTCGTTGGTCTCGTGACTCTTCTTGACGAAGTGAAAGACGATGAAGAAAAGGATCATCGCGATCAGGACCGCGAGCCCCACCCAGCTGGCGTACTTCTCGATCCGCGTGAGGGCCGTGCCCGCGAAGTAGCCGAGCAAGGTGAAAGCGACGCCCCAGAGAAGGCCGCCGAGCGCGTTGGCGATGAGGAAGCGTCGGTAGTTCATGCGGCTCATGCCGGCCAGTCCCGGCATCACCGCGCGCAAGAACGCCGTGAATCGTCCGATGAAGACGTAGATCGGGCCCCGCCGCCGCAGGCCTTCCAGAGCGCGCTCCAGCGCGCCGCGTCGACGCCGAAGCACCGGAAGCTTCATCAACGACTCGCCGTATCGACGGCCGATCGCGTAGCCCACGGAGTCGCCCGTGATCGCTGCGGCGACCACCAAGGCGGCGACGATCGCGACGTTCACGTGGCCCTGGGAGGCCACGACTCCGGCGACGAGGACGGCGGTCTCGCCGGGGAGGATGAAGCCGATGAAAAGGGCCGCCTCGCCGAAGACCAGCAGCGCGACGAGTCCGTAGACGAGACCGGTGGGGAGTCGATGTATCTCGCTCAACAGGTACGAGACGATGGAAGCAGCCAGCATCCCTCCATTCTCCTAGATAGCGGCTGGGCCAGGAACCGTCACGCGCTATATCCAACTTTCGCTCGGTGCCGCAGCGCCGATATCGGGGTCGCGACCGGCGTCAGGCGCGCATCGGGCTCAAGAATGTCGAAGGCTCGAACGATAACCTCTGAATGCAATGAGGGGGGACCACCGACGAGTGCTGGTCATCGAGGACGATCGCGACCTCGCCCGAGCCGTGACCAACCTGCTCGAGGACGACGGCTTCGCCGTCTCCCAGCGCCACGACGGCGAGTCCGGATTGGCCGAGGGCGTCGAGGGCCACTACGACGTCATAGTGCTGGACCTCATGTTGCCGAAGCGAAACGGATTCAGCGTCTGTGCGGACCTGCGCGCGGCCGGCGTCGACACGCCGCTGCTGATGCTGACGGCCAAAGAAGGAGCGCTGGATGAAGTCGAGGGCCTCGAGGTCGGAGCTGACGCCTTCATGCACAAACCCTTCGAGAACTCGATCCTGGTGGCGCACCTTCACGCCTTGTTGCGACTCCACGAACGCGGTCGCCCCCAACGCCTGGTCGCCGGACCGATTTCGCTCGATCCCCTGCGCCGGTCGGTCGTGGCCTACGGTCGCGACGTGACGCTCACGCCTCGCGAGTTCGCCCTTTTGGCTTTCTTGATGGGGAAAATGGATGAGCCGATAGCCAAGAGTGAGATCTTGCGCGAAGTGTGGGGCAGCGGCTTTGACGGGGACCCCAACATCATCGAGGTCTATATCGGCTACCTGCGTCGAAAGATCGACGAGGCGCCATTCGAATCGGTGATCCACACCGTGCGCGGTTTCGGATACTGCGTCCGCACCGACTGATGCCCCATCACAAGTACTCGATTCGAGTGCGTCTGACGCTGATCTTCGTGGTGGCGATCGCGGCCATCCTCAGTTTCACCGGCTTCGCGCTCACGCACCTCGTGCGCCACTCACTGGCCAACGACGCCAACAACGAGATTCAGAGCGAGATGATCCGCACGCAAGAGAGTTTCGCGAACGCCAAAGCGGCCGACAACTACCGGGTCATCCTCCCCATGCAGGGCAACGTCGTCATCCAGGTAACCAACCTCGCCGGGACGAAAATATGGGCCGCCAGTTCGGCGATCGCCAAGGCGCCGGTCCTCGCCCACCAGATGGCCGACGCCGAGGCCCCCAACGGATTGGCCCTCAAACTGGTGAGGACGTCCGCCACGGCGCCCACACTGGCCCAGATCAGTTCCGGTCACGTCGGCACCATCTTCACGAAGCGAGGACTGGGCCTGATCTTCGGCTACGTCTACGGCGAGGGGATCAATCGCAGCGTGGGCGTCTTGATGACCAGCTTGGTCGTCTCGTTCCCGTTACTGCTCTTGATGACCGGTGGCCTCATATGGATCGGGATGGGATTGGCGCTCGCCCCGGTCGAGTCGATTCGGCGCCGCGTCGACGCCATCGCCGCGACGGACCTCTCCCAGCGAGTGCCCCCCACGGGGGGCGACGACGAGATCGCGCGGATGGCGCGAACCGTCAACGCCATGTTGGACCGTCTCGAAGCGTCGTCGCAGTTCGAGCAGGAGTTCGTCTCCAACGCCAGCCACGAACTGCGAAGTCCGCTGACCACGCTCCTCGCCACGACCGAGCGGGCCGCGAAGGATCCCGAACGGGCCAATTGGGCTGAAGTCGGCGAGATCGTCATGCGCGAAGGCCGTCGTCTGGAAACCTTGATCGACGACCTCGCCTGGCTCGCGCGCCACGACGAGCTGCGCGCGGAGATCCAGAGTGTCGACGTCGATCTCGACGATCTGCTGTTCGAAGAGGGACAACGCGTGCGACTGCTCAGTGAGCTCTCCGTGGACACCACGATGGTGCGCCCGACGCGCGTCACCGGTGACCCGGCGATGATGAAGCGCATGATCCGCAACGTCGTCGACAACGCCACGCGTTACGCCACCGAAGAACTGCAGTTCGATTCGCACTACGACGGGCCCGAAGCGGTCGTCACGGTCGCCGACGACGGTGACGGCATCGACGTCAGCCAGAGCGGTCGCTTCTTCGAGCGCTTCGTACGTTCGGATCCGGCCCGCGCTCGTCAATCCGGGGGCACGGGGTTGGGACTGGCGATCGTGGCCGAGATCGTCGAGCGCCACGGGGGCTCGGTGCGCTTCGTCGAGACCGCCGGCGGCACGAAGATCGAACTTCGGGTTCGCCGCGACGGACGAGCGCCGACGCCGTAGGGCGAGGTGGAGATCGGACTGTCCGGCGTAAGGTGCCCGTTATGAACTCTTCAGATCTCGCCGACGTCACCGCCACCCCCGTCCAGGTGCTGGGCATGTCGTTCTACTTCGATCCGCTCACCGGAGTTCGAGCCAAGACGAACGGCCTCAACATCTACGAGTACTACGGGCTCGGTCGAGGCGGCACGATCGGCAACGTCGACACCGACGCCGTCGTCGAGGCTTTCACGTTCTTCCACCCGCGCTTCTTCGAACGTCTGTGGACGCTCGCCAAGGAGAAGGCCGATCCCGTCACGGTGGCGGCCGACTACGTGCAAGCGGCCTACGAGTTCGCCGATCGCACCTTCGGCGCCATCGACGTTCAAGTGCTTCGCGACTTCGCCGCGGCGGCCCACAAGGTCGCCGCGGCCGTGGAGAGCGGCCACCACCAACTGGTCGACGGCTACAAGCAGTACGAGGTTCCCCCCAACCCGGTGCACGCCGCGTACTTGGGCTGCATCTTGATGCGCGAACTTCGCGGGTGCGTGCACATCGACGCCGTGAACGAGGTCGGTCTGAGCGCTGCCGAGGCCTGCTACCTCCAGGACCCGATGATCTTCACCCTGCACGGGTACGTCGAAGAAGAGACCCCGACCACAACGCCCGAGACCGCGGCTAAGAAGGTGCGAGCCGAGGAGATGACCTCAGAGATGATGGGCGAGTGTTTCAGCGTGCTGAGTGACGAAGAACGTCAACACCTAGCCGACGGCGCGCTTGCCATGTTTGCCGCACTTAAGGAACCAGTCGCCGTCTCGTAGCCGTCGTCGCAACCTGAATCGTCGCGTTCGAATCAGTCGTAGTGCACACCCTCGAGATCGAGCAGGTAGCGCTTTACCGTGTCGCCACCGCCGTAACCACCGAGTCCGCCCGTGGATACGACGCGGTGACAGGGCACGACGATCGGCCAGGGGTTGGCGTGATTCGCGTTGCCGACCGCGCGATGGGCGCGTGGTCGATCGACCGCGTCGGCGACTTCGCCGTAGGTTCGAACCTGACCGTAGGGGATCTTTCGCAGGGCTTCCCACACGTCGTGCTGGAAATCCGTCGCCGGCAAGGTCGTGAGCTTGACCTGGAACGTGCGTCGCGTACCCGCGAAATACTCCTTCAGCTGCTGGACGGTCTCGGCCACCGGTTGGGGTGGCGTACCCTTCGACGCCGTCATCTCGTCCTGAGGCAGATGTATGTGCGTGACGCCCTCTTCGGAGCCGACCACACTCCACACGCCGACGGGGGACTTCACGTTCGCCACGAAACTTTTCATGGTCTCCTTCTAGTCCATTGATGTCACAGCGACACCGAGTTTGGACATCCGTCACAAATGGTCCCGCAATTCTGTGCTCCGTTTCGATCGATAGGGCCCTTCGGCCCCATTCGTCCTCCGGAGCGTTTTCGTCAGACTGCTAGAAATGAGGAATGAAAATTGCGCTTTTCAAGGAGTCGCGCGCGGGCGAAACGCGGGTCGCTTTGACGCCCGACGCCGTGAAATCCCTCGTCGCTGAGGGCTGGGAAGTCCTGGTCCAGCGCGGAGCCGGTGAGTTCTCGCACTTCAAGGACGCGTCCTACGAAGCGGTGGGCGCCACGATCGCTGACGCTCCAATCGGTGACGTCAACCTGCGCGTCAATCCTCCGACGCTGCCCGAGGTCGCGTTACTCACTGAAGGTTCCACGCACCTCTCGTTTCTCTCTCCGCTCCTCGCCCAAGACATCGTGGCGGCGCTCAACGACCGCCGCGTGACCATCCTTTCCTTTGACTTGTTGCCGCGGATCTCGCGCGCCCAGTACATGGACGCGCTCTCCTCCCAGGCCACGGTGTCGGGCTACCGCGCCGCCTTGAAGGGTGCGACCGTCTTCGACCGCTTCTTTCCTCTCCTCACGACGGCCGCCGGCACGATTCGACCGGCCAAGGTGCTAGTGATGGGCGTCGGCGTCGCCGGACTACAGGCGATCTCCACGGCCAAGCGACTGGGCGCCAAGGTGCGCGCCTACGACGTGCGTTCGGCCGCGAAAGAAGAGGCCGAATCGGCCGGCGCGGTCTTCGTGAAACTCGCCGTCACGGCCGACGCCGCCGGGGGCTACGCCCGTGAGCTCACCGACGACGAGCGTCTCCAACAGCAGGCCGCGTTGCTGAGCGAAGTGGCCAACTCCGACGTCGTGATCACAACCGCGGCGGTGCCCGGGCGCAAATCCCCGATCCTCGTGACGACGGCCATGGTCGAGGCGATGGGCGAAGGTTCGCTGGTGATCGACATGGCCGCCGACGGCGGGGGCAACTGCGAGTTGACCAAGGTGGGCGAGGTCGTGGAACACCACGGCGTGCGCATCGTGGGCATGGCGAACCCCCCAGCCGAGATGGGCGCCAGCGCGAGCTTCATGTACGCGAACAACGTGTTGAAACTCCTCGCGCTCTTCGGTTCGAAGGGACAACTCGCGCCGGACTGGAACAACGAAGTCGTGATCGGCGTCACGGTCGCACGCGACGGCGCCATCAACCACGCACCCACCGCCGAGGCACTCGGTCTCGCGCACGTCGCGATCGTCCCCGCAGCGAAGGAGATCGCCGAATGAACGTCCTGTTGCAGTTCGCGACGGTCCTGATTCTGACGGCCTTCGTCGGAACCGAGATCATCGCCAAGGTGCCGAGCATCTTGCACACCCCGTTGATGAGCGGATCGAACGCGATTCACGGGGTGATCCTGGTGGGTTCGATGCTGATCCTCGGGGGATCGACCACGAACTTACAAGAGGTCCTGGGATTTCTCGCGGTGATCCTCGCCACGCTCAACGTGGTGGGCGGCTTCGTCGTAACGGACCGCATGCTCGAAATGTTCAAGCCCCGCGCACCCCGGGTCAAAGAGACGCCCACCGACGAGGTAACGCCGTGAGTCGTGAAACGCTGATTGACCTGCTGTACCTGTTCTCGGCCACGACGTTCATCGTCGCCCTGAAGGGCCTCGGAAGTCCCAAGCACGCCCGTCGCGGCAACATGGTCGCCGCTTTCGGCATGTTGGTGGCGGTCGTGGCGACCTTCTTCAAGTACGTCGACGGTCACTCGTTGCACCACGTGTGGCTCATCCTCCTCGCCATGTTCATCGGCGTCGTCATCGCCGTGCCAACGGCTCGCTTCGTGAAGATGACAGCCATGCCCCAGTTGGTGGCGATATTCAACGGCGTGGGCGGTGGCGCCGCGTCACTGGTGTCGATGACCGAGTTCATCCACATCAAGTCGAGTCACCCGGCGACCTACGTCATCCTCGAGGTCCTGCTCGGCGTCTTGATCGGCACGGTCTCTTTCGCCGGTTCGGCGATCGCCTTCGCCAAGCTCCAGGAACTCATGACCGGGCGACCCATCACCTACCCGGGCCAGCAACTGATCAACGGCGTGGTGGGCGTCGCCGCGGTGACCCTCATCGTGACGATCCTGGTCACCGCGTCGACCAGCCTGCTGTGGGTCCTCCTGGCGCTCTCCTTCGTCCTCGGCGTCATCTTCGTATTGCCGATCGGCGGCGCCGACGTGCCCGTGTTGATCTCTTTGCTGAACGCCTTCACCGGTTTGGCCGTCGCGGCGTCAGGTTTCACGCTCGGCTCGAACCTGTTGATCGTGGCCGGAACCCTCGTCGGCGCTTCGGGTATCTTGCTCACGCGTTTGATGAGTAAAGCCATGGGACGAAGTCTCTCCAACGTGCTCTTCTCGGCCTTCGGTTCGGTCGTCACCGCCAGTGGCGCGACGACCCGTGACGACGGACGCACAGTTCGATCGGGCACGCCCGAAGACATCGCCATCTTGTTGGGTTTCTCGTCGCGCGTGGTAATCATCCCCGGCTACGGGCTGGCCGTCGCCCAGGGCCAACACGTGTTGCGCGAACTGGCCGAGCTATTGGAGTCCAAGGGGATCGAAGTCTTCTACGCCATTCACCCGGTCGCCGGTCGCATGCCGGGCCACATGAACGTCCTACTGGCCGAGGCCAACGTCCCCTACGAGTCGTTGCTCGAGATGGACGAAGCGAACTCCGAGCTCGCGACCGCCGACGTGGCGCTGGTGGTGGGAGCCAACGACACCGTCAACCCGGCCGCGGTCGACGACCCCGGTTCGCCGATCTACGGCATGCCGATCATCCACGCCGACCTAGCTGAGAACGTCGTCTTCTTAAAGCGCTCCATGCGACCGGGCTTCGCCGGCATCGAGAACGACCTGCTTTACAATCCCAAGACCACGCTGGTCTTCGGTGACGCCAAGGACACGCTCACCAAGATGGTGGCGGCCGTCAAGGCTAACTAACTCGTCAGTTCGTCCAACCGCGCGATCACGCCGGCGTCGAGGGTTCTCACCGCGTTCGCGTTGGCGCGCACCTGATCGGCGTTGGACGCTCCGGCGATGACGCTCGAGACCACGTCGTGGCGCAGCAGCCACGAAAAGGCGAGCGACAGGATCGGCACGTCAATTGATTCGGCGTAGTCCAACAAGGCCGCGACCTTGGATTGCAGTTCGTCGCCCAACCAGTGCACGCTGCGCTCAGGCGCCATCTTGGCCAGTCGCGACCCCTCGGGAAGGGGCTGGCCGGGGCGTACCTTGCCGGTGAGCAGTCCGTTGGCCAACGGGTAAAACGGCAAGAAACCGAGGCCGAGGTTCGCGCAGGCCTCGAGCACGCCGTCGCGTTCCGGCTCACGTTCGAGCAAGGAGTACTGATTCTGCACCGACACGAAGGCCGGGCCGTCACCGGCCGCCGCCTTCCCTTCATTGAGTTGCGCGACGGTGAGGTTCGAACAGCCGATCTCTCGGACCTTGCCGGCCTCGACCAGTTCTCGCAGCGCGCCCAGGGTCTCGGCGATCGGGACGGTGTCGTCGGGATAGTGGAGTTGATAGAGGTCGATGTGGTCGGTCCCCAGACGACGAAGTGAGTCCTCGCAGGCCGCGCGAACGTAGGTCGGGCTCGCGCCGAAGTGCGCGTCGTCGATCGGCATTCCGAACTTGGTCGCGATGACGACCTCGTCACGCCGGGCGCCGAGAGCCACGCCGAGCATCACCTCGGACTTAGTGGCGCCGTAGATGTCGGCGGTGTCGAAGAAGGTGACGCCGGCCTCCAGGGCGCCGAGCACCACGTTGGTCGTACCGGTCTGGTCGAGGCGCGAACCGAAGTTGTTGCACCCCACGCCGACGACCGACACCCGCAGCGATCCCAGGGCACGCGTTTCCATATCTTCTCCTTCGAGTCGCTTCGTAGTGTACGTACTCCTCGTCGTGCTCAACCGGTGACAACTACGATGGGGGCCAGTCCGTGCTCGAAGGAGTCTTCATGAAGGTCGTTGTGGATTACGATGCCTGCTCCAGTAACGCCGTGTGCATGGGCATCGCGCCCGAGATCTTCGAGGTTCGCGACGACGGCTTCATGTACGTGCTCAACGAAAGTCCCGGTCCCGAGTTCGACGAGCGACTGCGCGAGGCCGTGGCCAGTTGTCCCAACGGCGCTCTTTCTCTTGAGGAGTAGTTCGTGAGCGGCCCCCGCGTCCGCATTGCGCCGTCCCCGACCGGTTACATCCACGTCGGTACCGCGCGCACCGCGCTCTTCAACTGGCTCTTCGCGCA
>Ga0182024_10026682_pt1 | contig 10138 bp, 7 predicted proteins | sample P32metaG_FD_120480 | JGI IMG/M metagenome (GOLD analysis project Ga0182024, IMG submission 120480) | Permafrost microbial communities from Stordalen Mire, Sweden - P3-2 metaG (Illumina Assembly) | ecosystem: Environmental > Terrestrial > Soil > Wetlands > Permafrost | place: Sweden: Stordalen...
AGAATATTGTTAAAGTAACCGATGAGATCTTTCGACTGAGGCCGGTGACGACCCATCACAGGCGTGCACAGAAGAAGATCCTCCTGGTGAGTTGAACCCTGCAGTAGCGCCGCAAAGCCGGTCAGTAGCGTTACAAACAGTGTGGCATTTTCCTGCTGGCTCAGATTCATTAGATTGCGGCTAAGATCGCTCGATAGCGCGAATCGAACGCTGGCGGCGGCTCGGTTGCCCCGAGCAGACTTGGAATGGTCGGCCGGCAAACGCAGCGGCGGGATCGACCCTGCAAGCTGCTTTTCCCAATAGCGGCGCTGACTCTGATATTCCGCATCCGCGAACGACTCTTTCTGCCGCTCAGCGAATTCGGAATATTGGGTCGTGAGAGCAACGAGCGAGCCATCGTCGCCCTGCCTGAAGGCCCCGTACAGCCCGGTTAGCTCCTTTAGAAACAGGTCGAATGACCAACCGTCGGTGATGATATGGTGCATGGTGAGCACGACGATGTGCTCGTGCTCGCTTAACCGTAGCAGCGCTACGCGCCACAGAGGAGCTTGGGCGAGATTGATGGCTCGCGTGATCTCCCTTTGGATTTCCTGATTGGCACGTTGCCGCCGATCGACTTCGGGGACGGTATCCAGATCAATTTTCAAAAAAGTATTCGAACGACTTTGCGCCGGTTCGATGCGCTGCACTGGTTTGTTGCCCACGAGCGGGAACGTTGTCCGCAGGGTCTCATGACGTTCCCCAATGCGACGGACTGCCTGTTCAATGGAATTGACGTCGAGCCGCCCCGACAGCCGATAAGCGACCGCAACATTGTAGAGAGGAACGTCCGGATTGAGGTCTGCCAGCCGATAAAGGCGTTCCTGACCCACCGAAAGAGGCCGATCCTTTGGTTGCGATGAACGCTTCTGCAGCAGCACGCTTAGTAACTGGCGCTTCTGCTGCGGGGAAAGGTGATCGAAATCAGAGGACGATAAGCTCAAGTGGCTCTCCCGAGAAAGGCAAAGGACTGCCTCGGAGTTTCGCTGAAATGTCGGCGTCCTTTCATGGTCTTACTGATTACCGGGTCAGTTCTTCTGAGCAACCTATCGCGTTAGAGCCGGCCGTTTATCTAAGCGCCACTCTGCTCGGGGGATGCGAGTTGCCTTAACAGCGCATCGACATCCTGGTCCGAAAGTTGATGGAGGCCGTCGAGCAGCTGACGCGAGTCCCGAAGCGGATCTGTGGCTAGCACGGTGGCAGGCGCGGGGTTGGTCGGGGTGGTTGCGGCCCGCACAGCGGCGGCTTTGTCGACAAGGTAATCGGCCATCGCGTCGATCGAAGGGTAGTCCCAGGCCAGCGACGGCGGCAATCTCAAATTCAGCCAGTCCTCGAGGTCGCCGACGAGAATCGTCGCGGTCAACGAACTCAAGCTGTATTCCAGGAGCGAGCGGCCGGCGTCGACTTCGCTGGCCGGCATTGCAAGCTCCTTTGCAATCCAGGCAATCAGCCAGTCGACGATCTGTTGCCTCGACCGAAACTGTCCGTTGGTTTCTAATGTCATTACAATCTCCTCTGTGCCGGTCAGCAATCAGCATCGAAATTCATTGTGGGTCCGCGGCAAGTCGCTTCATCAATAGGGCGTTGGCGAGTTCTCTCTTCTGCTCAGGCGAGAGCGGTGTGGTCTCGAGCGCCTGGATCGTCTTTGGCAAATGGACATCACCCGTCTCAGTGCCAGGAAGGTGCACGAACGGAGCGAACCCGCCCTGGTTTGGCGATCGTTGCAGCAGTGGGTCGATCGACAACTCGATGCCTGGCGGAGCCTGCTCCAAGTCGCCGATGGCGGTTTCGTAGTTGTTGATCACCACGGTCGCGATCAGCGGATCGATGAGCAACCGTTCAGATAGCGATCCATTGACGGCGCGATCTTGAACCGACTCGAGCTGCGCGACCGCCCAATCGCGTGCCCTCCGAAGCGATGGCGAGGGAGCTTCGCGCAGGGTCGCCTCCAGAGCCGCGAGGAGCAGAACCCGGACCGCTACCTGTCCGGTGAGCGAATGCGCCCATGCGACAGCCGATGCTCGATCTGCAAACGGAGCGGAGGGGGCCAGACACCGATGCATGATCCGGTCGGCCATGTCGCACAGCAAATCGTCAAGGTGCGGGGTCGAGAGCTTGTCGCGCAAAAGCGTGCGCAGAGCTTGGGAATGAAGCACCCTGCGCCCGACTGACAGGGTCATGAGTTCGTTGGCGCCTTCGCCGATCCGCAGCATGCGGCAGTCGCGCATGATTTGCGGTGCGATGTTGTTCTCCATGTAACCTCGGCCGCCGAGCGTCTCGACGAGGTCGTCAGCAGCCTGCCAAAGCGAGTCGGAGCCGACGATCTTGGCCACCATGCAAGCCTCGTCCGCCGGATATTCGCCATCGTCAAGAATCCTGACGAGGCGGTCGACCAGGGCCTGTACAGCGGTGATCTTGAGCGTCAACTCGCTAAACATGATGAGCGTCGTCGGGCTGTCGAGCAGCCGGCCGGTGGAAACCTGTCGACGCGTCGCGTAGCGGAGCATGAGCTGGGCGCAACGCTTCATCCCGCCGAGGCTGATTGCGCCCATACAGAGCCGTGCGATCAGAAGAGCCTCATCGGCAACGTCCATGCCCTTGCCGACTTCGCCAAGCAGGTGACTCTGTTTTACCGCGACACCGTCGAGGATCAGCGCGTTCTGCATGATGCTGCGGACGCCCATGGTCAGGCTCTCTGGGCCCACGCGCAGGCCGGGCTGGCCCTGACGGACGACGAAACCGGTAACGTGGCCGAGGCGATCGTTCTCGCCGACCAATCTCGCGAAGACAGTGACAATGCCGGCCCAACCAGAGCCATTCCATCGCTTCACGCCCGACAAGCGCCAGCCGCCCGCGCCATCCGGCTCGGCGCGGGATTGAATGCCGGGCAGGTTCGATCCGGCGGCGGGCTCGGTTAGCCCGAAGGCCGACAACTCGCGGCCGGCAGCCAGGATCGGTAATAGCTCCGCTCTTAGCTCCGGCCTGGCATAACCCATGATCGGCCGGATACCGTTTGCGTTGTGGATGAACACCAGCGAGGCGAGGCTAAGATCAATCGCCGACAATTGTTCGAGGACTCTCAAGAAATCGCGGTTGCGAAGCGCAAGACCCCCGTATTGCTCGGGGATCTGCATTCCGAAGATTCCTTGATTGCCGAAATCGAGGACCACGTAGGGCGGCACGCAGCGACGCTCGTCGAACAGGCGGCTGTCGATGCGCGCTTGCGAATACTCCCGCAACCAGGCAATCACCCTGTCGGCGCGCTGCCTGCTCACCTCAGGCGGGGCCGCGACGAATTGGTGGATCGGTTTCATGCCACCCCCCTCTTTCCCGGCTCATCCAGTGGCGGGTGCGCGAAGCCGCACTCGGTCTAAGCCTTTGTCCGCGCGCCAGCGGGCAAGAACCTCATCGCTTTCCTCACGCAGTAGCCGCTCGCAGGCGTGCCGCTGGACCTTGCCGCTCGCGGTCTTAGGAAGGCTGCCGCGATTGAGGATCAGTACGCCGTAGACCTGAACCTCGTGCTCTTCGGAGATCGCCTGTCGGATGGCATTGAGGACAGCCTGGATGTCCTCGGCAGTTTCGATCGTGCCACGCTCCACTTCTGGCGCTACGATCACGCGCTCCTCGCCAGCCTCATAAACGGAGCTAGCCGCGACGTGACTCGGCCGAATTGCCGGATGGCATCGCTCCACCGTCCATTCGATGTCCTGCGGATAATGATTGGTGCCGGCAATAATAATCAGATCCTTTATCCGGCTGGTGACGTAGAGCTCCCCTTCCCTCAAGAATCCAAGATCTCCGGTTCTCAAAAACGGACCCTCACCGGTGTCGGCGATGCAGGCACGGAATGTTTCCTGCGTGTCACGCTCGCGCTGCCAGTAGCCCAGCGCTACGCAAGGATCCGAGACCCAAATCTCTCCGACCAAGTTATCACCGAGGCGGCGACAGGACATCGGATCGACGATTGCGACCTGGATCGTTCCGATGGGCTGGCCGCAACTGACGATGCGACGAGATAACGCCAAGGATTCATCGGTCGTCACGACGGCGCGGCCTTCACCCAGCGCGTCCGCGCTGAAAATGCCCACGCGGGGAGGCAAGGATGCCGGGCAGCAAGAGACCATCAAAGTTGCCTCCGCCAACCCGTAAGCAGGACAGATGGCTTCACGGCGCAATCCGTGCGGGGTGAACGTCCGATAAAAGTCCTCGAGGACCCAGGGGTTGATCGGTTCAGCAGCATTTTCTGTCGAGCGCAGGGCACTTAGATCAAGCGCGGCGAGCTGCTCAGGCTTGATGCGGCGGACGCACTGATCGTAGGCGAAGTTTGGACCTTGCGTGTGCGTGACTTTCAGTCGACTGATCGCGTTCAGCCACGCGAATGGCCGTTTGAGGAACGCGAATGGCGACATCACGTAGGCCGGCGTGCCGTTTTGCAGCGGCAGCAGCAATCCTTCCACCAGGCCATAATCGTGGAAATAAGGGAGCCAGGTCATACTGATGCTGTCGGACCCGTATTCACACGTTGCCAGAATGTCACGGCAATGGTGCAGCACATTGTGATGACTGAGCATCACCCCTTTCGGGCTGGTGGTGGATCCCGACGTGTACTGGAGATACGCCAAGTCGGAGGGGGCGATGTCGGGGGCCTGCCACACGGACTCGGCCTCGGGGGTAATCTCCCGGATGTCAACGAATTGCAACGTTTCGAGCTCCGGCACGTTGCGGCTGACATCTCTGATCAGGGCGAGAGTATCGCTGACGGACAGCACGACTGCCACATCGGCATCGCCCACGATGGCCTTAAGGCGCGGCACCGTCCGCTTACGTCGGCTAGCCTCCGGCGCGGGAGCCGGAATTGCGACGAGCCCCGCGTATAAACAGCCGAAGAAGGCTTTTAAGAAATCGAGACCCGCCGGAAACAGCAAAAGCGCCCGTTCCCCTTGAGCATGGGAGGCTTGAAGCCGACCGGCGATGCGACGCGCATGCTCGTCCAACGCACGGTATGTCAGTCGTTCCCCTTCACTGCCGCCATCCTCAAGGAATGCGAAGGCGAGCCGATCGCCGCCGCTGACGGCGCGCTGGCGGAGAAGTTCGACGAGCGTTAGGCAGGTCTCGATCACGGCCCCATATCTCAAAAAATTGTATGAATGGTCGGGCGTCGCATCGTTGAATGGTTCCTCAACGGGGTGAAACTAACAGCTCCAGATCTTCTTCCGGCGCCATGAGAGTCCCGTAGCGAACGACCCGTGGCGAATCGGGCATGGGCGCAGAGAGTCGAAACTGCGAGAGGACAGTCGCCAGAACGAGTTTGACGGTCATCGGCGCCAGCGAGGAGCCGAGGCACGCCCGCAGACCGCCGCCGAACGGGAAGTATTCATGTGGGGCGTAAGATCGCCCGAGAAATCGCTCGGGCCGAAATGTCAGCGGCTCTTCGAAGAGGTCGGCGCGGCGATGTACCAGGTATTCGCACGGAGCAAGCGTGACACCGGCATCCAGGTGGTAGCCCATAAAGTCGCGCGGCGCCGTTAGCCGCCGACCCGACACGGTGGGAAGAACCGTGTTCAGGCGCAGAACTTCATTGCAAGTTGCGGAGAGGAAGGGCTGTTCAGCCACAAGCGCCGGATCGGAATCGGCCCCCAGCGAGCGGTGTTCGGTGCGCACTGCGTCCTGTACTTCGGGATGTTTGGCGGCGCAGTAGAGCGCCCAAGTCGTTGCCACCGCCACGGCGTCGCCGGCCGTGATCGTCAACATCAGAACTTGATCCTGGATTTCTTCGCTGGAGAGCGGCGATCCAGACGCGTCGCGTGCCGCGAGCAACATGTCGAGCAAGTCGGGCGTTCGATCCCTGGCCCCGGTGGTGCGCCGCACCTCGATTTCGGCGGCCAGCACGCTGCGCATCTCAGGATGTAAGCGACTGAGGTTTGTCCAAGGCTTCCACGAGCGCATATCGCGCCAAATCACCGACCGGAACCAGTTCAAGATCAGTTCGCGCGGCTCCTCTCGGTCGCCGAACACCATCTTCAGCAAGCAACGTAAAGTGATGTCGTGCGTCAGCGGACGCAGCCGGACCATACCGCCGTCGCGCCATGTCTGGATCGCCTCGCGCGTCACACGGCAGATTTCGGCAGGATGAGACCGGAGTCGGTCGCCGCGGAGCTGCGGCGCAAGCATCGGCTTGATACGCTGATGGTTCTCCCCGTCCTGCAAGAACAGCGCGTGACGGCCCATTACATAGCGATAGCTTTCATTGAAATGTCGGCACTCGTATGCCTCGGCCGGGCTTCTGAAAAGCTGCCGCACGCCCTCCGGGTCGGCAACAAACACCATCGTGCCGAAGCGGCCGAGATGCAACGTGAACAGATCGCCGTATTCGCGGAAGCAGGATTCGAGAAGCTCGGTGGGCCGTTCAAGCCAGAGTCGCGACTGCGCGTCCGAGGAAAGGCTCGGCCCAGGCGGTAATCGCCCGGTCGAAGGAACAGCTTGTTCTCCCGCCAGACCCAAGCAACCACGCGCGGGAAAGGTCATGATGATCGACCCCCAGCAACAACAATACCACCTCAACCCTTACGATCTACGGGAGCTTACACTATCTAAAGTAATAGCTCCACGGGACAAAAAATTATTTTTAGCCATTACGATAGCAATCTCAGCTGACCTTTTCTGCTGGGTTTGGCTCGAGAAAAATCTCAAGAAAACGCTCGACGTGGCGATTAAAAACACGAGGACGCGTCAGCGGCACCATGTGCCCACCGCGTTCAATTTGCGAGCTTTCCCAGTGGGGGTACTCGCCGTGCAGGATCGCCGTAACGGCGCGCAGTGACGAACGGGTATCACTCGCCCAGACGAGGAGCGCGGGTGCGGTCATGGTCTTCCAGCGCGACACACTGAGATTGCGATCCATCACTGCGTCCCATTCGTGCAAATTTGGAGCTAACGCAGCGGCAAGGGCCAATCTCCGTTCGATCGACATCGCGGCCCAGGATCCCTCCCCCGAAAAGTAATCGGCGAACCGCTCAGCCACAATGAGCCAATCGCCACATAGGCCGTGCTCCCTCACGTGCTGATGGAGCTGAAGCACCTCGGCATAGAATTCCTGATAACCTGGGCGATCAAGGAAGGCGAACGGGTTTGGCTCGAACAGGACTAGTTTGCCGACCCGGTCGCCGAGCACCAGTGCTGTTTCAAGCGCTACTAAAGCGCCAAACGAGTGGCCCACGAGATCGATCGGTCCCTCCACGTGTTCCAATGCTGCGCAAACAAGCGCGGCCTGGTCGGAGACCTTTTGCACAGTCGGCCCGTTCCAGGACGATGTTGCGCCATAGCCAAAGAGATTTGGAGCGATCACGCGGCGGCGGCTCTTGAGCGCCGAAGCCAACGTCTGCCACTGACGGTTACTACTGGCCGAACTATGGATCAGTGCGACGCTTCGGCCCTCGCCTTCGTCCGTGTAGTCGAAATTGAGTCGGCCTTTCGCGAGGATGGGCATCGGGATAGTTCTGAGGTTTGATCTAAACTCGAACTCTTGAATCGGTCATGGTCGCTGATGGCCCCGCTTCCCGAAAGCGCCGAGTTCGAGTGGCCCTGACGAATGGGCTGATACCGACAATCGCAGACATCAATGCGGATCCCAACGAAGAACTCAGCAAACAAGGCCGGAGGAAGCAACTCAGCAAGTCAACCAGATGAGCTCCCCTCTCTTTCTGCAGAGGCAGGTAGCACGCCCGAAATCAGCAATCGCTCCCTGCACTTGCTGAAGGCTTGATGACCTTCGGTCATCACCGCAGCACTTATTCTATAGTCATGGCCAGGAGTACGAATGACACGGCCGCTGAAAATGTTGGCGGAGGGATCTCCCATTTTTCCCGTTGCCTTATGCGTTGTGTAATTGGCTGTAAACGGCGGATCGACAGCAAAGAAGCGTGTGAGAGCTGCAAGCGTTGCGTCGGTATGGTCCACAAGATGATCATACTCCACCAACAGAGCGCGCTCGCGAAGAAGGCCGCCATATCGCGCTAGCGTTTCCAGGCGACTGACGTAAGCCCCAAGAGCCGTGTTCTCCTGGAATCCATAACGGTTCATGAGACTTTTTAACGATCCTTCGGGTGCGCGGATGAGGATTACACATTTATGGATGAGTGAGGACGAAAGAACGTCATCACTTATCAAGTACTGATCCATTGTAATTTTGTCGACGATGAACGTGGCGTCTAACTGCAATTTGCGCAAAAGTTGGCAGGTTCTTGGGACAAGCTTTGGCAGATCGGCGGCAGTCTTATAGGTGGTGTGGGTCTCCCCTGCGCCCACGAAATCGGGGTGGCTGGTCAAGATATGCGCGAGCAAGGAGGAGCCTGATCGCCTTGGAGAGAGAATAAAGACGTAGCGATACTCACGTGGACGTAGTGCGAGGTTGACTCTGGCCGCCATGCGGAGCGTAGCGGCGAAGGGTGCTCGTGCAAATCTTGCTAATCCCACAGATCAAAGCTCCTGCAATTGTCAACGACAGCGTCCGTCCGCTGACTCACTTACCGGGCATGGCGGGGGTCTCGTACCAGCAGGCCTTGGGCCAGAAAGAGACTCATGCGCTGCAACACTATCGGCGAGGAAAGACAGAGGGATTACCCTCGGTTGGCGGTCTCGCCGAAATTCGATCAGGTGCCTTTGATCAGGTGCCTGTGCTGCGAGCGCAGTGGCATTCTTCGCTCTCTGGGCCATCAACAGACCTTAGATTAGGCGGAACTTCTGGCCGCGTCCTTCCAGAGACTTAGCATCACGTAGTTTCCCAAATAGGCCGAGATAAGCGGGTGATGCACGTCCAGCCATCGGATAGCGTTCCATAGGAGTTTTCCAACGCCCTCGAACTCGGTGATATTCTGATTGAAATACGTCGTCGGAAGGGCGCCAGTGATCACTTCCACCACTCCAAAAGGGGCAAGGCGTCGACGCATCCAGCCAATTGGCATCGGTTTGTAAGGGAGCGGCGGTTCAGAGCGAATACGGTTGAGGACGAACCCGACGACAGGCGTGTCTCTGGCGAGGCCTCGGAGGAGCCGCACAGGAAATGCAAGCGGATATGGATTAACGGCGATGAGAACCACAACGCCGCCAGGTCTTACCACTCGCGCCATCTCCGCGAAAGCCGCGTCCTGCGACGCCGCGTCGTCGATGTGGTAAATCATGTTGGCGCAGTAGACCGCGTCAAATGCTCCGTCATCGAAAGGCAGCGCACAGACATCTGCTTCCTGAAATTCGTGCGGAATACGAACGTCCGAAAAGGATGACCGAGCCAACTGGACCCCCCTCTCGGAGAAATCGATGCCAGTGTACCGCGAGCACATTTCCAGAATCTGCCTCTCGGGGCTGCCACCACAGCCGCACTCCAAGATGTTCAATGCGGTCCCGGCGCGTGACAGTGAGAGTCGAATGCGGTCCATGTGCAGGCGGTGGAGTTCGATCCGAATGGGGCCGTCTTCCTTGACGCCGAATAGATTGAAGTCGACGGGCTTGCCGCCTTGTACGCGCCACCCGACCTCGTCGTAAAAATGCCGCGTCTTCTCAGTTCCACGTCTGCTCGGCTGCGTCATCTTCACCTTCGTTTTGTGAAGGTCAGGAATTGCATTATCCTCGGTCTCACACACAAATCAACATTGTCTCAACTGCTGCAATGCACGATTCGCTTCCGAGACGGGTCATTCGCTACGTAGGTGATCAAGAACCGAAGTCCTCGGATGTCTGCTTGGCCCCAAAAGCGGACCTCCTGTGGCTCGGCGACAATGGTATTCAGGCCCGGGTTGAGATCGACAACAGGCCCGTGATTCAAGCTCCCAGACTGGAACCCGAATCATGCGCTATGAACCCACCGACTATGAGTGGACTGTCATAAGGCCAATGCTGCCGAACAAGCCACGCGGCGTGCCGCGCGCGAATGATCGTCGTGTCCTGAATGGCATCTTTTGGGTGTTACGATCCGGCGCACCGTGGCGCCTGGCTCGAGAAAATCGAGCATGTGCAAAAACCCGTATCCCAAGGCTTGCAACATAGGATGGACACGATGATGCCTGACATGGGCATTCGCAGAACCGACATAAGCGTGTAACATTGC
>Ga0182024_10026683_pt1 | contig 10138 bp, 14 predicted proteins | sample P32metaG_FD_120480 | JGI IMG/M metagenome (GOLD analysis project Ga0182024, IMG submission 120480) | Permafrost microbial communities from Stordalen Mire, Sweden - P3-2 metaG (Illumina Assembly) | ecosystem: Environmental > Terrestrial > Soil > Wetlands > Permafrost | place: Sweden: Stordalen...
CCGGACCTGGCGAGGTGCTGATAAGAGTCGCCGCAACAAGCGTAAATCCGTTCGACTGGAAGGTCCGATCCGGGGCTTACAGGAACATGTTTCCCCTTAACTTCCCGGCCATTCTAGGTGCCGATGTCGCCGGTATCGTCGACGCCGTGGGCACGGGCGTTGACAATTTTGCTCCGGGTGACAGCGTTTTCGGCCAGGCCAGGCAGACGTACGCCACGCTATGTGCGGCCAAAGCAGCCGATCTCGCCAGGGTTCCCAATCAGATGGACGTCGTCGAGATCGCCGCGTTGCCAACCGTTACGACAACTGGCGCGCAATTGGCGGAACTCGCTACGCATGGAAGACAGCGTGGAACCGTTCTTGTCACCGGGGCTGTTGGGAGCGTCGGGCGTTCCGCGGTGTTCATTGCCAAAGAGAGCGGGTGGACTGTTATTGCGGGCGTCCGGAACAGGCAAATGCAGGAGGCGAAAACGATCGGAGCGGATCGCGTGGTCGGTCTCGACGATGAGGCATCGCTGAAATCACTCGAACCGGTGGACGCGATCGCCGATACCATTTCCGGTGCGACCGCGGATCAGCTCATTGGCAAGGTAAAAAACGGCGGCGTGTTCGCGTCTGTGCTCGCGGCGCCGGGCAACGCGTCGACGTATCCGAACGTGATGGTAGAGACTATGCAGGCGAAACCGGCGCCCGCCACTCTGATACGTATGGCCGAAGCAGTGAGAGCCGGAAGCCTGGTAATTCCGCTCGGGCAACGATATGCTTTGCGCGACGCGAGCAAAGCCCATAGCGCTGCGGAAAAAGGCGCAGCCGGAAAACTTCTCCTGCTTCCCTGACGAGTGACGGAAAGATACGATGACCTGGCTGGTAATGCATCCGGTTTGCGAAGAGGATTCGGTCGCGGTGGCCGCTTTGCGAGCGGCTGTGGCGCCCATGAAAGGCAAGTTCGAAGGAACCGCAGGTCGCGGTCTGTTCAACGACATCATGGAACGGGTCGCAGTCCCGGAGGGCGTGACCTTTGAAGCCGCGAACGTCGGAGGGCTAGGTGGCTGGTGGGCCAGGCCGGCGCGCGTGCAGAAGGGGGCCGCGATCATTCACGTCCATGGCGGCTGGTTCAACTGGGGAACGGCCCAGGCGTTCCGGAACTTCGCCGGCCACATCGCTTTGAGCGCCGGCGCCGATGCTTTCATACCGGATTACCGGCTCGCTCCCGAGCATCCGTTTCCTGCTGCCGTTCGGGACCTCGAAGCATGCTATCGCGGGCTGGTTGACCAGGGAATCACCAGGATCGCCCTTGCGGGCGACTCCGCTGGAGGCAATCTGGCCCTGGTGCTTCTGTTAATCGCATCCGCACAAGCTTCCAAAGATGCCGTTGCCCCGGTGGGCGCGGTCGTATTCTCTCCGATAACCGACCTCGCGCTTACAGGCGAGAGCTTCGACACGCGAGCGGAAGCAGATCCGTACTTCACCAGGTCCCAGGCGGCGGGGCTCGTGCGGTCCTATTTGGGCGCAACCGACCCGAAGAATCCTCTGGCCTCGCCTCTCTACGCAGATCTAAGCGGACTTCCCCCCGTCAGAGTTCACGTTGGAGACGACGAAGTGTTGCTGGACGACTCGCGCCGCTATGTAGAGCGCGCCGTCACGGCCGGCGTCGACGCCAGGCTGAACGTTTGGATGGGAATGCCGCATGGGTTCGTCACGAATGTCGGCGGATTCAAAGCTGCTACGCAGGCGCTCAAGGCAAGCGGAGCATTTCTAACTGAGCGGCTGGGTCACCAAACCAATTAGCTCCTCGCGAACCCCACGGAGGATCTCTCGCGACAGATTCGGATCGGACACAGCACGGGAGAGATTGATCGCTCCGAGCAGAGCGCTCAGAATAAGCAGGGCACGGCCACGCTTATCACCGCGCTGGCTCGATGGAAGAAGGGCACTGGAGAATGCCAGGCTCCGCTTCACCCGCGCCGTATAGAGCGCCCGCGCGGATTTACTTCCCCGCGTCATATCGCCCAGTAACGCTCCCATGGCGCACCCGGTTCCCGGCGCATCGCGGTGTGCCTCCGTCAGGTAGTTCAGGAGAAGTTGCGCCATGTCCGCCGTATGCTCTTCCCAAACGTCGAGATCCTGGAATGCCGTCGCGAGCGCCTCCACGACCAGTTCATCACGCGATCCGAAGTGTTTATAGAACCCCCCAACTGTTACGCCCGCCTCCTTCATTACATCGGCGACGCCGATACCTTCAAGTCCGCGCTCGCGAAATCGCCTGGCGGCAACCCTGACAATCCGCTCATGCGTTGTTTGCTTGTCCCTCCTGGAGTGCCCCATATCTGTTCCTCAATGTATTATAAGCGTAATCTACTCTTTGGATACCCGAGGGGCTTGAGCGATTCATTTCTCCCTTTGGCGCCCTTGCAATCCCGTTTTTTCCTGCAACTTATGGAGCATGATCATAATCTTACTGCCAGGCCAGCATTTATAGAACCGCTGGCGGCAGAACAAAGGAGATCCGAAATGAGCGAATCTACACCCCAAAGAAACAAGGCATTTGTCCTCGAAGCCTTCGAGACGCTGTTCAACAGGAAGGACTTCGTCGCGGCCGAGAAGTTCTGGTCACCGAACTATATTCAACACAGCGCTCATATACCACCCGGGCGCGAAGGGCTCTTCACCCTGGTTAAGGGCGCTCGGCCCGAGATGAAATATGAGAACAGTTTGATCATCGCGGAAGGCGACATGTTGATGCTGCATGGCCGCTTTAGTGGCCTCGGTCTGCCCGCGAACTGGATCGTCGTCGACATTGTTCGCATCGAGAACGGATTGCTGGCGGAACATTGGGACGTCATTGAGGACGAGGCCACGCGAGAAAAGTCAGCGAGCGGTCTTCCGATGTTCGGCGCAGCGTTTCCTTCCTGATGATCTGCCTCGGGGGACCTGCGCGATGCTGTCCGTGGCGCGGGTGGCCTCGCCGTGAGCAGTGACGGCAAGACCATAGAACCAGTTCGCGACCTGATGCCTGGTCGCGATCGATCTTTAACGATTTCCGGCTTGCGGCCTGGCGGCGCAGGCCATGAGTTACGTGAGAAAAGGAGAACTAATATGCGTGCAATGAGAGCGGAGCAATTTAGTGGTTATGAAGGATTGAAGCTGGTCGAGCTTCCGAAACCAGCGGTCACAGACGGGAAAGTACTGGTGCGAATCACGGCTGCAGGGGTTACACCACTGGACTATACGATTCTCCGGCAAATTTCATGGCTCCGGTCCGCCGTTAGTCCTCGGCAATGAAGGAGCGGGTGTGGTGGAACTGGGAGGCGGAACCGACTTTCCCGCTGGATCACGCGTGATGTTCTTTGGCGGCTATGGCGCTTTTGAAGATGGAACCTACAGCGAGTGGGTCGCCGTACGGAAGGAAGACCTTTGCCTGATTCCCGAGAATGTCGACGACGTGAGTGCCGCAGGAATTCCGGTAGGGTATCTCACCGCGCAGGTGGCTCTTACCCGCGCCGGTTTTCGGGCAGGCAAGACCGTGTTTGCGCCAGCGATCGGAGGATCGGTCGGCAATGCGGTGACGCAATTGGCGCGTGCCCAGGGCGCAAAACATGCCATGTCAAGCACCACCAGTCACGCGAAAGCCGAGCAGGCGAAGACGCTCGGATTCAACGAAGTCATCGATACCTCCCAGGAGAACTTGGTTGACGGTGTGCGTCGCATCACCGGCGGTTACGGTGCAGACATCATCATCGACGGAATCGGCGGCGAAGTTCTGAGCCAGGCGCTTGGAGCACTATCCTTTGAAGGAAGCCTCACGACGCTGGGGTATTCCGCAAGCCGCCAGACAACCATTGATGTGACAAACCTTATCGTGCCCCAGGCCAGCATCCGTAGTCTTAACATGTTCGCTCAGCCGAAGGCGGCTGTTGCTGAAGCCTGGAACGTTATTGTGTATCTGCTTGAATCGGGTGCAATCGAACCGATCGTGGCTAAGAAGTTTTATCTTGCCGACGCAGCTGAAGCACTACGTTACCTGATCGAGGGCCGGCCTTTCGGCAGGGTCATCCTCACAATTTGACGACCTCGACTCGATGAGAGAAAAGGGAACACCATGGGCAAATTAAAGGGAAAAGTTGCAGTTATTACCGGCGGCACGGAGGGCATCGGGTTAGCTACAGCACAGTTCTTTGCCAATGAGGGGGCTTATGTGTTCATTACGGGCCGCCGCCGGAAGGAACTCGACGAGGCTGTGACGGCAATCGGCAGCAACGCGACAGGCGTTCAGGGGGACGTCGCCAAATTGCCCGATCTTGATCGCTTTACGAGACAGTCCGCAAGGTGAAGGGGCGAATCGATATTATTTTTACCAACGCCGGCGTCGGCGAATTCGTGCCCCTCCCTAAAGTCTCTGAAGCGGACTTTGACAAGCTGCTCAACATCAATGTCAAAGGAGCATTGTTCACCGTGCAAAAGGGTTTACCGCTTTTGAATGACGGCGGCTCCATCATTCTTACCGGATCGGTCGCGAGCGCAAAAGGCACTCCTGCCTTTGGCGTTTATGCAGCCACCAAGGCTGCGATTCGCTCTTTCGTGCGCACCTGGACCACGGATCTCAAAGATCGTCATATCCGCTCAAATGTGGTAAGCCCGGGTCCGATTAGTACGCCGCTCACAAACCGGCAATTCGCCGACGTAATTGCACGGATTGTGTCGACCGTGCCAATGGGACGCATGGGTGAACCCGATGAAGTTGCCAGGGCCGCGCTGTATCTGGCATCCGATGATTCAAGTTTTGTTACGGGAGTTGAACTGTTCGTTGATGGCGGCCGAGCGCAAATCTAGTCAACGAGGGGTTCCGTAAGTCGAGCGAGGGCTCACCACACCGGGGACTATGCGGTTGTGACGGCCAGCGTGGCGCACTGCATGTGAGTCTGCCAAGCGTTGGGATATCAACTATTTCCGTATTGATGCCCGTTGCTCAGATTGAGCAAGTCTTGTGAGCCATTGAAAAGTTGGAGCGGGAGACGGGGGTCGAACCCGCGACGTCCAGCTTGGGAACCTAGTCGTGGATTGTAAATAAAGAACATATGCGTCCATGGCGGTAAATACTGAACATAGAAAACCGGGCTGTTTCAGCGTATTTTGCTTTTGCCCTTCTTAACGCATTAATCGCAGTAACGAGAAGGGTCCTGCTTTTAGCTTCCGATTTACCCACCTGAAAACCTCGCCTTGAGGACTCGCCGGGACGTCCGGCGATGTCGCCGCGAGGTGAGCATTTGAACAGTAGATCACAGTCGTTCTCAACCAAAACGGGAGCGCACCAACACCACGGCTTTCAATCCGCCGGCTCGATTCTTCGCAGCCTTTCCGGCGACCTAATCGTCTCCAAACAGAAACTTCGAAGGGCGGAGGCGATCGCCTGTGTGCGTTTGAAACGCCAGGAGGCGAATCAAAACCTGGGGTTTGCCTCGCGTCCGTTTGTGCTCTGCGGACTGCCAATCAAAAAGCCCGCAGCTGGCCAGTTGCTTCACGAGAGGCGCAACGGCCAGTTCTCGCTTCAGGTGACCGGCCATCCTTCATATGGTCTCCCGTGGGGACAGGACAGACTCATCCCGATATTCCTGGCCACACTGGCAATCCGCCAGCAGAGCCAAACGATTCAGTTTCGAAGCGCGGCGGAGATGCTTGAATCCTTCGGCATGCAACAGGGCGGGACACAGTACCGAAGGCTGGTGGCTGCCTTCCAGCGCATCTTCGGTGCGACGATTTTCTTCGGCACCGACATGCAGCGAGACAGGGCCGCAGTTGTGCATCGGGCGCGGTTCAACTTCATGAGCGAGGCGCGGATTTGGTACTCGCGCGATGCAGATCAAGCCACACTTCCCGGCGGATTTCAAAATGAAATCATCCTCAGCCACGAATTCTTCAACGAGATCATGAGCCATCCGATCCCAACCGATATGGAGGCCGCGAAGGCGCTCTCCTGCTCACCAGCTGCTCTCGATTTGTTCATGTGGCTTTCGTACCGGTGCTTCGTGGCAAAGGGGCGTGAACGGGTGCCATTGTTTGGAGACTTTGGGCTGGTCAACCAACTCGGCAGTTCGGATTATGCGAGGCCCCGGAAGTTCCGCGAACGGCTCGAAGGCTGGCTGGACCTGGTCCGCTCCATGTGGCCGGAGTGTCCGGCCGTCATGGATACGACTGGCACAGGTTTGTGGGTGGACAGAGCGGCTGCGGTCCTGCCGACGGGAGAAAGATGATGCACACATCGGAACGCCGCGACGGAATCTGGCGGCTATCGTTGGAGCAAATCGAAGCCACGGTTGCCGATCATCTCGGAAATGGACGCGTCACCGGGAACCAGGCTCCCGCTTGTTTGAGCCGACAGGTTGCTATGTATCTGGCCAAGAACGTAGGGGGATGGAGCACGACCAGGATCGGACGATTCTATAACGGTCGCCACCACACCACCGTTCTCCACGCGATTGAGAAGATCGAACGCCTTCGGCTGACAGATGAGTCCTTGGATGCCTTGCTCGAAGTGATCACCGCGGAACTCAGTCTCGGGAGGGAGAGCTGTTTCACAGAACGGTCACAGCCTCGGTGGCCCAGCGCCTTGATAGAGGCCGTGGCCGACAGGGTTCTCAAGGAGATCGGGCGTCTTGCAGCTGAAGGCAAATTGGAAGGGTTTTCGCCCTTCGCTCGGAGAGATGGAGTGGCGCAATGACAGCATTACTGTTGACAATCGCGATTATCCCTGACATCATGGAGGTGGTGTGATCCCGACTTTCGATCCCGCCACCGGGGCACTCCCGCCTGGCGATCATCGGGCAACACTGGAAGAAATAGGAAGCCGTTTCGGCTTCACGCCGCGGCGCCGTTGGCTTCTGAAGGGATTGCGAGCCGCGGTGACAGCGTTTTGGACGGCCGGCATTGAGGATATATTCATCGACGGGAGCTTCTGCAGCGAGAAACCCGATCCCGGCGATGTGGACGGATACTGGGTGGATCCAGACGACGGCGTGTATGATCGCATCGATCCTTATTGGATCGACTTCGAGATGATTCTGGTCCCGCAAATTCGGAAATGGAAGTGGCGGATGTGGGCGGATCATGGCGTGGAGTTTTTCATCCATCCCGGCATGCGGGCAAATCCGACGGTGGGGTTTCCGGAATTTTTCCGTCAGGATCGAGAAGGCCTGCCGAGGGGTGTAATTCAGGTAGTTAGGTCAGAATCATGATCAAGAGCGATGCTCAGCGAGAACGCACGGCGGCGCAGATAGAAGGCTTTCGGCAAGCTGTTGCCAACGTGGACCGGGAGATGACTGGAAAGCGCGCCGCAGCAGTTCGAGGCAGCTACGAAGGCATGATCCGGCAACTGGAGGAAGAACTCCGCGAGTACGACGACCTCAAGTCCGGCGAGCTATCGCTTCCGAACGTCGAACGCTTGGATCAGATCGCGCCCTTTGTCGCGAAGATGCGGATCGCGAAGGGCGTGTCTCAAACGGAACTTGCACGGAGGCTGGGAATCAGCAAGCAAGTAATCAGTAGATATGAAGAGGCGGACTACCAGACTGTGGCCATCGTTCGGCTACAGGAGATTCTCGACGCAATCGGCATCAAAGCACTTGTCACGTTAAGTGCATAAGCACGATGTCTCAGTGCAGCCTGGAACCGTTGGAAATTCGCTTGACGATGGGCTTGGGCAAAACCGCCGGCCCCGCTGAGCCCCTATTAATGAACCACCCTCGCGAAGGGGCGCGACGAACTCCTGTGCGATGCCCAATCCGACACCTTGGCCGCCGCCGGTCATAACGCAAACCTCCCCTTCAAGTAATTTGCACATGTTCTTTCCTTTCGCTGAAAGAACGCCCTTCAGGAGGCGGTTTTAGACCTGTGCCGTGGGACGGATGACGATTTCGTTGGCGTCAACCTCAGCCGGCTGTTCGATGGCGATCGCAATCGCGCGCGCGATTCGGTTCGCAGTTAAGAGTGCCTCCCTGTCGAAACCCGGCACGTCTGTCGCACCGGATAGGGACCCTTCCAGCCCGTCCTTCAGATTGTTCGATGTGTTACTTAGAGATCACCGAAGGAACGTAACGCGGCCCGTGCAACCGCCTCGCCCCACTCTGGTAAAAAGTGGTCTGCTTCTGTGACAACTAACGGTTCCGGACAACCTCGGATCTGGCTACGCAACGCTTGCATCGTTTCCACATCCGCGTCCTTTGCTCCAATAGCCATGAACGACTGGCCCGACCATTCCTCTTTCCAAAACCTGAGAGCTGCCTCAGCTTCGGCGGCTCCTTCCATCCCGGCCTCGACCATGGCTAGATCCGGGAACGTTCGAACTCCTGCCTTGAATCGAACATCCGGAAAAGGGGCATCGTAAGCAGCCGTCTCCTGATCTGTGAGCTGTGGCGTTATCTTGCGAATCAATTGTCCCACCAGTAAATCCGGCATTGTGTGGACCAACGATCTCCACTCATAGAAATGCGGACCGAGTGGCTGCCAACGGGAAGAACTGTATTCATCACAAACAGTCTGTCCAGTTTGGAACGGAAGCCAAGGTCCACGGGCAAGGTGAGACCCAGCGTCCCTCCCCAATCCTGAACTACCAAGGCGATATTGCAAAGAGCGAGATGCTCAATGAAACGCAAGAGGAAATCTCGATGAAAGTGAAAGGTGTAGGTAGAGTCCTGCACCGGCTTGTCGGAACGTCCGAATCCGAAAAAGTCGGGTGCAATCACACGCATACCACTCTCCAGCATCACAGGAATCATTCTGCGATAGAGATAGCTCCATGTCGGTTCACCATGCAGACATAAGAATGTACGTTTGGCGTCCTTCGGCCCCAAATCCAGATAGTGCGCTCGAAGTCCGTCGTACCCGGGCAAAGAATCAACATATTGCGGTTGATACGGATAGTCTGGCAGTTCCTGGAAGCGCGCGTCGGGAGTGCGCAAGAATTCTATTTTCTTCACAAATCCTCTTTCATTCTTGTAACGGGTTTCCGAACGCTCTCTTGGCGATCCATCAGCGTCAGTCAGGACCTATCCAGCGCAGCGGGTGTGAGAGGCATGTTGGTGAGGAAGCGAGTGCCCATGGATTCGAGCCATGCGACGACGAGGGCGTCCTGCCCGCGACCACCCGCCAATGCGCTGTCGAAGCCGCCAGGGAAGTGGAAAATGAGGAGGCGCGCCTCTGCGCTGGCTTGCCAGCTTACGACTGATCCCGCAGGCACATAGGTCAATGAGCCGACTCCCCCGCCGATTAACTGACCGTCGCTCTCGACGGTCACCTCTCCCTCAAGCACATAAATCGCCTCGTCGGCGCCGAGAATGCGGGGCGGCATTCCTGCCCCTTCGCCAGCGGCAACCTCGAAAAGATCGTAGTTGTTTTCGGTGTCCGCGCCGCCGGCGAGGAGCCGCCAGTGAAGCCCGAACGCGTCGAATGCGGGCCCGTCCTCCGGCCTTGCGACCTTGATGGTCCCGGCCCGCCAAACGTCCGGCTTGGTGTCGAGCAGTTCCTCAGTTGGTGGGACCTCGAATGGCAGCGCAGTCACGGCGACCGAGCCATAGAGTCGCGATAGGATTTCGTTTGTCTCAAGGTTTTTTGGCGGCGGGCCCTCCTCCATCGTGGGCCGCCGGCGTTCCTCCGCAGGACGGGCGAGGGAGATCACGTGGATTTCGGAGCCGGCGGGCGCATAGAAGTTTATGACGCGCGTCTCCTCGCTTTCGACGGTGAACGTGTGGGGGACCATGCGCGGCAGGTGGATGAGCGTCCCAGCCTCAGCCCGCACCTTTCTGCCGTCCACATGAAAGCTGACGACGCCCTCCACGACATAGAAGCCTTCGATGGCGAGCGGATGGCGGTGCGTCGGCGGGCCGAGACCGCGGGGCATCAGCTGTTCCAGAAAAGCGGACCGGTTGTTGGTCTGAATGCCGGTCGCCTGGATCAGCCATAGCGTCCCAACCAACCACATGGCGGGCGCCGTCTCCCGATCGAGGGTGTAAGCTGGCCGGTTGCGGAGGATCTGCGTGTCCATTCGATTTTCCAGATGATGGGACTAGGCGAGCCCGATCTGCTGCGCCTGCAGAGCGGAATCCCAGAAGACATACTCTTCAATCAACACGTCTCCGTCCCACCTGGC
>Ga0182024_10026684_pt1 | contig 10137 bp, 5 predicted proteins | sample P32metaG_FD_120480 | JGI IMG/M metagenome (GOLD analysis project Ga0182024, IMG submission 120480) | Permafrost microbial communities from Stordalen Mire, Sweden - P3-2 metaG (Illumina Assembly) | ecosystem: Environmental > Terrestrial > Soil > Wetlands > Permafrost | place: Sweden: Stordalen...
GGAAAACAAGAAATCGCGGGATATCAACGAAGAGCGCGAAGGAAGGCGCGAAGAAGACAGACGGCATGCGTGAGTACACGCACCATGGGCGGGACGCCCATGCTACTTTTGGATGCGGCCCGCCGCGCTGATCGCTCTTTGTGGCTTCGCGTTCGCATTGGATTTAAAGGGCTGGAGCCGGCGGCATAACAGACGCATTCCATTTTAGCCGGTTGAGCCTTTTTTACTTATTGACGAACACACTCGACTGAACGGATCGCAGTTTCGTTGCGCTGGCGAAGAGCCGGGCGCGGCCCTTGTTGGCGATGGCCAAGTTGGCAAAGGTCGCCACCCCATTGACCAGTGCGGCGGTGGTTGAGCCAGTGAAGGCGGGCTTTTTGCCCAGCAGGGGATGCCAGCCGAGGCGAATGTGAACGATCGTGCCGTCCGCCGCTGACGTGAGATTTCCGTAAGCGTCGACCGCGCGAACCATCACGGCTGATGTTCCTTCAACCGTCGTCGGCTCGGTCACGAATTGGAGCTTGGCCGGGCTGGCGGGGAGGATCGTAACCTGATCGGTCATCTTGTTGCCGAAAGCGTCGGAGATCACCAGCGTGTAGCTGCCGGCCGTGAGTCCAGGCGTGTGGAACTCAATGAAGGTGACGACCTGATTGAGGCCGTCGCCGGAGGGTCTCGGTATCATCATTTGCCCATCATCTCCACTTGCGGCCAATCGGTGAGGGCCTGTTCGGTCGCGAACCTGTCGAGCTTCACCTCGAAGTCCGGATAGGTTGAGAATCCGTTTGCGATGAGGTCGTCGAGAATCGTCCTGCGCCGGCCGGCGACCCACTGTTCGGTCAGCGACTTCAAGTAGTAGTCGTAGTCTTCGAGATCGGCGCGTTGCGTGCCATCGACCGTGATCTTCAGCGTTGTTTTGGTGGCCGTACTGGTTACCGTGAAGTCCGGATCGAACCAGTCTTTCTGATACTGGAATCCGGTTTCGAGCCCGGACTGGAACAGCAGATCCTTCAGGTCGACATCGTTTACGGTGGAGGGATGAACGATGGGAGGCGTAATGGTGACGCCCACCAGCGTGAACTCGACGTGCGGTGGATCCTTGGGCTTCTGGTCCTCCTTGCTGGGTGCCCAGAGCGCGCTCGGTGAGCTCATCAACAGCGGCATCGCTCTCACACCATTCACCGGCTCGTCCGCACCCTGGTCTGTGTGCCGGATCAGCGTCACTTCGAGCAGCGAATGGACAACTTTCTTGTCCATCGGCCCGATGGCCAGCTCGGGATTCCAGACCTCGGTCGCGCTCTTCTCCTTCGGCGGCGATTGCAGATAGAGACCGCTCTTGCTCTCCCTGCCCTCCTTCGAGTAATCGCCGGGTGTGTTGGGGAGCGGAAATTCGATCGGCGTTCCTGGATTCCACGATGCTTCGTTGGCCGGAATCGTGCTCGTGCAATCGATGCTGAATCCATCCGGATCGAGGACCAGAATGTCATCCACCGTCCTCTGCAAGCCTTCGTTCACGGTCACCTTGATGATGTTCGTGTTGGCGGCTGCCGCGGCGGCACGCGCTCTGGCCATGTCGTGAGGCGCATTCTTCGTCGCCTCGGATTTAGGCAGGAACTTTGCCGCGAACGAGGTCCAACCCAGTGGCACCACCGGGCTGGGGTCGGCGCCGAACCAGATCGCGAACTGCACGATGGCCAGATCGATCTCAGCCCTGCCGCCAAACTCCGGACCCCAGATCATCAGGTCTGCCCCGATCTGCAGCTTGATCGTGAAGAGTCCGAGATTGAGCCCAACGCCCACAACGATCCAGGCGTGGCCCTCGTAGTGGAACGGTGCCCAGGCGAACAGAAAATCCACACCCGCGTCGAACCACGCCGTGATCGGTCCGGCCGTAAAGGTGGCCTTCATTTGAATACCGGCCATGAACATGCCCGGCGTCAACGCGAAGTACGATTGACCCGATACCTGGAGCAGCGCCAGCGCCATCGACATGCCCACCCGCGGAACCAGCGGGTAGTTGTCGGGCGGCACATATCCCGGTCCGTAGCCACCGATCGTCACCACAAAGTCGCCCTTGTGCGGACCGGAGACCCAGGTGTAGAAGGCGAAGCCGCCCGTCAGCTTTACCATTCCTCCGAAAACATACGAAGCGGGCGAGAGTACTCCAGCGATCCCCAGCAGCCCGGTCTCGGTCGAAAACGAGGCCATGATCAGGATCTCGACGTAGGCGATCTGGGCCGGTCCCGGCGGCAGAGACATCGCGCAGGACCCAAAGAACGCGATCTCCAGGTTCACGCCCCACGAAACCGTGACCAGCGCGAAGGCGTTGATCATCTCAAAGGAAGTGAACTGAATGCCCGCCGCCATCCAGTACTGGCCCTCCGCATCGGGAAACACATGGGCCAGCGTGGGCAGAATCTTCTTTATCGTTTCGATCGCCGTCTTTTCCTCTTTGGGCGCATTGGCCGGCAACAGAGGATAGGTCGGCAGCTCCGCGAAAGTTGGCAGCCGCAGCTTGCGGTTCAGTCCGAACCCGCCCGCCAAACCCGTGACGAAGAAGAACGGAGGACCGCCCAGCGGTATCCGGATGCTCGCATAGAGGAAAAACGACGAGGGATGATCCTTCTTCTTGTCGTCGACGTAGCTCGGGGACCATCCGCCGAGAACCTTGAACCCGAAGGCCGGCGCCTGCACCATCGCCTGCCCGTAGTACTCCTGCTGGTAGCGCAGGAAAGCGCCGGCGATGGTCAGGCTGGGCAGTGTCAGCGCCAACGCCAGACCGCTCAGATCGAAGACCGGCGCAAACTGCGAGAGCTTTGAACCGACCTTGAGTCCAACGACGGTAAAGATGACCGGCCCCATTGCGATGCCGGCGTCGAGAGCGAAGCTCAGCACATTGTCGCTGTACTCCACTCCCACCCGGTCGAACTGAAACACGCCGAACTGCTTGTTGACGTTGATCCAGTGAACCGGATCGTCCTCCTGGCCAACCGCCAGCTCCGCCACCGTCTTCTTTTCCGGCACCGGCGATTTTATGGTGATCTTCTTGTCGCCGAGCTTCAGTTCCCCGCCGAAACTGATCGACTTCTCCACCCCTTCGGGGGGCAGCACCCGCACGCCCGTGGGCAGCAACAGCGGATTCACCGTCTTCACGTCCTCGGGAGTAAACGCCTTCGACGCGTAGAGAATCTGCAGGTCTTCGATGCCAATGTCGAATTCCTTCGGCAGCTTGCTGCCTATGCCCGGAATCTCGCTCAGCTTGATCTCGATCCCCAGCCCCAGCCCGAAAAGCCACTGACTGGTGGTCTCGCTGTAATACACGAGCTTCACTTCGCGGATGTCGATCTTCAACGCATCTGGTATCGCGTCGCCCGCGTTCTGGTTGATCGCGCTCACCAGCGACTTGAGCGTGTTGCTCGACGCAGCCTTGTTCACGTAGTCGGCGACAAACAGCTTCCGCGTCTCATCCTCGATGTCAAACTGCACATCGAACTGCAGCTCGTTGATCTCCATGCGTCCGCCGAAGTGCGCTTTGTACTTGCCGGCGTTGCTCGAGACTTCAATCTGGACCGTCATCTTCACCGGCTGATCGCTCACCTCGAAGGTGCCCATGCACTCGAACGTGAACGTTCCTGTGCCGGTGGCATAGGTAAGGCTGATCGACTCCAGAGTCAGAGTCTCGATGGGTTTGGGAACCTTGTCGACCTTGAATTCTTTCAACAGCGCATCGAGCATCTGCCCGATGTGGATGGGCGTCGTGGGATCGTTCGAGCCGGAAAACACCCAGCCTTCTGTCTTGCCCAGGTAGCTCGCCTGAACACCAAAGACGATCGGCTCTGTCTTCGTCTCGAACTTGATCCGCGCGGAGAATTCCCCGGAAAAGCCGAACGTCTTCAAGTAGTTGATGCCGAGGTAGATCTCTTCAAGCTCAACCGGGCCGATCTTCCACAGGTGCTTCACCCCAACCGCCAGCGCGTACACGCCCTCCTTGAGCTGTGCGGAAAAGTTGAGTGTCTCCAGCTCCAGATCCGTCGACACACCCTCGGTCGCGAGGTTGCACGCTTCCAGCATCGTGACGATCTTCACCGGCTGGTCGTCTGCGAGCCCTCCGGCGATGGTCAGGTCAGGCAGGCTCAGCAGCACCGTTACCGGCGCGCCGGCAATGGTCAGCTTGCTCGCCACCTTCAGGTAGTCGAGGCTCAGCTGCTTCCAGTTAAAGCCCAGTTCTACCAGGGAGAGCTCCAGGTCGAAGGCTGGGGTGCTGAAGTTCACGTCGGAGAAGCCCTGCTGCGTCTCATTCCCTAGGCTCGATCCGCCGATCCAGCTGGCCAGCTCGACCAGCCCCGGCCACTTCTTGTTCGCCGGCGGCCGTACAAAGCCCGACCAGTTCTCGCCGGGATTCATCGACATGCCGACTTCGACCTGAGTGCTCGCACCCACAGTCACCGTGGAAACAAGCACAATGGAGACCGATCCTTCGAGGATTCCCGCGATCAGCGAAATTCCGTCAAAGGTGAGCACGCCCTGGATCAGCGTCCACTGCGCCCCCGGCGCGTAGACGCCGAAGCCATACCACGGGCTGAACGCCCTGCCGGGATAAAAGAGAATCTCGAATTTGCCGGGGTCCACTTTCACAGCGGAGTCCAGCAGTTTCGTCACTTGCTGCGGAATCGATACCGGCAGCGTGCCCAGCGCCCCAAGCCCGATCAGCTCAAGCGGACTCACGTTTGCAGTCTCCGCGTCCAGGCTCAGTTTCCATCCCGGCACGTCGTACTTGACCGTTGAGGCCGCTGTGGCTCCCGCGCTCACCGTGGGAGTCAGCGGCAGTGTGGCTTCGGCTACGCCCTCGATGGTTGTGGCATTGTTCGCGTTGCTCAGCGTGAGGGTGATGGACTTGAGCGTGACCGAGACGTTCTTCATCCCTTCGACCGGCCACACGTCGGTCGAACTGCCCGCCACGGTCAGCACATCCGCTTTCAGGTCGATCGCCGTCGGCGTCAGGGTCACCTTGCCGTTGGGCATGCCCGCCAGATAGGTGCAGAACTCCGCCGGCAGTTTCGCATCGTCCTTCGACAACGTCAGAGGGCTTCCCTGGCTCTTCAGGTAGCGTTCGAGCGCGGCGAGATCGATCATCCCAGCCCCCTAGAAGTTCAGCAAGTTCGTTAACTGGCCCACAGTCACACCGAAAATGTTCTTGTCGTCGTCGTAGTAACTTATGCGAAACTGCTGCGGCACTAAGTTTCCGACCGATTGATCTCGCGTCAAGAACAGTTCGATATCGCCCCGATGGCGAAGAGCATTGAGGTTGGCGAGGTCGTTCTGACCGGCCACGCGCGACTTGTTGCCGCCGACCCGTAGCTGGTCCTGGCCATTGGAGGCCGGCACGCCGGTCGTGGCGTAGCTGCAGTTGGTCAGGTAATACTTGTTGATCGATCCGTGAGCCTGGAGCCTGGCCGTGATCACGGAACTGGGGTGGTTTTCCTCGCCAAACTGCGCCTTTCCGCAGGAAATCACGGTCGAGACCGCGTTCATGGTGTCGAGGAAGTTCTGACTCGTCGAGTGCGTGGACCCATGATGGCCGCACTTGAAGGCCGCGATCCGCGGTGGAGCGGGAAAGGGCAGCAGGGGGTTCTGTGGATTGGGGAGCGGATTGTTGCGTATCGCTGTTGCGATCGGCTCCTCAAAGGCCTTCGTAAGATCCCCACCGGTGTAGAAATAGAAATTCCCGAAGCGGATCACTGAAGCAATGCTCATCTGGTTTGTGTCGCTGTTTCCGATAAGGAGCGGAGGGTTGTTGATGCCCTGCCATACATACCCTCGCCGCGCCATGCAGAACATCGCCGGCGAATTATTGGGCGCGTTGATCGGCGCCACGCCCGAGTTCCAGAGAAACTCCGCGCCCAGAGCCGGCGTGGTGGTCGGACGGTCGATTCCAGGTGCGATCATCTTCAGGCATTGCAGTGTTCCGTAGATCCCATCGACGGCGTTGGTGTAGACATCGGGCTGGAATCGAAGACCCGTATCCATCATGCGCACGTTGCGGTAGCGCCCACCGGTGTCGAATCTCAGGTTATCGGGGAGTGTCGTGGAGATGAAGGCAAACACCGCGGTGAACACAGCTTGTGGGACCGCCATATGGAGCTGAATGGCGTTGGCTGCTGCGACGGCGGCCTTATAGGTGAGTTCCTTCTCCCGCGCGGTTTTCCCCACCCGCAGCGGATTCTGGCCGTTAGGGTTCGTGTACCAGTCTGCCCATTGATATCCGTATTCGGCTGCCCGAGTGTCGGTCCACGCTCCCACATTGGGAACCATGTTGTTGCACATGGTCGCAATCTGCCCCGCCTGTGCCCCGTAAGCGCCGAACAGCGTCGCCGCCACCGCCAGGGCACCGCAAGCAACCCGCTGCGGCCTTGTCGTCCGCAAGGGATTTGTGGCTGCCGTCACCACCGCGTCTCGCACCACCTCGCAAACCCTGCGCATATTGTCCGCGTTCAGCAGACCGACAATCCCGCCGTAGTGATCGGTGTCGTAGTGCGTCACCAAAATGTAATCCAGGTTGTAGCCCCTGAGCCCAAGCACTGTGGCGACAGCCTCGTCCACGGCCGCCGAAAACTCGGACTTCCCGCCGTCGATGAGCATCGTCCGGTGAAGCCCCCCGGGCACATCCTCGGCAATGATGAGCGAACTGTCGCCCTGTCCGACGTCGAGCGTGTAAATGGTCAGCTGCCAGGCCATGAACGCGAAATCCCTGCGGAGTGCACGCGATCGAACGCCGCGTTTTCATTCCGGGAATTGAGTTGGTTTTCCTGACAGAAACTGGGGTGGGAGAACCATAGCACAATCGTCCCCTCTGTTGGTCAACGGTCCTTGTGTTTGTCAGAAATTATCTTCCGGCTCATCTTCTCCGGCTCATTCCGACCAGGAACACATCGAATGGCGACGGTAATCGTGTCATTCCGTCAGTCCAAAGTGCTGAGCGAACGCCAGTCTTGAGATTGCCCACAACTTGAGAGTCCCCTGCTGTCGAGTTATCTCCAACTGCACGGCTGCCACGGTCGCGCTGAGGTTTGATTTGCATCGCCCTTCAGCAAACCATTGAAATGTTCTTATTGTTTGAATGCTAAGTCAGTAGGCGATGCGCAGACTGCCAGGTCCCGCCGTTGGCCGACTGAGCGAAGGAGACCTGATCTCCGGAGGCTCTCTGCGAATTGTTTCGGGACTGGCAGAGAACACATACCCAATCTTCTGCGATGGCTCCCGGGAGCCTGAGGCAGCAAAAGGATGTCCGGTTCTGCGAGAGCAGGAACCCACCCACCGAGAGGCATACGTGCGCACGAGGAAACCTGACATCGCACACTGCGCGCTCTCGCGAGCGCGCCCGGGACGCCTCTGCCTGTCCTCCATGACTTCCGTACCGTCCCACCCTCCGATTTCCCTTGCTTTGCCTCGGCCGTCGTCTTACCCTCAAGATACTGGGAGAAATGTCTCCCTCACTCGAAAGGCTCGCCGCGGCGAGCCTTTTCTCTTGCTCGGAGAAATCATCATGGTCGAAGAATGCGTCCCGTGGAGAACGCGGTTCGACGCGCAAGCGCAGCCAGAACCAAAGGCTACCCCGGCTCCCGGCTTAGAACCTTGGAATCAAATGCAGAGACAACTTGCACTTCAAAATCAAATAAATAGCTGCCACCCATTCTCAGCCGTGCAGATACGAATAACAAACCAAAATACTTACCCGCAACCAATTGTGAAATCAAATGCGTAGCTGCCACTTCAAAATCGGCGATCCAGCGGAATCAAATACATGCGCGCCAATACCCCCTCCATACCCCCTTATCGCCCAAAATCTCTACAAAAGCCCCCTGGTACCAGTCCCAATCCGCAACACGGAACGGTCGGCCTGTTAACTCCTCAACAAACTGCGTCGAAGCCATTAACCAACTTGTCAACTCAATCCCCCCTCCCCAACCTCAGCCGAATCAGCACCCCTCCCGCACCTCTTGTCAAAAAAGACGACATCGTGTTGACAAATGAGATATCCCGCCAAACTCCCGGCGCCTCCCTCGGAACCCGCCCCACCCGCTGTGGCATCCTGTAAAAGCAGATGGCCGCCGACCGCACATCCCGCCTGCGTTCCTTTGACAGAACCATCGCCAGCGCCCGCCAGACCATCATGCTCAGCGAGATCGCCAAGCTGGCCATCGACAGCTTCCGCAGCTCCAAGGTGCGCTTCGTCCTCACCGCCCTCGGCATGGTCATCGGCACCGCTTCGGTCATCCTCGTGGTGGCCATCTCGGCCACCGGCCGCCAGTACATCCTCAGCGAAATCCAGGGCATCGGCACCAACCTGGTCGAGCTGGAGTATGCCGGTGGAGGCTCAGGCGCTGTCACCAATGTTCAGTCCGACTTCCTCGTCTTCGATGACGAACACACCATCGATGAGCAGGTGCCATCGGTCGCCGCATCCTCGGTCGTGCTGGAGATGCACCAGAACATCAGCCTCGGAGGCATCACGCACGAAGTGCTCGTTCTCGGCGTCGAACCCCAGTATCGCCAGGTGCGCAACCTGGTCACCCAGGCCGGCCGCTTCTTCGACGAGGAGGACGAACAGACCCACAGCTATGTCGCGGTCGTCACCGAGCCCTTCGCGCGCGCCATGTTTGGCACCACCAGCGAAGCCATTGGCGGCACGTTCACCATCAACGGCCTCCCCTTCACCATCATCGGCATCTTCAAGGAGCGCGTGGAGACCTTCGGCGAGACCGAGATCGCCAACCAAACGGTTCTCATTCCCTACTCCGTCGGACGCTATTTCACCGGAACCGACAACGTTAAGGAGATGTACTTCTCCATTCGCGATCAGGCCGACGTGGAAGATGCAGCCAGGCAGATCGTCAGCGTCGTTAAAACCGACGGACGCCATCAGCCCAGCTCGGTTTATCAAACCCAAACCATGACCGCTCTCATCACCCTCGCCGGTCAGGTCGTGAATGCGCTGACGGCGATGCTGCTCCTCGTCTCCGGCGTCACCCTCGCCGTCGGCGGCGTCGGCATCATGAACATCATGCTGGCCACGGTGCGTGCGCGCACTCGCGAGATTGGCATTCGCAAGGCCCTGGGCGCCACCCGCCGCGAGATAAAGCTCCAGTTCCTCATGGAAGCGATGTTCGTTTCGCTGTTCGGAGGCCTCATCGGCGCCATCATCGGCCTGGCGATTCCCTTCTCCGTCCGCTTCTTCACCGCCTGGCGTGTGCCAGTGTCGGGCTGGTCCGCAGTCATCGGACTCATCGCCTCAGCGTCGGTCGGCATTATCTTCGGCACCCTGCCCGCCAATCGCGCCTCCGCCATGGACCCCATCGAGTCGCTGCGGTACGAATAGCGGGCCTGGGTTACGGGATCCCGAGCGCTTACTGCACCGTCACACCAGCTGGAATCACTGCCAGCGCGAACTGCATCTGCGTTCCGTCCGGCACATGCACGTTCTTGCCCTTCGAACTGAAGGTGACCGACGTAGGCTCGTGAATGTCGCTCTTCAGCATCACGTCCGGCACGCCTCCATGGCTCTGGGTTGTCCGCGACGGACCCTGGCTCGCGTCCGGCACGTTCATCGGTTCCGGAGCCGGAGCAGGCGTCGCTGATCCATTTCCCATCGACCCGCCGCCCGACGGCGCTCCCCCGCTGGGCATCGCGGCCGGTGCACCGCCAGGCGCGCCGCCTGCTGCCTGCTGCTGCGCATAAACCGGTTCGGACACCGCCAGGACCGTCGCCTTAATTGGCAGTTCCTTCCCGTCCTTCAGCTTCGCCTTATCGAACGTCACCGTCACCGTCGAATCGCCTTTGTTCTCCGAAGCCTGCACCTGATCGACATGCCCTTCCAGCACCGTGTTCTTCGGCAATGCCTGTGAGTCGGGAATCTGGACGTTCTGCTGCAGCTTCGCCGTCACCGGATCGCCCTGCTTCGCTTTCTTCGTGTCGAGTGTCTTATCGAGTTGTGCCTGCGCCTGCACCATCTGAATCGTGTGCTGCGCCTGCGACGCGTCCTGCGCGGCTGGCTGACTCTGCTGCTGTGCAGACGGCTGACTTTGCTGCGCGGCCGGCTGGTTTTGTGACCAGGCCGCGGCACCCAGCAGCATGCTGAAAGCC
>Ga0182024_10026686_pt1 | contig 10137 bp, 10 predicted proteins | sample P32metaG_FD_120480 | JGI IMG/M metagenome (GOLD analysis project Ga0182024, IMG submission 120480) | Permafrost microbial communities from Stordalen Mire, Sweden - P3-2 metaG (Illumina Assembly) | ecosystem: Environmental > Terrestrial > Soil > Wetlands > Permafrost | place: Sweden: Stordalen...
GGACCATCGCGTCACTCACCTTCGACGGGTACGGTCCGTCGATACTGCCAGCCACCATGTTGTCCCGACACCTGCGCGACAAATTCGTCGCTCGTCACATCGACAAGATCGCCAAGCGTCGCGTGATGTTGGCGACGCGACGCTTTGGTTTCCCCGCGGCGCCGGTGAGGGCGATTCACGCGTTGATCATCGACGTCGTGCGTCACGCGACCAACGTGCCCGACGGCGTGTACCTAGGGAAAGCACCCACTCAGTAAAGTTCGAAGGTGCCCAATCAGAAGCCCGAAGAAGTCGCCGCGTTCATCGCACGCCGCGACCGGGCCTTCAAACCGATCATCGCCCTCGCCGGACCGCCACCGCTTCGTCGACGGGCCGCGGCCGTCGACGTTCGCTTCCCCTCACTCGTGCGATCGATCACCCATCAACTGCTGGCGACCAGTGCCGCGACCACGATTCACGGTCGGGTCGTCGAGGCCTGCGGCGGTGTCGTCAACGTGCACACGATCATCGCCACCGGTCCCGAAAAACTTCGCGGCGCCGGCCTGAATCGAACGAAGGCCCAGGCCATGGTCGACCTCGCCCATGACGTACGGGACGCGCGCGTCAATTTGTCTCGTCACGGGCGAATGAGCGACGACGAGATCGTGCTCGACGTCGCGTCAGTTCGCGGAATTGGACCGTGGACCGCGCAGATGTATCTGATCAGCACGATGTCGCGTCCCGACGTTTGGCCAATCGGCGACTACGGCGTGCGCGTGGGCTGGTCACTGCTGCACGGACTCGACGAGACCATCAGCGAGAAAGAGCTACTCGTCGCCGGGGAACGCTTCGAGGGCGCCCGCACCTCGGTCGCTTGGTACTGCTGGGAGGCGATTCGCTGGTCTAAGGCGACGAAGTAACCTCGACTGATGCCTCTACTTGAACTCGCTGACTTCGAACGTGACGCCCTCGCAACGCTGAAAACCTTCGCCACCATTCCATGCCTGTCACCGAGCTTCGACACCGAATGGGTCCAACACGGGCACATCGACCGAGCCATCGAACTGCTCTCGGACTGGGCGCTGGCGCGAAGCTTCGCCGACTTTGACGTCGAGATTCATCGCCTCGATGACCGCACGCCGGTCCTCGTGGTCACCATCGCGGCCACGGCCCCGGGCGATGGTACGGCCGTGCTGTACGGACACCTCGACAAGCAGCCGCCGCTCGGGAACTGGTCCGACGGCCTCGGGCCTTACGAACCGGTTCGCCGCGAGGACCGGATCTACGCTCGCGGCGTCGGTGACGACGGTTACTCCACTTTCTCCGCGCTGCTCGCCGTCGAGGCGATGGAAGCCAATAACCTCCCGCACAGTCGATGCGTCGTCCTGATCGAGGCCAGCGAAGAGAGCGGTAGTCCGGACTTGGAGGCCTACCTCGATCTTCTGAAGGACCACCTCGGCACGGTCGAACTGATGATCTGTCTCGACTCCGGCGCTCTGACCTACGACCGGCTGTGGGTGACCACGTCACTGCGCGGCCTGGTGAACGTCGACCTGGAAGTCGAAGTCTTGTCCCAGGGTCAGCACAGTGGATCGGCGAGCGGTGTCGTGCCGTCGTCGTTTCGTATCCTTCGCGAACTACTCGACCGCGTCGAAGACGCCACGACCGGCGAGGTCCTCGTCCCGCAGCTATCGGCGAAGATCCCGGACGCTGACGTCCGGGCCGCGTCGGAGCTGGCGGCGGAGTTCGGCGACATCATCGGGCGCGAACTCCCGACCGTCGACGGAGTGGAGTTGATGGGCGCGAGCGCCGAAGAGCGGATCCTTCGCCGAACGTGGTATGCCGCGCTCTCGATCGTCGGACTCGGCGGCGCGCCGTTGCCCGCGATCGCCGGCAACGTCCTTCGACCATCGACGACGGCGAAGCTCTCGTTTCGACTGCCGCCGAGCGTGGACGCCGAAGCCGCACGTGACGCTCTCATCCCCGTGCTGACCACGGACGTTCCGTCTTCGGCTCGGGTCACGTTGAAGAATTGGGAGATCGGCAGCGGCTGGAACTCCCCACCGTTGGCGCCGTGGCTCGCTGAGTCATTGGACCTGGCCTCCAAAGAGGCCTTCGGCCGTGCGCCCGGTTTCACCGGCGAGGGTGGGTCGATTCCCTTCCTGGCCTCGTTGGGAAAGCGATATCCCGACGTGCAGTTCGTCGCCACCGGGGTCATGGGCCCGCAGTCCAACGCGCACGCCATTGACGAGTTTCTCGACTTACCCATGACGGTTGGCGTCACCAATTCGGTTATTACCGTGTTGAGTGCGTACGCCAATCACTAGGAGCGAACTGTGAGCCAACAAGTTGATCTTTGGGTGGACCCGGCTTGTCCCTGGGCTTGGATCACGTCACGCTGGCTACTTGAAGCGGCGGCGGTTCGCGACCTCGACGTCCGTTTTCACGTGATGAGCTTGGCCGTACTGAACGAGAATCGCGAACTCTCACCGGAGTACACGGAGTGGTTGAAGACCGCCTTCCGGCCGGTGCGGGTATTGATAGCCGCGGAAGAACGTCACGGCAACGGCGTCGTCGAAGGACTGTATTCGGCGATGGGAACACGGCGCCACGTTCGCCAGGAGAAGGACTGGGACGAGATTATCGCCAAGTCGCTCGCCGACGTCGGCCTCGAAGTCGATCTCATATCGGCCGCGGACGACGTGAACTTCGACCAAGCGCTGCGACGCAGTCATGCCGAAGGCATGGACCCCGTCGGTTACGACGTCGGTACACCGGTGATCCACGTGGACGACATCGCCTTCTTCGGACCGGTGGTCACGCCGGCGCCGAAGGGCGAAGCCGCGGGAAGACTCTACGACGGCGTCATGATGGTCGCGGGCACTCCGGGCTTCTTTGAGATCAAGCGTGCCCGCATCGACGAACCCTCCTTCGAATGAGCGAAGCGCCGGCGGGCTTTCCGGTGTACGCATCGGGGAAGACCGATGCGCCGCGCGCCGTGATCGTGGTCCAAGAGGCCTTCGGCGTGAACGACCACATTCGCAGCGTCGCCGATCGTTTCTCTGACGAGGGCTACCTCGCGGTGGCGCCGCAGCTCTTCCACCGCGACGGCTCGCCGGAGATCGCCTACGACGACTTCGCGTCGGCCATGCCACTCATGGCGAACTTGACGATGCAAGGCATCACGAACGACCTCAACGCCACGACGGACTTCCTCGCCACGCTGGGATATCACGCACCCAACATCGCCACCGTCGGATTCTGCATGGGTGGGACCGTGGCTTTTTTCGCCGCGACCCTCGGCACAGTGGGGGCCGCGGCCAGTTTCTACGGGGGCGGTGTGGCGACCGGTCGATTCGGCTTCCCGCCGTTGGTGGAGCTCGCGGCCGATCTCCAGTGTCCGTGGATCGGTCTCTACGGTGACCTCGACCAGAGCATCCCCGTCGAACAGGTCGAGGCGCTGCGCGAAGCGACGAACGCCGCGTCGGTAGCGACCGAGATCGTGCGTTACGCCGACGGCCAACACGGCTTCCACTGCGACGCGCGACCGGACGCCTTCAACGAGGCCGCAGCGTCCGACGCCCGTCGCCGCGCCCTGGCCTTCTTCGCCGAACACCTTCGCGACAAGTAGTTAACTGCGCGGAACGTCCTTCCACGAGACGTCCTTATCGTTTCTCGGTTCGCCCGGCAGTCCGAGGACCCGTTCGCCGATGATGTTGCGCATCACTTCGCTGGTGCCACCCTCGATCGAATTCGCGCGCATGCGGATGAAGGCCTTTCGCATGTCGCCGCCGGTCATCGCCGACTCGGTCGGGCGAATCTGCGGGTAGGTCGATCCGTACAGCATGCCTTCAGTTCCCATCAGGTCCACGCAGAGTTCACTGGTCTTCTGGTTCTCCTCGGCGAAGGCCAATTTGGCGACCGAACCTTCGGGACCGGGCGTGCCGGCCTTACGCAGATCGCTCGCGCGCCAATTCGTGAGGCGGCCCACTTCGTTGCGCACCCAGGACTGCATGAGTTCGCTCCGCACGGCCATGGCGTGCGCGTCCTCGCGGCCGGTCCAGTGCTTCTTCCAGATCTTCACCGCTTCGCCGATGAGACCCGAACCGCGAGGGGGCACCGTGCCGCCAATGGAGACACGCTCATTCATCAACGTGGTGATCGAGACGCCCCAGCCGTCGCCCACGCCGCCCAGGCGCTGCCCGTCGGGTACGCGCGCGTCGACGAAGAAGCACTCGTTGAACTCGGCCTCTCCGGTCGCTTGATAGAGCGGTCGAATTTCCACCCCGGGAGCACGCATGTCGACGAGGAACGCGGTGATGCCGCGATGCTTGGGCACGTCGGGATTGGTGCGCGCGAGTAGGAGTCCAAAGGCCGACAGGTGGGCCAGCGTCGTCCACACCTTTTGACCGTTCAAGAGCCACTCGTCACCGTCCTTCTCGGCGCGACAGGCGAGGCCGGCGACGTCGGATCCGGCCCCGGGTTCAGAAAACAGCTGGCACCAGATCTCCTCGCCCGTGAATAGCGGGCGCAGGAATCGACCCTTCTGTTCTTCGGTGCCGTGCGTGACCACGGTCGGGGCGACCATGCCGTAGCCGATGACGTTGCGGCCCAAGGCCGAGGGCGCACCGGTCTTCGAGATCTTGCGCATCGCGTAGAGCTGATCCGAGGGCGTGCCACCGAGTCCGCCTTCGCCGAGCGGGAAGTGCACCCAGGCGAGACCTCGGTCGAACTGCTCACCCAAGAACGTGACCGGATCGGTCTCTTTCGGTGGGAACGACGTCACCAGGTCGTCAAGGAGTTCGTCAATCTGGGCTTCACTGGTGGCCATGGCACTCCTCATCGATCAATCGGCGTTCGAATACTTAAGAGTAACGCTGACGGCGTCGAAGTTCGTACGACGGTCCGGTAGAACGGTGAGGTGAAAACGCCACGAATCTTGGCCACCTCCGGTGGCCACGTCGCCGGGCCGGTGCAGATGTCCTCGCGACTCGGCACGATGCTCCTCGACGCCCTCGCCTTGACCGACAAGGTCCGACCACGCGTCTGTCTGGTGAATACCGCGACGGGCGACAACCTCACGAACTACGCGTTGGCCTACGAAGCCTTCAACGCGGCCGGCTGTGACGTGACCGAACTCAAGGTCTTCCCGCAACCTTCGGCCGACCCGGAAGAACGCCTCGGCGGCAGCGACCTCGTATGGGTGGGCGGTGGCTCGGTCGCCAACCTGCTCTCGCTCTGGCGACTGCACGGCGTCGACGACGCCATGCGCAGCGCGTGGGAGCGCGGCGTGATTTTGGGTGGCGTCTCGGCCGGCAGTCTCTGCTGGCATCTCGGCGGCACCACCGATTCCTTCGGACCGATCCTTCAACCGGTCACCAACGCCTTGGGATTCTTGCCCTACGCCAACGGGGTCCACTACGACGCCGAATTGCAACGTCGTCCGCTGCTGCACCAACTGATGAAGAGCGGCGTGCTCTCGCCCCTCGCTTACGCCACCGACGACACCGTGGGCATCTGGTACGAGGGCATTGAGGCGACGACCGTTGTGTCGGATGCGCCGGTTGACCCCCTCAGCGGACCGGCCGCGTACCGGGTCGAACTCGTTGACGGTGACGTCGTCGAGACGCGTATCGGCGTCGGCGGTTCTTTCCGATGACCATTTTGATCACCGATAGAATTGAACTCGCAACACTCGGCCTTTGAGTCCTTCGCTGCGAGTGCCGACCAGGAGAGATGCACCGCAATGATCATCGCCACCGCCACGATCACTCGAACCTTCGCGATCGTGGCCCCGACCCTGACCATTTTGCAGTGTCTCGCGCAGGCCAATCGCATCCGCACGACGGGCGCCCGGGGCGTCTCATTGGCCACCTGGATCCTCTCGGCGTTCATGTCCCAAATCTGGTTTTGCTACGGCCTCATCTTTCACGTGACGGCCGAATTAGTGGCGAACCTTCCGGCCATCGTGGTGTCCCTCGTGGTGGCCTTCCTGGCCGCGCGGAGTCAAAACAAGATGGCGCGCAGCGTGATGGGCTACCTTTCGGCGACCGTGGTCACGATCCTCGCCACGTACGTGGGGTCGTTCCACGACCTGCGCTGGGTGTTGGCGACGATAGCGGTGGGAAGTTCGATCATCATCTATATGCCGCAGCTAGCCCTGGTGATCCGACCGAAGGACCTGAGTGGCGTATCGATCATTAGTTGGTGCCTCGCCTGTCTCACGTCCCTCGGATGGTTGGTCTACGGATTCTTGATTCACCAGCCGCCGCTGGCCATTCCCAGTTTCGTGATGCTTCCGTCGGCGTTCACCATTTTCGTCCAGGCCTCGCGGCACCGAATCAAGAACAACTCGCGCACCGGACTGCAGGCGCCGCTGGTGGAGTAGGCGAATCAGCGCGTCGGTTGCGGCAGCGCGGCGCGAACCGCGTCCATCCGTTTCGAAAGCGCCTCCGACTTCTCGAGCGCGTCGGTCGAACCGCACTCCCGGAGCCAGTTCGCGAGCATCCGGTACCCGTCTTGGGTCAACACGGACTCCGGGTGGAACTGCACACCTTCGAGGGGCAGAGTCCGGTGGCGCATGCCCATGATGAGACCGTGTGACCGGGCCGTGACCTGGAACTCCGGGGGAAGGCCTTCGTCGTAGACGACCAAGGAGTGGTAGCGCCCGACCACCAGCGGAGTGCTCACGCCGGCGAACACTCCCTGGCCCTCATGGTCCACGAGGCTCGAGCGACCGTGGAGCAGTTCCGGCGCGCGGTCGATGGTCGCCCCGAAGGCCTCGCCGAGCGCCTGATGTCCGAGACAGACGCCGAACATCGGGATCCGTTTCTCGGCGCACACGCCGATGATCTCGACGCAGTGGCCGGCGTCGCGAGGGTGCCCGGGGCCGGGCGACACCAGCACGCCGTCGGGCATCAGTTCCGCCACTTGCGCGCCCGTCACCTCGTCGTTGCGAAGGACCGTCACTTCGGCCCCCAACTCGGCCATGTACTGGACGAGGTTGTAGACGAACGAGTCGTAGTTATCGACCACGAGGATTGACGGCGCGGCGCTCATGGAGAAATTCTAGGTCCGAGGCAGTAACTAGCATTTCCCAATGGCACCGATTGACCTCGCGTCGTTTCTCGGTCTCGTCCAGCGAGGCTTCAACGTGGTGCCGATGTCCGAGACGCTGCAACTCGATCGTGAGACGCCGGTCTCGCTGTATCAACGATTCGGCGCTCGCGCGATCTTCCTGCTCGAGAGCGCGGCCCTGGGCGAAGCCACCGGCCGCTACTCCTTCATCGGACTCGACCGCCGTTGGAGGGTGACCACACACGAAGGAGCGACCGTGGTCGAGGGAACCAATGGTGGTGACTCGTCGTTAGCCCCGCTGGACACGCTTCGCCACATCTTGGACCAATACCGGACGCACACGCCCCGAAACCTCCCCGATTTCTTCGGCGGGGCCGTCGGCTTCGTGGCCTATGACTACGTGCGTCGACTCGAGCGCCTTCCGCGCGCGGCGGTGAGCGACATGTGGCCCGACGTGGACTTCTCCTTTCCCGGAGCGGTCCTGATCTGCGATCACGTCCAACACTCGACTACCGCAGTTGTGAACGCCGTCATCGAGGAGGGCGAGGATCCGACCGCGGTGTACGAACGCGCCCGCGTCCAACTCCAGGCCATCGTCGAGATCTTGTTGGGCGTGGAACCGCCCAGTGACCCCGCGACCGAACGCCTCGTCGCGACGGCACCGAGCCAGCGTGCGGCGATTGACATTCGAATCATCGCGAAAGGTCTCTCCAATTTCACCGGCGCCGCGTACGGCGAAGTCGTCGAACGGGCCCGCGAGCACGTGTTCGCCGGTGACGTCTTTCAGGTCGTCCCGAGCCAACAGTTCCGGCGACCCAGCACCGTGAATCCGCTCACCCTCTATCGGGTGCTGCGCGCACTGAATCCCTCGCCCTACATGTACCTCCTGGATTCCGGAGACATTCAGATCGTCGGCGCGTCGCCGGAGATGTTGATGCGCGTCCACGACGGGCTGGTCAGTTATCGGCCAATCGCGGGCACGCGGGCCCGGGGACGGAACGAAACCGAGGACCTCGAGCTGGAGCGCGAGCTCCTGCACGACGAAAAGGAGATTGCCGAGCACGTCATGCTGGTGGACCTCGGCCGCAACGACGTGGGCCGAGTGGCGACGCCGGGGACGGTGCGCGTCGACCGGTTGGCCCACATCGAGCGCTACTCCCACCTCATGCACCTGGTCTCCCACGTCGAGGGCCGTCTGAAGGAGGGCCTGGACGCCTTCGACGCCTTCGACGCGCTCTTTCCGGCGGGCACGTTGACCGGCGCGCCGAAGGTGCGCGCCATGGAACTGATCGACGAGTTCGAACCGGTCTTTCGCGGACCGTACGGCGGCGCCGTCGGCTACTTCTCTCTCTCGGGGACCGCCGACTTCGCGATCACCATCCGGACCTTGTCGTTACGCGGTGGCGTGGCGACGGTGCAGGCCGGCGGCGGGGTCGTGGCCGACAGTCAGCCGGAGTTGGAGTACGAGGAATCGATCAACAAAGCGTCGGCTCCGCTCCTCGCCCTCGAGATCGCCGACCCGCTCTCCTAGTCACTACTCGTCCTCGTCGTCGAAGGACGGCGCCGGCTTCGGCTTCGCGCCTCGCCCCTTCTTCTTTCGCGACGACACCTCTTGCTCGCGGCTCAACTCTTGTTGGATCATTTCGTCGCGAATGGTGCGCCAACTCTCGAGGCGACGCGCTGACAGCTCTCCACTCGCCACCGCGGCTTCGACCGCACAGCCCTCGTCCCCACTGTGCGCGCAGTCCGAGAATCGACAGTGCTTCGCCAGAGCGGTGATGTCGGCGAAGGCGTCGTCGAGGCCCTGTTGACCGATGGTGAGGTCGAGCAGTCGGATGCCGGGGATGTCCAGTAGCACTCCCCCGCTGGTGAGTCGGTACAGCCGTCGGGTCGTGGTGGCGTGACGACCTTCGCCGCTACGACTGACCAACGCGGTCAACTCGTTCGATCCCTCCAGGGCGTTGAGCAGCGAGGTCTTACCCGCCCCCGACGCCCCCAGCATGACCGCCGTCACCCCCAGATGGAGCAGTGCTCGCAGCTCTTCGATGCCGTGACCGCTGGCCGAACTGGTCGTCATCACTTCGACGCCCGGCACGGTTTCCTCGGCCGCGGTGACGATCGACTCCACCACGTCGGAGCCGTCGGATTTCGTGAGCACCACGATCGGCGTGGCGCCGCTGTCGAAGGCCATTACCGCCAGTCGTTCGAGCATGAGCACGTTCAACTCGCGATCAATCGGCACCACCACGAGCACCACGTCGACGTTCGCGGCGAGGACCTGCACGTCGCCGGGTGTCGCGCCGGGCCGTCGCAGTTCGGTCGTGCGAGGCGACACCGAGATCACGTAGCCGTCTCGAACGCTCACCCAGTCGCCCGCGACCGGACTGAGGTTCAAGGTCGTGGCGAATTGACTCGTCGACGTCGTCTCGTCACCGAATTGGTCGCACCAAATCACGTCGGCCGTCGTGCCGTGCACGATGCTGACGCGACCGGGATTCGAATCGGCCGAGAACTCGACGTCCGAGCCGATGGCGAGTCCCAGGGTACGCAGCACCCTCACGACGATCTCGCTCAACGGCGCATTCGACGGCGGTGATTCCAAGTTGTCCTTATCGACGAAAGACCGAGCGGTCTCGAGGCAGTGCAGTCCTCCAAGGCTATTGGACGCCTCACCGGTCGCGGAATCCCCGTGGACGGTTCCCGAAATCGACCGGGTTGGGTGGGATGATTTGACCATGAGTAAATGGCCCACGTTCTGGCACCTGCACCCGGGGGTGCGGAAACGGGAAGAACTCTCTCTCGGCGAGCGCGCCGCCGACCGCATGCGCAACATCATGGGGTCGTGGCCTTTCGTCTTCAGTTTCTTTGCGGTCATGATCCTCTGGGCGGCCGTGAATACCTACTTCCTCCAACGGGTGATTCACCACAAGGCCTTCGACCCGTATCCCTATATCCTTTTGAATCTCTTTCTCTCGATGTTGGCGGGCGTGCAAGCGGCCGCCCTCCTCATCGCCGCCAAACGCACCGACTCGATCGCCTCGGAGATCGCTCTTCACACGGTGAAGAACACCGACGACATCC
>Ga0182024_10026687_pt1 | contig 10137 bp, 9 predicted proteins | sample P32metaG_FD_120480 | JGI IMG/M metagenome (GOLD analysis project Ga0182024, IMG submission 120480) | Permafrost microbial communities from Stordalen Mire, Sweden - P3-2 metaG (Illumina Assembly) | ecosystem: Environmental > Terrestrial > Soil > Wetlands > Permafrost | place: Sweden: Stordalen...
GCCCTCTTCGGCCTGGTCGCGCCTTTCGCCGGCGGTCTTATCCTGCTTTACGGTCCGCGCCGCGTGCTGATCTGGTCGGCCGCGCTGTTGATCGCCGGCCTCATCGTCGCCATCACCATGACGGCGAAATGGCAGCTCTGGCTCGGCCTCGGCATCGCGATGGGCGTGGCGCCCGGCATGACCGGCCTGATCCTGGCGACGACGATCTCGACGCGCTGGTTCACGGCGCGGCGCGGCCTGGTGCTCGGCCTCCTCAGCGCCGGCAACGCGACCGGACAATTGATCTTTCTGATGCCCACCGCGTGGATCACGCAGCATTATGGCTGGCGGATCGCGCTGGTGCCCTGCGTGGTCGTGATCGGAGTCCTCGCGCTCCTCTTCGCGCTGCTGTCGATCGACCGGCCCGGCGATATCGGGCTCGCGCCCTATGGCGAGGACAAGGTGTTGCCGGCCCCCCCGCGACCGACCGGCAATGTGTTCGTCCTCAGCATCAGCGCGCTGGGCATGGCCTCGCGCTCGCTGGTTTTCTGGGTGCTGGGCTTCACGTTTTTCGTGTGCGGCTTGTCGAGCTTCGGCCTCACCCAGCATTTCGTGACCTTGTGCGGCGACTTCAACATCGGCCCGATCGTCTCGACGAGCCTGCTCGCGGCGATCGGCGTGTTCGATCTTTTCGGCACGATCGGCTCGGGCTGGCTCTCGGACCGGTACGACAATCGCTGGCTCCTCGCCGGCTATTACGGCTTCCGCGGCCTGTCGCTGATCTGGCTGCCCTATAGCGGATTCACCTTGATCGGGCTGTCGTTCTTCGCGGTGTTCTACGGGCTCGATTTCATCGCGACGGTGCCGCCCTCGGTGCGACTCACGGCGCAGGCGTTCGGGCGCGAGCAGGCGCCGCTTGTGTTCGGATGGATTTTCGCCGCCCATCAATTGGGGGCGGGCACGATGGTCTTGGCCGCCGGAATCTCGCGCGACGTGCTGGCGAGCTACCTGCCCGCGTTCTTCACCGCCGGCGTGCTATGCCTCTTGGCCGTGCTGTCGCTCTGGCTGCTGCGCGGGCGCAGCGGGCCGGCGATTCCGGCGGCGCAACCCGCCTGAACGCCGCCACGGAGTTCAAGAACTAGGCCCGTCCCGCCACTAAATCGATCAAGTCGCGCTTGACGATCTTGCCGGCGCGCATCGGCATTTCCGCGAGGAAGATGACGGATTTCGGCCGCTTGTAGGAGGCGAGCTTGTCGCGGCAAAAATCGATCACTTCGGCTTCGGTGCAGGGTTCGCGGGCGACGACGCACGCGACGACCTTTTCGCCCCACTCCCGGTCGGGAACGCCCACGACGGCGGCTTCGGCGATTTTCGGATGGGACATCAGCACCGGCTCAACTTCCGCCGGATAGACGTTGATGCCGCCGGACTTGATCATGTCCTTCTTGCGGCCGCGGATGAAGATAAAGCCGTCCTTGTCCTTGTGCGCGAGATCGCCGGTGAGGAGCCAGCCGTCGCGGAGCGTCTTCGCCGTCTCTTCCGGCCGTTCCCAATAGCCCTTGAACACGGTGGGACCGCGCACCGCGAGCTCGCCGACCTCGCCCAGCGGCACCGGGCTTAAATCGTCGTCGAGACAGTCGACGCGGGTCAGCGGCGCTTCCTTGCCGGCGGTCTCCATCAGATATTCGTATCGCGGATCGGACAGCGCCTTCTCGTAATGCTCGGGCAGGCGGAAGGTCACGAGGCCGCCCGCCTCGGACGAGGCGAAACCGAAACTGAAGCCGGCCCGGAAGCTGGGATGGTGACGGAGCGCGTCGATCACGTCGCGGGACCCCGCGCCGTGATAAAGCCGCGCGCTGCCGAAATCGGTGTCGGCGAACTGGGGCAGCGCGATGCAGCGCCGCATCATCGTATCCATCAGGTAGAGCAGGGTCGGGCGCGTACGGTTCACGAGCTCGAGATACTCGGCCGGCTCGAAGCGCGGCATCATCACGCTGCGCACGCCCTTGAGGACGAACATCGTGAGCTGCGAAATCGCCATGCCGGCGGCGAGCGGATTGGCGATGATGGCGCAATCGCCGTCATGCAGCGGCAGCTCCATCAGCAGGATCGACGCCGCCATGATGAAATTGCGATGCGAGCGCAGACACCCCTTGGGCGCGCCGGTCGTGCCGCTGGTGAATTTGGTCGTGAGATAATCGTCGGGGTCGACCTCGACGCCGGGGTCGCGGGCCGAAGCTCGATCCATCAGCGCTCGATAATCGAGCGCCAAGCCATGCCCGGCGCCGATCCCGATCATGGTCTCGACGGATTCGAGCTCGAGCCCGCGAAGGATGGGCGCTGAATCGGCTTCGGCGACGACGAAGCGGGCGCGCAGATTGTCGGCGATGAATTTGATTTCGGCGCCGACGGAGCGCGGCATCACCGGCGCGCTGATGCAGCCGATCTTCGCGAGGCCGTAGTAAATCTCGACGAACTCGACCGTGTTTCCGACCAGCATCAGGACGCGGTCGCCATGCTTCGCGCCCAATCCCAGGAGCGCGTTGGCGAAGCGGTTGGCGCCCTCATCGAGCTCCCGCCAGCTAAGCCGGCGTTCCCCGACGGCGAGCGCTTCGCTGTCGGGCCGGTTGCGCGCCTGGTGGGAGAGCGTCTCGCCGATCAGCATGACTAATCGCTTGGTACCGAGAATAGACCAAGAGATTCATCCTCCCCCCTTGAGGGGGAGGGAAGAAACGGGGCGCTTAGCGGACCGTTTCGGGTGGGGGGTGAACATTCGATACCCCCCACCCGCTCGAAGTCTTCGACTTCTCGCACCCTCCCCCTCACGCGGGGAGGGCCGGTCACGGAAACGCCATTCATCGCGCCAAGACCCTAAAAGCCGACGGTAACGCGCCGCTTGCGCAGGACGCCGGCGCGGTCGACCTGGGTGCGCAAAGTATGGAGTTCGAAATCGGACGGCGGCGTGGTCGTCGGCACATGATCCGGCACCACCAGCTCGAACCCGGTATTGGCGACGACATCGGCGGCGGTATAGCCGGGATGGACCGATGCGATGCGGGCGCGATGCTCGACCTCGGTGAAGTCGAGCACGCAGATCGGCGACCAGACATATTCCGGGCCATCGCGGCCGTTCAACGTCTTGTGCCGGCTGTCGCCGCCTTCGAGCCAGCCCGCGCCGCTGACATAATCGCACTTCTCGACGAAGATGCGCTTGTTGTGGTGTTCGACGAAGACGTTGGCCGAGCCCGACCCCATCCAGATGGTGCCGACCGTGCCCGGTCCGCGCACCTTGAGCTTCGGGTGCGGGCCGATGCCGATCATGTTGACGTTGCCGAACTTGTCGACCTGGATGCCGCCGAAACCGCCCGAACCCGCGCGGCGCAGCCGGCCGCTGCCGCCGGCATCGTGGCCCCTGGTGCCGCCATCGACGACGTCGGCGATGAAGATCTTGCATTCGGCGCCATGGTTCAGGCGCGGGTCCCACGTGCCGAGCGGGAGCGTGTCGAACTTGCCGTTATAGACGCCGGCCCCGCCGGTGAAGAGCCAGAGGTCGGGCGCCACCGTGATCTGCGCCAGGCGGTTGCCGCCGAGCGATACCACCTGGTTGGCGCCGCCGCCGCCGGTGGTCTCGCCGTCGCCGCCGGCTTGGCGCGCCAGCAGGATCGCCATGAATTCGGCCATCGAATATTTGTCGGTTCCGGGATAAGCGAGCTGTGCGGTCATTGGGATGCGTCCGTGTAAGAGCGTGGGGGCCAGGCCTTAGCTGCGGGTCGCGATCGCGCCGCGCAGCCCCGTCAGATGGCGCAATCCGCCCACCAGTTCGAGATATTCGAAATGGTCCTTGGGCTCGCGGATGAAGCGATCGATGTACTCCTTCTCGCGCCCGTCCCTCACCATGTCGATATACATTTTGATGTGCGCTTCATCGACCGCGTAATTGTTCGACGAGAAGGTCGGATGCGCGCCGAACGGCGCATGCACCACGTGATCGACCCATAGGCCCGGGACAGTGGTCTTCGACGGGTCGTGCTGGATTACGTCGGAGCCGACGATCTCGTCGGCCTGGACGATCACCATGTCGGCGGCCTTGGCCTTGTCGCGTTCCTGCCCGGTGCCGCCCCAGCATTGCGCGTTGCCATATTCGTCGCAGACCTGGGCGTGCATGATGAAGACATCGGCGCGCAGGGGCGGGATCGCCCAAACCGTGCGGCCGGTAAACGGGTCGACCACCTGCTTCAGCTCGGGATTGAGCTTCTTGTGGTCGGTGCCGTCATAGAGATATTGGACGGCATTGAACGGCTTGCCGCCCGCGGCCGCCTGAGTCCCAAGGAGAATGAACGGCTCGTCGGCCTCGACGATGTCGAGCGTCTGTTGTTCGGCCGCCCTGCGGAAAGCCGGCGCCATGCCGAACAGCTCGAATCCGACATAGGAGAGATAGAGTTTCTTCAGCATCCCGGCCGCGATCGGCAGATCGGCCGCCATCGACGTGGTGATCGGCGGAATCAGGGTCATTCCCTTGGCGCCGGCCTTGATCGCCGCGCGAATGAGGCTCATCGCCGCGTCGGCCGAATGCGATCCCGCGATCGAGAATATCTTCTTCGAGGCGATGATTTTTCCGGCCTCGTCGAGCGGGATAACCTTGCTCTTTCGCCGGGGGTCCGCCGGCATCTGCTCGTCCAGCGGGATCAGGAATTTGTGCTTGTGCTTACCATCGGCCATGTCCGTGCGTTTCCTCGATAATGCCGAAAGATATTAGGATTAGCGGCGAGACGCGGTCAATCGCGGCAGGACAGGCCCTGCTTCTGGGCACTGGTCCTGGAGGTGCGCGCCACGGAACGGAAGATTTATCATTTACGGTAGCTTAACCAATTTCGTTCAGATTCTACGCAATGTATCGCGGCGTATCCGGAATTGAACGATGAGCATCGATATCGAAAGCGAGAGTTATTCGGTCGGCAACCGAGATCGAGTGGTTCGCCGCCGTCTACCCTTGTGGGAGCCGGAGCCGGAGAAAAATCTGGCGTTGATGAACCTCTATCGTTATTGGGAAAGCCTACGGCCCGAAGGGCTGATCCCGTCTCGCGGCGATTTCGACGTGCTTCGGCTCAGATCAGTGATGGGAACGACCACGATCCTGGAAGTCGGCGACAAAAATCCCGATGAATTCCGATTCCGGCTCTATGGGACTCAAATTCCGCTCCCGATGAGTTTGTCTAACAACACGCTGGCCGCGGTCCGCGCATCGGGACCCTATTTCGAGACGGTTCAGCAAGATTACCTGGCTGCACGCGACATTGGCGTGCCCCTCTATCACGAGGTCGTGGCCCTGATCGATTACATTACCCACAGCTATGCGCGGCTCATTCTTCCCTTCGCCTCCGACCATCGCAAGGTCGATCAGCTGATGCTGTGTTCAGTTCACCAGGATTTTCCGGACCTCGCCAAGCTCTTGTATTGAATTGCATTCGGGAAACAGCAGCCATTCCGTCATTCGTGCGACCGATTCCGCGCGGGACATGTGGCAGAACCCAACAGGGATCGCCGGACCGCCGGCCAGGAAATCAAAATAAACCCGACCTTCGACATCGGGCCAGCCATATTGTTTACTCGCGATGCCCGTGGCGGCGAGGTTTTCCGCGATGAACGCCGTGATGTGATCAAACCAGAAATTCTTCAACAGCAGGCCGCGACCAAGATGGTCCAGTAGGCCTGATAGGTTTTTCTTGCGATAAGTCGGCTCTATCCACAGGCCTCCTGCGTGCCCGATGCGGCCCGACAAATGTGCTGCCGCTTCGCAATCGACAATGTCGATTACAGCGTCGACCCGATCCGCCCGGTCGTGCCATAGCCGCAGAGACTTTAGTTCATCCAGAAGATTATCCGTATCGAGAACGCGCTGGGCGACCATCGCCACGGTGTCGCCGTTGGGTTCGACGGCGCGGAGCCAAAAGGCATTATGGAACGAAAGAACGCTGTGTTCGGGATCGTAGGTCGGATTTTGAACGGAGCCCGGCGCTAAGAGCCGCCGCAGCCGAATGTAATCGCGGAAGTTGCTCTCGACATAGACGTCGAGCCCCACGGTTGCGATCTTTTCCGACATGAGTTGGCAGAACCGTTGAACGGTCGAAAATTCTTCATTTGTCAAGGGATTCATTTGCCCGATTCCCATGGACGCTCCACCGATCCTCTAAGATAAATCTCAAATGCGCTTAAAATAAAGCGATATAAAGAGTTAACGGCCGGAATTAATCGTTAATGTCAGAAAAATGTTTTCCGTCAAAGGGTTAAAAGCCGCGACTTTCAAAATTGTTCCGGCGAATATTAACCATATTGCCGGGCGTGCGTTCCGTTGCCGATCCCCAGGGGCCATTTGCGCGGACGTGCATCGTCGGCTAGCGTTAAGGCGGCCACACGCTGCGAGACCGCCATGCTGGAGCTTTATCACGCCGAGCCGAGCGCCAATTCCATGAAGCCGATGATCTGCCTCAAGGAGAAGGGCCTCGATTTCGTCAGCCGCTACGTCGATCTCCTCGCCTTCGAGCAGCATGCGCCGGAGTTCGTCGCCATCAATCCCAACGGCCAGGTGCCGGTGCTCGTGCATGACGGCGCGATCGTCACGGAATCGACCGTGATCAACGAATATCTCGACGATGTTTTTCCCGAAATGCCGCTCCGGCCCGATGACCCCGTGGCGCGGGCCCGCATGCGGGTCTGGAGCAAGTTCGTCGACGAATATTTCTGCCCGGCGCTGAGCATGATCGGATGGCATGTGCGTATCCGCCAAACCGCGCGCGCCATCGAGAAGGAGCGCTTCGCCAAGCTCCTGGAGCGCATTCCCTTGGAGGAACAGCGCCAGAAATGGGCGACTATCGCCGGCGAATCCTTCACCGAGGAACAACTTGCCGACTCCCGCCGCCGCCTGGCCATATCGGCGCGGCGGATGGAAAAATTGCTGACGGATGGACCATGGCTGGCGGGCGAGACCTATTCGCTCGCCGACCTCAACACCTATTCGATGGCGGTGGCATTGCCGCGGCTGACGCCGGAAAGCGTCGGCGCGGAGAAGACGCCGCGACTCTTGGACTGGATTGCGCGCATGAACGCGCGGCCGGCGGTCAAAGCGGCACTCGCCATGAGCCGTCGCGATCCCAAGACGGGACGCCGAATCGATATTCGAGAAGCCGGGGCGGCGCGATGAGAATTTCAGCGGGCCTGGCCGCACTGATGGCATGCAACTATCGCATGCACGCTCGTGCATGCCGCCGCGGTCGAGATTTCGGGCGCAACGCAATGCGCGATATCCGTGACGCGACGTGCTTGTAGGACGCAAATCTATTTGCAGGCGGACGGCACTACGCTAAGGCTGGCGACGACGCGCCGGGAGGAACGATACCATGATGTCCGAAGCCGACCGCCAGAAAGCCGCCGCCGATCTGCTCGCCGCCGAGGAGGCGCGCAAACAGATGGGGCAATTGTCCAAGACCTGGCCGGACATCGATATCGACGATGCCTATGCCATTCAGGATCTGGTCATCAAGGGCAAGACGGCAAAAGGCGCCAAGGTGATCGGCTACAAAATCGGCCTGACCTCGAAAGCGATGCAGGCCTCGTCGCAGATCGACGAACCCGATTACGGCCATCTGCTCGACACCATGGTGATCGCCGACGGCGCCAAGATCGCGCACGCCGATTATTGCGTGCCGCGCGTCGAGATCGAGTTGGTGTTCGTCTTGAACAAGCCGCTCAAAGGCCCGGGCATCGGCATGATGGAGGTGATGCGCGCCACCGAATATATCGTCCCGGCGATGGAGATCGTCGATGCGCGCATCGTCAATCCGCGCAAGATTTTCGACACCGTCGCCGACAATGGCGCGGCGGCCGGCCTCGTCATCGGCGGACGGCCGATCCGGCCTTTCGATGTCGATCTGCGCTGGGTCGGCGGCGCGCTTTACCGTAATGCCGACATCGAGGAAACGGGTCTAGCGCTCGGCGTGATGGGGCATCCCGCGCTCGGCATCGCCTGGCTCGCCAACCGCTTCGGCCGCCACGACATCGAGCTTCCGGCCGGCCAGACCATGTTGTCGGGCTCCTTCATTCGCCCAATCTGGGCCAACAAGGGCGACACCGTCCATGCCGATTTCGGCCCGCTCGGCGGGCTTGCGGTGCAATTCGTTTGAAGGAGTGACCGATGGACCTTCCGCGCAACGCATTCAAGGCGGCAATCGCCAAAGGCGAATTGCAGATCGGAATCTGGAGCAGCCTCTGCAGCAATATCGGCGCCGAGATCCTCTCCGACAGCGGCTTCGATTGGATCCTTCTCGATACCGAACATTCGCCCAACGAAATCCCCGATCTGGTGGCGCAATTGCAGGCGGTCCAGAAAGGCTCGGCGACGGCGATCGTGCGTCCGGCCTGGAACGATTTGGTGCTGATCAAGCGAATCCTGGATATCGGGCCCCAGACCATCCTCGTGCCCTACGTGCAAAGTCCCGAGGAAGCGCGGCGCGCCGTGGCGGCGACCCGCTATCCGCCCGCGGGCATGCGCGGCGTCGCCGGCGGCGCGCGCGCCAGCCGCTATGGCCGGGTGACGGATTATCTCAAGAAGGCCGACAGCGAAATTTGCCTGCTGGTGCAAGTCGAGACGCGGACCGCGCTCGACCAGCTCGAAGCCATCGCTTCGGTCGAAGGGGTCGATGGCGTGTTCATCGGTCCGTCCGATCTCTCGGCGTCGCTCGGCCATATCGGCCAGCCGGGCCATCCCGAGCCGCAAAAGGCGATCGAGGAGGCGGCGCGGCGCATCACGGCGATGGGCAACGCGCCCGGCATCCTGACGACGAGCGAGGAAGAAGCGCGGCGCTATATCGGTTGGGGCTATGTCTTCGTCGCGGTCGGGGTCGATACCACAATTTTGGTCCGCGGCGCCGACGCGCTGGCGAAGCGTTTCAAGGGCTGAGGCCGAACTTTTCGCGCCACACCAGGCCATCCTCGGTGCGGGCGCGCGGATGATATTCGCACCCGACATAGCCGCTCCAGCCGAGGCGGTCGATCTCGCTCAATATCCATGCGTAATCGAGCTCGCCCTCGTCGGGTTCGCCGCGCGTGGGGACCGACGCGATCTGGATATGGCCGATGCGGGGAAGATGTTTCTCGAAGCGCGTGATGACGTCGCCTTCCATGATTTGCAGATGATAGAAATCGAACATCATTTTGAGCGATGGCGAGGCGATCACGCCGACGATCTCGGCGGCGCGTTCGGAACTGCCGAGAAGATAGGTCGGACGGTCGCGGCGATTGACCGGCTCGATCACCAGGCCCACGCCGGCCGCCTCGGCGCGCGCGGCGGCCCGTCCGAGGTTGCGGCGAAAGGTCGTCAACCCCTCGGCCTCGGTGAAACCGTCGATCGCGCCGGCCATGACATGGACATGATCCACCGCGAGCGCGGCGCCGTATTCCAGCGCCTGCGTGATAATGGCGTCGAATTCCGCTTCGCGGCCCGGCACGCCGGCCAATCCCATTTCGCCTTTCGCGGCATCGCCCATCGCCGTGTTGATGCCGATCAGCGGAATGCCGGCATCGTCGATGCGGGTCCGCAAATCCGCGATCGAATATTCGTAGGGCGCCCAGCATTCGACCGCCACGAACCCGGCGCGCGCCGCGGCGGCGAACCGGTCGAGAAAATCGTATTCGCGGAACAGGATTCCGATATTCGCGGATAGACGCGGCATTACTTGATCACCACCGTGTTGGCCGGCGTAGCGATGCCATGTTCGAGATTGATCGGCACCGCGACCAGCATGAATTCCCAAACGCCGTCGGCGGCGCAATCCTCGGCGAGCGGCTTCAGCACGAACTGCTCGCCCAAAGGCAGGCCCAGCAGCGGCAGGGCGCGATGGTGAAGGGCGTCCGGGTCTCTTAAATTCCACGGCCAAGGTTCGGCCGCCGGCGTATCCGTTCCGATCGCGGCGACGCGATGGTCCCACAGCCATGCCGCCAAATCGCGGCTCGATTCCACGCCGGCGGATCGCAGCTTGTCCATCGGCGCCATGGCGCGTTTTTCGGCGTCGCTCGCGGCTTCATACGCCTCCATCCATCCGGTTCGGACGAGGAGGACGGACCCCGGTTCGAGCTTGGTGTTCTGCGCCGCGAGCGCTTCCTGCA
>Ga0182024_10026688_pt1 | contig 10136 bp, 10 predicted proteins | sample P32metaG_FD_120480 | JGI IMG/M metagenome (GOLD analysis project Ga0182024, IMG submission 120480) | Permafrost microbial communities from Stordalen Mire, Sweden - P3-2 metaG (Illumina Assembly) | ecosystem: Environmental > Terrestrial > Soil > Wetlands > Permafrost | place: Sweden: Stordalen...
CCGATCGCGCGTACCATGGCCCTCTGCTGGGATCGGCGACGCACCCTGCCTCCCGCCGCCAACCTCTTCGCCCAGCGGCTCATCGCCGAGGCAAGCGACCCATTCGACCTGGCGGTCAGCGCCTGACGGCTACCTAAAGAATTTTTCCTGCTGAAGCCCTTCTCCACATGATCATCGCAGTCGTCCTGATCGTCATCGCCGTAGTTCTGGCCGCGGTCGGAGCCGTCGTGATGTTCAACGCGCGACGCGGAACGCAGGATGCTTCCCCGGCGCCGCTGGTCAGTCAAAGCCTCGCCGATGCCAGCCAGTACGCGGCCACGTTGGTCGCCGAGGCACGGACGTCCGCGCTGCACTCGCACGAAGCGGCGATGGAAGAGGTGAAAGAACGCCTCGCCGCGGTGGAGGGCCGCGAGGCGGTCATCGCCGAGCGCCACAAGCACCTCCGCGAGCGCCGCGAGATCTTCGATGACCGCCGTTTCGCGTATCGCAAGCGCCGCGATGAGATCGAGGAACGCCGCGTGCACGTCGCCAAGCAGGCGGCGCAGATCGAGGAGACACTCCGCGCCAAGGCCGCGCTCGACCGCGACGGAGCAGCCACGCTCGTGCTGGAGCGGGTGCAGTCCGAGCTCGTGGCGGAGCGAGCCGCGCTCGTCGAGGCGACGGTGGCCGAGATCATCGGTGACCGCGTCGAGATCAGCGCCAACGACCTGATCGTCCAGGCGGTGGAACGCCAGGACGCCTCCAACGTCGACAGCGCCCCGAGGATGTCGCCGCTCTCGCTCGAGGGGCTCGACGACCACGCCCGCGAGCGGCTGCTCTCGGCGCTGACCGTGATCGCGGAGCAGACCGGTGCCGAGCTCGGCGTCGACCCGGAGAAGCAGCAGGCGACGCTCCGTACCGTGGATCCCATCGGCCGCGAGATCGCCCGCCAGGCAGCCCTCGAGGTCGTCGACCGGCGCATGCAGGCGACCGAGGTTCCCCCGCTGATCCAGAAGGCCCGGCGGACCACGCAGCGGCGCGTCCTCGAGATCGGCGAGCGCGCGCTCTGGCTGATGCAGATCGAAGGCCGCCCCGAGCTCGCCGAGCTGGTGGGCACGCTGCACCACCGCTTTTCCTACGGGCAGAACGCGCTGCTCCACTGCGAGGAGACGGGCCACCTCTGCGGCGTGCTTGCCGCGGAGATGGGGCTCCCGCAGAACCTCGCTCGCGAGGCGGGCATGCTCCACGACATCGGCAAGGCCGTCGACCACGACGTGGAGGGTGTGCACGCGATCATCGGCGGCGAGCTGCTCCGCGTCCTCGGCGTCGATCCCGGCATCGTCCACGCGGTCAAGGCGCACCACTTCGACGAGGAGCCGTCGACCGACCTTGCGATGCTGACAATCTGTGCCGACGCGATCTCGGCGTCACGCCCGGGCGCGCGCCGCGACACATTGGCCACGTACCTGCTCCGCCTCGAGCAGTTGCAGACCATCGCGACCCGCCACGGCGGTGTCGATCGCGCATTTCCGCTGCAGGCGGGGCGCGAGCTGCGCGTGTTCGTCAAGGCATCGCAGGTGAAGGACACCGACATGCCGCCGCTGAGCAGCGAGATCGCGCGAGAGATCGAGTCGGAGATGCAATACCCGGGGGTCATCAAGGTAACCGTGATCCGCGAGACCACCGCCACAGCAACTGCGCCGGCGCAGCTCGTCCCGGTGCGCGCGGCAAGCGCCGAGCACGGCAACGGCAACGGACACGCGAACGGCCACGGCGATGAGAACGGGAGCGGCAACGGGCATCAGGACCCGGCGGCCGACGACTCCTCCCTCGGCGAGGACGACTCCCCCTCCGACGAGGTCTGATCAGCCCTCCCTTCAGGGCGCAGGTGCTCGGTCACGACGCGAGCCGTCTCGGCAGGGCGCTCGTGAAAGAACAGGTGGCCGCATCCGTCAAACGGACGCAGCTGCGCGCCCGGTATCTGGCGAGCGAGGATGCGCGCGTTCTCGAACGGTATGACGACATCGTCGGTGCCGTGCATGACGAGCGTTGGAACCGTGACAGACGCCAGGTGCGTGAACGAGTCGTCCGGCTGCCACATCGCGTTGAACTGCGCGGAGAACACGCGCGGACGCACCGGATGGGTCGCGCGTTCGCGAACCTGCGCGTCGATGAACTCCGGATGCGCCCGCTGGAACTGCGGCGAGTAGAGGACGGTGCAGGCGATCCGGTACGCCTCCTCCGGCGTGCGGGCCCCCTTGCCGAGGAGCTTCGCCTGGTCCTCGGGCCGGGGATCGACGCCGGCATCGCCTCCCGGTGAGGTGGCGGCAAGCATGAGGTTGGCAACTCTCGCGGGATGGTCGACGACGACGTGCTGCACCACAAGCCCGCCCATCGAGGCGCCGAAGATCGCTGCTGCCGCAACGTCCACGGCGTCGAGCACCGCCACCACGTCCGCGGCCATCGCCGTCAACGTTGTGTTGCCGACGCCTTCCGATTCGCCGATGCCGCGCGGGTCGAAGGTGATCACGCGGTGCGCCTTCGCCAGGTCGGGAACGATCGGTGTGAATGCCGAGCGGCCGGCGCCCAGGCCGGGGATCAGCAGCAGCGGTTCACCCTCGCCGTCGACGACCACCGACAGGGCGACGCCGTCGGATGTTCGCGCGGTGAGACGCACCTCGGCCATGTGACCACCATACCGGGAGGCGGGTGCCGCACCATGCACGCTGTCGTGCCTCGATTCTTCGTCGACCCCGACCAGGTTACCGGCGGCCGCGCCACCATCACCGGCGCCGACGCCAGCCATCTCTCGCGCGCACTTCGCGCGCTTGCCGGCGAGACGATCGTGATCGTCGAGGACGGCATCATCGAGCATGGGGTCGAGCTCGACGAGGTGACGCCGTCCCGCGTCAGCGGGTCGATCGTGTGGAGCCGCCCGGTCGATGGCGAGCCGCGACTCGCCGTGCACGTGCTGCAGGCGGTGCCTGCTCAGGCGATGGACGCGACGGTGGAGGCCTTGACCGAGGCAGGTGCCATGACCATCCGTCCGGTGCTCACCCACCGAACCGTGTCGCGTCCCGACCCGTCGCGCGTCGTGCATCGCCTTGAACGGTGGCGCTCGATCGCGCGGGAGTCGGCGCAGCTCGCAGGGCGGGCGGCGCCTCCTGAGGTGCACTCGATCCTTTCGCTTCGCCAGGCGCTCGACGGGCTCCCCCCGGGCACACGCATCCTTGCGTGCGTCATCGGCCGCGACGCGGCGCCGATCATGCGCGCTGTGCCGAGCGCTCCCGCCGACGTGGGCCTGGTCATCGGCCCCGAGGGCGGCCTTGACCCCGCCGACCTCAGCACGCTTGCAGACGCCGGAGCGATCAACGTGCATCTTGGTGCGCGCACCCTGCCGAGCCGGCTCGCCGGCGCGGTGGCGACATCCCTGCTCCTCGCCGGCGCGGGAGACCTCGACACTGCGGCCGCGCCGCGACCGGCATGAACGCGCCGATCGACCGCCCGCTGCGGGTCGCACTCACCGTGCTCGGATGCAAGGTCAACTTCGCCGAGATGGCGGACCTCGCGGGCAGGCTCGCCGCCGGGGGATGCGAGGTCGTTCCGGAGACCGAGAGCGCCGACGTGCGTGTGCTCAACTCGTGCACGGTCACCGCGCAGGCGGATGCGACCACACGCCAGCGCATCCGCCGCTTACGCCGTCTTGACCCCGAGGCACACCTCGTGCTCACCGGCTGCAGCGTCGATGCGAATCCCGGTGCGTACACAACTGTCGACTCGATCTTCCCCAACGCGGACAAGGAACGAATCGCCGAGCACGTGCTCGGGATGTCGCGCACTCTCAACGAGGCGCACGACGCGCCGGCGATGCGCTCACGGGCGTTCATCAAGGTGCAGGACGGGTGCAACCATCGCTGCACGTACTGCATCGTCTGGCAGGCGCGCGGTGTTTCGTCGAGTGTTCCAGCATGCACGGTGCACGATCGAGTCCGCGCCGCCATCGACGCAGGTCACGGCGAGATCGTGCTCTGCGGTGTCGACCTCGGGTCGTACGGCCGCGACATCGGAACCACGTTGGCGGCGTTGCTCGAGTCGCTGCTCGGCATCTGTGGCAACAACGCGCGCATCCGGCTCAGCAGCGTCAACGCCAACGACGTCACCGCCGCGCTGATCGCGCTCAACGCGCACCCAAGACTGTGCGCGCACTGGCATATGCCGCTGCAGAGCGGCAGCGACAATGTGCTCCGCGCGATGCATCGCGGATATCGACGCGCGCAGTACCTGCGAGTCGTGCACGCACTGCGCGAGGCGAATCCACTCACAGAATTCACCACCGACATCATGGTCGGCTTCCCCGGCGAGACCGAGGACGACCACCGGGGGACCCTGTCGCTCGTCGATGCGGTGGGGTTTCTCCAGGGCCACGTGTTTCGCTGGTCGCCTCGTCCCGGAACGCCGGCGACCGCAATCACGGCTCGCGTCGACGACGCGGCCGCGCGCCGGCGCAGCGCAGAGGTGCGCCGCGCCACCCGGCGCGCCGGGGCGCTGTCCCTCACTCGCGCGTGCGGACGTGTGCATGAGGTGGCGTGGGACGCCGTTGACGGAGACACGGCCCACGGGCTCACCGGCGGGTATCACGAGGTCATCACCGCCGGGGCCGCGGTTCGTCAGGGGGCGCTGAACCTCGTTCGCGCCGACGCCGTCGAGGGGGACCGCCTGCGCGGTACCCTGCTGCGCTCATGAACGATTGCATCTTTTGCGCCATCGCGGCACACGAGCTTCCGGCCACCTTCGTCCGCGAGGACGACGAGGTGTTTGCCATCCGCGACGTGAATCCGCAGGCGCCGGTCCACGTGCTGATCCTGCCTCGCGAGCACATTGAATCCGTGGCCGAGTTGACGCCCGCCCAGGACGGCTTGTGGGGACGCATGCTCCACGTGGCCCAGGCCATCGCCGAGGACGAGGGCATCGACGAGACCGGATTCCGGCTCGTCGTCAACACAGGCAAGCTAGGTGGTCAGACGGTTGACCACCTCCACATCCATCTGCTCGGTGGACGGCAGATGACCTGGCCGCCCGGTTAGGGACGACCAGGCCTGAGGGGGGGCTTAGGCTGTCGCGGCCGGCGCAGGCTCGACGACGTTCTCTGTCGTCTGCTCGCCGCGTGCAACGCGCGACACCACCTTTTCTACCCGCAGCGGCGACGCCATAAACGTCGTCAGCGCGTGCGCGCAGACTCAGCCGCGAAACGCGTCGCGCAGCGAGTCGAAGAAGCCCTTCTTCACCTCGGCGGGCTTGCCTTCGCGACCGCCGAGTTGCTCGTAGAGCGTGCGGTCCTGGTGGGAGAGATGGCTCGGTACCACCACGCGCACGACGCAGATGAGGTCGCCGCGCCGGCCGGTCCGAACGTGCGGAACACCGAGGCCGTGCATCTTGATCTGGCGCCCGGGTTGCGTCCCCGCCGCGACCTCGACGGGATGCTCACCGTCCACCGTTGTGATGGTGATGGTGTCGCCGAGGACGGCCTGGGTCACGGAGATGGGGAGCTCGTACAGCAGGTCCTGGCCGCGGCGCACGAGGTTGGGATGGGGCTTGACGCGGAAGCCCAGGTACAGGTCACCCGACGGTCCGCCGCGCGGTCCGGGCTCACCCTCGCCGGTCAGGCGCAGGGTGACGTCGTCGTCGACACCGGCGGGGATCGTGACCTCGACGGTGTGCCGTCCCTGGATTCGCCCCTGGCCGCGACAGACGGCGCATGGCTCCTGGATGACCTGGCCCTCGCCGCGACACGTGGGGCACGGTGTCACGCTCGCGACCTGGCCGAAGATCGACTGCATCGTCCGGCGCACCTGTCCGCTGCCGGAGCACGTCGCGCACTGGGTGGCGCTGGTGCCGGGTTTGGCGCCGGAGCCGTTGCACTCGGCACAGAGCGTCGCGCGCGGTACCTCGACGGTGCGCGTGGCGCCGAACACCGCCTCCTCGAAGGTGATCTCGATGTTCATGCGCAGGTCGTCACCGCGCTGAGGACCGCTGCGCGCGCGACGGCGGCCGCCGCCTCCGAAGAACATGTCGAAGAGGTCGAACGCCGAGTCGAACGAGAAGTTGCCGAAGTCGGGTTGTGCCCCGTCAGCAACGTGACCGAAGGCGTCATAGCGCTGGCGCTTCTGCGGGTCGCTCAGCACCGAGTACGCCTCGCCGACCTCCTTGAACTGCTCCTCGGCGACCTTGTCGCCGTTGTTGCGGTCCGGGTGGTACTGCATCGCGAGCTTGCGATACGCAACCTTGAGCTGCTCGGGCGTGCAATCACGTTGAACGCCGAGCACCTCGTAATAGTCGCGCTTGACCGTCGCCATCACTCAGCTTGCCGGCGAGGTCTGGCGGGGCCGCACCACCCGGACGATCGCGGGCCGGAGCAGGCGGTCATGCAGGCGATAGCCCGGGACGAGCTCGTCGATCACGGTGTCCTCGGTGACGTCGTCGGACTCCTCGGCCGCGATGGCGTCATGGACCGCCGGGTCGAAACGCTCGCCGACAGCCGGGACTGGAACGACCCCGAGGCGCTCGAGGGCTGCCTCGAACTCGCGAACCACGAGCTCGAGCCCGCTCACGAAGAACTCCTCGGCCCCCGCCTCACCTGCGTGCTCGACAGCGCGGCGCAAGTTGTCGAGCACGGGCAGCAGCGCCAGCGCCGCGTCCTCGCTCTCGTACCTTCGCGCGTCGGCAAGCTCCTGAGCCTTGCGGCGCTTGAAGTTCTCGAAGTCCGCAGCGAGGCGCAGGTATCGAGCATCCCGCTCGTCCGGCTCGTCGGCGGCAGGGGCGGCGGGCTCGGGCTCCATCGAGGAGGGCGTGCCGGCGAAGTCGTTCTCGTCCGTTGTCATGCGGTCACTATGCCCACGCTCAGCTCAAAGCACGCCCGACGGCGCGACCGACCCGCTGCGCCACGTAGCGAACCCGCGGTCCGACCTGCGCGTAGGCCATGCGAGTGGAGCCCAGCACGCCGATGGTGCCGCGCCGTTCGGCTCCGGCCCGATAGGTGGTGAGCACCAGCGAGCACCTGGACAGCTCGGCCACCCCGCTCTCGCGGCCGATCATGATCTGGATCCCGTGATCGAGATCGGCGGCACTGATCAGGGCGGCGAGCATGCGCTCCTCCTCCACCACCTCGATGACCTGCTGGAGGAGTTCGACGTCGCCGAACTCGGGCTGATGGAGCAGATTGCGCACGCCGTCGTGAAGGATGAGGGTGTCCTGCTGGGCATCGCACACCGTCATGAAGGCGATGATCTGGGTGAGCAGCTCGTGCTCGAGAGCGGCATGCTGGCCCACCGATTCGGGCAGCCGCGACATCGCGGCGGCGTTGAGGCCCACCGCCACGGCATTGAGGCCGGCGGCGATCGCGCTGAGCACCGACTGATCCGTGGGAGCCGACAGGTTAAGCGCCTGTTGGCGGACCAGGTTGCCCTCGAGCACGAGCACGAGCAGCGCCTGGCCGTCGTTGAGCTTCACCAGGTCGAGATGCTTGACGCGGACGCCCAGGGCGCGCGGAGCGGTCACCAGGCTCACGGCATCGGCCGCCCGCGCCAGCGCGGTGGCTGCGATCTCGAGGATGTCCTCGATACCGGTTGGCATCGAGGCGAAGAACGGGTCCACCTGACGGCGAACCGCCGTCGGGACGTCCTCCTCATCCATGAGGAAATCGACGTAGTACCGGTACCCGAGGTCCGACGGGACCCGTCCGGCCGAGGTGTGCGGCTGGATGAGATACCCGACCTCGCTGAGGGTCGCCAGCTCGTTCCGGATCGTCGCCGACGACCAGGTGGCCAGGTGGACAGCAAGCGACGCCGATCCCACCGGGACCCCCGTGCGGGTGTAATCCGCGACGACGGCCTTGAGGATCTGTTGCTTGCGCTGATCGAGCGGGACAGGATGTTGCACGTCTGGCCAGAGGTGACGGTGCGCGGCAGCCAGTACGGCGCTTTGGCACTCGTCAGAGGTGAGTGCTAAGGGTACCAGTTAGGCAGCCTGGTCGCCCACCAGTCGGAGGGTGACCTGGTTGAGCAGCGCCTCGCCGCGTTCGGTGGCGCGGACCCGGTCGCCGTCGATCGCGAGGAGCCCCAGCCCCTCGAGGGAGCGCGCCTCATCGAGGCTCGCGGCGCCGAGTCGGACACCCTCGCGAAGGCGCAGCCCGAGCATGACCCGCTCCTGCTCGCGCATTCCCGGGCCGACGGGCTCGGAGCCCGTGATCGGGAATTCCCCGGCCTTGACGGCGCGGCCGTAGGCGGCGATGCCGCGGCCGTGCCAGTGGCGCACCGAAACCGCTCCGGCCGCGACCTCGAGCCCGATCGCCGCGGCAGCGGCCGCCGGCAGGTGACCATGGGCACCGACGCCCGCCGCGGCGTAGTAGCCGTTGTGCCAGTACACGAGGTTGTGCCGGCATTCCTCGCCGGGCGCTGCGAAGTTGCTGACCTCGTACTGGGCGTAGCCCGAGCGGCTGAGCACGTCCACCGCGATTCGATGCTGGCGCATCGCCCGGGCACCGTCTGTCGGCGTGACCAGCCCGCGGCGCACGCGGGTGTGCAGCGGCGTCCCCGGCTCCACGGTCAGCTCGTAGCAGGAGATGTGCGTGGGCCCGGCCGCCGCCACGCGCTCGAGGGTGCGCCGCCAGCGAACCTCGCCGAGCCCTGGGACGGCATAGATAAGGTCGCAGTTGATCGAGGTGAAGCCCGCCTCACGCACCTCCGCGATCGCGGCCAGGGCGCGGTCGGCGTCGTGGACCCGGCCCAGGAAACGCAGGGCGTCGGCTTCGAGGCTCTGTACCCCGATGCTGATGCGGTTGACGCCCGCAGCCTTCCAGACCCGCGCCCGAGCGGCGGTGATGCTCGACGGGTTCGCCTCCATGGTGAACTCGGCGTCGGCGGCCACCGAGAAGGTGCTGCGAACCGTCGCCACCAGGCTTGCGAGCAGATCCGGGTCGACGAGCGATGGCGTGCCGCCGCCGATGAAGACGGTGTCGAGGGACAGCCGCCCGAGGCGCTCGCCCAGGTGGCGTACCTCGGCGCTCAGCGCGTGCATGTACACCACCGAGCCGGTGGCTCCGGCGACGCTCGTGAAGTCGCAGTACTCGCATTTCCGCTCGCAGAACGGGATGTGCAGATAGAGCGAGCGCACGTCGTCGAACGCGCGACACACGCGGTCGTGTCCTTGGCCTCTTGATTGCGCTTCGAGGCGTCGTCCATCTTGTCGACCATGGACTTCGGGGCCTTCGCCGCCGGCTCCGGCTTCTCCGGCTTGGGCTGCCGCGGCACACGCGGTGGCGGCGGCTTGATGCGCATGCGCCGGTAGAGCGGCGGGTAGATGAAGTACGCGCCGACGAAGCTGACGATGTCGATGAACGCAAGCCCGGCGATCTCGAGCGGCTCGAAGACCGTCAGGCTCTTGGCAGACGATGACGCTCCGCCAAGCCCGAACAGGTAGAGGAGCCCGACGAACAGCGCGAACCAGATGAAGTACTGCGTGACGCCGGCCATCGCGGTCTCCATGAGGCGCAGCGACCGCGACTCCTTGGTGATGTACTTCGTGGCCTGCGCGGCCACGAGCGCTGCGGCCACCGCAATGAGCGGCCCGAGGCTGTCCGCGTTGATCCCGAGCAGGAAGATCCCAAAGCTCGGCTTGGTTCCCGAGAGCGTGAAGTAGGCGAGCGACCCGATGATCAGCTCGCCGACGGCCATCAGCGCGATGAGAATCGCGTAGGACCGCTTTGCCCACGGAATGTAGGGCTCGTTGAGCCGCTGGGCGCGCGCGGCGGCGCCCTTGAGCGCCGGACGCGGCTTGGCGGCGGCCGCCTTCGCGCTCGACTGCTGCTTGGGGTCCGAGCCGTTCTTCTCCTTGACCTGGGCGGTCTGCCTGGCCAGCGAGACCTCGGCGCGGGTGGATCGCTCGACGGAGTCGGGACGGCGCCGCGGACGTTTGCGGGGCGGGTTCGGCCGTGGCATCAGGCGTCCACCCTACTGCTCGTCCATCTTGAGAACAGCCATGAATGCCTCCTGGGGAATCTCCACGTTGCCCACCCTTTTCATGCGGCGCTTGCCCTCGCGCTGCTTCTCGAGCAGCTTGCGCTTCCGCGTGATGTCCCCGCCGTAGCACTTGGCAAGGACGTC